>ERZ780075.16-NODE-16-length-72731-cov-4.422175_pt1 | contig 72731 bp, 93 predicted proteins | sample MGYA00511839_ERZ780075 | MGnify/ENA primary metagenome ERZ780075 (study PRJEB29588, sample SAMEA2155953) | human gut metagenome | biome: human gut; feature: human-associated habitat; material: faeces | place: Denmark | collected 2008/2010 ...
AGCATTCGGAGTTCGTCAGGACTCGATAGGCGGGGGAAACCCCCCCCCCCAATACCCGCCCCTTTCGGGGCGTCACTCTGCGAATAATCTTTATATCTCCGGCCTGCTCATGATGTAATCTATGCAGTCTTTCTCATTGTCATAGCTCTTTTCGCTCCTGAACGTTTTGCCGCCCGCGATCCTCCAATAGCGGTAGGTCGCATTTCCAAGCTGGTAGATTTCATATACTATTTCTTCCTTTGAGAGCGGGCCGATTTTTTTGATCTCGTTGATTTTTGTCATTGTCTTTAACTCCTTTTATTTGGAACTTTTAGCTCCCTCATTACGTTTACAATTCTACCATGAAATTCATGGTTTGTCAAGCGCTTTTTCATAAAATTCTAAAAAAATCTCAATTTTTTTAAGAACTTAACAAATTATCAAGAAATCAAATTTAAAAATAAAAAAAGAGGTCGATGCCGAAGCACCGACCTCAAATTTTTACCACAAACTTACGCCGAGAATATTAAGCAGATACTCAAGCGGGATAAGGAGATAGAGCGCTCCTGCCGCTAAAATAAAATGTATCATTTCACGCCTCCTTGAGATATGTCATACACACCCAGCCAGAGGGGCACTTACCCCACCATTTACCGTTGGCTGCCCGCTTAACCTCTTTGATAGTGAGTTTAACACCTGCGGGCAGGCAGTCGGGACAGCTCTTGTCGATCCGTCTCACCTGCATTTTGGCATTAATGGTAAATTGGGAGTAATATACACGGTTATAGTTTATCCCTGCGCCTTGGCGGACGTTGACCGCCTCTCGCACGACGTAGTTGCCGGGAGCAGGCTTGCCCGCATAAGCCGCGCCCGGGAGTGACTTAGCGCCTGTGAGGTACGGCTTGGGGTCAACGTAGGTACCACCGATGCAGATGTCAAAATGCAGGTGATATCCGCTCGTATTGCCCGTCAAGCCCATGTAACCTATTACTTGTCCCGCTTTGACCTGGTCGCCGTTATTGACCGTTACAGAGCCTTTACGCAAGTGTTGGAAGCGTAGCACAACACCGTTGCCGCAGTCGAGTTTGACGTAATTGCCCATACCGTCAAGACCGGTATTTGTGGTCTGCCCCGAAAAGTTGTTTCGGTGGGCTATGACTTTGCCCGCAAACGGGCAGAGAACATAATCGGTATGGTCGGCAGTGTTGCTTTGCACATCTATTCCTTTGTGGAAATCGCTCACTCTATGCCCCGCGGAATTGGTATATGTACGGCGCCCGAAGTCGGAGTTAACATAGTGATATTTGCGCTTGAGCAGGGAGTATTTACATTTTAGTATTCCGTATGCCGCCATCATCATCACCCCTTACTATTGCGGCGATATTTGCGTTGTTGAGCATAGATTTCATGCTTTCAAGGGCTGCGTCGACGAGCTTTGCAAAGACCGCAAACGGTATCACGGCTTGCAGCTTGGGGAATTTGCCGACAAAAATATCATAGACATATGCGAGCTTCAGCTTGCCGGTTTTCTCGCCGAACTGTGCTTCTGCTTGCGTGACTGCCCAAAGCAACCAGCTCTTGACCTTGTCAATACCAAAAACCTTATAGGCTGCGATCAGCTCCGCGACGACTGCCACCACGAAGATGGCGATAAAAATCTTCTGTTCCATTTGATTTAACCTCCGTAATCGTTATAGTCATAACTATTGATATCTGAGTCTACCTTATAATCGCTTCTTTCGGGCGTTATACCGTCCTTTTTCATATCCTCAATTTTAGTCTTGACTGCGGCTCGCTTAACAACGGTGTCGGCGATTTTTATAAACGACGTCGCCGCCAGCTCGGTGCCGAAAACGATGAAAAAGTACTGTATGAGCGTATCAGGTACAACCACGCCACACACGCTCAATGCAATGATAACGACCGTAAAGAGCAAACAGGCAATAAGGGCGAGCACGACCGTGCGCTTTAAGAATTTCAAGCTGCCCCGCCTCCTTTGTGAAATGCTTCAAGGTCTTTGATACGATGATTAACGACTTTGAGCTGCTCCTCGACGACCGGCACCCGCTGGGCAAAATGGTTGTGCTGTCTGACCTCGCGGGTCAGCTCGTCAATCTTGGTGTCGGTCACGGCCTGAGCTATCTCAAGGCGCTGCTGCATATCACGCTTACTGCGGCTGTTACTTATGACAACGCCCGTCAAGGTGATGAGGCTTGTCAGGATACTTACCGCACCCGTTATCATAGCTACGGTGATTTCTGTATTCACGCCGCTGCCACCTCCTCGAAATAATGCCCTATGAGCTGTGAGGGGAGATAATAAAGCATGATCTCCGTGCCGTCAGGCGTACCGGCTCTCTTGCAAAGATATAGCTTGTCGTCCTCCTTGTAGTAGAGCCCCGTGACATAGGTCATTCCTGCAACCGCCGTAATGGGATTATCCACCGTGCCCGTCTCGGTCGGCGGGGCAAGCGGCTCCCAGCTGGTTATAGCTAAGGATGGCCGCCACTCAGCATTGGCCTCAATGTCCTGCTTGGCTTTGAAAATCACGCCGCCATCAGTTACCCTCTCGCCCGCTTTATAGGCTCGTCCGCTCCACGCCTCAAAGAGTTCGGGCGAGGTCAGCGCCTCCTCGTCGGTGAGCTTAGTCGCCGCTCTCTCTATCTTGGCCCGATAGGCATACGCCTCAGCTTTGGTCATCGTTGCCGCCTCCTCCCGTGATGATTTTAAGGGCTTCCTCGGCGGGGATCTCCTCGTTCGCTCCGATAAGCCCCGCCTCGATCTCATCCCAATTACCCTCGCTGTCGAGCACACCGAGAGTCACCTGAGTTACGCTTATCCCGTTACGGACAAGGCGCTTGCCCTCGTCTGCCGTTAAGACGACCTTACCGTTAATTACTTGTCTAACCATTTGCGAGTGACCATCCTTTCGTTGTTGTTATAAAGTCCACAAGCGTGGTTGTACCGCTGCTTGAGGCCGTAAAAGCTCCGTCACTGACCGTGCCGGTAATCTCGGCGCAGCGAGCCGCCGCCGTAGCATGGAGCGTAAGTGTATAGCTGCCGACCGTCAGAGCGTTAGCAGCCGACACAAGTGTCTCGCCACTCAGAGCCGGGCTCCACTTAAACACCCAATCTTGCTGCGCCGAGTTGGGAGTAAACCGCACATCAACGAGCTTCGCACAGCTATAAAAGGGGTTATACGCAGTCGCCTCTTTGCGTAGGAACTCTTTTCCACCGAAGGTCGCTGTTGACTCTATCGTTTTGAGGTTTGAGCACATCGAAAACGCTGCCAAGCCTCCTAAGATTCCGCCTCCGGGATTTTGAGTAAAATCAAATTCGCCCTTGAAAACGACCTTTTCGACCGTTGTTGCTCCGTAGAAAATGTATCCTATGCAGATTTTTTTACTGGATGGGAAAGTTACCGTGGTCTCCTTAACACCCTTTGCGAATCCGAAAAGGTTGGTCATGTTAACCTGCGTATCCTCACTTACAGGCAAGAACGAAAAATCAAACTCGCATTTTTCAGGGAGCGTTACTCTTTGGAAAAGATACGGGGCATTGACCATCTTATCAATCCACCACGGAGCGGCCTTTATACCGCTCACCGCAGTGACCATGCCCGTGGGAAATGACAGCTTTGCCGTTGTGCCGCCGCTCTGCCTTATGGCGTCGGCTATCTCTTTCAGACCGTTATCAAGCAGCGTCTTATCGACGAGGTAATAATCGCTCATCAGTAGTCACCTCCCGTCCATGATGGGAGCGCCGCAATAACGTCCTTGACTATCTCCTGCTTGTCCTCGTCGGTCCAGTAATCAACGCCCTTTTGGGGCTTTGTATACCAAAGGGCAGCCGATTGAGTGCCGCCGTCGCGGTCAGTCACGGTGATGATGACATACTTATCGCGCTGCGCTATCTCAACCTTGACGGTATCAGGGATGTACTTTTTATCGAGCCTCATAACCGAGGCCGGAAAGCTGACAGACTCAAGATATGTGCCGCCGCCCGTGATATACCAAAGCCCTTTACCGACGGTGATAGTAGTCTCAAACTCAGCAAGCTCGAGCTGTACGCTGTTTGCCGTGCAATAGACGAGATAAGGGGCGACCATATATCCACCGTTAAATTTGGCTATTGCAAACTCACCCACTATATCGGTGCCCGGCACGGTGTGGCCGTTCTCGTTAAACTTGAGGTCATTGACCGTAAGTGACTCAAAGGCAAGGGGCACGGCTATATCGTCGGCAACCTTGACGAGATAAAACTTATCCACCGCCCCGTCGCCATCCTCCATATCAAAGAGATACACGCTGTCTTTGTCCTGTGTGCTGCCGTCCCATGTCACCTCGAACGCATCGGTTTCATAGTGCGTGCGATTTTTGATATAGTCCTTAGCGGCAGGATCTGACTGCTGCCAATCACCTTGTGTACTGCCTCCGTCGCCCTTGATAGGCTGTCCGTCATAGGTGAGACTGTCACCGTCTGCCTCGAGTTTATCGAGCACGGTTTTATTGCTGTGCTCGTGCCGTAATTTGGTGTTTTCGGTCACTTCGTCCTCGACCTCTTTAAGCCGCTTTTCGTGGTCAGCAACCACGCCATACGGTGCGCCTTCGGTCGGCAGGATATTGAGCGAGTCAGACACGACAAAGGTCTTTTCAAAGGGCTTAAAGACTGCTCCCGTTGTAGCATCTACCGCTACGATGCCAATCACCATTAACCCCTCAAGCATCAGATGACTCCCGAGCGGATACTCTATGACCTCTGCATAAGGAATTGATTTTGAGACAAACTTCGAGCCGTCGGCAAGCCCAAACTCTAAGAGGATATTACAGTTAAGGTACCGCTCCGGCACGATGATTTTAAGGGCTTCGGCAAGGTTCTCGCCCTTCCTGCCGATGGAGTACGAGGGGCAGACGATGTCTGCCCCTCTTGTTAAATCAATGACGATATAGTGATACATCATCAGTTGCCTCCTTCGAGTGCATCGAGGCGAGCAAGGATATACTCAAACAAATTCTGCCCAAACACACCGCTCACGGAGCTTATATATCCGTAGCTCGTCGCCGTACCTCTGTCAGCCTTGATGATAAAGTTAAACGCATTACCATTAGCGACCGTGGTGTTGGTAAACGCTACGAACTCACTGCCATCGAGCTTATCTGCATCTACCGTCTGCCAAACAGGGGACGTATCGTTGGCGTTGTTAGTCACCTGTACGGTGATAGTAGCGCCTGTCGGGACATATCTTTTGACATTTATCAAGAACTTGCTTACTGCCTCGGCGGACTCGACCACTATAGGCTCTGCAAGCGTGATATATGCGCCGCTTACATCCTTGTCAAAAAAGATGGTCTCATGAATGGAATCGCCCTTGGTATTGCTGACGTTGATCTCGATATAATGACTGCCGTTTGAAAGCCCCTGCCATACGGCTTTGCTTATCGTGACACTATGACTGCCTTTTGAGGCGTTGCCATTTGTCATGAGCGACAAAGCACTGTTGCAGTTGACCGCTATCGCATAGGTCTCATCATCGGCAGAGTCAGTGATGGTAAACTTGAGCGTCTTGCCGGTCTCGGTATCGTTGATACCGGCCTCATAACTGCCGCCATCCTCGATATCTGAGTCTGCGTCAACCTCTATGCTCATGGTTATCCTTTGGCTGAGCGAGACCGCCGCCTCCTTATACTCGGTTGAAACAGCACCCATAGAGTCATAGGCGTGTACTTTGTATTTGACCGTAGACCACTGCCCGGCCGTCTCACGGTATACGTTAGCGGCTGTAGTGCTCACAAGCACATATGCACCGTTATCAACGCTGCGGTACACTTTATAACCTACAAGATTACCGTCGCTGTCCGAGGCGTTACCCCATGTCACCGCGATACTCTCGCCCATATATCTGCCGTTGACAGCGATATATGAGGGGGCTGTGGGCGCCACATTGTTAACGACCGTTATATCGGCTATCTGTGCCCAATCGGAGACGTTATCGTAGGAGTCAAATGCCTGCACCCTGTACTCCGCCTTGCCGACGACCTCGTTATAAGCTATCGTCTTGCTGTACGATGTTTCGGCGGTCTCGAGGAAGGTTTCCCATTCACCGGCGTCCTTACGGAGCTGCAAACGGTATTTCGGAGCGGCGGGTCCGTCATCGTCAGTCGCTGCGTTCCAACTCAGCTCAATGGTGCTGCCGCTGTTTACGGTCATAGTGCTGACAGTCTGTGACGGCAGTACGGGCGGTAAGTTCGGGATGATACGCCACATAGAGCCGTCGTTTATTATCGAAACCTTACCATTGATGCTCAAGACGGGGCGAATATAATAAGCTGTCTTTTGCCACGCTTTAGCGTCGTAACTGCCGTTAGTTTCAATAGTCACGCCGTAGTAGTTGACAAAGTTGCCTATATGGTTGTTCTTTGTGCGCGTCCACCATCTGACATACTCGCCGTTGCTGCCGCCGAGCCTACACATCCTTTTGGACTGTGCGGCGGTCATAAAATACTGATACGCCGTACCCTCGGTGGGTACAGTGCCGTCACCGTCATCATCGCCTATACAAAGCTCGGTAGCGGACGGAGCAAAGACTTTACGGTTGATGCCGTAGGTCTGGCCGTCAGACGCTCTCGTTACCGTGATAAGCTGGTCAACAAATATTCGCTGCCAGTTTGCCGTAAACCTTTTGTAAAAGGTCTCCTTGCAAAACTTATCGAGGGTACGGCCGTCATATATCCTCTCCGAGTCGGTCGTGCCGGCTGATGCCGCCTCCGCAAAAAACGCCACTTTATCAGACGGTGCATACCGCCTCATAAAGAGGTAGTTATCGTTATTGCCCTTGCCCACGAGGACATAAGGTACAGATGCGCCGTTCTCGGTAAAATACACCGAGTAACCGTAGAGCAACTGCTTGCCTACAACATTTCTTAAGATATCTGCCATTGCTTAGTCACCTCCGTTAAAATTCGATTTTTGCCTCTGCGGCGTTATATACTCCTACGTTGAGGACAACGCCGTCGAGCGTGTTAAAATCGCACCTAAACGGTGCGGAAGCCGAGCCGCTGAGCAGCTTTTCGAGCGCTGTTATGCGTTCATCGTTGGTTGATACATAATTACGCAGATTTTGGTGAGCGTTAGGGTTAACATCGTGCTCCTCCACCTGCGCCTTTGACAGCTGCAAAAACTGAGGCTTGCAAGTCTGCTGAGCGTAGTTTTGCATCTCTTCAGACGTAACGAAAGCGAGCGGAGGATAAATAAGGCTGACCTCTATCTCCTTTGATATTGCGATTGAGACGGGGTATCTGCGGATATCCCGAGCGCCCTTTGATGCCGACGTAACAGGATGCGGAGTATCCCCGAGTGTTGCATAGTAGATAAGGACATACTCTCCGCTGGCGGGATCCTCAGCATAAATGCCAAACTCCGAGAGGGCAAAGTCATAGTCGATATCAACAGGAGCTTTGTTTGTTATGGGGCACTCGCCGCTATAGTCGCTCCTGTATTCGGCGATAAATGATATCGTTGATTGTTTGACCTCTCCTGTCTCGTCCTTTTCGGTCGTCACCGAGAGGTGCGAGTATGTGCCGTCGGCTATGGGGTTTTTGAGTGCCGTATAAGTAGCAGGGTTCTCGCCGGTCTCAACCTTGCCCGAGCCAAAAGCTACGCCGGCTATCTTGAGCTTACAAGAGCCCGCCATAGCCTTGGCGAGTATTTCCCAGCCTTTAGCTGTGATGATAAAGCCTTGTTTCATTGATTTGATCCTCCTATAAATTCGATTTCTGCGGTAAAGAGAGAGCCGTTATCAGCAGCCCGTTGTATCGCATCCCACTCCGCTTGCGTGCCGCCGTAAACAACACGCTCGATAGAGTTACAGCCCTCAAACGCCTTGGCTGCAATACTTGTGATTGCTGCGGGCAACACGATTTCTCGGAGCTGCGTGCAGCCCGCAAAAGCTCCTTGAGGTATTTCCGCAATCGCCGCATTGGGCGATATGACAGCTGTTTTGAGAGCGGTGCAACCGTTAAATGCAGATACGCCCACGGTCGTTACAGACTGAGGCAGTGACAGATTTTCGAGCGATGTAAAATCAGCAAACGCACTCGCGGCGATCTCCGTAACCGTTGACGGGATAAAGACGGTCTTTGCGGCACCGTCCGACATATTTGACCGCCCCGAGATTTTCTCAACGAGCTTGCCGTCAAAAAATGCAGGATAAACAAGTGCCCCGTGCTTGCCGTATTCTGCCGCTTTAAGACGTATTGAGTTCTCATGGTACTCATATAGCTCCTCGTAGGGCGCGGACGCTTTTTCGACCACATTTTCGAGCAAAGCCGACGCGCTCATCTCTTGCTTATACTCATGGTCGATGACGAGATACGGCAGTGTGCTTTGTATCACGCCGTTAAATAATCCTCCGCCGAGATAGAGCTGAGGGTCACGGACGTCATCAACGGTGACCGCCTCGCGGTAAAGTTTAACGCCCGCCGCCTTAACGACAGGGGCGAGAAAAAACAGCCTTGCGTTTTGCTCGGGGCGTAGCTCCGGCGTTGATAAGATGATGGTTGCAGGCTCGTTCTTGTCCTCGCTGTAATATATCGGGGTGGTGCTCCAAAACATCCTCAGTGACTTGATAACATCCGAGTATGTGCAGTACGAGCTATTTAAAAATATCTTGTAGAACAGGTACTCACTGTACTCGGGATCCTCGAGCGAGTTGTCGGGGTAATAGGTCGTAAAATTATCACGGATAAAGCGTATCAGCGTATCGTCCGTTATATTACCCGACTTTGCTATATCGTTGATGCTCTCGATCTTATTTGATACGATTGTCGCCTGCTTGCGGGTCAGGTCAACGACCTCACCTATCCTATCAAGCTGTATGCTGTGTGCGCCGTTGGTAAGCGAGTCGCCTGTCTCATCGCCAAAAAGCAGTCTGAGATATGTCCGCTTTCCGAGCTGATCAAACGCCTCAAGCACATCATCGAGCTGCTTTGCAAGAGCTTTGAGCAAGATACGGTTATTACCACACTCGGCGGTGCGAAATTGCATAGGCAGGTCAGATGTCATAAATTTGAGGTAATCTCTATCTATCAATCAAGTGACCCCCTTATGACCCTGTGCGATATGATATCGTGATATCATCCTTATCCGCACAACGAGCTACCTTGTTATAGCTGAGTCCTTGCACTGCGGCAACGCTCTCCCCTGTACTGTCCTTGAGCTTGATTGCAAACTCATAATTGAGCACACCGGGCACTCGCCTGTAAAGCTCCGCGAGATACTGCTGCGGTACAAGGTCATCGCCGGGATTGAGAGCGTTAATGCTGTCCATGACTATCTCTTTGATGAGGTCAAAGGTGTTTGCCGCAGGCTGTTCATTTGTCGCCGCGTCTACTGTAATATTGACCTTGTAATACAGAGGCACGGGGCGGGAGAAGCGGACGGTCACCGGCTTGCCGTAATCATCTTCGACCTCTACCTCGATACCGTAGTCCTTGTTTGCTTCCGTGACGGATTGACCGTCACAATGGCTGGTGTTGATACCTGCCGCTTTCGTCGCAAAAATCTGTATTGCAATTTCTTCGGGGTCGCCGCCGATGACCACCATCTCCACGCTGTGCGGCGCCCTGCAACAGCCGTTTCTATCCCACTCGTTGGTATCGTTTTCAAACCCCGAAACGCTCTCAACGCCGTTGCAGTTAGCGAGGATGGCGCTCTTTATGCTCTCAAGCATCGTCCTCGAGCGGATAAATATCTTTTCGAGGTATGACCGCCTAAATTCGGAGTCGCTTTCGCGGTCTCTGCCTTTGACATAATCCGCAAGATTGGTGATACTCTTGAGACCTGACACGGCAGATATAATCCTCGTGACGGCGTTTTTCGGCAGCATAAAATCGCCCTGCTCTGCCGTTGCAAATGAGATAAGCGAGGTAACGCTTACTGCGTTAAGATTTGATGAGATAAGCACCTTGCGAGGCACGGACTCATCAAAGGTCAGCACTATTGATTTGACCTCGCTGTCAGTCCCCTGCCGCTCGGTTTTAACAGTCACATAGCTCTCATCGTCCATTGCTTCGGCAAGCGCCTCTATCGGGTCCTGTCCGTCAAGCAGAGTTACCTCAAACTTATGACTATCCACAGACAGCGTAAACTTATCACCTGCTCCATAGCTGCCTACAGTAGCTATTTCGGCGGCAACGCAATCATTAAGAGAGATAAGCCCGTCAGCTGTATTAACAAGCTCAACGGCGGGGTTGGTATCAGACGCTATCCTCGTGCCGATCGGTATGACCGTGCCGTTATCGCCCGTACATAAAATCGTGTATACGGACGATGTAGGCATCGACCTTACAGAGCCGCCGAGCTGTGCCACTCTATCGAGGCTTATTCCCTCGGCGGTCGAGGGCACTTGGCTGTTATAGCACTGTTCGGCCACCTCCCATAATTCCGCTATTTTGTCCGCAAAATCGACTACAAGCACGTTAAGAAAGGACTTGGGGTTATGACGCGTATCAACGCCAAAACCCGCTGAGAGCTCCGTATGCAGCTCGTCAGTTATCTCATCAAGGCGCTTGCGGAGGAAGCCTGTCGGCGTAACGCCGTATTTATCATCAAGCATAGATTGTCACCTCCAATTCTTCCTGTTCTCCTTTGACGACCGCCGCAAACCTAATGAGCGCCTTGCGGTCGGGTCTGAGAGATATATCAAGTCTGCTGACGCTCTCCACCTCCTCAACGGAAAGGATCTCATCTCGGATTATCTGCCTCACACGCAGGTCGCTGGGGTTCTTGACAAGCACCTCTTCAAAGTACGGAACACCGTACTGCGGCGCAAAACGCCACTCATTGAAAAACCATCTGAGGCGGATGATGATAGCCTGTGCAACGCTATCGGTTATCTCGATGTTACCTGTCGCATTGATAACAAGATCGCCGTCTCGATTTAAGAGTATATCTTTCATTTCATCGCCCCCTCAGCCGCTTTAATGGCATCGCTCACTCCGGGTATCTCGTCAACAGGCGGTATCGCACCGGGCACGGGCACGGTAGAGACAGGATACAAAATCGTATTGACCCCAAACGCTGTACTCGTAACCATTGTCGCAAGCCCCTCTATCTCAATAACAGGAGCCTTGAGCGAGAGCTTAGCGGGTAATAAGCCTATGGAGCAAGCCTCCCCGCATTTAATGTCGGCGCTCTTGTCGGTGAGCGCGATTTTGACAAACTTGCCGCACTCGCCGTTGATGCTGTCTTTTGTGACCTCAAACTTGTGCGTGGGGTCATCCTTTTTCGGCAGCACAGTGACCTTTTCCTTCTTGACGATTACCCGACTGTCCTCTCGGTCGATGATAATAGCATCATCGTTACAAGCGTCCTCTACGACGGGGTTTGCCGCCGAGACAAGCCCAACGATTGCGACCGCACTCGTGAGGGCGTGGCGCAGCTCGGTCTTAGGCTCTCGCCCGTCCTTCCAGCTGTCAAGCTGCTGCTCCGCAAATAGCAAAAGGCAGCCATCACCTGCCTTGATAGGGTAAGCAACGGTTGCCTTTTGATCTGCCGACTGAGTGATTAAAACAGGCACATGGTCGAGTTCGGGGTAGTCAAGATACTCACCGTTGGCTCGCTTAAACTTGCCCGCCGGCTGAATTTTGGCGGTGCATTTCGCAGCGTCAAACGACGATATCTTGCCAGGGATGCAGGTATGCACATTTCTGAGCATATCCTGTATCATCTGCTTTATCTGCTTTCCTTCGCCTAACATAACCGTGCCTCCTTAATCATACACCCAGGACTTATCAGCCGCATCGTAATGCCCGCTCTTGCCTGAGATATAGTCGTTGTAATCCTTATACCTGTTTGATACTCTCGACTTTGCAAATTCCTCTTTTGAGAGCTTGCCGAACGCTTCCGCATTCTCGGCAACAAAGGCCGAGTGCTCGAGCAGGGTTGCCGTGCAAGTCCAATCGCCGTCATGGCTGCTGCCGCTCATCGACAGCTCCGACACCCTGAAATAGCCTTTGACCTCTTTGCTGTCGAGGTAGACAAAATCGGATATCTTGATATCGGCGTTCATAAAATAGGTGACTTGCCAGCCGTATTGATCGTTATCAACGCTGTTCTCGCTCGACAATCTGACCTTCTTCGGCACGCCGATAAGCCCCGTTGATGAGCTGAGTTTATACGCCGTGTTGTTTATAGTGCCAAACTTCTTCTTGACCTCGAGCGTCCCGTCTTGGATGCTCCACGACAGCCCTGCGGATTCGCAAACCTCATCGAGTGAGGCGGTGGCGTCTCCCACGAAAGAGTAATCATCGAGGTCTATGTGCTTTACGTCCTCGCCGTATTTAATGGGTATTCCCATGTCGGCGGCGATATCGTCAAACACAGTCTTTGAGCTTGTCGTGCCGCTATACGTCTTGCTGACCTGCGTATCTCGGCACTCTACTCGCCCATCAACGATGGTGAGCGTTGTCTTATAATCAGCGCCGTCAGGCTCGCCCTCGGCAAAGACTACATAGCCGGTAAATATGTCCTTGATATCTCCGACGTATCCGGCTCTCAGTTTGACAACACAATCTTTCTTATCGAGCACCGCCCGATGTTGCTTATTGAGATTCCAGATCGAGAGCGATATGTTATTGCAGGTCTCGTCCTCGGTTTTTGACAAGCTAAAATTAATCTTTAGATCGCTCGTCGTAAAGCCCTCTCCGCCTGCCGGTCCTGCCATGAGTTCGTAGGCTCTCAGCCAATTCTTTGACATATTCTCACTCCTCTATATAGCAAAAACGAGCCGAGCCGTCCAAGAAGGCGTTTCGTCCTATTCGCTCAAGGTTTGATTCGCACACGAACATCACCTTCGGCATCTCGGTAGCTCCGACATAAAGATTAAGCGGGAAATTCGGCACGATCTTTATGTTCTGCGATATCGGCTCTTTGTTTGGGAGATACAGTCCGAAGCTCCAACAGTCGTAAGTGTCGTTATAAGCGAACCTAATAAGATACTCAACGCCACGAATGACTATCCGTAAAAAGCAGTCGTTCATGTCAGGTACGGATATTGTTGTTTTCACGCTATTTACCTCCATTGAGCATCGAGTGCAAAATCGTCGAATTACTGCCGCTGTCTCCTGACGATGATGATGAAGACGACGATGATGTCGAAGCGCTGCCGCCGCTCGCTCCGGTCGCACCGCTCTTGCCGTAAGAGGCGGGAACTGCGACTGTCTGCGTGCTTGTGACGATGACCTCCTTAAAGGTCATAGGTATCTGTCGTGCATAACCTGTCTCAAGTGATTTAGCTATGCTCATACTCTCAAGCCCCATGTTTCTGTAGGTCGCATCGTTGGTGGTAATCGTAACGAGCTTGCGGCCCGCTCTCATCTTTTTGAGCTGTGCTACAACATCGTCAACTCGTGTGCGGCACTTTTCGGCACCGCCAAAGCGGTCAAGGAATGTCAGCGGAGTATTGCTCACGAAAACGGTGATTTCGAGTGAGAGAGGTTTCAATATCATTGTGTCGCTGACTTCGTAGCCGTCCTCGACGGGATACTGTGGGATATCGGCAGCAAGGCTCTCGCTCGAGGAAATAAGCGCATCAAATTCTATGCCGTCAATACTGACCGGCTGTATCTTTTTGCTCATATAATCACCGCCTATCTTGTGTATGCAAGCTCTACTCCGAGCTTACGGCTCGCCACGGTTGTCTGCTTGTCTGAGGCATCAGCAAGGTCAGCCTGCTCCTGCTTCGTGCCGCCGTTAAAGTTGTTCGTCCAGTTGTTATACTGATTAACTATTCGGGTACTTGTTGCTCCCTGCGACATCTGCTGCGTGACATTTGTCGGTGCGCCGCTGGCAAACACAGCCAGCTCCGAGGCGATACCCTGTACGGCAGCTCGCACCTTCGGCAGCCCTTTTCTGATGCCGCCTGCAATGTTGCTGATAAAGTCGGGCATCCACTTATCGTCGTCTTTGAGCGGCCCTTCATCGGGCACGCTGTGATGCAGGTTGCTTTCAATCGGCTCCGTGACCCCTCCTACGGCTTCCTCAACATCGCTTTTGCCGCCTTTGATACCGTCAACGAAGTTTTTGAGCATATCCTTGCCCCATTGCCACGCTCGTTTCGGCAGATCCTCAAACCAAGTCTTAACGGCTTCAAAGCCTTCAACGATTCCGTCCTTCCACTCAGCCACTTTATTCTTGAGCTTTTCTTTCATTTCACCGAACTTCTCCTTGATCTTCTCAAGCAGATTGTTGATAAAATTGCGGAATTTCTCGCTGTTGTTATACAGCAGCATAAAGCCTCCGAGGAAGGGATTGACAAGCAGCAGTAACAGTGCAGGCCAATTAGATTTGAACCATTCGATTATTTTGCCGAAAAACGATTTGACCTTCTCAACTATCTCAGAAAACTTATTCGAGCAGGTCTCTTTGACTCCGTCCCACCATGCCAATATCTTGTCTTTCAGATTATTAATCCATGCCAAGATTTTATCTTTATTTTTTATAATCCAAACGACGAGAAGCGCCAGTGCTGCTATTACTACTGCGATTATAACGACGATAGCAGATATACCGACGGCGGCAAATACGCCCGCGAATCCAAGCTCTGTTGCCGCTGCGGCAGCCAATTTGTCAATTAAGATTTTTGCCGCCATAATCCCGTTATAGATTGCTATGCCTGCTCTCACCGTCTGGATGATGAGGTTGAGCATTCCGAGGGCAACAACAACTTTCATGATTCCTTTCACTATAGACTCGCCGTGTTCTTTGAGATAACCTATCGCCGATTCGACCTTTTCTTTTGCCTTATCATAAAAATCCTTGAGCTTTGTTCTTACGCTTTCGACGTCAAATCCTGCTTTTTTGAGCAAGTCTCCGAAAACGGAATCTTTACCGTTGATAAAACCGACAATATCCTCGATGATGAGGAATAGCATGACTATTGCGGCAACTACAGCCAGCACATTCAACTTACCTATCAGCATCTGCTTATTGGCAGCTTTTTGTGCCGCTGTCAGACCTTTATACGCATCGATTGCAATCTTTATTTTAGCGATTTGCGAAACAGCAAACATAGCGGCCATGATAACAGCCATCAGCTTCAGAGCTTTTTGCGTTCCCCCAAGTGCCTTCGTGAGTTTTTCAAAAGCCGAGACAACCATCTTCAGGCCCTTGACGGCATAATCGGTAGCCTTCAATATGAGCTGCGCTATGGTCGTTGTCAGCTTGATACCTTCGTCGGATTGAGTCAGCACAAGCCCTATCTTATCCTTGGCTATTTGCATAGCTTCGGATATCGTCACTCCCGTTTCGGCGTATGCGGCATTGATTTCATCAGCGGAATTGGTAAATGCCGTAGTCAAATGACTTGCTGTAAGCACTCCCGCCGTGGCCATGGCTTTGAGCTGCACCCGGCTCTTTCCAAGGCTTTTTTCGAGGTACTTGATAGTCTCGGGGCTCTGCGACAGCAGCGTTTCAAAAGTGCCTGCGTCAATTATGTTCTTCTGAAACGCCTTAGCAAGCGTCCCGTGCAGAGACGCTATTGCCGATTCCTCTTTGCCAGCCGCCTTCCACGCTTTTGTTGACAGTTCAACAAAGTTAAGCGCAGCATCCGAGGTTTTCAGCACCTTTTTGCTCTGCGACACATAGTCGGATACCGCCTTTGCTGTGGTGGCATAAGACACTCTCGTAGATGCCGCCTTTTGCATGATGTCATCTTGTAGCTTACCTTGGTCTGCAAGATTACCGGTTACGGATTTGAGCTGCAAATTTGTAGCCTTAAACTGCTCTATAAGGGCGTTTGCCTGCGAGAGGGAAAAGCCTATGCCGATTGCTCCGAGTGCCTTTGTAGCCATGCTCTTGAGGTTGTTAATGCTGTTATTGACCTTCTTTTCGCTGCTCGGGTCGAGTTCATAGCCAAAAGCTATGGCTATATCTCTAATTGTCACGCTCTCTCACCTCCTCACATTGAGCCGCCTCTATGTCCCTGTCCATGCGATATAGCGCATAGAGCTTCAAGGCCTCGTCGAGGGTGTAGCAGGTCTTTAGCTCCACCATCGACGCAAGCCTTGCCTTAATCAGGGTATAGAGCCTTAATTCGAGGTCGCCGAAGCGAGAGGTGTCGAGGTGTCCGTACTTGTCGGCTTCTGCATCTTGCTCAACAGCTCTGCGGGGTTGCCAGACAGGCTGCCGAGCTTCCTGAAAAAACCTTTGAAGTTAATCTTGATAACCTCGATAGCGAGCATAAACATCTCTTCGATAGAGCCGCAGAAGATCTCATCAACATCTTCATCGGACATCCACTTGACACGGCGTTCACGCTCGTGCTCGAATGATATGTTGCGATTCTGAGTGAGCAAGGTCTTCATCAGGTGCTCTACCTTGTCGCCGTCAAGAGATGAGCAAGCCTGCATTATTGACGGCATTGCTGCGGATATGTCCATATCAAGCAGCGACTTATCCTCACCGTCATCTCCGTTATCGCCGTTGCCGACTACAGACGGCAGAATCGACACAAGGATGGGAGATATCAGCGATACAAGCTCGCCGCTGATGTTCGCTGCCTTAAATGCCGAAAATGGATAGATGTAAAAGATATATTCACCTATCTGCTTCTGGGTAGGTTCTCTACACTCCATGATTCAAATTCTCCTTATTCTTCGATGATATCGCAGTCGCCGGTACCCAGCTCCCACTCTCTGTTTTGTGTCGCCTTACCGTAGACGGTGCTCGGGCGCTTTTTGACATATGCCTGATCTGCATGGATGAGCACACCGCCTCTAAGGTCGGTTATCATCAGAGGCACAAGCCCCTCTCCCGTATCCTTATCAAGTCTCAGCAGCTTGTTAAGGTACTTATTTGAGCTTGAGGTCTGATTGAGTGCTATCTTAACATTGACGGAGCGGTCAGGGTTCATTGACCTGCTGTGCTCGCCGTCACAGCCGCAGACCGCAGACGTGCCCTCGCCGACCTCCTCAACGGTCACGAAGGAATCCTCTGCGAAACCGCTCACTATGTGAGAGCCGAGCGTGACGATGACTTCACGGCAGTTGTAGGTTTTAATTCCGGTTTTCATTTGCTTTCGACCTCCTTACATTACAGTGAGTATGCCAGAGTGCCCTTGACCTCGACCGCATGGATAGCGCCCGCAAGGCGTGCTCTAAATTTGCAATCGACGAGCTTTCTGGACTTTTTCTGCGAGTCGGAGATGTTTGCAGACCTGGGCACGCTGACGACATAGCCGGGTATTTCGTCGCCGTCATCGTTGTATTCGGAATCGGCGATACCGCCGTTCTGCTGGCCTCTCTTGAGGGAGGCAATCATCTCACTCTTCACAAGGGCTATGCCCCTGTCGGTATAGGGGATTTTGGGGTTCTTTACAAGCAGGCTGTAGATAGCCTTCTGCATATCGTTCTGGAGCCAGTCACGGAAGCGGACGACATCAATCCACTCACCGTAAGTGACCTGACCGTTACAGGTGATATCCCTGTCGGCGCAGGTGGTGTAATACGACAGGTGCAGAGTCTCTATCTTCCGCATCTGAGTGCTCGTGAGGCTTGCGGGCTGCATACCTACAAGAGTCTTGAGCGCCCATGTCTCAGAGCCTGCCTGATAGTTAAGGCACTTTGCCGCCCATGCGACATTGATATAGAGATTATCCCTGGGAACATCGTCAAGCTCCTGATCGACACTCTGCTTGGCAAAGATACCGGCACACCTCAAGCTCTTGTCAAGGATGGGTACTTCCCCGTCGTCAGGTATATCGACGACGGAAAATACGGTCAGCTTGGACTGAGAGTCAACCCAATTGCCTATCTTTTCGAGGGTGACCTTATCAAGATAAGTCGGGCAGACTACATACCAGCCGCTCGTGAGCAGTGCTCTTTCGAGGGTGGCGGTTATGTCCTCAGCCATGCGCTCATATTTGACCGTCTCGGAGTTATCAACAATTGCGCCGTCTGCGTTGACCTCGATGGTGAGGATGCAGTCGGTTGCGTTGGTAACCGTCTCCTTTGCCGCGGTAGCGTACACCTTATCCTCTATCCTTATGACATAAGTTCCTGCGGGGTCACTTGCAATAGAGAGGCTGGCGTAGTTAACGCCGTCAACGGTGTTTTTAACAACGCCGCTGTAATCGCCGCTACCCTTGGATATAGCAAGGTTGGTCTGCCTGTTTGCATCTGCATCAACCTCTTTGTAAGAGGCGATAATCCACGGCAGACCCGTAACGGAGCTCTCGCCCACTTTGCCGAGCAGTGCTGCGGGGATATCCTCTTTGGTCGCCGCAACAATGACACTGCAATCCTTGACCGTGGCAGGGAGCTTTTTGTTGACGGCAAAATACACCTTGTCGGGCTTGGGGTCCTGAGTAAACGCAACCCTACCGGCTATTCCGATGGGGTCTCCTGTGAGTTTATCGGTCGAGGCGTAGAGCGAGTCCTTTTCGGTCAGCTCAGTAGCACTCGAGCAGATATACACCGATTCTTTCTTTGCACGCTCCTCATCTGTGAGACTGTCCCACTGCTTGGGCTCAGGTCCGATGATGAGCATATTGTCAAAACTCGCCGAGTCAACTATCGGCTCTTCGATACCGATACTGACATTGACGATATCAGCAAGATTCTTCATGCTATCTATTCCTCGCTTTCTGTTTCTACTTCTATAAAGTAGCCTATTTCTGAGTTATATTGTTCTTCCGTCCTGCCGCCTGATGGCGTCGGGACAAATCCTGCGGGCTTCTCCTCGCCCTCGCTGCTTGAATAATCGGTCGATACGCCGTAGGCGCCTCGCACCTCTTGCATATAGTCGACCTCAAACTCGACCATAGCTCGGTACTCATGCTCAACACCGTCAAGCAAGGCGGTCACATCCATAACATCACCGCTCTGCATGATTGTGATGTTATGCTCGTCGCAGATATCCATCACCTTGTCACTTGTGACAAAATTGCAAAAGTCCTCAAGGTCTCCGACCGCTGTGTTAATAAACAGCGGTGAGGCGTTCGGTATCAGCTTTATGAGTCCGTTGGTAAAGAGGTTGACTTCCAACCGTGCTTTTGAGCTGATAAAACCGCAAGGATTGCCGTTGTCGTCCTCGTAGGTATAATGTGTATCCCTACCGGCAGAAGCCATTTTAAGCGTGATATAGGGCTTTTTAGGCTGGGTGTTCCTGCCCTCGCTCCAAAGCACGGTTGCCTTGGCAAAGTACATCTGCACTATATCCCGCAGGAGCTTCCGGAGTTTGTTAGCATTCATCGGCAAACCCTCCTTGATCTGGATCGAGCTGGAAGGTAGCAAAAAAGTGCCGAAGCAGCGTGTTACCGTGCTCGACACATGATTTGCATTCATACCATTTGCCCTTGTAGAGGAGCAAATCGCCCCTCGTATCAGGCGATTCGGCTGCGACAAACTTAAACTGCCCGTAAGCGTTCAATGTCTTGGGAGACCGCTTGCCGTTAGCCTCGGAGGTCACGGTATAATCCTGCTCCTGCACATCGAGGGGAACAGGACTGATATCAACATACCCTGACGAGGTATAGCCGTCAACGATTCGTTCCTTACCGAAACGCTTAACCTTATACGGCCTACTAAAAAAAGCAATCAATCGTATTCCCCCTTTTTGCAAATCACAAAATTGACCTTAGACCGCAAGCCGCCTGTGTCTATAAGGGGCTTTGCAGAGCCTTTGCCATTGTGGTTTTTTCGCCGAACGGTACTTGGAGCATTGGGCACAAATTCGCCGCTCGAAATCGTCTGTTGTACTGTGCCCTTTTGCATCAAACCGAGTTGCTTGAGCACTACCTCGGCTTTACCTCCTTTGGCGATGACCTTTATGACGTCCTTACAAGCCTTGTCTATCTGCTCAGCGTTACTATCGACGCTGTTTCGCAAGAAAGGTCTTGACGGGATACCGTTTGATGTGCCGAGCTCGTTCCACATGGCGATATCGCAGTAATCTGCTTCATTGCCGTCATCGTCCGTCTTAGAGGCTTTGCCGCGCTGATAGCCTATCCGCACTTGCAGTTTCTTGAGTTCTTCGATCTGCCTAAAAAACTCCTTGCCTGCGCCGGTGATGATATCATGGCCTGCCATTGGCAACACCTACATTCACGACGGAGCATACACACATCGAGCGTATGCGGCGGTATCTGATGCCGTACACAGTAAGGTTGAGTTCCGCATCGACATCACCGGGCGAATACAGCGACGTGTTAAATGACATTGATGTATTGCCCTCTGAGACTGAGGCGACCCTCATGGAGTCGCCGACAGTCCCTTTAGAGGTATCACCGTTTCCGCTCATCTTCATCATGTGCGCTGTAAGATAGGCAAGAGCCTGTGTGTAGAGCTTACCAAATACCTTTTTGCTGACAAAAGGCTCGGCAAGCGACACCCAGCTCTGGATATCATCATCACTCATCGTGCCGAATTCAGGAGCAACGAGCTTGAGCGTATTAATGACGTTGGTCATATCATCGCTTCGAGTAGACGCTGTCTGAGATCAGCGACCTTCTCATTCTCGTCAAAGTCGACGTTGAGCTTCTTGAGCTCCTCCATGACTTCCGCCTTTTTGAATTTGCTGACCTTTTCGGCAAGAGCCTCAGCGGTCACAGCAGTCTCATCAGCTGCCATATCGGGGATAACGGCAAAAAAGCCATTATCAATAAAGAGCTGCACGACAGGATTGCTTTCGACTTCCTTGCCGACCTCAGCTATCTGATCGGGGAGTATATCGAGGTCGCCTATGGTGATTATCTTCGCAGACTTATTCTTGAGCTTCATGTGGTAATACCTCCATTAATAAGATTAGATGCCTACCGCGATAAGAGCGGAGAGCGGGTAGTAGATGATGACGCCGGCAGTCCTTGCCTCGCAGGGTACTATCATCTCAAGATTGCGCTCCTGCACGGGGTACTGATAGTACGGCATCGGGTCCTCAACTGCCAGTTTGTCGGGGTCCTTCGTGAAGAAAAACGCAACATTCTGACCATCAGAGGACTTGGCGTAAGGATTGGTCTCTACGCTGTCAGAGTTGAGCTCGGCAGCGGCAACGATCTCTTTAAGATAGGGAGCGTGCTCAAGTACGAAATCCTTAACCGTGGTATTGGTATGATCGATACGACGAGTGGCGATGTCGATAAACACGTCGGTGGGAAGAGCGAGGGTGTCGGGTCTCTCCACGTTCTTGGTGTTTCTTGAGACGGTTGCCATGTAGCCGTTGATATCTGCAAGGATCTCATCAGCGGTCTTGTCCTTCCACTTCGCTGAGCCGCCCTTGCCTGCGGTCGCGGTGGTAACAGGGATGTTGTTCGAGGTGGTGAGCACGCCCATCAGCCTGTTCTCGGGATCGCCAGCCCATGCGATTTTATTAAGGGCTACGTCAACGGCATATCTCGCCGCCTCTGCCTTGCGGTGGTCGAGGCCCTTGCCGCTCTTGCGGGATGCTCTCATCTCCTGTACTGAGTAGCCGTAGCTGCCGCCGATGGACTTGATGTGAGCAGTCTCGGGCTCGCCCTTAACATCAGCACGGGGCAGGTCGGTGGCGTAATTGTGGATTATCTTCGCCATGCCGGAGCGGGAGTAGCTGTAATAGGTCGTGGTCTCATCACCGGGGTCAGCCTCAGAAGTGTGGGGGAAGAGGCTAAACGAGGTCAGTTCGGGATAGAGCTTGTCATAGGACTTAGCCTTAACATGGTCAAGCTCGCGAGCGAAAAAGACTGACGCATCCTCTGCCGAGTCAAAATGAGTCTCGGAAGATACGAGCGAGGGAATGAGCCTCGAGTTTGCGAGGGTCTTTACATCGACAGACTTGCTGTCGAGATTTACTTTCTTATTCTTCATGGTGCGTTACCTCCTTTAATTAAGAATTGCCGTTTCCGCCGCCCTGCGACTGATCGCCGGTATTGTTGGTCTGAGCAACGGATGACGGTACTACCATGGTGGGATAGAGCTCAACAGGAGCTACATCAGACGAGCCTTTGCCACCGATAAACTTAGCATTGATCGCTATAGCGTTGGAGGCGTTGGTGTCATCGTCTGAGGTCGTAAACAGACCTGCGTTATCGCCCTTGATGATAAAGTAAACGGCCTTGCCGTTCGCGGGGACAGCATCTGCGGCTACACGAGCCCATATACGACCCTGCTTGAGCACGCCTACGGTAGTGCCCTCTTTGACGACTACACTGCCGTCCATGCTGTGCTCGGTCGTAAGGCCATTTACGAGGATGCCCTCAAAATTACTAATGGTGGAGTCTTTGGTGGGGAGCGCTGCGATGCCTGCTGCGGAGCCGGTCACGATACCCATGCCATGCTTGAGCACGCCGTCTTTCTCGGCGTTGCAAAAAGAGTCGCAGACATAGCCGGTAAGGTCATAAAGGCCGCCGGCAACGCCCAGATCGGGTGCGAAATTGTAGTTAAGCTGCTTCATTCGGATTTACCTCACTTTCTTTTGTTGATCATTCTCTGGCGAGCTGCGTCGGCTTCTGAGCCCTTGTAACCGTCTGCTCTCATGCCGGAGTGCATCTGCTTTCTCTGGTCAGCGATGGTCTTCTGGCTCTTGAGGGTCGCAACGGCAACTCTAAACGCGCCTTTGATTTCAGCCTCGGAGTCGAGACGGATGCCGGGAGTAGCTACGCTGATAACCTTGCGCATAGCGTTAATCATCGAGAGGTCATCAAGACCGTCGATGTTATACTGCTCACCGAGGCGGGACATAGCCGTCCTTGCTCTTACAAGAGCGTCGATAGAGTCGGCGTTCATAACAGTAGGCTTTTCTTCCTCGCTGCCGCCCTCGGTGTTCTCGTTGTCATCGTCGGTGTTCTCATCGTCGTCATCATCGGCATTCTGCTTGTCATCATCGTCCTCGTCAGCATTGGGCACGGGAGTTTCCTTCTTGTTCTCGCCCTCCTGCTTCTTATCGAGCATTTCAAGCAGAGCGTCGATATCCTCGTTCTGCTGACGGATGACCTCATTTGCCTCGTCGAGGTTGGTGGGTGCCTCATCCTGATCGGAGTCTCTGCGGTCTTTACGGTCGCGGATACTCTTGAGCAGTTCTTCCGAGGGCTGAGCGCCGCCCTCCTGTGCGCCCTGCTGAGCTGCGGCGGGGTCGGTGATCATGGGGGTGTTGTCATCGTCTCCAGCAACAGCGCCCTCTTCGCCCGCCTGCTCAAGGACGGTCTTAGCGAGCTCGACTGCAACGTCGTCCTCGTCTCTGCGCTTTGCCTTTTTCTTGGTGGTGTTTGCCATGTTTTTGCCTCCTTTTTTGGATGTGTCTTTGCCGTCTATATTAAGACGAGCTTGTTCCCCTGCTCTGGCGTTAGCCACCAGCGCAAGGTGATTGATCATGATATTGGTTTGGATAGCATCATAGTGCTGTCCCTGCCACTCGCCCGGTTCCTCGATAAGGTCGAGGGAGTAACCGAGTGACAGCTCTTTGAGCCCACAGCGTTTGAGCTCGTCGGTATCGTGGATTATGATCTCCGCTCTAACGTCATTGCCGTCTCTGATACCATTCGAGAGGATGGTGCCGATTGCCTCCTGCTCAACATTGTTCTTATTGACCGTACCTGCATCGTGCGTGACAATAACAGGCTTGCCCTTGTACGATTTAAGGCTTTCGGGAGCAAAGACGTGCTCGGGCAGTCTCAGCTCTTTGCGGATTGAGCCGTCCTCGTTGTGATAGTCAAAGATACCTACCGAGGTCACTATAGGGGTGTCTCGCAGATATCCCTCTGCCGTGTAGGTGGCTTTGAGCGGTATGCTGTCATAGCGGATTACTTTCGCCACGGCGGGGCTTCTTACTCTTGCTTCATCCAACTTTCTCACCTCCCTTCGCTGCTGTAAAATGGGTATAAAAAAGCAGCCTTATCAACGTGATAAAGCTGCTCATTTAATCATGATAGCGGATTATTTCGCCCGCTTGTTGGCTTGCTCGATTATTTCCTTTGTTTGCTTGTCGATAGCATCCCAGTCTTTTGGCTCGACGGGGATATTAAGAGACTCAATGTTAAACCTGGGTATTGCGACACAGCGGCAACGATAGTCCTCTCCCGGGTGGCATCTGCGCCCCGTTTTGACATCCACAATAGGCGGGTCATCCCACCTAAAGGTTTTGCCGTCAAGTTCACGGTGACGGCCTCTGACCCTTGAGTCGCCCGAAGAGCTCCATACATACTCTTCGCAGCCTGCGTCTCTCTGCTGATACTGAGTGATGGCGGCGTTTAACTTTGCCGTTTGGTCTACGGCGAGAAACTTTGCCTTGTTTTTTGACACGCCAAACTGCCTTTGCAGGTCCTGCATAATTGACTTGGTGCTCCGTGAGTTATACCACCCATCCATAACGATCTGCTGCATCTCATCAAGAGCCGCTGACGGTACGGATTTAACAAGTGCAACATTGTCGCGTATCCAATCATCGACAAGCTTTTGATAATTGCCGCCGTTGTAATAGTCGGTAAAGATATCAATGCCGAGGGTCTTTTTAACAACTCTCTTCCATTCGCTGACCGTGAGCTTGCGGTTGAGGTTAGCAAGCTGAGTGAGCCGCCTGCGGAGCGTATCGTCAAACCTACCCGAGGAGATCTTTGCGAGAGCTTTTGCAAAAACCCTTTGGATATCCGCTACATCATCACTCTGCGCGTCATAACGGTGAGTGTCCTCGTATCTTCTGTCGCATATTTTTTTGAGCTTTGGCAGAGCCTCTTTGACCGCCTCAATGACTGCCATATCGACCTCTCGGGCAAGGCGCTTATATTCCCTCTCTGCGCTCGTTGACTGCTTCGGACGAGCTTTTGATTGCAAGTCTTGTTTCCCGGCAAACTTACGCTCGACCCTGCCTTTGACTGCGGCACGGTACAACGGATCCATGATATCACCTCCGAGGTGGGCATAAAAACAGCCGAGCCCGATATTCTCGAGTTCGGCTGTTTCGCTGTTATTTAACTGTCTCGACAATGCCTTTGGCGACATTAGCCGCCTTTTTCATAAATGAGTTATCGCTGAGATATTCAAGGCCTTTAAGCGTTATTCTCAGGCTGCTCTCGCTTATCTGAATTTCTCCGTCCACTGACCTTTGAACCGTAACCCCGGCAATATACCCATTTTCGCAGAGCATTTCGATGATTGCCGCCCACCGGCTCTCGCTGATTTTAAGGACCTCGGCGGAAACATCATCAATCGAAAACTCATCAAGGTCCATGGCTTTCTCGAGCTTTTTGAGAATCTTATAGATGACTGAGAAATTATCCATAGTGTCACCTCGCTCTTTAGTCTATAAATATTTGTGCGAGAATTCTTACGCCTATTGATGTGCTGAGCGGAGCATCCGGGAACTCGTCGTTCCATGCAAGAACCCTATCAGGGTCTCTGCACACAGTCCATATCAGCTCATCACTTTTCAGAAAACGTTCAATCCCGCTCTCCAGCATACCCGCCCGCTCAAGAATAGCCCTTGCCTTCTCTGCGGCTTGTTGCTTCTCTTCAAGGGAACGAAACCAGGTCTTATCAAAATCCTGCATTATTTATTCTCCTCTCTTACATACGGTTTTCCGTTCTTGCCTTTTTGGTTTTTAAACCACTCATATGACTCGGCAGGTTTTGCTTTATAGCCAAGCACCACCCTACTATCGATTATTCTGCCGGTTTCTACCGCTCTGCTTACAACACGGTTACAACTCACCTGCGGATCACCGCCGACATATTTAACCTCGACGTCATAACCAGTATTTTCGAGAGCAGTGATATATTTGTCCATCACTTTTTGGGGGTCATCACCTATGATTGGTATTGCAAGATTGTCGCCATTTCTGTCGCCGGTTAAGAATTCGTTAAGTACATTCTTCTGTATTCTGCCGCTTTCTTCATGCACTGCACCTGCCGCGGCTCCTCCTGTTGCAGCAAACTCGGGAATCATTTCCTTGACCATATCGTTATCAAGAATGAACATTCCCTGTTCCTGGCTCAAGGGGTCAACGAGAGTGCTTTTCCCAACAGCAGGAAGTCCGATAACGACACAAGCCTTATGCTCTTTCTTGATTTCACCGTCATAGACATAATTGCCGTCATCGTCAAGCCTTGCAGAGCCGTTATTCAAAAACTCTGTTTTTATTTCCTCCCGAAGCTGTTGCCTTTCGAGGGATTCATCTAATATAGTTTCGCCTCCGAGAGCTTCGGTACATTCTTGAGAAATAGAGTCAAGCTGTTGCACAACAGGGTCATTCTTCAGCTCCTCAATGCTTTTGAGTTTGCCGCTTGAAACATCGTTATAAAACTGCTGTGCTTCCTTAGTCTGAACTGTAAGCCCGACCTTTTCTCCTTTGTAGTTCGTTCCCTCACTGCACTCGGAGTTTTTCGGAAAAACTGACTTACATTTTTCTTCGGCCGCGCTTTTAGCTTTTTGCCATGTTTTATTCTGCGCCATCCTGCCGACCGAACCGCTGACCGGCGCAGAACCGCCGAGCTTGCCGGGACGTCCGCCATGACCGAAATTACCTGAGCCGGGGCCGCCGTCCTCTTGAGCCTCCGATAATTTAATTATATCATCATTCTTGGATTTTTCAACATCAAAAAGCTGCACAAATAATTCAGCTTTTTGAAATTCAAGCAGAGAATCCTTAAAAGGCGGGAATAAGCTGTCCGCAAATTCCTCGCAGAGTGTTTCATGGGGAACGAATAAGGCACCGCACATCTCCTCGTTATCCGCTTTAGGCCTACCGGAGAATTCGGTGCAAACAAAAACCTCAGTGCAGTGTGCATCGGCGCTCTTGACGTTAATACCGATCGTGCCGAGCCTTGATAAAGACAAAGGCGTTATGCCGAATTCCTCCTGTGTTTCGCGAATAGCCGCCTGTATCGGCGCTTCTCCCGCTTCGATATGTCCCCCAGGACCGCAAATCAAGCCGTTATCCTTACGCACTCCACAGAGGATTTTACCGTCATTTATAACGATAACAGCTGCCGCTGTCGGTGTATCATCTGACTCGTCAATCTGCTGCTCTTCGGAAACTGGAGGCGGTGCGGCGGGCGGCTCATCATTTGCGCCCTCTATCACCGAGGCAAAGAGCTCATCGTCGGGCACGTCGTCAAGGATGGTCTCAACATCATACTCGTCAGCCTTGGCAAGAGCTGCCCTTACTTCCTGCGGGTCGAGAGCCTGCATATCTACATACACTTGAGCAGTTTGAGCTTTAATGAGCTTTGCTTGAGCGTTGGCTTGATCTACCGCAGCCTGCTCGTTATCGCTCAGAGACCAAAGGGGGTTAAACTCAAGCTCAAAATCATAGTTGTCATCTATCCTGCCGGTGGCGGCAAGCGACTTAATGATAATGCCAAACAGCTTTTCGAGCGGACCTCTGAGCATACGCTTTTGTAATTGCTGCACGTAATTGTAGTAGTTTTCAAGATCAGAGCGTCCTGTCGCGTCCATGCCCTGCGGCGAGCTGCCGAAGAGTAACGCCTGCGGTATGTTGGTAACAGCTGAGAGCATATTGCACGAGCTGTCGAGAATTTCTTTGACGCCCGTATACGGTGTGGACTTAAAGTCAAAATCCTCACCATCTGCATCAACAGCTATCGAGTTAAACATCGACCTTGCCATGTCAATGAGCTGCAAGCGCTTGACAACGGCATCCTCGCCGCTTTCGGTGGCAAGCAGGCTCGCAAGGTCTTTTATTTTGATGATAGACTGTATCGCACGTTGTAACATTCTCGGAGCATAGCCGTGAGAGGTTATCGTCTCCTGCAATGCCGTCTTGATGCGGTCATACTCGGCGAATCCGAATACTCTCTGTTTGGAGTCGACCACCTGCTGCGGCAAACGTCCGTTGCGGAACAGAAGGCACCTTGAAGCATGGACGGTAAATGAGCCGTCAAGGGAATTGATTTGATAGTACTCAGGCTCACCCGAGTAATAGCCGGCGGTAAAGATAGGATTAACTGCCGCAGCCTCAAACACCCGTATTTCGTCTATGCCCCTTATCGCCTTGAAGTTAAGCGGCTCATCAAGACCTCTACCGTCGTAGATGAGCATAACGGCAACGGCGCCGCCGTATAATCTTGACCATTTAACGGCTGTTTCAAATGCTTCCTCGCCGCCGAGCTTCGTCCATTTTTTCATGATTTCCTGCTCGACGTCGGCGTTGTTTATGTTGAGGCTAAATCCCTTACTCAGCGCCTCGCCTGCCGGGAGGTCGATTATCTTTGCGAAGAGGCCATTAAACTGATAATGCACGCTGAGTATATAATCATCAGATTGTGTTTCGGGCACAAACTGGAACGCTGTCGAGCTGTCCTGCTTCGTGCCGTATTTTGTCAGCATATTCTGATAGCCGTCAGTCCTATAGCCCTCGCACACTTCCGAGACGGTGCGAGCCATCTCGACCTCCTGACCGTTGATGTTAGCCTTTCCCATATCATCATCACCTTACCGTTAAATGAGATTTTTAATATCAAACACTCGCCGCTTATAGCAGCTGAGCACTACCGCATCCGCTATATCGGGCGATTTGATTTGTCGTTTTTTCATGTCCTTTTTGCTCTCGATCTTGACCTTGCCGGCAGAGCTTATCGTATATTTGCGGGTGGAAAACTGCGCCACCATGTCACTGTTATCCGGCAGCTTTATCAGCTTGTCCCGCATTAAATCACGGACGATAGACCACATATAAGTCGGCAGGTCGTCATAGTATACCGCCGCGTCCTCATCGGGGATTTTTTCGCCGAAATTTATCGGGATAACCGTCACTCTCGGTATTGTTCCCTCGCGTTTTAGCTCGTTGAGCCTGTCGGTCACTCCGCCGCCTACGCCCGTATCATCAACGATGACATATATCTGATCTCTGTATTTCGGGTGCTCAGCCAGCAACGCCGTGCAGCGGCGTACAATATCGCCTACCGTCCTCATAGTGTCCTGCCCGTGCCGCCTGTCAGAGATTTTGATATCACCGTCCACATTGCTGGCAATGACCGTCTCATCATCGCCGAAGCGTGCCACGTCGACACCGAGAGTTATGCGCTCGATCTTATGTCCGTGCGGTTGTAAGTCGTGAGCTATGGCCGCCTCTACAAGAGATATCGGGATAAATACGTCATCCTCGGCGGTCGGGAACTCACCATAGACACGCACTCGCACTACGTTACTCTCAGCTCCGTACTTATCCTTGAGAGCCTGTATGTTGTCGCGATTTGTCCTCGGGCTATCCTCCGAATTGACCGTTTGACGGGTCCATAACGCCGCGGCCGATGTAAAGCAGTCATAAAAAAAGCCCGACGCTCTTGTCGGGTTGCCGCAGGCTACGAGCTTATTGTTAACGCCCGATAGCGTGCCCTGTATTGCCTCCATGATATCATCAGCGACGCCCGAAGCCTCGTCAACGATAAACAGCATATTGTCCTCATGGAAACCTTGCATATTTTCGGGCTTGGTCGCCGTCCGAGCGACTGCAAACCAGCGCTCCTCGCGATTTTTGACGTATATGTAGGTCTTTGTCCATTTGAGAATTATTGATAGTATCGGCGATCTCTTCTGCCACTTTGACATCTCCGCCCATAGCACATCATTAAGCTGATGCTTTGTCGGTGCCGTGCATACCACCTTGGCGTTGGGGTGACAGGTCAAAAACCAAAGAGCTATAACCGCCTCAGCGCCGGTCTTGCCGACACCCTGTCCCGACTTGACCGCCACTCGAGGAAAGCTCTCGACATTGCGAAAGAGCTCCGCTTGCCACTCATCCGGAACGAATGAAAAATTGTCCGCCGCGAAATCGGCTATGCTGTTACGCCAAACGGGCAGCCGCGTTGTAAAGGCTCTCTGTATCCTTGCCTTGCGCTCATTGTTGCTCACTCTCCATCACCTCGAGGAAGGAATCAATCACATCGCTGTCATTTGCTCCCTTGTCGCTATCACGGGAATTACGCCACTTGTCAGGACGGCGGTTATTAAGCCAATAGATCTGCGCCGTGACGTTGCCGGGAACAATTATCTGCTTTTCCACATATTCGATGTGCTCCTCGACAACCTTGCCGCTACCGACCTTTTGCTTTTCGGTGCGCACCTTGATAGGCTCTTTTATGGTGACTATCTGCTGCTGTGCTGCCTTGAACAACTCATTCTCAACAATATAGTCTGCGACTTCTTTGCCTTTTTTTAAGGCGTCGGAGATGTCGGCGTAAGCCTTTTTCCATGTATATAGCGTATCTCGGCAAATGCCCATGTTTTTGGCGATCTGCTCATCGGTAAGGCCGTCTCTCGCCCACCCCTCAAGCAAGACGAGCATTTCGGGCTCTTGCCATTTTTTATACTTACCTACGGCCATAGTTATGTCACCATCTTTCGGGTCACAACAATGACCCTCTTGCCGGTTAAACGGTCGATATATCTCTCAACAATTTGACCGTCTATAACTGTGGTAGAGGTGAGTGCCCAGGTGCATTTTGCAAACGGGCAGACATAAGTTGCCGGTGCAGGATTGTTAAGCCACAGACATGCCTTACAGAGTTTGAGCGGTGCTCCCACGAGCCTCACCTCCCGATTAATCGTTATTATCCTTTTGCTTTGCGTGTGAAAAAATAAAAAATAGGCGTATCCATAAGCGCAAGAAGCAGCTTATACAGATATTGACCTATCATCATGGCTATAAGTGTTTTGCGCCCCTGTGCCGAGAATAGCCATCCCATCCCCAACCCGAAGGATATGAGCGTAAATATCACCGTATCAATTATTTGGCTTGTACCGGTGGAGGCGTTGTTCCATATCCAGCGCCCACCCTTGGTTGAGCCGCGCCTTTTTATGTATGCGTCTCTTATCTTGTGGAACACCCATACATCCCATGCCTGTGAGCAAAGGTACGCCGCAAGGCTGCCGACCACAAATACCCAGTTTTGACCGAGCAGTAACTCATATGCCGCCTGTGCTGCGGGGTCGTGTGCGGGGATATACTGAGTGCCGACTATAAGCACCGTTGCGAGTATCTGACCAATCATACCGTATATGACGATCTGATTTGCCTCTCGTCTGCCCCATATCTCGCCGACTATATCGGTGATGAGGAATGTTATAGCGTAGCAGAGGACTGCTCCCGGCAAGGTTATTTCTGTGCCGAATATAGTCAGCCCCGTTGCGAATAGTTTACCTGTTACGACATTTGCGATGATTAAGCTGACCGCAAACAGCATTGATAAAAGCGTTAAATTTCCTTGTGTTTTCTTCATATTGTTATTACCTCACATAAATCTTTCTGCATATTTGACATATTTGACCCACTCTCTGAGATTCATTTCGTCGCAGGTCTTCCAGTGCAGGGTCATCCTGCTGTTTTTGGGAGAGCGCAGTATCCTGAGGTTGCCGTTATCGTAGCGATATAAATTGCCATACCGACTACCTATCCAGCTCGTACTGTCTACGCTGTCAAAATCAAACTGTTTGAGCGCCTTGAAATCGGTCAAGCCTAGCCCGTGGATGCGTGTACCATAGCTGTGCGCCGTGTCGATGAACCAGCGGAAGTATTTATACTCTACTCTTTTGATATCTTTGATAGCTATCCCGCCGAGTGCTATGTACTCATACTCCTTGCACATGTCGACGAAATAATCTTTGCCTCTGCTGCGGTGGAACACAGGGATACATTGCCGTCCTGTCCTGCGCTCAATCCGTCTGCGGAGTGACTCAACCTTGTCAAGTCCTACTATAGCGTCTATATCCAGCTCAATAAACTGCTTGACCTTGTTGGCGTTTATAAACTCTATATAACCATCCGTATATGAGTCAAAATCAACGCTCTTGCCCGTGTTAAGGTAGGTAAAAGCTCCGCTGTCAAGCAGGTACTCTTTTGCCGTCTTAGCATACGCCATAATCTCATCTGAGACGTAGTAGTACGATAGGAGTATCCTTGGTGGTCTTACTGCCTCAAACATCTCTATGCGCTTTTCTCCGCCTGCAATGTAGATGTTCATGGTGTGAATTCCGCGCCGCAGAACGGACAGGTGACCGTATGCGGACTCTCCTCATCCTTGGGCTTGTCGACCGGAGAGAAAAACTCGTTGATGTCAAGTATCTCCTCCGTAAGGTCGAAACCGAAGTCGGTCATGTCAAGCTCATCGGCGAGTGCTTGCAGCTCATCACGCAGCTTGTCAACATCCCATGCGGCGAACTCACCGCATTTGTTATCCGCAAGTCTAAAAGCTCTGATCTGCTCATCTGTCAAGTCATCCGCTATGATGCACGGTACTTTATCCATGCCGAGCTGTAAAGCGGCCTTGTAGCGTGTGTGACCTGCTACTATCACTCCGTCCTTATCAAGGATTATAGGCACCTTAAATCCAAACTGCCGTATACTCTCCATAACGGGCGGAACAGCCTTATCGTTTTTGCGCGGGTTGTTTTCGTAGGTGATTATATCGCCTACCGCTATCTCCTTGATTTGCAATATTGTTTCCTCCTGTAATAGATGGTCGCACTACGGGAAGGAGTTACCATATTGCTTTAATAAATTGCCTATCCTCCTTGCAAAAAGAATACCGGTACTCGGGCGAGAGTACCGGCAGGTAATAACTTATAGAATTTTACAATGACATTTTAGCACAGCTGTTTTGTAGGGTCAATGACACGATTGTGACATCATTGCTCATGAAGGCTGTCAATGCCGAATATGAGCGCCGACAGGATATCTAAAGCGGCGTTTATGTCTCGGTATACTGTCCTGCGGTCAATGTTTTCTGCGGCAGCGATCTCATCCACAGTCTTCGGCGTGTCGTCGATATATAGGGCGCAAAGGACTCTGTATTGACGCATGTTTTCGGGCTTGCCCGTCCGCTCACACCATACGCGGTAGATCTCAATCATCGCAGATACATGTTTGACCATAATCTGTGTTTTTACAGCGGATTGTTTTATAGCCTCCGCTGTGTTTTCTGCGGCGGTAAAAGCCTTATCCGACATAAGAGAAAGGATATCAAACACGCTCTCATCATCGTCAATATCCTGAGCTGTGTAGAGTGCCTTTTCGGCGTGTGACTTAAATAGCCTATAATCCTGGATAAGTAGTTTGGTGTTGTGCAGGCGATTATCCTTATTCAGCTTGCGTTGCTTGTTGCGCTCGAACTCGAGTTGCTGCTGCGCCGCCTTTATACCCTCTCGCACGGCAATCCTAATGACCTGTTCCGGAGATAGTTGTTTTGACATGCTTGCGTTCCTCCTATTGACTTTTTGATTAATTTACGGTAAGATTATATTGGTTATGGATTAGGGGGAGCGCAAGCTTCCTCTTTTCTTTTTTTGCGTCAAGAGTCAAATTTAATATTATAATCCTCCTCGAGCATCTCGAGGATCTCGCCGATGCTAAGTGCCCCATCCTTGACCTGATTGATATAGAGCATGGCCTTGTCCCAAATCTTGCGGCAACTCGCCTCGCAGTAGCCCATGTCGGCTATTGCCGCCATCATGCAAGCGACCGAGATATGTATAGCCCTGTCAAGCTCCTGCTGATTACTCTTTGGATTTATTATTCGGCATTTCACTTTTGGGTGTCCTCCTTAAAACTTCAAGGTGATATTGCCCTCATCTGGGTCGACGTCCTCGACCACCAATGTCAAGCAAAAGCAATCGTCGTCACCTATTCGGCAGCCATGCTGTATTAGCTCTGTTGGGCTTAGGCACATGACGGCCGTGACTTCCTTGCCTGCTTCTGCTTTTGACAATAGGCTCATTAATTCATAGACTTTCATTTTTCCACTCCTTTTTCTGCTGCTCGACAATTTGCAATAATAAGTCCCTTTGCAATATCACCGCGAACAGTGAAGGTATATTCGTCACTTGGCAAATGTACCCATTCTGAACGGTCGGTGAAATCTTCACATCGATTTGCAAACAATGTATTAAATTCTTCTGCTCCGTTTGCGGCTGCCATTTCGTAGCACGCCTTAAAATGCAGACAATCTCGACAATTCATTCCGTCTCACCCCTTTCAACTATGTATGCATATTTTCCGTCGCAACCTCTCACAAGGTTTCCATGCACACACTCGCTGTTATCTGTTCGTTTGCCCTTAAAAAGTATCTCACGCATTGTTGTTTTCCTCCTAAAAAAATCGTAATTGTTCTGCTTCGTTTTCTTTTTCGTTTAAGATTTTTAGCCACTTTGTCCTTATGATATGGTCGAGGTAATCGGCATTGTATTTCGGGTTGGACGATATAACCGAAAACGGTCTACCTGTTTTACCCTCTATTATTTTTTCGGTTTCCCGCATTTTCTCAATCATGTATTGAAAATGCTCGGGATAGTATTTGAGTAAGTACGCCATTTGTATTTTTGAAGCCATCGGGCAAAACATACAACCACAACGCTTGTTGAACTCGTAGAAGTGGTTGAAAATCGGCTGTGTCTTCGCCCACTCCCAAATCACATCTTCGTTAATTTCGTTTTCTACAAGAGGGTATCTTTCCGCCTTATTAGCAGTAAGGCGTTTGTTAAAACGGCGTTCTTCATCAGCGCAATAACCTATGTAATGTACGACATAATAACCGAGAGAGTTAAGCCATTCGGACAGTTGTCGCTTAGCGTCCAATTTGTAGTCACTATTACACCATCGAACGATTCTGGTCGGAAATCCGTAAATATGACCCTGTTTGGGCTTGACGCGATAATATAGTTCCTCCCAAGTCTTTCGGGGCTTAATTCGCACAAACCGAATACCAAACCGCTTGCACTCGGACTCCATATAATCAATTACATCGTGGATGAACGGATAGTCGATTTCCAATTCAAAATGTACCACACCGTCAAGCGGATAATGGTCAAGGTTATGCAGTATCAAATTGAGCATATACAGGCTGTCTTTGCCGCCGCTCACACTCGCCCAATAGGACGGGCGTAATGCAATTTTGTTACTCATTTTTTGCTTCTTCTCCTTCGCCCTCGCACTTTTCGCCACGAGAGCAAAAATCATCCTCATCCACATAACCGCCGAACTCGTCACAAAAATACTGAGCGCCGTTTGTGGGTGTAAAGTTTTTGCAACTTTCGCAAAATACAACTTCTTTCACGTTTACTCTCGCTCCTTTCGCATCTTGGTTGCACCCTATCAGAGGTGCGTGAATTGAAATAACGGGCGGTTCGTTCATCACCATTCCTCTGCCGTTACGCGTAAAAGTGATTTTGCGTAGTCCTCAATTCTTGTTGGGTGTAATCCGTCGTTAATATAAGCAAATGTTTTGTCTTTGGGGGCATTCGTATATAATTTCATAACTTCAAGCGCCCACATGTATGATCGTCGTTCCAGCCGTTCACGCCTTTCAATAATTGTTTCTGCTACGCATATTGCAACCGGGACACGCCCGTAATTTTTCAAGCAGTCGTTGAAAACCTCTGCCGCCTTCGTGGTTGAGAGTGCCCTTGCGGTTTTTTCAACCTGTTTTTTAAAGGTGACCTTTGCTTCAAGGCTCCCGTCACCGTTCGCTTGCTTTTTGATGTCCCTTGCAAATGTCCGGTCTAAATTCATGCTGTATCCTCCTTCTGCCGCCCCGTGTTGCAAAGTAACCACGAGGCTCCTTTCGGGGCGGCGGTGATTTTAATCTTGATTTGCCTTATAAAGTTCTGCCAGACCGACCGTTATTGAGCTGTCGAGCCTTTTAGCATCGTGCAAAAGCACCGAGAACAGCTCCTCGTCCGTTCTGTCTCGGAGCGTGTAGATTATTGCTCCGACAAGGTAAAGCCCACTGCCGTATCTGACCTTTGTTTTATTTTTCATGCAAGCCGTGGCATAGGCTTGGTATTTCTTGCGCTCCTCGATCTGCATCAGTCAGTCTTGTTTTTAAGCATCACGGGCAGGATAAGCATCTCTGCGCTGCTATCGCAGACAAATATCGGGTGCTTTGATGATGCCGCGCTGATGGTGACCCTTTTATCACCACAATACTTAAGCGCATCACATATGTAACGAGCGTTACACCCAATCATCAAAGGCTCCACACTGCCCTCGCATCTGACCGACTCGTTAAATTCGGCAGATGATGTCTTGACCGCAATATCTATTTTGTCGCGCTCAAAATTGAGTACCGTGGGAGATATCGTTGCGTCTGAATCCGCTACAATCAAACACCGCTGCATGGTACTGAGGATATAATCCGCTTCAACGGTCGGGGTCCTGCCTATCTCCTTAAATATTTTTTTGAAATCAATAAATTCGCCGCTTATAAGATTGGCTCTAATTATGTACTCGTCGCTCTGTATCACCGCATATTTGCCGTCTTGATAAATCGCCACCTGTCCAGCTTGCCCGAGTGTCCTTGCAAACTTAAGCGTTGCCGCAGGCACTATCATGCGGTACTTTTCTCCCGGCAGCGGGAGCACCGTATGCGCCGCGCGAACTCCGTCGCAGGTCACGATATCGAGCTTTTTACCATCGTTTTCGAAAAGCACACCAGCCGATACAGGTTTGTTTGATTTCTCGCTGCAAACATAGGTTACTTTGTTTACCGCGTCAAAAAGCAGCTCGCTATCGCACGAGATTGTAGCCACCTCATCCGGCACGCCATAGGTAACGCCGGCTACAAATTCATCAACGGGCGCCGTGGAAAAGGCGGCGCTGCCTACTCGAGACTTAATTCTTACTCTTTCCGCCTCTTCGGTGATTTCAACCGCGCCTTCGGGCAGCGAGTTAATGTAATCAATCGCCTTAACCGGCAAGACAAAGGACGTGCCCTCGGCTTCAGGCATTTTAAGCTCTACGCTCATCACTTTATCGCGGGCTCTGATTGCGCCGTTGGCAATAAGCACGCCCTGTGCATCGCCGATTTTGGCAGATGCGAGGCCTTTAACTTTTTTGAGCTTTTCGGATATAATTGATTTTTCGACTAACATAATTATTCACTTCTCCAATTCTATCTTTATTTTGGGGTATTTTTCTGCGAGACTTTTTTGCTTGAGCTTAAACGTATCTGTCTTGACCCCTTTGACGTCGATTATGCGGTATGTCCCGTTGGGGTAAAAGATGATAAAATCGGCAACATATTCCGTTCCCTTACCGCCGTCGCTGCCCTCGGTAATGACAAAGCGTGGCTGTCTGCAAAAGCCGTCTATTTCCTTTGCCCTGAGGAGCAGCTTGAGCCGGCAATAATAATCTGCCTCTGCCTTGCTGTCAAAGGATATCCCATCAACGCTCACCCTTCGAGCGTTATATTTACTTTGGCGCTTAACAGTTTTCTTGCCGGTCAATTGCCTGTATTCGTCCTCGGTTATCCTAAACACTTAATCATTGCCTCCTTGAGCCTCATGTTACATCATCCGTCCAATACTCGACGATGTAATTTACCACCGTCCGCCCCTCCGCCTTTTCTTTTTTAATCCTCACGGCATAGCCCGCTTTTATCAACAGTCTTGCCAAATCTAAGCGATCAGTTTCGTTGAGGGTACTCGACTTTTGAGCATATATCCGCTGCTTGTCCATGTTATCCCGCCTTTCTTACTCTGTTATTAATGCCTTGCTCAATGCTCCTTGCAAAATCCTTGATAAATTTATTAATCTCCTTCGGCGCAGCCTTGTCGCCAAAGCCGTAGCATTGCAGGACGTTAAATGTAACCATGTCGATCTCAGCGGTGTAATACGGCGTATCCGGCTCAGTGACGTGCCGGATGAAAAATATCATCCTGCTCCCTTTTATGTGATTTTGATAATAGCTATCGCCGCCCACACAATGACTGAGCGATTGACCCTCCCGCAGGAAGTCCGCCCTCTCGTGAGGTACTGCTATGCAAAGCCCATCTTTTTCGTAGCCGGTAAACCACCTGTTAACATACTCGAGGGCTTTTTGACTCGCATTATCCCTGATGTCGGCCATAACGATGTTGTAACGCTGCACGAGTATATCATGTGCTTGCTTGAGGTCTCTCGGCCTGGCGGTGTGCTTATCTATAGGGATTTTAAGCGTATAAAGCATGTCGTAATAATCCGCTAGATGCTCTATGATGCCGGATGCGCTATATTGATCAAGCATCAGCTGCCGCTCGACATAGGCGCATAAGGTATCGAGCGTCATGTACTCAAGGATCCTCGCAGTCCGAGCAAACGACTCAATCTTGAGGTTACGGTATCTCTCAAGTGTGTCGGGGGTAATACGCTCACTCGCAGCCTTTATTATCCGGTGCTCAGTGAGTAACACATTCTCCTCTCGGTACATGGCGAGATATTGTTTTGATACTCCCATTATCCCCTCAAAGCCCTTGCCGTCCTCATAGTCCACCGAGGTCATCACGCTTGCAAGTGCCGTTAATCCCATCTTGCATAGATACTCAGTTTGCGGCTGAGATTTTAGTCTATCGAGCAGTCCGATAAAATTAATCGGGCACTTGCAGCAAGCGAGTGCCTTTGTCAAATCGACATTGTAATATGTTTTGCCAAACACTTCGGTGAGATTTCCGTCATAGACCCACGCATAATGACTGCAAGTCTCTCCATTTTTCCGAGCCCACGTATAACCGTAGCTGTACGGAGCTTGCGAAAGAAAGTATGATACGATTTGAGACTTGTTGCCATTAACAAGGTAGTAAGTGTAGGCGTTATCAAAATATCGCAGTTGCGGCTTGTGTCCGACAAACCAGCGTTGCACTTCCGCCCACCGCATTATCAACTGCCCATCATGCCTATATGCGGTGCATAACGTTGTTTGGTCGGTCGCCGTATATCGATACCTCTCGGCTATATAAACCGCCTTATGGCCGCAATATGGGCATGATGTACCGCTGCGATGCTTGATGTTCTCTTGCGTCTCCCAGCGCTCACCGCAATGCCCACAAACACACCCCCTTTTATGTCGCTTGTCGAGTTTTGAAAAGAATATGTATGTGTGGTCAAAAGCGCATTCATCGCAGAAACGGTCAATATCGGCATCGTAACCGGGGAACCACCTGCGCCTATTGTCAAACAATTCTTCTCTTCTTTGCGCCGCACTTCTCCGCCGTTCTTCTTGGTAATCGTGGATATACCTATCTATGGCCGCTGCTATGCCCTCGGTGTGCCTCCATGTATTGTAGTTCGTTCCATACGAGAAGAAACTTTTAATTTCACGGCCGTTTAAAAAATCGTTGACAAGCTTTATTGTCGATGAGGCTGCATATACCGGCAAACGCCCACATTCCGCAATCTCAGCAGTTGGAATCATGTACTTTGCGGCCCATTTATCTTCGCTCGGCTGATACGTGATGAAGTTTTTCTTATCGCTAAAAAAACGTACTTGCAATGTCCCGTCATTACTGCTATAATAGTCAACGGTTAGTATCTTACCGCAGCCTTGGATCTCGCGAATCTGTGCTCCGGCGAGGTACTTTTCTTTTATTCCGCCGCGCGGCGCCTTTGGGCGTTCGCACGGTGGAATATTTTTTAATGCCTTTTTAACCAGCATAGTGCACCTCCTAAAACAGCGTTAATTGGATAACTTCGGCTTCTTCGGCCTTTTTGGGGCTTTCCTTCGCGGGCTTATCCTGTTTTACTTTGGCCGCAGAATCTTTTTTGCTTGCCTTTTTCTTCGGCGGCTCTTTGCTGATATATTTATCCTCGGGCAGCTCACCCGTGATAATCGTTATAACGCAGTTAACCTCCGAGTCGGGGAAATACATCTTTGTTGCCCTGCGATAAACCTCGATATCCGAGATGTGCTTGCCGCACCCTCGCATAATCTCTGCACAACAATCAGAGAGCGAACGCTTGGTTTTATAAACCACCTCTGCAAAGCGCTCATCCTGCTCGCAGAAATCTCTAAGCACATTCGCGACATATGTACTGACGGCACTGCCGTAAGAATCGCCGTGGAACTCGTTGAGCTCCTTGTTGATTTTCTCAATGGCAAGGGTCTTGAAATCCTTGCCCGAATCAAATAAGTCTATCATCAAGATTGCTCCTCACTTTCTTCTATGTAGTCAAACAGCGTTGGAGTATCGTATTGCATTTCGGCACTCTTAAGGTAACCGACACCATCTCTGAAGTAATCAGCGTTAAGTTCTATTCCGTAGCCCCTACGATTCATTTTGATGGCCGTGTACGGTACTGTCATAAGTCCGCCGAACGGATCGAGAACAAGATCTCCTTTATTCGAATATCTGTTGATTATCCGCTCCACAATATCAAGTTGCAGCGGACAGACATGCAGGTTCTTGCGTCTCTGACTCTGGGTTGTATTGAGCGTTCGCATCCTGTTAATGTCATCCCAAATTCGATCTGACCACGAAGCGGGCGGCATCATCATAAATGTCGCAGGGAGCTTACCGTCCTTATCGAGTGATTCGGTCAAATCAACATGGTTTTCAAAATCATATACATTTGATACCGAATATTTCTTGTAAGCTCGCTGTAATTCGGAAACCGACATTTTCCCGATTTCCGCTTTTGACATCAAGCGATCGCCGTTGGAGCGATAGAACGCATGTGCATCAAGCTGCCATTGTGCCCTTGTGTAATCCATCTTGCTCTTTTCCACCGGCGTATCCGCATACGCCTTTGTCGTGTCTGTTGGGAGCTTGCGGAACAGTAAGATATATTCCGGGCATCCCACGCCCATCTTCGTGCCGTCTTTGCACTGCTCAGTCCACCCGAGCCGATAAGTTTGATTATTCTCCCTCACAACATCGGTCAGTACAATTATCCGCCCCATGTATCGAAACCCATGCTTGATAAAGTGCATGACCGTCAAATCGCTAAACGGGTCAACCGTAGGCATACCGTCTCCCGTCGCATTTCCGAAAAGAATCCTGTCTTTAACGTGGATCGCAGCAACACGACCGGGTTTCAGTATCCGAAGGAGTTGCGGCGTAAGGAAGTCCATCTGCTCGAAGAATTTATCATTGTCGGAATTGTGCCCGAAATCGTTATAGCTCGGTGTGTATTCGTAGTGATTTGAGAAAGGGATTGAACTGAGAATCAAATCAACCGAGCTGTCCGGCATCGACTCTGTTTCTTCAACGCAGTCATTATTGACTGCCGTAAATCTTTCACCCTTGACTTCCACTCTTTTCACTCCTTTAGATCTTCTCATTTTTTCCGTGATAACTTTTCGGCTTATCCCGTTTTTACGTACAAGCTCGGACATTTGCTGGGATTGATAGTTAAATCTGTCCCACTTTGCAAGCAGGTCATCGAGTATACTCTGCTCGTTTGCCGTGTAGATGATATCAATAATGACCTCTTCCGTCTGCAAAAAACGATATATCCTGTGTATCGCCTGAATAAAATCGTTAAATTTGTAGTCGATACCCACGAAGATAGCTCTGTGGCAGTGCCTCTGAAAGTTGCATCCGGAGCCGCTAATCTCTTTCTTGGTGGCAAGAATTCTGATTCTGCCTTCCGAAAAGTCGATAGTGTTTTTTTCTCTAATATCGAGATCCTGTGAACCGTATACTTCGACGGCTTCCGGCAACGCTCGCTTTATAGCACGGCGCTCATCCTCGAGGTCGTGCCACAAAATAAAGTGTTCTTCCGGGGAACTTTCCACTATTTCTTTCATGCAAGCTACACGAGCCTCCAAGCTGCTCCGCTTCTCACGAGCCGCCTGCATAAGGCCTTGAGCTGCGCTGACTTCGAATTCGACTTGTCCGTTTCTTCTGTCGGTCTGATATCTGACATCCGATTTGAGCTTGTGATATCTGATGCTCATGTTCGGCAAGTCATATCCCGTTGCATCAAAGCCAAGGTCCGCCGGCGAACTCAAAAACAATGCCCACGAAGATACCCACAGCCAAAACTCCTGTTCCTTATGCGGATAGAGCGTCAGATTATTCGCCTTGGTACTGTCTCGCTTGAAGAACCTTGTGAGCGCCTGCCCTGTGTCCATCACCTCAAGATATCCTGCATAGTGAATTATCTCTTTATATTTGTTCGGGTCAGGAGTTGCCGTTGCCACAAGTTTATATTTGATTCCCTCAAATTTAGGCAAAAAAATCTGATATGTCTTAGAGCCAAACGATCGCAGCACCGACGCTTCATCGAGACAAACGCAAGAGAAATAGCTCGGCTCAATGTCTCCGTCGCGGACACGTTCATAATTGGTCATGCAAATGCTGTCGGTACAGCTTTTGATTTCTTCCATGGTTCGGACATACCTTGGAGGATCAATTCCAAGCAATTCAACTGCGTCGTGTGTAAATTCCTGCCGCACTCCGAGGGGCAATACAAGCAACGGTCTTCCGCCTTCGTGTTTAATAACGAGCCGACAAAATTCGAGCTCCTGCACGGTTTTCCCAAGCCCAAACGATTCAAACAAAGCTCTTCTGCCTCCCTTGCAAGCCCATTTAACGGCTTCTCTTTGGTGAGGCTTCAGCTTTGAGTTAATCTCATCATCGCCCACATCAAACCCGCTTTCCGGTGCGGTGCATACCTTGTGATTCAGAAAATCATCATATGTCATTGACCTTTGTTCCTCCTGTATGATTGTGCCGTAATCCGATATTGGTAATAGTCTTTACCGAGGATACGGTCAACCGTCCTGCTATCGAGCACTGCCATCATCTGATTTTCCGCCAAATTTGTAGTGACCACAGTGGGCTTACAGTTGATTATCCTGTAATCGAGTATGCCGTGGATAACAGCTCGGTCAAAGTCAGTCAGCTTATCCGCTCCGAGGTCATCAATGATAAGCAGCTTACATCTCCGCAGCGGCTCAATAACCTCATCCTCACTCTTGGTCGGATCGCCATATGTTTTTTGTACCTCATAGGGTATATCGGCGGCCCTGGCAAATTTAACGGTATATCCTGCATCCAGCACTGTATTTGCAATAGCCGCCGCGAGATGCGTTTTACCACTGCCGGTGTTGCCTATGAGTAATAATCCTTTGGTAATCGCGTTAATATTCTCAGCGTATTTACGAGCGTTTCTCAGCGCCGTTTGCGTGCCTTCGCGCTCCTCAAAATCATCAAATGAGATATTGATATAAGCTCTGGGCAATCCGCTTTCCCGACGGTTTTTTGCGATGCGGTCGAGAGCCTTCTTCTCATTCCTACGCTGTTCTTCGCGTTCTCTCGCTTCCGTTTGACATTCGCATTCCAGGTTAATCTCGACGCCATATATCCTCCCTGCGAGAAGCGGGCGCCCACAGTGCGGACAAGTACCTACCGGATATGTTTCGGGGACGGTCTTGATATCACTCAATGTCCTCACTCTCCTTTACTCCTTGATATATAGATGGATCGGAGTAATCCGTGCTGCCCTTAGCATGACGCTGCCGCTGCGTTGTCTTACTCTGCTTGCTTGCCATATACTGAGACATCGTTGTTATCCCCTGCTCCTCGAGTCTTAGCAGGATTGACCGTATATACTTAGCTGATGCTGCGTTATTTGCTTTTGCAACGCGGATAGCCTCAATGATCAGTTCTTTGGGATATCTTTGCACAAGCTCCAAGATAATCGTGCGGTCAAGCCCTCCGATGGTTTTTCCAAACGTCATTTCAAACGATTGTGCGACCTCTCTCAGCGTGCCGTCGTCCATATATATATCTTTACTTTCTTCTATTTTATTTTGTGGGTTATCTGTACTTTTATCGGGGTTATCTGTACTTTTATCGGGGTTATCTGTACTTTTAATTGACTTAAAGGTAAGTTTATCAAGAGCACCCTTGGGGACGTCTTTTTTATCGTTGACATCCAAAAGCCAGTACTCTTTGATCATCGGTATGTCGGGGCGGCTGTTAAACATCCTGATATAACGCCGCTGGATACCCGAGGACGTTAGTACGCCAAACACGTTGTACACCCTCTCGTCGAAGAAAGAACACGCAACGCACCTGTTTACGAACTCCTCCACAAAGTTTGGAGCACAACCGCATCCCGCACCGTCAGACACAAGGTAGCACTTGTCTTTGCCCCACTTGATGAAGTATCCATTTTTGCCATATAAGTCACACAGAAGATAATCGAGTAGGTACATCCCTTTTGACTGGAACTCAGCTCTCAAAAGTCGTACCTTATCGTCTCCGTAAAAGTCCGTATCCTTAGGAAAGTAGTCAACCCCGTCCTTTAACGGACGAGCCAATATATCACCTCCTCAGCTTAGTATTCAGATTGAGCCGCTCACAGAGATATTTATCAAGGCGTATACCGTAGATATGATACTCTTCAAACAGCTCATGCTCGTGCTGATGGGCTTCCTCGTGGTGTTCTCGGCACAGGGCAATAGCCTTTAATCCTATATGCACGATTGACTCGCGGTCTCTGCCGATACCGATGCGGTCAACATGATGTACCTCCGCCCGCTTGTTACAGATCGCACATTTCCTATGCTCAAGGCACATATAAAGATATCTGCCGATATCGTCGGTTTGGTGCAGCAGCGTGTCTTTTGAGGGCACATCAAATCTAAAGCAAAAATCTATCAGATAATTGATAAACTCCTTTGCCGTCGTCACATCCGTGTCGGAGAGCGAAAACGCCTCGCGCCCATCAATGCTCCTAAAATCCCATGTGAGGAGCTGCCGGAGATATTCGGGGTCATGTCCCGACCAGAGGGAGATATCTCTGATAATGGCAAATATCTTACGCCGCTGATCCGCTGAGATCGTCCTACCGTCCACAAGTCTAAGCTCCACCGAGTGCACCTCTTTTTGTAAGAGCGACCGCTCAATAGGCACAGAAGGAGCAACGGTGAGTACATTACCGTCGTAGCTTATCAATTCCGCGGTATATATGTTCTCCATTCCGTTGCTCCTTTCTCAATCTTGGTGGCAGTGCATGTAGATATAGATGCTGTTAGGTCCCATATTTTTGTAGAGCCAATCATCAGCTTGCTCTTTTGATAGATGGTTTCTGCGAGCCTGCACCTCATAAGCGTACAGACCATCTACTCTCTTTTGCTTTATCTTTTGCTCAATTTCGGCCTCGATGTGGTTAGCCTCAATCATATAGAGGTCGTAGCCTTTAGCAAAAACGCCGTTAAGGTTGCTGCAATCAGTTGCATATACCATTTTGCCAACGTCGGCAAAATGCAGCTTATAGCCGCAATTAGGGACGTTATGGGGTAAGTAAAAAGGTATGATGTTGCAGATTCCGTAGCCGTACATGACATCAAAATCAAGCACATCTATGTTCCTGCGCTCGACGCCGCAATTTATAAGCGGCGGCACAAGCCATCGGCAGCAAGCAAATCTGAGTGTCGGTCGCTCCTGAGCCAGTCTCTTAATCGTGGTCCTGTTAAAGTGATCGCTGTGTATATGCGTGAGCAACACAAGTTTAAGCTCATCGCAAACACTTTTGAGGGCCTTAAACGGTACGCCGCAGTCAATGAGGATTTTTTCCTCAATGACCGTTGCGTTACCTTTGGATCCCGTCGAGATTATGTTGTAGCGTATCAAAAGTCATCAAGCGAGGCCTGCTCGATTACCTCCGTTGCTTCGGGCTGCACATCCGGGGAGTTGTTTATTCCTGCCGGTGCTGTATGCTCACCGTGATCAATGACCTCGGATATATCATCATCAACGGTGACTATATCGCCGTTTGCTGATATATCGCTTACTCCGTTGTCATGCTCAAAAGCGCTTATCATCTCGGTTGACATCACGCCCCAGCGTGATATAAGCTGCCGCAACAGTGTCTTTTTAGCCATATCGTCAAAGTTCTTATACCAAAAGGACGAGTATTTCCACATGTCCTTATCGGCCACTTTGCCGTCCTGGATATCCTTATACGCCTGCGCCGAGAAAGCGGGGCTGTATTTGTCAGCATGATAGAGCATCTTTTCCTTGCTCCAATAGATAGCCTTGCGGAATCCGTTGGTATACTCAAACATGGCATAATAGCCAATCGTCGGAGCTGCCTCACGTCTCGCATAATCATCAATTATGACGCAGTTAATAGTCTCATTGAGCGGGTCAAAGTATTCAAGCTCGCCGTCTTTGATTTCGATCACATTGAGCCTTTTATATTGTCCTGACCTTATCGCGAGCTGTATATAACCCTTGTAGCCTATCACAAACTGTGCTGTGACCTTTTCGGGTGATATAAGTCTGCCCTCGCGGTATTTGGCTTTTGACTTAAAGGGGACAAGATAAAACTGTCCGAGCTGCGGCGATGGAGATAGGTTAAGACTCTCTCCAACAAGACCGCCCGCAAGTATCGAGCCGGCCTCACACTCCTGCAATGCCGGATTGACGGCGACCGCAGAAGTTATTGATGCGACAAACCTTTTTGCCCGCTCCGGTGAGCCGAGTGTGTTATTGATGAGTTGTTGGTAGCCTTTGGTGGTTATTGCCACCGAAAATTTAGGCTTTGAGCTCTGAGTTGTTATGTTACTCAAAATCATATCCTCCTTCGGTTAAAAACTGTTTGAGAGCTTTTATCATGTCTTTGGTAGCCGTGACCTTAAAGCTAACAGAGTAAAGCGGCTCTTTGACGGGAGATACCTCTGACGGCGTTTCAGTCGGCTCATATACCGGCTCAACAACCGTGGGCGGTGCGAATTCTTCAACTGCCGCATCCACTTTTTTTATGGCGGCCGCAGCAGCTTCTTCACGCTTCCTGCGATCTTCCTCTCTCGCCTTTTCGGCGGCGATCGTTCTGTACTTCTCGGCGGTCAACGTGATTGCCCTGCTCGCGTTGAGGTATGTCATGCCGTCCACCTTTGTGTAGTGGTACATAATCTCATCGCTGTGCTCCTGAGTAGTGATAAGAGCAAGGTCATCAATGATCCTGTCAACAAGCTCCTTTGCCTGAGCTTTAAGGCTTTTAAGGCTTGCCGTGAGTGTCACGTTGATCCCCGTGTGCCCGAAGTCGATAAAGTCAATGTTCTTGCTTTCGCAGTACTCGTCAAAGTACGCTTTGACCTTTTCGGTTTTATCGTCCTTAAGACCTCGCTCCACACTCTCTATACGCCTTTTAAGCTCCGCATCAGCGTCTTTATACGCGATTGACACACACTCCTTATATGCTGCATCAAAGCCCTCAAGCGGCTTCATCACGGCGTTTTTGACCGCCTTACGGCGCTCCTCAAACTCCTTGAACTCTTTATTGAGCTGCGCCCTCATCGCTTTGACTGCCTTTAACGTGTCCTCGGTGCAAGCAAGGCACAAGGCATCGTTTATCCTGGCATCGACGCTTTCTTTAACCGTCCTAAGCTGCTCCTCAATAACAGGTAACTGCTTAACGATAATCAGACTGTCAAGCGCCGGTATCATGGCTTCATCCATTAAAATCATCTCCTTATTAATCATCCGTCCTGCGGACATGTTTACTGAGGCATTTTTCACACATGAGCAAGTCCATATCCTCAATCTCAAGATACTCCTCGCTGTACTGAGTGGTTATCTTACTACCGCACAGCGAGCACTTCCCGATAGTCTCAATAGGCTGCTCTGCATTGGGGCATCCGCCGAAATGGCCGACATCCAAGCCGCAATATTTACACATTACCGCTCGCCCCCTTGACACCCTCAAAGTTTTGTGCTAAGATAGTAACCGTTGATTGGAGAGCGTTCGGTGCTATTGCGCCGGCGCTCTTTTGATTTACCCTTGCAAAGTACGCTTCGGCTCTGGCTGAGCGTATTTGCTCGGCGACAAGCTGCGCTATGTAGTAAGGCTTGAGCCGTTCTCCGTCATCGTCGCCCTCTCTCGCTATTATGCGTTCGAGCTTGTCCATAGCCAACGGCAACGCGGTGACGATCTCACGCCCCGTTACCCCGCCGAGCTGTCGCTCAACCCTGTCGATCAGCGTTTCGCAGCTTCTCATTGTCATCATCCTTTCCTTAATGACTCGGTTAATCAGTAACCACAAGCACGATAGCGGGACCGTTTACTTTGATTTCGACATCTTCATACGGTTCTGCTATTGTCGCTTCTACTCCTTCACGCCGTCTAAGTTCCTCTACAAGGTCTTTAGTGCTGACATTATCGAGGGAGGCCATAATTTGCTCATCTCCTTTCTCTGTTTTTTTGCTGGATTTTCACCCGCCCGAATTCCGAGAGCAGTGCAATAGCACATTCGGCGTGGCTCATCTAATTGAGGAGTGATATGCCTCCGAGCTTTCGCTCGGTTGTAAGGGCGGTCGGAGTTAAACCGACATCAGCAATGGCTCTGTCGTTGAGCTACGCCCTCATATATGCTCGTCTGTTCCGAGCCGCCACCCGAATACCCGCTTTACGATACTCTCTATCGGTGTCGATTTCTCGACCTCCTCACGGAGGATTAAATCTAAAGGGTTTGGCAGGAGCGGCTGGATTCGGACCAGCGAATGCGGGAGTCAAAATCCCGTGCCTTGCCGCTTGGCTACGCCCCTATTTATAAGGCAGACGGTTAATCTGCCTTGAATAACCCTTTGACCTTTGCTGCGATGCGCTCCTCGAGCGCGACGAACTTATCCTCTTTGACCATCATTGCAATGGCTATGATGACCAGTAACGCATCAATTGCGGTCTTGCTAATTATCTCGGTCATGCTTGCGCCTCCTGTACCAGTTGTGATAATCTTGCTTCCCACAGCTCAATAAAGAGCCTGTGGCGATAGCTTCCCGGCTTGCCCTTGCTGCGGCGATTTGCTTCGGCGAGGGCGGCTTTTTTTGCTCTTTTAAGAGCGCTATGGTTAATCTGCTTTGACAACGTAGACACGCTCCTTTCCGATGATCTCCTGCTTTGCTGCGGCTACCTTGCGGCAGTAGCTTGTCTCGGTTATCCCTTGCTCCCAAAGTCTTTTGGCGCCGGTCGGTCCGCAGTTGTAAGCCATGAGGGCTTTATTGACATTCCCGTGCTTATCGAGCAGTTCCGCGAGTATCGTTATTCCCACTCTTACGTTCTCAAAATCGTCTGTAGGCTCGTCCAGCTGATACGCCGCAAAATTACACCTGTTAATCTGCATAAGCCCATAGCAGCTCTCAGAGGCGTTAACAGCAGTCGCACAGTAGTTACTCTCGACCTTGATTATTGCGAGTACCAATTCCGGGGATATGTTATTGACCTTACAAAGGTCGATTATGTAATCTTGCAGGTCTCTGCTGAGTGGCACATCGTAATAGATGTGCACCGTCTCCGTTGCTGCCGAAGTCGGGGCTGTTGCGGATATGCTCTCCGACGGTGCGCCGTCGTAACACACAAGAGCGGAGCTTGTATATCCGACCGCAACGGTCGCCGCGACGATTGCAAGACTAAGCATCAGCGTTTTTCTCATCTCGAGCGAGCTGGGCGTTAAAGGCTTGCATATATATCTCGGCACATCTCTTGAGCCGTGCCCGCACCTCGGGGCTATCGGGGGTAAGGTGGGCACAGTAATCATCATATATCTCAATGACCGTGTTGCCCTTGCGGATTGTTTCTGCCAACGCCATAGCTCTATCTCCCTTCTCTCAGATTTTTATGTAGTCGCGATTTTGTCCTATGCGGATTTATTACCCTGGGACATTGCTAAAGTCATAAGAGATCCCGCAAACTCAAAGAGCTTTGTGCGTATCTCCTGCCAATCCTCGGACTCTGCCGCGCAGACCTTTCCGTCAGATACGATTTTGACGATCGCTTTATATAGGTCATCAAAGTTGAGGTAATCATCAGCCATGCCGAGCGCTGCGCCCTTAATGTCCGTCTCCTCTATGTCAGGCAAGAACTCGGACAGCTCAGAACGCTTAATGTGCCGCCATGCAAGCGAGGGGTCTTGATAGAGGTAACACATGCGTCTGACGATATCATCGGGTACACGCAATTCAAAGCTCTCGTATTTGTCGAGCGTCCTTACAGCTATACCGAGTTCTTCGGCGGCAGGTTCGCGCTTAAATTCCGCCTTTTTTCGGGCTTCCTTGTAGATGTTTACGCCCATCTTAGTCATTGCTGCTCACTCCTTTATTTGATATAATGTAATCAATACCAGTGCTCGGTGGTTAGGTCATAAAGCCTTGCTTTGAGCACTATTATCGTTTGATTGAGGTCTGTAATAGTCTGCTTGAGTTCGGCGTTCTCGCTCTTAATTCGGTGTAGCGAGGCTTCGGTCACCGAAAGCGTCTGCTGCAAGTCCTCAATCTTCTGCGCTATCTCTTTTGGAATTACTGCGCTCATCTTCTCGCCTCCTTCATGCGTTGTATTCGTGCCGGCACAACGATTGCAAGATTACAAGCCATACAGCAATGAGCGTCTTTTACCGGCATCGCATTATTCGCTGTCAGTTTATTAAGCTCCTTCCCGCAAAAGCAGCACCGCTCGGTCTGAGTGTCGATTCTGTCAAATCCAAACCGTTCAGCTACATCTACGGGATAAAACAGCTCTTTCGTATGGGTCACTCCTTATTCACTGATCGGTTTGATGTTCAGTTGTAGTACTCTGCTTTCAGGCGCCGGTTCGGGCTCAATTGTTCCATCCTTAAGGCCCAGAATATCTACCAGATCCTCATCTGGCAAAATAATTCCCGCTTGTGTCAGCCGCATCCTTAATTCATGTGAATCCAGGTATTCACCTTCGAACAAAGTGTCAAGCGTGCTTTGAAAAATTGTGCTGTTCAACTCGCCGGGAACATCTCCAGGTTCATTTTTTCTCCAACCGTTTTGGGATACCTGTCTCATCATATAAGAGAACTGATTACCTGAAATGATTTCAAGTTGGCGAGCCCGGTACATCATTGCCTGCATGGAAACACGCCATTTTTTCTTCAAATGCCTGTAATAATTGATTTCTGTTGCGTATGGCAATACATCTCTTGTAAAAGAGGACTTTGGCAAAAGCAGAGCGCTTGCAAACATATTTGCCTGTTTCTCCCTGGCGTTAAACGCATCCTTATCAAGGTATTCATTGCTTTCTTCCCATGGGTGGAGCAGGATATGTCCAAGTTCATGGGCCATATCAAAACGTAGTCTTTCAATCGGCTTTTCTCCAAGTGCAAGCGCTATCACATACACATATCCCTGTTCCTGGCCTTTCCCGATTCTCACTTTCTGACTGAAGGCATCAATTTCCGATGCTGCGTTTCTCGTGCTTGTAACGATAATACCATTGGATTCAAGAACATACTGCATGTTGGCAATCGGACCGTTGCCGAGATTCCACTGTATTCGAACCTGCTCAGCAGCATCTTCTATCTGACGCAGCATTTCCGGAGAATCAACAGCTGAAAGATCATCATTCAGCTCAAAACTTACTTTCGGCAAATTCAGCATGGGCAACTCAACATAATCTGTCAGCACATCATATACTTTGGCGACGTATTCCATTTTGACCGTCTGCGCTCTTTGAGATGTTTTTGTCGCTGCCGCCTGTGAACGAAAGTATATGTTGTCGGTAGCGGTAGTACAAAGATCCTCAACCATAAAATAATCTGTTGGGAAATCAAGTGCATGCGCAATCTTGACTACATTTTCATAAGGTGGTACATTAGACTCGTTCGCATAGTTTGAAATAGACTGTTTGCTTATTTCTGTTTTGGTTGCGAGTTCGGTCAATCTCATTCCCCTGAACTGCAAAGCCTCTTTCAATCTTGCACCGTTGAATTTCTTTCTATCCATCGTTCATTTTGCAAAGCGGCTTCTTTAAGCACGTTTCGCTGCCTCCTCCTCTTTAGTGTATATTTCCGTCTTCTTCTCGGGCTCATTTGAGTTTTTACTCTTTATTCCGGATTTGACTTTGACAAGAATGTTCCTGCAACCGTGTACAGTAATCTAATGTCGGCTTCGTCACAGGTACTACCTATCCTGCGGCTGAAAAGTTTCTTTCTGCTTCGATGAGCTCGGAAACCGAAACATCAAAGACTTCAGAAAGTTTGCAAAGCATCGAGATGCTCATCTCCTGCTTGCGTTCGCCCTTTTCAATCATCGAATAGTAGCTATGCGAAATGTTAAGTTTGTCAGCTACATCCTGTTGCGTCATTTTCTTCTCATTACGAATAGACTTTAGATAATTCCGCATTTTTTCATCTCCTTTTCTGTTCAGTTTGTGAAGTTCATTAGTATAATAACACCTTTTTCACACTTTGTCAAGGTGTATTTGAGAAAAACTGTTCACTTTGTGAAATAGGCTTGAATTTCACAAAGTGTGAAGTTATAATTCGAGTGGGTGATAACAATGAACAATTTAAGAGCGATTCGAAAAAATAGAAATTATAGTATGAAAAACTTGGGCGAACTAATTGGTATGAGTGAGAGTACCATAAGTCAATATGAAACTGGCAAAAGGCAACCTGACCCTTCGACTCTTATTAAGTTGGCAGAGGTACTCAATACAACGGTCGATTGCCTTCTTGGGCTTGACAGCAATCTCTCCCCGATTAATGCGCCACTCACAGCAGGAGCCAAGATTAAAGTTTTCGGGCGTGTTCCGGCAGGCATTCCCGTTGAGGCTATCGAGGATATAATCGACGAAATAGAGATATCAGAAAAAATGGCAAATGACGATCACGAGTATCTCGCCTTACTGGTCACAGGAGAATCCATGTTGCCGATATATCAAGACGGCGATATAGTGATTATTAGAAAGCAAGAAACCGCCAACACTGGCGACGATGTGGTCGCCTATGTCAACGGTTACGATGCCACCCTAAAACGGTTGCAGCGATATAAAGAAGGAATTCGGCTCAAAGCTCTAAACCCTAATTTTGAGTCGAAGTTTTATACAAATGCACAGATTGAGTCATTACCCGTTCGCATTCTCGGAATAGTGGTGGAGATGCGCCGGACAATGAAGTGATACGTGTGCAATTACTTTGTAATAAGGGGTGTTTTGAATGGGTTTCAGGTATCGGAAGAGTATTAATTTAGGCAAAGGGTTCAGGGTGAATATCAGTAAGTCCGGAATAGGTTATAGTTACGGCATCAAAGGCGCAAGGATAACTAAAACCGCAAACGGACATACCAGACAAACATTGAGCATTCCTGGAACAGGAATAAGCTATGTTTCTGAAAGTGGTCGTCAAAATCCGGCAAGCAATTCACCGAAAAGTGAACAGAAGTTTTCCGAAGCCGTTGACAATTTGAATTTTGAAAGTCTCGACTCCGGAATATATGATAAAGCAGTTAAAAATGCCCAAAAATGGAATATAGTTTCATCACTCATGTTCTTGGTTTCGGCTTTTCTCTTTATTGCGGCATTTTTTAATCCTTTCCTTTTTATTGCTGTTGCAATATTGTTTATCTCAAGTGTGGTTGTCACTCAGACTCTTGGGCGTATTTCCGTTGAATATGAGCTTGACGACCATGCGAAACAGGAATATGAGAAACTTTGTGCAAGCTGGAAACGGGCATTCGAGTCATTTGGAGTGTGGCAAATATCTCAGACTTGCATTACAAATAACAAAAAAGACAACTGTGGTGCGAAAGAAGCAATCAAACCTGTAACTATCCAGCATAATCTTTTCAGCAAGATTGTCCCGAACATAAACACGAACATAGAGCCCCTCTGTATTCCGATTGTCAATGACAAAGGAAAAACAAACGGACAGGTGATCGTTTTGCCTGACAGGGTTGTGGTTTCTAAGGGCCTTGTTCTCGCTGCAATAGAAAACAAATTTATCAAAACAACCGTGTCGGTTCAGCCTATGGCTTTGCCGGATAATTCGTATCCGAGTGATGCAATGGTTGTCGAGCACAGATATCTGCATCAGAATAAAGACGGTTCTCCCGATAAGAGATATAGCGATAACCCTATCTTTCCCGTGGTGCATTACGGGAGGGTTGACGTGGAAGCAAATGGCTCAACGATACTGTCCTTGTTGTTTTCAAATGTCGCAAAAATCGAGGTTTTAGAAAAACAACTCCCCATAGAAAATCTGAACAATATTTCAGACACGATTACTGTCAACGCCACCTCTGATAATGAAAATGGTTATGATTTTGAGACCTTTGCAGAGGAGTTCGATGAGCAGCGTGAAATACCGCAAGAAGGTCTTTCGGCCGCTGAGGACAAGCCGAATGAACCCGTTGGGCAACTTAACAACAAAAAGATCCGAAGCCCCGGCATAGGAAATTTAACTAAAAAGCAAATAAAGAGATTCTTTGCTCTCGCTGTTGCAGTTGCGGCAGTTGTTGCATTAATAATGACAATTGCCCTGCATTCGCCCTCTGATGATCCGGTTATCAGCATTATGTTGTTTGCTTTCTGCACCCTTGTCCTTTCCGTTCCTCTTGTCATCGGTACGCTTCTGATATGTCTGCCTAGCATCCGTATCAATCGAAAGAATAGAGGCGATGATGAGTGAGTGTTAAAGAAAAACTATCACTCAGTTGCAACAAAACCCTTAAAGCTCTATTTAATGAATTCCCGGGACTTGGAATACAGGAGGCGAAAAGAATTGATGAAAGCATAAAAAAGGATTTATCAAAAAGCCCATCCTGTAACGAGATCATCAAGAAGAATCTCGACGAAGCTATTAAGATTCGCGATGATGAGTTTGAGTCGAAATGCTCAAGGTTGGCTGATTCTTACCAAAAAAACAGTTGGAGAAATTCCTCCGACGATGAAGCACGCTGCCTTGTCGCTTATTTAATCACGGTATCTTCTTTTATCTTTTGCATATACATAAAAGAAGAAAAGTGTCTATATTTTTGGAGCTTTATTATATCGCTGATTTTGGTTACTGTCGGCTTTCTTATAATAAAATACCGTTTATTCCGCACGTTTGTTGCGGCATTTAATAAAGCTACTCCGATAACTACCCTAATAACTTGTGTTGCTTTTTGTTTATGCAAAGCACTCAGCGACAATGCTTGTCTTTTACTGGCGGTTCTCCTCGCTTCGCTGGTCTTGACAGTAATGCTAACCATCATCATAATTAAAAGATAAAACAAAAAGCCCCGCCTTTTGGCGGGGCAAAAAAAGAGCTTTAAACAGAACAAATGTTTCTGTGGTTTTAATCATACAAATTAATTGTGGGGGTGAAATAATGCCTGAACAATACTGCTTATATCTCCGCAAATCAAGGGCGGACATGGATGCCGAAAAAGCCGGGGACGAAGATACTTTGCTGCGGCATGAGAAACTCCTCATGCAGGTCGCCAAGTCGAAGAACTTAAACATCACAGATATTTACCGTGAGGTCGTTTCGGGCGAAACGATCTCTGCTCGTCCACAAATGCAGCGGCTTCTATCGGCTGTTGGGCAGGGCGTATATACGGGCGTACTGGTCGTAGAGGTGGAACGTCTCGCTCGCGGCGACACGATAGATCAGGGTCTTGTCGCTCAAGCGTTTAAGTTCTCCAGCACGCTCATCATCACCCCCACTAAAACATATGACCCGAACAATGAATTTGACGAGGAATACTTTGAATTCGGACTCTTTATGTCACGGCGGGAGTACAAAACTATCAATCGCCGCTTGCAGCGTGGGCGTATCGCATCGGTGCAGGAAGGTAAGTTCGTCGGCAGCATAACCCCCTATGGCTATGACAAAGTCAAGCTCGAGCATGACAAGGGCTATATGCTTGTACCAAACCCCGATGAGGCTCCAACCGTTAGGTTAATATTCTCGCTCTACGTCAATGGGCTACCTCAAGAGGACGGCACTACCCGACGTCTCGGCGTTGCTATGATTTGCCGATATCTCAACGAGCACTCGATACCTAACCGCACCGGCAACGTATGGGTCAATGCCACTGTGCGAGACATGATCCGCAATATCGTATACGACGGCAAAACCCGATGGAATTGGCGACCCACTCATAAAAAAATGGTGGACGGTATAGTCAAGCTCGAGCGTCCTCGCACAAAGCCCGACACTTGGATCATCTCAGACGGCATGCACGAGCCACTTATAGATCACGATACGTTTGTAAAAGCGCAGGTTCTTATCGACAGCAACCCGCCTCGCCCGATCGGCGAGAGAGGAACCGTCAGAAACCCGCTTGCCGGCATAGTGATATGCGGCAAATGCGGTCGACGGATGGTGCGGCGTCCGAAAGGCTCCCGTCAGCCCGAAGATGTCATTATGTGCGGCTGTGCAGCCTGCCATAATGTAAGCGTATATTCGCGCTATTTAGAGGGTGCCATTATTGATGGCCTAAAAAGCTGGGTAGACACATATAAACTCCAATGCTCAGATGATGATGTGGGCACTGAGACTATCGCCGCCTTATCCGAGCAGAGGGCAGCTATCAATAAGCAGATTCAAGATTACAAACGCCAGCGGGAAAATGTATATACACTTTTAGAACAGGGCGTTTATACCACCGAGACCTTTTTGCAAAGGCTCAAAATCATATCCGACAAAATCGGTGTTGCAACCAGCAGCCTCGCCGATTTGGAACAAGTCGTTGCCGATGAGGAACGACGGCTGCGGGGCAAGAAGAGCATCATCCCTAAAATAGAGAATCTGCTTGCGGCGTATTGGTCGCTCGACTCGGCAGCAGCAAAAAACGATATGCTCAAAGAGGTGATTGAAAAGGTCGTGTACGAAAAAGACAAAGGTGGGCGCTGGGCAGACCCCACCGACTTCCGCATCAAGATATACCCGCGTCTGCCGAAAAATTGACCCTTTATCACCGATATCCTCTTGGTACGAATTCCTCGGTCCCTATATCCGTCAGCAGTCCTTTCAGCTCGTCAAACGGCATTGTAAAGCGCTGGCTGAGGTAGCGCAGCGAAGCGCCGAGCTCGCCGTCGGGGCCGCCATACTGACTTATAATGAGCTTTGCATAGAGCGGATTCGGGTTCTTGATCTTAACGGGGTATTGAAGTTTTTTCTCATAACTAAACATCAGCAGCCACACTCCTCATATTCCCACGGCCACGGCCCTTTGAGCCATTCGACGCCATGACCCTCCGAAGTTGTCAGCGGGTAAAATTCATCTTCAAACGCTTTTCTCATCGTGCGGTACCTTGCCTCTATGCGGTTATGCTGCTCGACCATACGGATATCCCACGGGTGGGTATCGAGATAAAGGTGCATCTCCCAGAGGGTGAACTGCACGGCGCTGAGCCGCATGAGCGCTGTCTCACGTTTATTCATTTGCAGCACTTCCCTGCGAACGGTTTGCTGAGCACGGGGAACAGAGTGCCGCACTCGAGCGCCTTCATCTCGTCAAACATGGTGGTATCGGTCTGCATAGGCACATAAAGCATCGCTACGGTATAATCCGACGGCAGCGGCGAAACGGTGCAGGAGCACGGCTCCGAAGGGGTCTGGCGGCGCTGAGGATAGCGGTAGCCTGCGTAATCGGCCATATATATCATTCCTTTCGTTCTTGAGGACTGTGTATCCTCTGATACATAATATGCCGCAGGCTGTTTTTTGACATAGATGCAAAAGAGCGCCCGCGGCTGCGAGCGCTCCCGAATCAGTATTTATATTCTGTATATCAGCGTGGGGTCGACATTGCCGCTCGCGGTATTGCGGATAAGCTCATCCGCCTTTGCGGGGTCGGCAACACTGAGCACCATTATCGCCTTGCCCTGCTCTCTCGAAACGCAGGCATACATATATTTGACCTCTATGCCGTTGTCGGTGAGGATCCTCAGCGACTCGGAGAAGCCGCCGGGTCTGTCGTCTATGGCGACGACGAGCGCGTCGGTGACCTTACAGATGACGCCCGATTCACCGAGAGCATTTTTTGCCTTGTCGGGGTCGCTGACTATCATCCTGAGGACTCCGTATTCATCGGTATCCGCAAGCGAAAGTGCCGAGATATCAATGCCGTTCTTTGCGAGCACTTCGGCGGCCTCCGAGAGCCTGCCGGGCTTGTTTTCAAGGAAAACCGAAATCTGTTTAACTAACATTTTATGCCCTCCTGTCAAATCTTTCGCTTATCTATAACTCTCTTGGCCTTGCCCTCACTGCGGGCGATGGACTTCGGGTTGACAAGGTGAACCCTGACGCCGAGGCCGAGCACGGAGCGGAGCTTCTCGGTGATGCGCTTCTCGACGACGTTGATGCTCTTGATATCGTCGGAGAACATGCTCTCGCTCATCTCAACATCGAGGTCGAAGGTATCGGTATTGTTGACCCTGTCGACGGTGATAATGTAATTCGGGGTTATCTCGCCGCTGTTGAATTCAAGCAGCACGCCCTCTATCTGAGAGGGGAAGACGTTGACGCCCCTGATTATCAGCATATCGTCGCTCCTGCCGCTTGGCTTATTCATGCGGACATGGGTGCGACCGCACTCGCATTTCTCATAATTGAGCGAGCAGATATCCCTCGTCCTGTAACGGATAACGGGGAAGCCCTCCTTGGTGATCGAGGTGAACACAAGCTCGCCAGTGCTGCCGTCGGGGAGCTGCTCGCCGGTATCGGGGTCGATGATCTCAACGATGAAATTATCCTCCCAGACGTGCATTCCATTTTGGCACTCGCATTCGCAGGCAACGCCTGGGCCCATTATCTCAGAGAGGCCGTAGATATCGTAAGCCTTTATATGCAGGGTATTCTCTATCTCGTGGCGCATATTTTCGCTCCACGGCTCTGCACCGAAGATGCCGACCTTCAGCGAAAGCTGATCGATAACGCCGAGACGTGCTGCCTCCTCCGCAAGATACATCGCATAGGACGGAGTGCAGCAGATAGCGGTGGCTTTAAAGTCGATGAGAGTCTGTATCTGGAGCGCCGTGTTGCCCGAGGACATCGGGATAACGGTGGCGCCTATCCTCTCGGCGCCGGCATGGAGGCCGAAGCCGCCGGTGAAAAGACCGTAACCGAACGACACCTGAATGATATCGTCCTTACCGAGACCAATGCCGTTGAGCATTCTTGCAACACACTCCGCCCACATGCCAAGGTCATTATCGGTGTAGCCGACGACTATCCTCTTGCCCGTAGTGCCGCTTGAAGCGTGAACTCGCCTGATATTTGACATCGGCTCGGCAAAGAGGCCGTATGGGTAGTAATCGCGCAGATCTTTTTTATATGAAAACGGGAGCTTTGGAAGATCCTCGATGCCATGGATATCCTCGGGTTTGAGGCCCTTCTCATCCATACGGTTACGGAAGCATTCCACTCTCTCATACATTCTTTTGACCTGCCACACAAGGCGCTCACTCTGAAGCTTTTTGATATCCTCGCGAGGCATCGTCTCGATTTCCGGTGTTCTGACAGACATATGCTTATTTCTCCTTGGATTTTTTCTTTCTGTTGCCGAGACTGAGGAATACGCCGAGGGCGACCGACAGGGCGGCTGCCATCATCACCTGATACTCGCTCGGGAGCATGAAAGTGACGGTGTGCGCAGGTATCCAAAACAGCGGCACGGTCTTGAGCAGCGTGAAGCCGACGAAAGCCGACCAGTCGATCGAGCCTATAACGCTTTTCAGCGACGAATCCGCCTTTTTGCTGCGGAGCTCGAGCAATTTATCGCTGCACTTGTGGACTGCCATAAAAGTCGGGCCGAATGATGTATTCATCATCACGCTGGTGTAAAGCGCTCTGAGGAAGCTGCTGTCCCCGCCCGGGAGCAGCCCCGACGCCATCATCTGAGCGGCGGCGACGGAGAAAACCTTCATCATAAAGGTTATCCAAACGCCGATAAATCCCCAAATGACGAAGCGGGCAGCTATCTTGACGGGTACTGTCGGCGCGGAATTCGCAATATAAGCCGCTATCAGCTCGCCCGCCGTGGCAAGCAAAGCGAATTTTGCAAAGCCCATTAAATACGGATGAGCGCCCGAGAGGGATTTGAACACCGCTCTCGACTGCGGGATAACGAGCACGACGGCAAAGAGCAATATCGCCGCCGTTATGTAGCCGATTATCGCCGCTTTTTTGGCTGTGCTTTCTTTTTTACTCATATTTTTTCCCTCATCAGCAGCCGCAATTGTAGCCGAGCTCAAACGCCTTAAGGTTGAGGTCAAGGAACTTTGCGGGGACGGTGTCCTTTATGGTCTGTATCCAAACTTCCTTTGAAATATCGCTGCTGCGGGCGAGCACGCCGATGAGCACGACATTGACCGCCTTTGCGGAGCCTGCTTTGAGGCTGAGCGAGAGAGCGTCAATGGCTATCACCTTTGCTTTTGCGGCAATATCGGCGACCAGCCCGTCGGGGTATTCGGCCGCGCCTGTGATAACAGGCATCGGGGCTATCTCGCGGTCATTGAGTATGACAGTGCCGCCCTCCTTGAGGTAGCTGAGCCATCTTGCGGCTTCGAGCTTCTCAAAGGCGAGGATCATATCGGCCTCTCCCCTGTCGATTATGGGAGAAAAGACCTTGTCGCCGTATTTGACATAGGTCACGACGCTGCCGCCCCTTTGGCTCATACCGTGGACTTCGGAAACTTTAACGTCGTAGCCCTCGCTGATGACGGCGTTGCCGAGAATTCGGCTGGCAAGCAGAGTACCCTGCCCGCCGACGCCGACTATCATTATATTCTTTGTATTCTGCATATCATTCATCCTCCTTGCTTATCGCACCGAACGGACAAACGCCGACGCAAAGGCCGCAGCCGTTGCACTGATTCTCGTCTATCTTAACGCAGCCGTTGTCAACCGAAATCGCGGGGCAGCCGAGCTTCATGCACTTCTTGCATTTGCGGCATTTCTCGGCGTTCACGGCGCAGTGGCCGGTATATTTGACGGTCTTGAGCAGAGCGCAGGGTCTCTGAGCGATTATGACCGACGGCTCGTCCGCAGCAAGCTCCTCCTTGACGGCGGCTTCAAAGCCCTTGAGGTCAAACGGATCCTCAACTCTGACTCTGCGCACACCGACGGAACGGCAGAGAGCCTCAAGATCGACCTGAACGGTCGGCTCCTTGCGGATTGTGAAGCCCGTGGTGGGGTTATCCTGGTGGCCTGTCATGCCGGTGATGGAGTTATCGAGGATGATAACGGTATTGTTGCCTTTATTGTAAACGATGTCGATAAGACCTGTTATGCCCGAATGGATAAAGGTCGAATCGCCGATAACGGAGACGAGCTGCTTTGAGAAATCGCGGCCTCTCGCCTTGACCATGCCGTGGGCGGCGCTGACGGAGGCACCCATGCAGATAGTGGTATCAACGCTCTTGAGCGGTGCGACTGCGCCGAGGGTATAGCAGCCGATATCGCCCGATACGGTGAGCCCGAGCTTTGAAAGCACATAGAACGTGCCTCTGTGGGGGCAGCCCGCGCACATGACGGGAGGTCTCTTTGGCAGCGGCAGAGGCTCTGCGGCGGCGGTCTCCTCGCCGAGAACGACTTTAGCTATCATATTCTGGCTGTATTCGCCGAGCAGGGTGAAGTGATCCTTGCCCCTGACCTCAATGCCGAGGGATCTGACGAATTCCTCGATAAAGCCGTCAAGCTCCTCGACAACATAGAGCGTATCGACCGAGGCGGCGAAATCCTTTATCAGCTTCTCGGGCAGCGGATAAACCATGCCGAGCTTCAGATAATTGACCTTATCGCCGAGAGCGTCCTTGGAGTAAACATAAGAGACGCCCGAGGTGATAACGCCTATCCTGCTGCCGTTATCCTCAACGGTATTCAGTTCACATGTCTCGGCAAACTCGGCGAGCTTCCTGCTCCTCTCCTCGACCACGACGTGGCGGCCGATGGCGTTTGCGGGCATCATAACATTCTTCGCGATATTCTTAACATAGGGTTTAAGCTCGATATTCTCAGGCTCATGCAGCTCAACAAGGCTCTGCGAATGCGAAACTCTCGTTGAAAGCCTGATGAATACGGGCGTGTCATATTCCTCACTGAGCGAGAAGGCGAGCTTCGTGAAGTCACGGCATTCGCCCGAATCCGAAGGCTCGAGCATCGGTATCTTCGCCGCCTTTGCATAGTGGCGGGAGTCCTGCTCATTCTGAGACGAATGCATTCCGGGGTCGTCGGCGACACAGAATACAAGACCTGCATTAGCGCCGATATAGCTGACGGTAAAGACGGGGTCGGCCATGACGTTGAGGCCGACGTGCTTCATGCAGCTCATCGCCCTGCCGCCCGCTATGGAAGCACCTATCGCGGTCTCGGCGGCTACCTTCTCATTGGGCGCCCATTCAACATAGACGTCCTCATATTGAACCATGCTCTCGGTTATCTCGGTGCTCGGGGTGCCGGGGTAAGACGAAACGACTCTAACGCCCGCCTCATAGGCTCCCCTCGCTACGGCAGCGTTGCCGAGCATCAGCTTTTTCATATATATCATCCTTCCTTGATCTCGTTCTCTTTGGCTACAAGGCCGTCTGCGCAATATCTCTTACGCAGCAGCGGCTTCTCTATCTTGCCCGTCGGGTTTCTCGGCACATCGGCAAAGATTATCTTCCTCGGGCGCTTGTATCTCGGCAGGTCGAGGCAGAAGTCGTTGACCTCCTCCTCTGTGAGGCTCGCGCCATCCTTGACTTGAATTATCGCCGCGGAAATCTCGCCGAGCCTGCGGTCGGGCAGGCCTATGACCGCCACGTCGCTTATCGCATCGTTGCGGCGCAGGAAATTCTCTATCTGAACGGGGTAAATATTCTCGCCGCCCGAGATGATGACGTCCTTCTTCCTGTCAACAAGATAAATGAAGCCGTCGTCGTCCTCGATAGCCATGTCGCCCGTGAAGAGCCAGCCGTCCTTAAGGACCTCTTTTGTGGCCTCCTCATCATTATAATAGCAAAGCATCACGCCGTCGCCCTTAACGGCAAGCTCGCCGACCTCGTTTTTGCCAACGGGCTGCCTGTGCTCATCGACTATCATGGTCTGCCAGCCATAGCCCGCCTTGCCGATAGCGCCGACCTTGTCGATATTCTCAACTCCGAGGTGGACGCAGCCGGGGCCTATGGATTCGCTCAGGCCGTAGTTGGTGTCATACAAATGGTGCGGGAATATGCTCTTCCAGCGCTTGATAAGGCTCGGCGGCACGGGCTGAGCGCCGATATGCATCAGTCTCCATTGGTCGAGCTTATAATCTTTAAGGTCTATCTCGCCCGAGTCGATAGCGTCAAGGATATCCTGCGCCCACGGCACGAGCAGCCAGACTATCGTGCACTGCTCCTCGGAAACGGTGTTGATTATCCATTTGGGAGCCGTGCCTTTAAGGAGCACGGCCTTGCCGCCGACAAGGAAGCTGCCGAACCAATGCATCTTGGCGCCCGTGTGATAGAGCGGCGGTATGCAGAGAAAAACGTCGTCCTTGGTCTGCCCGTGGTGCGCCTGCTCGGTCTTGGCGGCGTGCATGAGCGCACGGTGCGAATGAAGTATCGCCTTCGGGAAGCCTGTAGTACCCGACGAGAAATAAATTGCGGCGTAATCGTCGTCGGTCAGCTCGACCTTCGGCGCCTTTGAGCTACAATACGTTACGAGCTTGTCATAGCTCTCGGCGTAGGCGGGGCAATCCTCGCCCGCATATATCCACATCTTGATACGCTTGACCTTGTGGCATATCTCCTCAACTCTGCCGACGAATTCGGGGCCGAAAACGATATATTCGGAGTCGGATTTATTAAGGCAATAGGCTATTTCATCGGCGGTGTAGCGGAAATTCAGCGGCACGGCGACCGCGCCCGCGCGCAGGATTCCGAAATAGATGGGCAGCCACTCAAGGCAATTCATCAGCAGTATTGCTACCTTATCGCCTTTCTTTATTCCTCTCGAGAGGAGAAGGTTTGCAAAGCGGTTTGATTTCTTTTGAAACTCGCCCCAGGTGATCTCTTTCCTGTAAGTCTCTGCTGCGGTGGACTGGGTGAGGGCGAATTCACGCCAGGTCATGTTTCTGTTATCCTCGAGCTTCGGGTTTATCTCCACGAGGCTCACGTCGTTTGGATAGAAGTCCGCATTTTTAGTCAGAATGTCGGTGATAGGCATTTCTTCTGCTTCCTTTCTTTGTCGGAGAGACAATAAAAAAGCGCCCTCCGAGCTTAATGCTTTCAGAGGGCGGATATACCGCGGTACCACCTCAATTTACCTCTGCCTCACGGCAGAAGCCTTGACAAGTGACAATCTCACTTTAAGACTGTAACGGGTCTTACCCGGCGACTCTTAATGACCCGAGGGCGTTCGGAGCGCAACTGGCGGGGAGTAATTCACTCATGCAACGACTGCCGCCTTGCACCGACCGACGGCTCTCTGAGAATCCTTTTGCACGGCTACTTGAGCCCGCTCATAGCGTTTTTAACTTATTATCGCATATATTAACATAAATCGAGCGGCTTTTCAAGGGCTTTTGCGAAAAAAGTTCAGCGCTTTTTGGTGCTGAAGCGATGGTTGAATTTTGCCAAACGGTTTGCTATAATACATTATATAGTTCAAAACCGAACGGAGGCAGACAATGAAGACCGTTAACGCCGATATTTACCTTATCCGCCACGCCCAATCCCGCGAGAATTCGGGCGAGGAATATATGCCGGAATTCACTATAGACGACGCCCCTCTGAGCGAGTTGGGCAAGAAACAGGCGCATGCTCTGGCCGAGAGATTTGAACCGGGCGACATTGACATGATATTCTCGAGCACCCTCATACGCACGGCGCAGACCATGCAGCCGACCGCAAGGAAGCTCGGCAAGCCGATAATAATGCTGCCCGAGCTTATGGAGGCGGAGACCCTCGTGCGGGGCACGCCCCGTGAGAAAGTAAAGCTGCTCATACCCGAGGCCGTCACGCCCGACGAGGATGTATTCCTGCCCGACCCCGAATCCCCCGAGCAGATGACTGCAAGAGCCGAATCGGCGATAAAAAAGATACTTGATATGGGTGGCGACGGCTGCCGAGTGATAGCCGCAAGCCACCACGATTTCTTCGGATACCTCATCAGAGCCGCGCTTGGGCTTGGGCTGCCCGCAACGATACGCTGGAGCGCGCTGAACTGCTCCGTAACGCATATCAGGCTTCGTGAGAACAGACTGCCCGAGGTCATGTATTCAAACGATATTTCACATCTTAAGGATATGGAATGAATTCCTCACGGCAAATTGCCGTGTTGCACAGATATCGGCTCGGTTTTTTATAAATACGGTCAATTGAAAAAACCGCCGGATTATTGTATAATTATTATATATCTTTCCGGCGTTTCGCCGGTCAATTCGGAGGTAAGAGATTGAGTAAGACATTAAAAAATGCAAATCCCGAATGGGTAACTTCAAAGCAGGAGAGGATGAATTATTACCTATATTTCTGCGGTCAGAACGTCATCTATGCCCTTGTAAGCACTTATCTTGTAACTTTCCTGCTCTCCCGGGGCGGTGACCCCGCCAAATCCGCAGCGGTCATGCTGGCGGTCAAGATCTGGGATGCCGTGAACGACGCGATATTCGGCTGCATATTTGACAAGGTTCATTTCAAAAACGGTCAAAAATTCATACCCTGGCTACGTATCTCCCTGCTCGCGATACCCATCACCACCGTTTTGCTCTTCTTTATCCCGAAGAATAACGGCTCCAACGAAATACTCCAGCTCGCATGGTTCGCGATAGCCTATGTCCTTTGGGATACGGCATACACCCTTTGCGACGTGCCCATTTTCGGCTATGTCACCGCAATGAGCAACAGGCTCGACGAGAGGACCTCGCTGATGTCCTACAAGAGCATTTGGGCGGGCGTCGGCACTGCGCTTGCGACCGTCGTCGGCACTATCTTCGTCAACCAGCAGTTCGGCCTCTCCTATAAAGTGGTCGCAATAGTCTGCTCCGTTATCGCCCTCGCAACGATGGCTCCCATCTGCTTCAAGGGCAAGGAGCGCTACAGCGGCGAGAACGACGAGAATTTCACCGTCAGGAGCATGTTCAAGTACCTGTTCTCAAACAAGTATCTGCTTATCTACTATATCGGCTTCTTCTTCTTCAGCGCCCTGAATGTTTCGGCAAGCCTCAATCTCTTCGTATCCTATTATCTCTTCCACAATGAGAATTTCAGCCTCTTTGTCGGCGCCCTTTCGGTCGTGCCCATGCTGATATTCTCCGTGCTCGTGCCGAAATTCATCAAGCGCTTCGACAAGATGAAGATATACCTCGCCTGCACCGCCGCGTCGGCTCTGCTCGGCCTTATCACCTGGCTTGTCGGCTACAATAACATAATCATCTTTGCGATCCTCACCGTGCTCAAAAATATCCCCGGCGGCATCTCGGGCGTTATGCTCTTTATGTTCACCCCCGACTGCGCCGAATACGGCAAATTCAAGACCGGCATCGACGCAAAGGGCATCACCTTTGCGATCCAGACCTTCATGGTGAAGCTCACCGCCGCCGTCTCCTCCGCCCTGCCGCTGACGCTTCTGAGCTTCTTCAAGTGGAGCACCGTCAAAGCGGAGAGCTTCCAGGAGCTTCAGGCGAACCCCGTTATTCAGTCCGAATACACCCTCAACGGCCTTTGGTTCATCTACACGATGCTGCCCGTTATCGGCCTTGTCATCGCCGGCGCGATCTGGTACTTCTATAGGCTGAAGGATAAAGACGTGCAGCTCATGACCGACTGCAATATCGGCAAAATCTCAAGAGAAGAAGCCCTCGCAGGCCTCAGCATCAAAAACGAATTCACCGAAAATTAAGCATAAATCAAGCCTCCCGTATCGCTCGGGAGGCTTATTTTTGTGTAAAGAACGGGAGCCGAGCCAATGCCCGACCCCCTGCCGCAAAGCTGTAGCTTTACTTATTTTATACCGTTTTCATAAGCCTCGATCATCTTCTTAGGCATTTGACCCGTAGGAACAAGTGAATTTGCCCTGTTTTTAAGGCGATTCAGGTATTTTTCGCTGTTCTCACCCGTAAAAATCCTGACATCCAGTCTCATTTTATTCTTCTCGATCGGCGTGATAAGAATTTTGTCAACAAAGGTGTCGATAAACTCTTTTGTCACCACGCCGTCGGCTATATTTCGCTCTGCCGCTCTCATTGCGGCTCGTATCTCATCCATATGGTGCTTGAATTCATCGCTTGAATCCCTGCGGCTTCTAAGCTCCGAAAGCTCCTGCTCGGCGGCCTCGATATCCTTGTTGCATTGAGCAGCCATATCTCTGAAATCCGTATCCGAAATATTGCCCTCGGCAACAAGCTCGAGCAGCTTCTGTTTTTTCTTTTGTGACGATGCGATTTTCGCTTCCTGCGATTCGATCCGCCTTTGCAGACCGCCGTCATCTCTCAGCGAATTATACATCCGCTCATATTCGCCGATCATTTTCTCTGAATCGCTGTAATTATCGCGAAACACTTCAAAAAGAACCGACGCGATCTCGCTCTCATAAATCACAAACGACTCGCATGAATCGCTGCCATTATTTTTCTTGCTCGAGCAAACCCAGCTGCTGTCCTTCCGCCCCTGCCTGTCAGCTGACGCACGGCGATAATACGGAGCTCCGCAGCAGGTGCAAAACAGCTTGCCTGTCAGCAGATTAGCGTGATTGCAGATGTTCTTGCGATTTTTCACATCATCGCTGCGACGTTTTAAGATGAAGTTTGCCTGATCCCAAAGCTCCTCAGAAACGATAGCGGGCACTATCTCCCCCGTTTCATCCTTAAACATGACCCACTCCTCCGGGGGCAGGAACTTTTGCTTCTTTGTAAACATATCGACCACTTTGACCTTGTTCCCGACATAGTATCCCTTGTATTTCGGGTTTGAGATCAAGTTTGACATTGTGGTGTGCGATATCTTTTTGCCGTTGTTATTGCGGTAACCCTTCTCCCAAAAGACATTCTCGATCTGCTTCATTGAGTATTTGCCCGTGGCGTATAATTCAAACAATTCGCGCACCATAACGGCTTGCTCCTCGTCAACAACAAGCCTTTTATCCTTCTTCCGATACCCGAAAATTCGGCTGTTGCCTATAACAACGCCGTTTTTAATAGCTTGCTGTTGACCGAACTTGACACGGCTTGACAGCTTTCTCAATTCATCCTGCGCGATCGACGACATTATGGAGAGTCTCAGCTCGGAATCCTCATCAAATGTGTTGATGTTGTCATTCTGAAAGAACACGCCCACTCCGCACGATAAAAGCTGCCTCGTGTATTGGATCGAGTCAAGGGTATTTCTGGCGAAACGAGAAATCTCCTTCGTGATCACAAGGTCAAAATTGTCGTCTGCCGCATCGTCTATCATTCGGTTGAAATTCTCACGGTGCTTTGTGGAGATGCCGGAGATGCCTTCGTCAACATACCCGGCAACAAAAGACCATTTTGCGTTTCTTTTGATAAACTCCTCATAATAGCTCACTTGGTTATCCAGAGAATTAAGCTGTTCATCCGTCTCCGAAGAAACTCGGGCATAATATGTTACCCTCAGCGGGATATCATAAATCGACTTTGTCCGCAGCATTTGGCGAACCTCATGTATATCCAAACCACTTCCTCCTTTCACGGTAGATTGACGATCCGAATCGTTAAAAACAAGTCACCTATATTATACGTCAACTCGGAATTTAATCAAGTCAAAGCACATGATTACCATTTTTTACATCTGTGTTTTGCCGTTACGGAAATGAGCTGCCGCAATAAAAGCGGCAGCTCTTTCAAGCATAAACTCCAAACACCTCTCCGCCGAATGAGCAGAATGCAAAACGACGGATGTAATGTTTAATGCGGAATTTTTGATCGATCGCCTTCTCCTTTTCGATTTCTATGTGGCTTTCTTTGAGGTGTACTCCTTTATTTTAAGGCGCATTTTATTCCTCTCATCCTCGGTTATGAATCCCTTCTCATACAGCGTGTCATTATAATACGAAAGCCACAGCTGCTCAAAAGTATTCTGTTTTGTTTTTTGAATCATTTGTCGCCTCCGTTATTTTTCTACGCTTAAAGCAGGTAATTCTTCTGTCATATCGAGAGCGGCGGACGCCACTAAATTTTACCTTCTGATTTTATTATTGTTGAGTATGCCGCAAATATTCAATGATGCAGAAGTGGCCGATTCGCGGTTTTTACCGCAGATTACTTATTGACTTTCCGTTCAATGTGCTGAAAAACGGTATGGCTGATAACGGTTTCACGAAAGCATCCTGTTGCCGCCTTGCGTTCGGGCTTGGCACGGCCGACACCCATCATTGCAGCAAGATCGTCACCGTAAATACACCATTCACGGCCGTTTTTGAATGCGTTGATCGTGCCGTCCTTACAGTGCCTTATGACCGTCGCATAACAGAGACCGGTTAATTCGGCAGCTTTCTTTGCGCTGAGAATGAACGGCGGGGGCATAAGCTCATCCGCATCATTTATTCTAATCGAATTATACATACCACGGCTCCTCCTTTCTTTCAAGATTTGGCTTACTTGCAGGAACAAAGCGCTTGACTTTGTTGATTGTCCTGTAGGTAAGCTCTTTTTGAGTCAGATAGCAGCCGCCGCTGAGACCGACGGTTGCATCCCAATCAGGATTGCAACGGCCTGTAAGCGGCTGACCGATTGACTCAAAAAAGTCGGCTATCTGCTGTGTCGAAGAGTTATTCAGGAAAAAGAAGTGATTGAGCACTACATTTCCTTTGTCGTTCTCTATCGAAAGCAGCAGTTTAGCTACGGGGCACGATTTGGAGTTTTCAGAGCCTTGATATCTATCCATGTTAACTCCCAAAACTCTAAACGAATAATACCCTTCGTTGAGAAGAATGAATTTATCCTTCCTCTCGGATACCGAGCTGAAATCCAGCTCATCATCGACTGTGATTGATAAAAAATCTTTCATTTAATTGTCACCTTGTATAATAAAGTAGTAGTTTTTTATGTCCCTCTCCAAGGACGATAGAGTCACGGGTCGATGTCGATACAAACCGCTTTTCGCCCCGTCGCTGAAAGTATGTAAGATTTGTCTTGGCTTTTTGAAGTGATTTGCAATTATGTCGCTTGAGACAATATGATAAGGTCTGTCAAACCTTGTCAGCAGCAATTATCGCTGTCGTATCTACGGCCATCGCATTTGTTTTCACCTCCCGTGAATTCATGTTTTTGCGGATTTATTCTGTCCGTCACTGAAAGTATGTAAGATTTGGTTTTAATTTTTGCAGCAATCGGTTAAATGCATAGTCAAGGCATCTATATCGGCATATTGCAGGCAAAACGGTCAATACACTTTGTTATGCATATCAATGCCATATCCTCGCAACAATTGACCATGGTTAGGCAAGCTATGAAGCAAAACTTCCGAAGCAAACTTAGGAAACTGCTGCAACTCAGCCTCCAAAACCGCCGAAGAGGCAATGCGAAGGCAGGCACACGCAGGCTTAGACAGGCAGCGACAGACTTTAGCATCACAACCGCAATATCCTTGAAGGCAGTCACAGGCAAATAACTATCTTTACTTAGGCAAACATATGCAGTAGGCAAATTAAAGCATTAAATGCAAACAATAATGCAATAAAGAATGCAAACTAATGCATATATAATATCTATCTTACTTAATGTTGTTTAGTTGTTACGGATAGTCTCTGCACGTTGCCTTGCGGCAAACCCCGAGTATTAATCGGGATTCACCGCATAAGCAATAAAGAAGGAAAATAAAGAAAGGGTCATTTAACTATGCACAACGAAACCTCAGTCGGTTTTGTTCCGTTTCACAGATCGCAATTGTGTAGATCGTATCATCATCGCAATAGCTGATAGTCACGCCTTCGCTGTCTATGCCTGTGTAATTGATTATGAATACGTGATCGTAGATCGTTTGACCGCCGGTAAAGCCCGTCAGCAATAATTCTCTGTAATTGGCCTTCACACGGCACAGCCCCTTAGGATCCAGCTTTTTCATAACTATGCCTTGCTCCGAGAGCATGGCAAGCGTAAAGCCGTCGCCGGTGTCGATTATCGCCGCCACCCATTTCCGTATGTCGTCATCGCCGACCCTCATAAACCGTATCCCGTTGCCGGCGGGATCCATTTCAATGAAATAATCGTAATCCTCTCCTATGAGCAGCATTTCTTTATACAGCATAAGATCAACTCCTTTTCTTTGACTTTTTGTTGTTGTTTTTCTTCCGATTCTGCTTGTTTTTCTTACCCTTGACCTTCGGCGGCTTAGTGGGCCAATACCGTTCACATTTGGTCCTTTTCGGCGGATACAGACCGAAATACATACAGTGAAGTATGCTGCCGTTGCGGTCCTCGCTGTGACGGCAACGAGCGCAGTCGCAAGGGATCTTTTGTGCCTTTTTGATTCTGAAAACAGTGCTTGTGGGTGTACCAACCTTACCGGTTGACATAATCATCATTCCTTTCGTTAAAAATTTTAAATTTTTCATTTAGGATTAATTCAATACCGTAAAAGCCGTAAGTCGATATTATCTTCCGCCGTCGGACGGTTTCCGAGCGACTAAAATCACAGGCCTTTGCGGGTGCGGCGGACGGTGATAAGCCTCCTTTCTTTTTCGACTCGCAAAAAGTGTGTAAGATTTGCTCCGCGTTTTCTGCCTTAGAAGGACAAGCGGGTGAATATTGCCGTTTTGTCCCGGCAAAGAAAGTATGTAAGATTACCGAGCGCATAAAAGTTTCTGAACAGCAAAAGTCGAATCAAAGGCTTATCGGGCACCAATCATAAATTACAGAAGGTACGGACTAACCACTTAAAAGCACGTCCATAGTCGGTCGCCCAGCCGTCGCAGCTCCGCAGGGTCGTTTAACCGAACCCCACAGAGCCCGACATTGCCGTTACGGTGGCTTCAATCAATCACCGCCTCTTTACACATTTTTCTTACGCTCTGCTACCTCCTCATGTCCTTTAAGATGTTCCGGCGTGTAAGAAGCCGCTGATTCTCCGCCGCGCTTCATACCGCCTCACAGCAAAAAACCACGGCAAGAGAATTATCTCCTGTCGTGGTTTTTATCATTGAAAGTATGTAAGATTAGGTGCGGCGGTAATTTAGAAACAAATGAAGAATCAATACAGACAAAAGCGCTCTGTTCCGAGCTATGAGAATCACTTTGTTTTCATTATTAATTCTTGATAAACGCAGTCTGTTATGGTATACTGAAATCATAGAATTGCGTTCACCTAATCCGCCTAAAAGTGAATGCTCTCACTTGAGCGAATGGGACGAAAAGCAACTGTTTTGGAGGTGCGCTATGGCACTGGATAATAAATTAGGGCTGACAAATTCCGCTGATCTTGCCCGAGAAGAAGAACGCATCAGCAAGAAAAAGGCTGTTGAACTGTTTGAAAACGGCGTACTTGACTCTCTCCCGGCGGGCAAATTCTCAACCCTGCAGGCGATACACAAGTATCTTTTTGAGGATATTTATGACTTTGCCGGCAAGCTACGCACAGTGAATTTGGCGAAAAACAATTTCCGCTTTGCACCCCTGATGTATTTGGAAGCGGCGCTGGCCAACATTGAGAAGATGCCGCAGTCCACCTTTGACGAGATCATAGAAAAGTATGTAGAAATGAATATTGCCCATCCATTCCGCGAGGGTAACGGCCGCAGCACCCGTATATGGCTCGACCATATTCTAAAAGTTGAAATCGGCATGGTCGTAGATTGGAGCAAGGTGGATAAAGAGGACTATCTCCTTGCAATGGAGCGCAGCCCTATCAAAGATGTGGAAATTAAGGTGCTGTTGAAATCGGCGCTGACAGACGAGATAAACAGCCGCGAGATCTACATGAAGGGCATTGACCACAGCTACTATTATGAAGGGTATACAACATTCAAATCGGAAGATTTGAGATGAACTTTTTAGCAACCTTATTTCGGGCGCAAATTCTGAGATAACTATTCGCTATGGGCAATTGAAATATTCATATTCTGCGAGTTATTCCGATGAATGCTCCGTTTGTATTCTGCTATTGTCCGGTTGATTATTCAGGGAATGTTTGCTTCTGAATACGTTCTCGCTTTGAGTCGGTCATAAGATCGTTTTGGCAGTTTATACAGTTGAATTAAAAGTTGAAGGGCGGTTACAATGGACTGTTGAAAATCCGCCGAAATGTCTTTTTGTGCTCTGTATGGAAAACGCAGAATAGGTGTCTGACCTGTCGAGTTGTCATATATGACGACATGTTGTCATTACAGGTTATGACGACCGATTTCGGAGGATTAAAAACCGTCTCAT
>ERZ780075.32-NODE-32-length-63299-cov-4.719183_pt1 | contig 63299 bp, 53 predicted proteins | sample MGYA00511839_ERZ780075 | MGnify/ENA primary metagenome ERZ780075 (study PRJEB29588, sample SAMEA2155953) | human gut metagenome | biome: human gut; feature: human-associated habitat; material: faeces | place: Denmark | collected 2008/2010 ...
GTAACCGTTATATACTCAAACTCCTTATAAGACGGAATTGTTTTAAACCAATGAGAATTTTACGCTATGGAAATTAAGAGAGTACTGATTAACAAAAAAATAATTATATCGTTTTTTGTATTACTTGCAGTTTGCATAGGTTTTTACATAAATGATCAATACAGAAATGCCGAATACAATGGTGTTCAACTCAGTGCGGTTTGTTCGGAAGAAAAAAATCTGATGTCCGAAATCCGTGACTTGCCTGCAGATCAAATTGAAGATAAGATTTCACGACAGTATGAGTATGTCAGTGTGATTGAGCAACTTTTATCTTTTAACGAAAGCAAAAAAGACGATTACGATATGTATGTCGAGGTTTGGCAGGGTCAGGAAAAAGAAATTCGCAATCAATATCCTGAAATTGCGTCTGAGTTTGATAAGCATAAGGAGAGCTATAACGCTCAGGAACTGACAAACAAAGATTATGCTCTCAATAATATTGTCAAAAGAGCTGAGTATGTAAACGGATATTCCGATTATATTAAGAGCGTAGAAAGCAAGGCTCAGCAGATGAATTCGATAAGCATTTTCTCTCAGGACAATTCACTTTCTTCTCAAAATATACAATTGACTGCGGAGGCTTATAAACCGCTTGAAAATCTGTCGCTTAAAGTAGGAAGCGATTTTTCCGTTACAACAGTATTGAACTATGACTTGATTCATTACATAATACTTGTACTGAATATAATTGTTGTTCTTGCCTTTGTTGAAGAACGAAAACGAGGCTTTTGGAGCATGGTGTATGCAACACCAAACGGAAGATTTAACCTTGCTGTAAAACGGTGCGGAATACTTGCAATTAGCACAACAATACTTTGTTTCGTTATGTATTTTGCCCTGTTTGTGACTTCTTTTTCAATATACGGCGGAGTATCGGATTTGTTCAGAAATGTACAGTCTATAGAGATGTTTCAAAATTTTGTATTCCCGATGAGCAAAATACAATTTCTGTTTGTATATGTTCTGATAAATGTTCTTGCACAATTAGTGCCCGTGTATATGATGCTGCTCATCGTTGTGATAATGCAAAACACAAATCTTGCATTCGGCGTGTGCGGAATAATATTTGCGGCAGAATTTCTTTTATATACTTTTTTACCGTCACAAAGCAATTTGGCAATTTTAAAGTATATGAATTTGTTTACATTCATCAATCCGACAGAAGCAATTGTAAAGTATTACAACATCAACTCTTTTGTCATACTTGTGAACCTGTTTTCATTGTTAATTATTTCCGCAATAATATTCACGCTCTTGTTTGCAATTTTTTCAATTATCGGTGCAGGCAAGAAATATCCTAATAAAACTCCAGGCAAAATTGAAAGTGTCTTACTGCGATTTTCTTCAAAAATTCGCACAGTATATTGGAAATGCGTTGAAAAACTCGGCGCTACAGGTACTGAGTTGTACAAAATACTCTTCATGCAAAAAGGCATAATAGTTTTGCTTGCTTTTGTTCTTGCGCTGTTTAATTCATTGAATTTAAGAACACTTAATATCAGCGAAAAAGATAGCATAGTTAACGAGTTTTATGAAACTTACAGCGGTGAACTTAATGACGATGTTTACAAATATGTCGCAGATCTTGAAAATGAGATTAATGCTGTTGATGAAGAACTTGCCAATACGTATGAGGATTACAACAACGGAAAAATTTCCGAAGATAAATATTACAATATCAGCCAAAAATACGATGCGTATGACAGTAAGCGTGAAGCATTGAAAATTATAAATGAAAGAATTTCATATGTTGAAGATGCGAAAAAGAACGGGGAAGATGCTTGGCTTGTAAATCCCACCGGATTTGAATATTTGCTTGGCAGCAGCGGATATGACAGACAACAAAATTTCGCTCTGTTATCGGTTTTCTGCATCATAATTATAATGTCAGGAGTTTTCTCATTTGAAAAAAGACAGCTCGTTTCAGATTTGTTAAATTCAACAAGTGGCGGAAGAAAAAAACTGCTCAGAAAGAAAATCCTCTGTGTTTCATTGATTGCGACAATTGTGTGGATTTGTGCATCTGTGTTTGAATTTATCGAAGTCTGCTCAAAATATACGCTGTCAGAAATTACGGCACCGGTAAAAAGTCTGGAGTTTTTGAACGGCTTGCCTTTTAATTGCAGCATATTGATGTTTATGATTTTTGTGTACGCAGTGCGGTTGTTGTTGATTTTGGCGATTACATATGTTGTTTGTCTTGTATCGGCAAAAACAAAGTTTGAAGTCAGCATAGTTGTTGCATCTGCTGTTATGATTATTCCGTCACTTATCTATGTGGCAGGAGTTCAGATTTTTGCATATTTTTCTGCAGCTGTTCCTGTAGCATTGATGAAACTTGTTGTGGAATCAAGTGGATTTACATTTCTAATTCCAATAGCTTTAATGCTGATAATGGGATTTGTTGCGGTGAAAATCACGAAATACAGTATGTGCAGAAAAGGCGGTGATTAAATGACTCTTGAAATGAAAAATCTTACGAAAAATTACGGTAATTACTGTGCTCTCGATAGCTTCAGTATTACTCTGACAGATGGCATTTACGGCTTGCTGGGGGCAAACGGTGCGGGTAAAAGCACGCTTATGAGTTTGATTACCGACAATGTTCAGAGAACATCGGGAGAAATCCTTTGTGACGGCAAAGAAATTTTGAAATTAGGTAAAAAGTTCAGACAAAAGATTGGATTTATGCCACAGCAACAGGGCTATTACGAAAATATGTCCGCACGAGCTTTTATACTTTATATGGCATCACTCAAAGGTATTAACAAAAAAGAAGCCAAAATGCAGACTGACAAGCTTTTAAAAACAGTTAATCTTGAAAAAGTCAGCCATAAGAAAATCGGTGAATTTTCGGGAGGTATGAAACAGCGTGTCCTCCTTGCACAGGCTATGCTCGGCAACCCTGAGATTCTTTTGCTTGATGAACCTACCGCCGGACTTGATCCAAAGGAGAGAATCCGTATCCGCAATTTTATAAGTGAAATTGCAGAAGATAAAATCGTGCTCATTTCTACTCATGTTGTGTCCGATATCGAGTTCATTGCTAAAGAGATTATACTTCTAAAGCAGGGAAAACTTGTGTCACACGATACCTGCCAAAATCTTGTAAATGAAATTGCAAATAAGGTAGTTGAGGTGGAAATTGAAAAAGAGGAATTAAAATATTTTCAGGATAATTATCGAGTTTCAAATCTCTATCATAATGATGATAAAATCGTAGTAAGATTAGTCACAGATAATCCCCCTGAAAATCATAAAATAACAATTGCAAACCCAACCCTTGAAGATTTGTACCTCTATATTTTTGAACAAGGAATGTGATATTAAAATTATTACCGACAAGTAATGGTGTTCTATGCTAATACTTGTCGGTATTTTTATGCCCTTTTTACATGAAATTGTAAGGATAAAGCGGAATACAGATACAAAATAATCAGTTAACGCATAAAATAGCAATAAAATAGTTTGACTAATGTATAATATTGTGTTAAAATTATGCGAAAAGGAGGGTGACAGCTCTATGGAGCAATATATGCCGATAGTGTGGATAGGCTTTGCAATATTTATGTTGCTTTGCGAAGGCTTTACAACATAGCTTGTTTCAATATGGTTCGTTCTCGGCTCAGTTTGTGCCGCAATAACAACTATATTCACGAGCGACATAACAATCCAGTCGGCGGTGTTCCTTGTTGTGTCACTTGTTTCGCTTATTGTGACACGACCGCTTGTGAAACGCTTAAAAAAGCGTAACAAGACAACGGGAACAAACGCAGACCGCCACATCGGTCAAGTCGGTTTTATGCTCACAGATTTAACCGATATTGACGAAACAGCACAGGCAAAAGTTGGTGCGGAAACTTGGACTGTAAAGTCTGACAAAGCACCGCTTTTAAAAGGAACAAAAGTTAAGGTTCTTGCAATCGAGGGCGTAAAGCTCATAGTAGAACCCGTAACAGAATGAGAGGTAAATAATGTTAGGACTTATTATTTTAGGAATTATCCTTTTAATCCTGCTTATAGTAATCGTAAGCAATGTAAAAGTAGTACCGCAGGCACACGCATATGTAATTGAAAGACTCGGAACATATCATGTAACATAGTCAACAGGCTTGCATGTAAAAATTCCGTTCATCGACAAAATTTCAAAGAAAGTTTCACTAAAAGAGCAAGTGATCGACTTCCCTCCACAACCCGTGATCACAAGAGATAACGTTACGATGCAGATTGACACGGTTGTGTATTTTGAAATTACCGATCCAAAGCTTTATACTTACGGTGTAGAAAGACCGCTCAGCGCTATTGAAAATCTTACTGCAACAACATTGCGTAATATCATCGGTGATCTTGAGCTTGATAACACACTTACGTCCCGTGATACAATCAACGGTAAAATCAGAGTGATTCTTGACGAGGCAACCGACGCATGGGGCATTAAGGTAATCCGTGTCGAGCTTAAAAATATTCTTCCGCCCCGTGAAATTCAGGATGCGATGGAAAAGCAGATGAAGGCAGAGCGTCAGCGCCGTGAGGCAATTCTGCGCGCAGAGGGAGAAAAGGCGAGCAAGATCCTCGTTGCAGAGGGTCAGAAAGAGAGCCAGATCCTCGCCGCAGAGGGTGACAAGCAGGCCGCCATTCTTCACGCAGAGGCTGTCAAGGAAGCGAAGATTCGCGAGGCAGAGGGTGAGGCGCAGGCTATCGTCGCCGTTCAGGAGGCTCAGGCGAAGGCTATCGCCCTGATAAACGAGGCCGCCCCGAAGGACGGTTATCTGACGATAAAGAGCCTTGAAGCGTTCGCAAAGGCTGCTGACGGCAAGGCGACGAAGCTCATCATTCCGAGCGAGCTCCAGTCCCTCGCGGGACTCGCGGCGAGCGCAAAGGAGATTTTCTCCGCCGACGCCGCAGAGGACGCAGAGCAGAAATAAGTTTATAAAAAGCGCAGAGCGTCGGTAAAACGGCTCTCTGCTTTTTCTTTTAATAAAATAAAAAAGAGCCGCCGAAGCAGGCAGCTCAAAAAATTTTTTCTTATCTTTTCATGTTTATATTACCACAAAAACGCCGATTTGTCAAGTCTTGTAATCCCCTGCCCCGTGAGGTATTAAGTATACGGAGGTGTTTTGAAATGAACAACATGACTGCACTGGTGAGCTGTTTTGCTCGGTATTACCACACGAAAACGGATGAAGCAAAAATCTTCGACGACCCGCTCGCGGGAGAGATTCTGAGTGAAAGTAAAAAGAACGCGATAGCGGAAAGCATGAAAAACGGCATCGCATTTTTTGACCCGAATTACAGTGGCGGCGACCCGCTCGGGCGCGTTATGAACGGATTTATCGCGCCGAGTGTAATCGCGCGCTCCGCGTTTTGCAAGCGGCATATGGAAAACGAGATAAGACTCGGCGCGCGGCAATATGTCATCGCCGCCGCGGGCTACGACACATCGGGCTATAAAATTGACAGAGATATCGAAGTATTCGAGCTCGACCGCCCCGAGATGATTGAGGACAAGATAAAACGCATTGACGAAGCTGGAATCGACCGCGAAAATATCAACTATGTCGGCTGCGACCTCGGCAAGGGTTTTATCCCCGCTCTGCTAAATGCGGGATATGACCCTAAGGAGAGGAAATTTTTCAGCCTGCTCGGCATAAGCTTTTATCTGACCCAAGATAAGTTCGCACGCTGCGTTAAAATCCTGTTTGAAAACTCGGCGAGCGGAAGCGCGCTCGTGTTCGACTTCCCGAACGACCGGGACTGCATCCGGGAGCAGAAAAACAGACTGCTTGCCGGCGGCGCGGGCGAAGAGATGAAAGCGCGATACTCACACACGGATATCGAGCGCATCGCGGGAGAAGCGGGCGCGCTCATCTATGAGCTTGCAGACAGCGGCGATATTGACCGCGATTTCTTCAAGGCGCACAACGAAATGAAAAATGCAGAACCGATACTCGCCCCCGAGGGAGTCAGCTATTGCCTTATAGTCAAAAAGGACGGGCAGTATTGATAAAAAAGTATTGATAAAGCGCGTTTTTTTGTTGCGTAATAAGCCGGAATGTGATAATATATTGTCGATGAAATATTCAATTCTTTGTTGGAGGCAATTATATGGATCAAAGATTACAGCCCTTATTCACTCCGTGGAAGATCGGCAACTGCGAGATCAAGAACCGCATCGTGCTCACGAGCATGGGCGGCACCGACCTCTTCGGATGGATGGAGAAGAACCACTTCGATAAAGACGGCGCACGCTTTATCATGGAAGTCGCGAAGAACAACGCGGGTCTTGTTCTCCCCGGATGTCAGCCGGTCTACAACCCCATGTTCGGCCAGTGGCTCCACAAGAACAAGAAGATGTATGCCGACCTCAAAAAGTGGACTCCCGAGCTCCACAAGACCGGCGCGAAGCTCTTCATTCAGCTGACCGCAGGCTTCGGCCGCTCCTTCACCATCAGCGAAATGATGGAGAAGCTCTACACCAACCCCGCGCTGAGAGTCCTCAGCAAGCCCTTCATGGATCTCGACAAGATCACGGCTTCCGCGAGCCCCTCGCCCAACCGCTGGTCTGATAAAGTTCCCTCGAGAGAGATGACCAAGGCTGAAATCAAGGAGTTTGTCAATGCGTTCGCAGAGAGCGCAAAGATGCTCAAGGACGCAGGCGTTGACGGCGTTGAGGTTCACGCAGTCCACGAGGGCTATCTGCTCGACCAGTTCACCCTTAAATATGTCAACAAGCGCACCGACGAATACGGCGGCTCGTTTGAGAATCGCTATCGTTTCGCAGTCGAGGTAGTTCAGGCTATCAAGAAAGCCTGCGGCGACGACTTCCCGGTCTCCCTGCGCTACAGCATAATTTCCAAGACCAAGGGCTTCCGTCAGGGCGCTCTCCCGGGCGAGGCTTATACCGAGGTCGGACGCGACATGGCAGAGTCCGAGAAGGCTGTCAAGTATCTTCAGGATGCCGGTTATGACTGCCTCAACTGCGACAACGGCACATACGACGCATGGTACTGGGCTCACCCGCCCATCTACATGCCCGAAAACTGCAACCTCGAGGATGTTGAATACATCAAGCAGTTCTGCGACATTCCCGTTATCTGCGCCGGCCGCCTCGATCCGAGAGTTGCCGCGGACGCGATAAAGGAAGGCAAGCTTGACGGCGCAGGATTCGCGCGTCAGTTCCTCGCCGATCAGGAGTGGGTCACGAAGATGATGAATGACGAGGAGGATGACATCCGTCCCTGCATTCTCTGCCACAACGGCTGCTTCAACATGTGCCACTACAAGGGCGTGCCCAACGACCAGGAGCTTTCCGACAGCCTGCATCTTTCCCGCTGCGCCATCAACGCAGAGACGATGCAGTGGAACAAGCACTACATAAAGAAGACCAACTCGCCCAAGACCGTCCACATCGTCGGCGGCGGCATCGGCGGCATGGAGGCTGCCCGCGTGCTCAAGCTCCGCGGACACAATCCGATAATCCACGAGAAGAGCGATGTGCTCGGCGGAACATTCATCCCCGCGAGCGCAGAGTCCTACAAAGGCAAGCTCCGCGACCTGCTTGACTGGTACAGACGCCAGATGACGAAGCTCGGCATCGAAGTCAGACTCAACGACGAGATAAAGGACATCGCGGCGTTCGGCAGCGATCCCGTTATCATCGCGACCGGCTCGACCCCGAGACTCCTCAGAAGAGTCCCCGGCTACGAAAAGATGATCGAGGGCTGCGACTACCTCAACGGCGCAGAAGTCGGCAACACCGTCGCTGTCATCGGCGGCGGACTGACCGGATGCGAAATAGCCTACGAGCTCGCTCTTCAGGGCAAGAATCCGATCATTGTCGAGATGAAGGACGACCTTATCAGCCAGACCGGCGTCTGCCTTGCAAACTCCTCTTATCTCAGAGAGTGGTTCGCCCTGCACAAGACTCCCGTCTATCTTGAGACGACCCTCAAGGAAGTCAAGGACGGCTCCATCGTCTGTACCGGCAAGGACGGCAAGGACATCAACATCGACTGTGACTCCGTCATCAGCTGCGCGGGCTATATCCCCGCTCCGCTTGCCGAGAAGTCCGGCAACGTTCACCTCGTCGGCGACTGCCTTGCAATAGGCAACCTCCGCTCCGTCGTGTGGCGCGCATATGATGTTGCGATGAAGATCTGAGTTAAACAACAAACAGCAAAGCTGCAATTCACGGTTTTATCCATGGATTGCAGCTTTCTTTTTATATTCGCATTGTTTATCAGCCCACGCAGGCGATAAGATCCTTGACTGTCTTGGCGGTGAGTATCGCCCTCTCGGGAATCTTCACCCCGAATGTGTTTTCCATATCCGACGCAACGCTCATAAGGTCGAGCGAACTCAGACCGATATCGGTTCTGAGGTTCGCCTGCTCGGTAATTTCGGCAGGGTCGATATAGACATATTCGCAGATTATTTCGGCAATCTTTTCAAGCATAACTGTCTCTCCTTTTTAAGATTAAAGTATATCGAGTATCTCGCCGAGCGTCCTGTCGGGGTTCTCCGCGCCGAGAAGCAGGGCTCGAACGGTCTTTTCATGCAGAGCTTTTATATGCTCAGAGGTTATCATATTCGTGCGGTGCATATACGAAAATTTGAAGCAGCCACTGTGCGCGTCGTACATTGCGAAGCTGTAGAGCGGCATGATGTATCTGCCGAGGCTGTAGCCCGTGAACTCATAGTCCCAGCCGTTCATCGTGTCTTTGCTGAGCGGGAACCACGAGAACATCATCGAGGACGACGCGGCTATCGGGCTGTAATCAAACAGTTTTCTTACAAGCTCGCGGCACTCGAGATACGGGTAGTCCATATGCCTGAACAGGGTCATCTGAAGCTCCGCCATCTTGTCGAGCGCCTCGTTGAATGTCAGGGTCTCGGGCAGGACTATTCTCCACGGGAGTGGCTCGGCGAGTGTGCCGCCCGAGCGCTTCTCGCTGAGAGTTCTGCGGCGGGTGCAGAGGGTGACGAAATAAGAATCGTTCGTTCTGTAGTTTATCTTCGAGATATGCAGGCGCATTGCAAGCTGGACAAGGCACTCGGGGCTGACGCCGCTCGACTGAATGAACGCGAGTATCTTGTCGCTGTCCTCTTTCGAGACATCGTATTTTGCAAGCTCTGCCTTGTCGTGTATCGGGTCGAAGCAGGACGGGGCTCGGAGTGACGGGTCGTGCTTTCTTTTGCGCTCTTTTTCGAGCAGCTCGGGACCGTGAACTCCGGCATAGAGCGGATCGCCGTCCTTGAGGAAAAACTGAGTATAGAACTCCTCTTCCTCTTTCATCTTCTTTTCGTCCGCGACTATGGCGAGCTCTTTTCTTATCGTCTTTTTGTATTCGCCGAGCGGACGCGGCATGGGCTTGCCGTTTTTCAGGTGGTCATAGACTCCGAGCAGATCGGAGAAGAACACAAAGACCGCCGCGGCATCCATGCACAGATGGGTGATGTTGATATATATTCCGTAGCCGCCGTCGAACGAGCGGAAGAATATAATGCGAAAATCCTCGCCTTTCAAATGGCGTATGGGTCTGCGCGCGTCAGCGGTGAGATAAGCCTGCTGTTCCTCTTCGGTCGAAAAGGTCACGACCGGCACATCGTCAACAACATATTTGTCGAGGAAATACTGATAGAACTCCCCGTGTTCTTTATAAAAGCGCAGTCTCATGCAGTCGTTGCGCTCTATTTCTATATTCAGCGCCTTTTTGAGCACATCGAAGTCTATCGGTGTGTGCGTGACTATCGACATGGGTATCTGAATGACCTGCTTGTGAAAGAAGCTGTATTTGAGCATGAAGTTTATCATCTTCTGCGAGGGGATGAGCTCAAATACCTCTGTTCCTGCCTTCGGTTTCATTTTTCTCTCCTTCTCAGCCCACAACGGTTTCTTTTCTCTTTATTTTGCCGCTCGAGGTCTTTTCAAAAGGCTCATCGCGGAATCTCAGCTCCGAGACAAAATGCGAGGTCTTTGCGCCCGCGTTTATCTCGTCCATGCGGCGCTCTATCTCGGCGGGGATATCCTCTATTCCCTCCTGCTTCGCGTGTTCGAAATCGGGATATATCTCGGCGACGATACGGTCGTTTTCGCCATAAACCACGACCTCGTCAACTATATTCAATTTTTTGAACTTCTTCTCTATCGCCTCGGGAGAGACATTTTCGCCGCTCGAAAGGATTATCAGATTCTTGACTCTGCCGGTGATGAACAGCTGTCTATCCTCGGTGACATAGCCGATGTCGCCCGTCCTGAACCAGCCGTCCTCGGTGAACATCTGCGCCGTCTCCTCGGGCATTTTATAATAGCCGAGCATAATCGTCGGAGTCTTTATCTGGATCTCGCCGTTTTCGGTGCGGACATCGCAGATATTTATAACTCTGCCGACAGACTCGGTAGAAACACCTCTGTCGGGCACGGATATGCGGCAGCCGACCTCGGTCATGCCATAACCCTGACGGAGCATTATGCCGAGCTTGTCATATTCCTCGACGAGCAGCGGATCGAGATATGCGCCGCCCGAAACTATCCAGTTGAGGTTCTTGCCGAGCACGATTTTTGCCGCTTCGGCGGGAGTGATATCCGGATTTTTCGCCGCGGTTATCTTTATGCGCTGGAGCAGATGCTGAGCTATCATCGGAACGACGCGCATGGCATTGGGCTCAAAGCGCTGAAGATTCGGGACGATATCGCTGAGATTGCCGTTGAGGCAGACCTGAACGCCGTCGCACAGGTTTTTCAGATAGTCACCCGAGAAGCAGTAGATATGGTGCATCGGGAGCACCGAGAGGGTCGAGGTACGCTCGCTGAAAATATTAATATATTCTTTGTACATGATGTTGCCAACGAGGGCGTTGGTCGAGAGCATAACGCCTTTTTTGACCCCGGTCGTGCCGGAGGTAAAGATTATGACCGCGCACTTGTCGGGATCGACTTCGTAGTCGGAGAGGGGCGCGTATTCGCTCGCCGCCGAATATTTTTCATAGATACCGGCGAAGAAGTTCTCGTCCGAGAGGTCGACCGCATGCTTTATCTTCGGGCAGTTCGCCATGACTTCGCCGACATTCTCGGAAAATGTGCTGTCATAGAGCACCATGTCGATATCCGCGCGGTCAAAAAGCTCCGACGCTTCTTTAGCGGATATATCGGGCGCAAACGGCACAACGACGCTGCCACTCATGAGTATTCCGGTGATACAGGTTATGTACTCGTAGTTCGTCTTGCTGACAACGGCGACATGCATGCCCTCTTTCGATATGCTTCTGATCCAGCGGCAGACCGCTTCGCTGTCCGTTTTGACGCGGACATAACTGCGCTCTTCGACCGCGCCGTTTCGCACGAATTTTATGAATATCTCTTCTCCATACTTCTCTGCCGAAGCACATAACAGCTGTCTGACGCTCGGCGTTGCATTTTTCTTTTCCATTTCTCCTCCGTGATGTTCCGTCATTTTGGCTCCGCCCCGCGCGGAATATATTTTCCGCTATAAAAGGGTATAAGCCTAGATGAATTTAATTTATAACAGTGCATAAGCAAAGTCAATATAAGGCGCGGTTAAGTTTGGTTAAAAAAAGTTAAATTTGTATTGCATTTATAAAGTTTAAATAAATGCCAAAAATACAAAAAGCCGAAAGTGCTTATATATCAAGGCTTCCGGAGATAAAAAAGGCTGTTCCGAAACGGAACAGCCTGAAAATACGATGTTATATTCTGTTTATTTTTCGGCCTTTTTCGAGCGCAGGGCGAGCAGGATAATATGAAATATCAGCTCAGCCGCGGGGATTGCAAAAAGGATAGCAAAATAGAGCGTGTTATTCGTTTTGAACGGCGCCGCGATGCCGAAGCTCGGCGGGAGAAACGCCATCATGAAAAGATAGGATACGCTCATCCAGTCGCTGTAAGCAAAATACATCAGCAGAGCAAACATCGAACACACGAGCGAAATCGACCAAAACACAATTCCGACAACAAGCGGCCGCTTGTTCATGCGCTTATATAGGACATAGACAAACGCCGCGAGAAGGAACAAACCCGCCGTTGCAAAACCCGGCTTTCTGCTGCCGAAGCTGTCCGTCATATGCGCAAAATTGAAAACAACGCAGAGCACATAGGTTATCACAAGAATTATCGTCAGTATCACACTTTTGGGGTTGACCTTTTTCTTCATGGTGACGCTCCTTTTTACCGATATTTACAAAATAACTTTACAATATCTGGAGCGTTTTGTCAACACCGTTTTACTCGATTTTCAGCACATTTTCTATTGTTATTTTTCCCGCGTCGCGCAGGTTTTCAAGCTGTTTTAGCGCCTCGGTGCACGCCTGACGCAGAGCCTCGTCATCACCTGAGTCGAGATATTCCCTGAGACTATTTATGTTTATCTCGATCTCATCCATCGAGCGGTGGACGAGCAGAATGTGCAGAATCTTTTTTGAATCTCTCCATTCGCTCTCGGCTTTATCAAGCGCCTGCTTCTCTCCCTCCCCGGCATCGACGGCGGCGAGCAGGGATTTGAGATCCGTTATCAGCTCACCGGTCTTTTTTGAAAATATGAACTGCGCGCCGATGCTCATAGTCAGAGTCAGGGCGAGCAGAACAAGTGCCGTCGCAAAGCGTTTCATACTTTTTTCTCCTTTTCGACTATAACAGCGTTTTTGTCGCGGTCAACGGTCATTATCAGCACATCTTCGACCGTCAGCCCCTTTGCCCTGAGCAGGCGTTTGAGTTCTCTGTCGTTCATGCTGCAGTCGTCGTAGTGCTCGCGTATCACTTTTCCGTCGCTGACGACAAGGCACGGCATGCCGGGATCTGGCAGCGAGAGCTGCAAAGTCTTTGCGGTCAGCGCATTTTCATCGGGCTTGAGCATGACCGAGAGCTTGCCGTTCGTCTCAAGCACGGCATAGCCGACTGTCGAGATATCAAAAACATCCTTTTGCCGCAGCGCCGTCAGAAGATCGTCAACGGTATAGCGCAGGCGTTTTATCTCTTTTTGATCGATCTTGCCATCGCGTATGACTGTCACAGCGTTGCCTTCGAGCAGCCTGCGTGCGCCGCGGCTCTTCATGGAAATGACCGAGCTGATTATCTCGAACGCCACGAGCAGAAGCACCGCGACGACGGAATTGAGCAGCGGGATATCCGTATCCTGCATAGGTATAGCCGCGATTTCGGAGAGCAGAATAGTTATAACAAGTTCAGACGGCTGAAGCTCGCCAATTTGCCTTTTGCCCATTATTCTGACCGCCGCAGTCGCCAGAACATATAATATAAAAATCCTCAGTATCGTCAGAACCATTTTTCTACCTCCGTAAATGCTATATATAGTAGTTTTTCTTGTATTTGCATCTTTATCCGATTGACCGAAAAAAGATTTATGTGTATAATATCTGTGCAGTAAAATCGGAAGTGATTTGATATAATATGAAAAAATATATAGTAGGTATAGACATCGGCGGAACAAAGTGCGCCGTTCTGCTCGGCAGAGCGCAGGGAGACGCCGACGATATTATTATAGACAAGCTCCGCTTTGAGACACGGGTCGGGCGCGGCTGGCGCGCCGTGACGGAGGAGCTGCTCGACAATGTTGAAGAGATAATAAAAAAGAACGCCCTCTCCCCCGAAGATATTCTCTGCGCGGGGATAAGCTGCGGCGGTCCGCTCGACAGCAGGCACGGAGTTATTCTCGCGCCGCCGAATCTCCCCGACTGGGAGTGCGTGCCGATAGTCGACATGATTGAAGAGCGGTTTGGGTTCGACGCGTATTTACAAAACGACGCGAACGCCTGCGCGCTCGCCGAATGGAAGTTCGGCGCAGGAAAGGGACTTCGCAACATGATATTTTTAACGTTCGGCACGGGCATGGGCGCGGGACTGATACTCGACGGCAAATTGTACAGCGGCACAAACGACATGGCGGGCGAAGTCGGGCACATGAGAATCGCCGCGGACGGCCCCATAGGCTACGGCAAGCGCGGCTCGTTCGAGGGATTTTGCAGCGGCGGCGGAATAGGCCGACTCGCGCAGGAGATGGCGAGAAAGACGCTCGAAAACGGCGGGAGCACTCTGATGTGCAAAACCGCAGAGGATATTGAAAATATAACGGCAAAATCCGCCGCCGAAGCCGCAGAGAACGGCGACGAGACGGCGAAAAAAGTATACAGAATATGCGGAGAAAAGCTCGGCGAGGGGCTTGCGATACTCGCCGATATACTCGACCCGCAGGCTATAATAATCGGAAGCATCTTCGCCCGCTCCGGGCATCTTCTGAAAGGCAGCATGGAAAAGGCACTGCACCGTGAGGCTCTGAGCCAGACTGCCGGATGCAGGATAATCCCCGCGGGACTCGGTGAGAAGATAGGCGACCTCGCGTCGCTCGGAATCGCGCTCGATGCCGCGGCAAACGGAGGAAAAGCATGAACAGGGAAAAGGAAATTTTTGAAGAGCTCTTTGTCCGCTACCCCGCTCTTGAGGGGATAAGAGAAGACATCAAGAGCGCCTATGATGTTATCTGCGCCTGCTTCGACCGCGGCGGCAAGCTGCTCATCTGCGGCAACGGCGGAAGCGCGGCGGACGCGCAGCACATAGTCGGCGAGCTGATGAAAGGCTTTCTGCTCAAGAGAGAGCTGACCGACGAACAGAGACAGGCTTTTTTGGAAATAAAGGACGGCGAATATCTCGCAAACCATCTTCAGGGCGCACTGCCCGCGGTTGCGCTGAGCGCGCACGAGGGACTGAATACCGCATTTGCAAACGACATAGCCGCCGATATGATATTCGCTCAGCAGGTCTGGGCATACGCATCGTCGAGCCCCGACGCGCTCATTGCGCTGAGCACCTCCGGCAACTCCGCGAACGTTGTCAACGCAGTGAAAGTCGCCAACGCCATGGGGATCGAGAGCATCGGCATAACCGGAGAAAAAACGAGCCTCATGAGCGAGATGTGCACGGTCTGCCTGCGCCTGCCGGAGACCGAGACGTTCAAAGTCCAGGAGCTGACTCTCCCAATCTATCACGCCCTGTGCGCGATGGCGGAAGCGACATATTTCAACAAGTAATTTATTTTGAAAGGACATAAATAAATGGCAAATTCTATTCCGAGAGCGGAGCATCCGAATCCGCAGTTTGAAAGAGAAAGCTGGCTCAACCTCAACGGAGAATGGGAGTTCGAAATTGACAACAGCGTCAGCGGCAGAGAGCGCGGGCTCCAGAATGCGGAGCATCTGAGCTCAAAGATCATAGTCCCGTTCTGCCCCGAGAGCCGTCTTTCCGGCGTTGAGAACACCGATTTCATGAACTGCGTGTGGTACAGACGCGACATCGAAATCAGCGAAAGCGAGCTTGAGGGCATAGTCATACTGCACTTCGGCGCGGTCGACTATGACGCGACAGTCTACATAAACGGCGAAGAAGCAATGCACCACAAGGGCGGCTATGTCTCGTTTGCCGGGGACATCACGAAGTTCCTCAAATCCGGCAAAAACTCAATAGCGGTCGAAGCGCGCGACGATGTGAGAAATCCGCTCATTCCGCGCGGCAAGCAGAGCGAGCGCCTTCATTCGCACGACTGCGACTACACCCGCACAACGGGTATCTGGCAGACTGTCTGGGTAGAATTCGTGCCGAAGAGCTACATAAAGAGCATCAAGCTCTTCCCGAATCCCGAGAGCTCTTCCGTCGCTTTTTCATGCGAGCTCTGCGGCAGCGGCGAGCTCGGAATAGATGTTCTCTACGAGGGCAAACTGGTCGGCAGATACGACTGCAAAAATGCGGCAGGTTGCGTCAGCGGCGACATGAAGCTCATCGAAAAGCACCTGTGGGAGGTCGGTTGCGGCAGACTCTATGATCTTGTCATCACCTTCGGCGGCGACACTGTCAAGAGCTATTTCGGTCTGCGCGATGTCCGCCTTGACGGATTTAAATATCTCATCAACGGCAAGTCCGTTTTCCAGCGCCTTGTGCTCGACCAGGGCTTCTACCGCGACGGAATATACACCGCTCCCGACGACAGCGACATGATAAAAGATATAGAAATATCTCTCGCCGCCGGCTTCAACGGAGCGAGACTGCATCAGAAGGTTTTCGAGCAGAGATTCCTCTATCACTGCGACCGCCTGGGCTATATCGTCTGGGGCGAATATCCGAACTGGGGACTTGACTACTCCGCGCCCGACGCGATTTACGGCATTCTGCCCGAGTGGTGCGAGGAGGTCGAGCGCGACTTCAACCACCCGTCGATAATCGGCTGGTGCCCGTTCAACGAAACCTGGGACTACGCAGGCCGCGAGCAGAGAGACGAACTGCTTGAGGCAGTCTATAAAATCACAAAACAGCTCGACAGCACCCGCCCGTGCATCGACACAAGCGGAAATTTCCATGTTATGAGCGATATCTTCGACGTTCACGACTACGAGCAGGATCCGAAGATATTCAAAGAAAATTACGATAAGCTCGTCTCGGACGGCACTCTGTTTGACAGGCACGACAGCCGCCAGAAATACGCGGGCGAGCCCACCTTCGTCAGCGAATACGGCGGCATAAAGTGGGTCGTCGGCGAGCAGGACGAAAATGCCTGGGGCTACGGCAACGCGCCAAGGACAGAGAATGAGTTTATCGAGAGATACAGAGGGCTCACCGAAGCCCTGCTCGGCAACGAGCTGATGTTCGGCTTCTGCTACACGCAGCTCTACGACATAGAGCAGGAGCAAAACGGACTTTACACTTACGACCGCGAGCCGAAATTCGATATGACCGTGTTTCACGGAATAAACAGCGCAAAGGCCGCGATTGAAGAATAAGAAATAGGAGATAATAACAGTCAAATGTCAAATTCGACCCGCTCGGGTTTCTACAAAAAAATGTTTTCTTTGGCGATACCCATCGCCCTCCAGCAGCTGCTGACCTCATGCGCTCAGCTCGTCGATACCGCAATGACCGTGGGACTCGGCAACGTCAGCACGGCGGCGATAGGTGTCGCGGGACGCTGGGGCTTTCTTTTGAACCTCGCCCTGTTCGGAATAAGCTCCGGCGCGGCGACAATGACGGCGCAGTTCTGGGGCATAAACGACAGACGGAGCATCCGCCGCAGCTACGGCATAGGGCTCATACTCGCGCTTGCCGTTGGTGCATTATACACTGTATTGGTGCTCGCAATCCCGGAGCAGATGATGCGCGTTTTCACCTCCGAGGAGGAGGTCATAGCCGCCGGAGTGCAGTATTTGCAAGCCGTTGCGCCCTACGGAATTTTTGTCGCCATCTCGCTTGTCACGAGCACCGTCATGCGCTCGACCGAGGACGTTCACACGCCGCTTGTCTGCTCGATAGCGTCCGTTGCGACAAACACCGTGCTCAACTACATTCTCATATACGGCAAGCTGGGCTTCCCCGCGCTGAAGCTTCGCGGTGCGGCGATAGCGACGGCCATAGCCATGGTCGTTCAGGCGGTGCTGCTCTTTGTGATAGGCAACGCGAAGAAAAATATCATCCATGCGCCGATCGGAGAATTTTTCAAGAAGGATATCGAATTTTTCAAGAAGTTCCTGCGTGTCTGTGCCCCGATAATGCTCAACGAGCTGCTCTGGGGAGTGGGCACCAATGTCTATGCCATGGTTTATGCGCGTCAGGGCAGCGAAAACTACGCCGCATACACGATATTCAGCTCGATAGAACAGATAGCCTTCGTCTTCTTCGTCGGCATTTGCCACGCCTGCTCGATAATGACAGGCAAGGCGGTCGGCGCCGGCAAGGCGGATGAGGCCTACTCCATGGGCAAGCGGTTCATAAAGCTCGTTCCCCTGCTCGGAGTGCTCACGGGAGTCGCCATAATATTCCTGCGCAATCCGCTGCTGCGGATACTGCCCATTGAGACGGAGGGTGCCCGGCAGATGACGTCGACGCTCCTGCTCATCTACTCGCTGTGGATAGGAGTCAGAAACATCTCGTATGTCTGCGTGGTCGGCATATTCAGAGCCGGCGGAGACACGAAAATAGGAATGTTCCTCGACATAGGCGCGCTGTTTTTATTTAGTATACCGATAGTGACCACGCTCGGATTCCTGACAGACGTTCCGTTCTATGTGCTGATAATTGCGATGTATATCGCGGAGGACACGCCGAAAGCCGTACTCTGCCTGATAAGATTCAAGAGTCGAAAATGGATAAAGCAACTGACCGCCGCGGACTCCGCGCCGCCGGTTCTCGGAGAGGATCCGGAGATAGAGATAGAGGAAGCGGAAGAGCTGAAAAATTATCGGCAGTAAAATATAATCATAAAAGTAAGCGACCCCGCCGGGTAAAACAACCGGCGGGGTCATCTATTTGGGGGAAAATAGAGGTGGAGGTATCGTATTATATTTTATATTTCGGTCTGCACGCCGATAAAGAGCGGCAGGTTCGTTTCGGTGTCCACTATCATATAGACAAACGGACGGTTGAGGCAAACGGGATTTATCGCCGGCATGCTCATTTTGCTGACGCCGACAAGCGTCGCCGCGGCGGCACGCGTGCCCTCCTGATCGACTTCGATAAAAGTCTTGTGCATCACGGTGCCGATATAAGCGCCGTCGTTTTTGTCTATGAGCGAAGAAAAGTCGGCAGATTTGCGGTCAAACGCATCTTCTATGCCCATCTTTTTGAGCGTGTCGATAAGCTGCGTGCTGTACTCCGCCTTGAACTTTGGCATTTTCACATCGACTTCTTCGTTTTTCTTGGCGGACGAGAATATTTTCATCAGCTTTTCGCCACTGAGAGAGGCTATATAGTCATCGATGTTCACATCTTCATCCGGCAGCAGCGCCGCGAAAGCGAAGCGGCCGTTCTTATAGGGCTTCATGAATCCGACCGCGTCGCTGTCCGAAAGATATACACTTTCGGTCGAACACATAAATTCGGTTTTCTTCGATTTGCCGGAATATGAATTGAACTCAAGCTTTTCAATATCGTCGTTTGTGTACGGAGTCTCCCACTTTGCTTCAAACGCAACGGCGTTTATGAGCATCATAACGGCGTCTCTATCGGCATTTTCGATTATCTTCGGTATCATGCCGTCAGTGTTTTTCTTAACCCATGAGTTGATGCTGCTGACGGTCTTTTTGCTCGACAGCGGGGCGGAGAAAATCTGCGCGGAGTAGCTGTCCACCGCCTTTTGCAGAAAAGCCTGCTTTGCTTCAACGCTGCTGTCCGTCCAAACGGAGTTTGCGATTTTCAGCTCGTCGCCGGCGCTCAGAAAGTCGCAGTAAGCGCGCATATATTTATTGAGCGCATCGCGGTCTAATCCGCCGAGCGCCCGCTCAAGCTGAGCGAGAGTCTCACCCTCGGCGCCGTTTTGCACGAGCGCGAGCGCAGTCAGCACGGACAGCGGCGAGACGAGCGTTGTCTTTCCGTTTGAATAGTTATATTTGAACAGGTCTGCCGAGAATGATGCAGCGGCAGCTTTGAACTCCTTATCCGCGGCTTTCGAGCCTGAATCATTCTTTGAGATATTCTCGGTCAGATTGCGGACCACGCCGCTTTTTGCGCCCTTGTCGGACGCATTGCCTACGATCTTTCCGCAGCCTGAAAACGGCAGGGCGCAGGCGGCTATAGACAGGACGCTCATCAAAAGAGCCAGCATCTTTTTAAAACTCATAACGCTCCTCCGTTATATATCTGTCTGCGCGCCGATAAAGAGCGGCAGATTGGTCCGGGTATCTATTATCGCATAGACAAACGGTCTTGTGAGCCTTACTTCCTTCGGCTGTTCGACAGGCATTGCTGCGCTCTCTCCTACGATAACGGCAGTCGCCGCTCCTGCGCGTGTGCCCTTTTCGGCAACCTCGATAAAGGTCTTGTGAATAACATCGCTTATGTAAATATTTTCGTTCTTTAAGGTAGCCATGGACGAGAAGTTTGCCCTGTCCCCGTCAAATGCCGTGCTCATACCCATTTTCTTGAGAGTGTCAACGAGCGAGTTGCTGTATTCGCACTTGAACTTCGGCATCTGCGTGTTGACCTGGGTATTCTTCCTCGAATTCAGCGCGCTTAGGAATCCCTTGCCGGTAAGCGAGGCGATATAGCTGTCGATGCTCGTTCCCTCGTTCGGCAAAAGCGCGACAAAGGCAAACTTGCCGCCCTTATAATATTTGACAAAGCCCGTGGCATTCTCGGTCTCGATATATTCCGTCTCCTGCGAATACATATATTCCGCCTTGACGAGATTGCCCTTGGCATTTTTGAACGTGCCCTCGCGCACACAGTTGTCGGTATAGGGGTCATCCCACTCCGCCTCGAGGCAGAGCGCGTTCATGAGCACCATGACCGTGAGGGGGTCGAACTCGTCGACCAGCTTCTTTATCATGCCGTTCGTGTTTTTGTTCACCCACGAATTTATCTCGTTTACGGTATTTTTTCTTGTGAAATCCGCTTTATACGCCTGAGCGGAATAGAAATCCGCATTTTTCTGGAGAAACGCCCTCTTGACATCGAGCTTGCTGTCGACCCATATGGAATTGGCGCATTTGAGTGCGCTGTCCTTGCCCGCGACTGCGGCGAGATATGCGTTCATATATGCGTTTAAAGTATCGCGGTCGAGCCCGCCGAGAACCTTCTGCATCTCGGAGAGGGTCTTGCCCTCTGCGCCGTTTTGCGTCATGGCGAGTGCAGTAAGCACGGAGAGAGGCGAAACGAGCGTGTTCTTGCCGGACTTGTATTCATCCTTGAAAAGATCAAGCGCAAACGATGCGGCGACATTCGCAAAGCGGCTGTCCGGATTTTTGGATACGCCCTTGCCCTTGGTTATGCCCTGCATGAGATCCTGCGCGGCGGCGCCTTTATTGCCCTTGTCAGTCGCGGTGATAGAAGTATCGCCGTCCTTTGTCGGCGTGACGGTGGTGTCATCTGTAGTCTGCGATGTCCGCGATGTTCCGGAATCCGGCTTTTTTGCACACGCTGCGAGCGGCAGCATGACGGCGGCGCAGAGCAGAAGAGCCGCTAACCTTTTGAGTTTCATTTCTTTCCTCCCCTTTTTGTTCATGCGTCCCTGAGGACAACGTTTGTGAAATGCTTGTTATACACGGTCAAAATCATGTGGCATCCGGTTTCCCGTTCGCTCTCCGACTTTTTGAGCGAGACGGTGAGCGTATTGCTTGAGTCCATAGTGCAGTCCGCCAAATCATATTCGCAGTCCGCGGTTATTATCACAACGGTGTTGTTTTTAAAATATTCATCGTCCTTGCCCGAAAGCTCGGATTTCAGTTCTTCGCTCAATATTCCGTATTTCTCCTGCACTGCGAGATATTCCGCGAGCTTTTCTCGGTTGCTTATTACTATCGCGTCGGGCGTGCCGTTGCTTTTTTCTCCCTTCTTGTCGGGGAAAGCCCTGAAATCACAGTTGAGGCGGTCGAAGTCACCTTTTTTGTCGCCGTCAACCGTTGTCACGGCCGCCCCGTGATTTTCGGTCGGCACAACACTCGAACCGGATTTAACAGAACCGCTTGAAATATCTGTCGCGATATCGGGCTGCTGATAACATTCCTGATCCTCACTCGTCAGCGGCGCGGACTTATATCCCTCGGGGATGCCCTCGGTCTGAACATAATTCTCGGCATTTATCGGCTGCTCGGCGGGCATGGCATCCTTCATAGAGAACGATGTTGAATGATAAACTGCTGCGGTGGCGGCGGTCAGTGCAATAACAAAGCACGGCACGGCGGGCCTTATTTCGCGGTTGCGTTTTTTTATTCTTGCGCGTTTCTTTGAAGCGCGCGCATAAACTTCATTTTTGAATTCCTTATCGGTCTTCATAGCAAAAGCCCTCCTTTTCAAGCTCGGTTTTAAGCGCCTGCTTCGCCCTGTAGAGGAGATTAGCAAGCTGCTTTTTGCTTTTGCCCATAATTTTTGCCGCACCGTCGCCGTCCACTTCCTCAAAATAGACAAGATACAGCACAGTTCTGTAATCATTGTTGAGCCTATCCATACACTCGCGCACAGTTTTCGCGTCCTCGCCCCTGTAAAAAGAGTCTATCGCGCTCTCGTCCCAAATCTCTTCTCCCTCGTCAGACACGGTGCGCTTTTTGCGGAGAAAATCTATCGCCTTGTGCCGCGCGACGGAATATATGTAGGTTTTGAACGAGCTTTTGAAGCGAAAACGTCCGGGGTGCACGAGAATTTCGACAAAGGTATCCATAGCTATGTCCTGCGCCTCTTCGGCGGAGCGGACATAACCTTTGATGAAAAATATCAGTCTGTCTCGATAGGCGTCCATGAGTTCATCAAACGCACTTTGATCGCCTTCGATAAAACGGCGGTAGCTACTCTCACCGTTGTCCATCGGATCAATCCTTTCAGGGCGGCGTCCCGCCTTTCACTTATACTGTCGCAGAAGTCTGCGGATTTTCTCACCTGTTTTGGAAAAAATTTTAAAAAAGCGCGGAGGTTCACAAAAAGCCTCCGCGCTTTGTTTATTCAATTGACTCCGGGCGCAATGAAGCCCTCGCCGAGGATTTCGCCCGCCTCGGTGATGATTATAAACGTATCGGTATCTATCTGCCTGATTATCTTCGTCAGCTGGGGCACCTCGTTTTTCTTCACGGCGCAGACGACCATGTTCTTCTCCTTGCCAGTATAGCCGCCCTTGACCGGCAGGATGCTGACTCCCCTGCCCATCTTTGAAGTTATCGCATCGGATATCTCCTGCGCGTGCTCAGTCACGGCGAGCAGCAGCTTGCCGCTGCCGGTGCCGTAGAGAATATAATCGAGCAGGCGGGAGTTGACGAAAATAACTATAACCGCGTACATAGCGGACTCGATGGAGCGGAAAACGACCGCGCCGAGGATAACTATTATCGCATCGGCAGCCATAATGACCTTGCCTATCTGAATGTGCGGGAACGCCTTGTGGACGAGACGGCCGACAATATCGGTGCCGCCCGTAGTCGCGCCGCGCATGAAGACTATTGCAAGCCCCGCGCCCGTGCAGACGCCGCAGAATATTGCCGCTAAAATCTTGTCGCCGGTATAGGTCGGCAAAAATTTGCTGAAAAGATCGAGCGTGGCGGAGAGAATCACCGTCACCCACATCGTCTTTGCAACGAAGCGCCAGCCGATGAAAATAAAGGCTAAAATCATCAGCGGAACATTGAGCAGAAAGTTCGCCGTGCCGAGCGGAATGAATTCAAAAAGATGGTTGACTATTATCGCAAGACCCGTCGTGCCGCTCTGCGCGATGCTGTTGGGCAATGCGAACGCCACAACGCCTATCGAATAGAGCGAACAGCCGACTATCCAGCAGATATTGTCTATTACCGCCCCGGCTACTTTCTGTCCCGTTGTTTTCGGCGCGGTGGAAAACCTTTTTTCAAGCCGCCTTTTGCGCCGCTCGTATGGGGTCAGTGCCTCTTTCTTTCTGCTTTTCCTGTTCATCACTTCACCTCGTCAGCCTTTTCGGCATTGGAAATATGTTCAAACAGTTCTTCAATCCTCTTATCCTGCCCGCTGAGGTAGAGCCAGCCGAACAGCGCTTCGAGACCAGTTGCGCTGTGATATTCGGCGGAGCTTGCGCTCTTGGGTACTCTGCCGGTATGTGCGTTTCTGCCGCGCCGATAGATATCGGCTTCGTGCTCAGTCAAAACAGGCGCTATGACCTGCGCAGCCCTCGCCTGAGCGGCGGCACAGACCCGCTTCGCCGCGAGCGGATGCAGCTTGCCGACGGGGCGGTTCGCCTGCATGACGAGATTACCCCTGACGAGCAGATCAAACACCGTATCGCCTATAAAAGCGAGAGTCAGCGGACTGAGCAAATCTGGATCGGTATTTTTCAGTTCTTCGCTTATTCCTATCAAATGAGAAGCCTCCGTTACGGCATATAGTCGAACTCGAGATCGTAAATTTCAACGGTGTCGCCCTGCTGGATACCCATGCTTTCGAGCTTGTCAAGTATGCCGCTCGAATGCAGCACGCGCTGGAAATACTGGAGCGACTCATAGTCGTCCATATCGGTGCGCTGAAGTATCTTGAGCAGCCACGGAGCCTCGACGATAAACACGCCGTCCTCCTCGCGCACGGTGAAGCCCGTATCTTTCTGCCTCTCGAACATCTCGACGGGTATCTCCTGCGCCTCGTAGCGTTTTATCGGTGGCAGGGTCTTGAGCCGTTTGGCGACTGCGTTTATGACTTCGGCGGTGCCCTCCTGAATCGGCGCGCACATGGTATAGAACTCATAGCCGCGGGAGGTGAAATACTCGCGCAGGTGCTCAATCTGAGCGTCGTCTGCCATGTCTATTTTATTCGCCGCAACGATCTGCGGAAGCTTTGAAAGCTCGGGGTCGAACTTTTCGAGCTCTGCGTTTATCTTCTCAAAATCCTCTATCGGGTCTCTGCCCTCGCTGCCCGCCGCGTCGATTATGTGAAGGAGCATACGGCAGCGCTCGACATGGCGCAAAAATTCGTGGCCGAGACCGACGCCGTCGCTCGCGCCCTCAATGAGTCCGGGGATATCCGCGACGACAAAAGACTCGCCCTCACCCATGGTGACAACGCCGAGGACGGGAGTTATGGTTGTGAAATGATAGTCCGCGATTATTGGCTTTGCCTCGCTGACGACCGAGATAAACGTTGACTTGCCGACATTCGGGAAGCCGAGCAGACCGACATCGGCGAGAAGCTTCAGCTCGAGAATGACCTCCCACTCCTCACCGGGAGTGCCGCTCTTTGCAAAGCGCGGGGTCTGGCGGGTCGGGGTCTTGAAATGGGTGTTGCCCCAGCCGCCGCGGCCGCCTTTTGCGGCAACGAACGAGGTCTTTTCGGACATATCCGCCATAACGGCGTTCGACTCCGCCTCGCGGATTATCGTTCCGCGCGGAATCTTTATGACAAGATTCTCGCCGTTTTTGCCGCGCCTGCGTCCGCCGTCGCCGCGCTTTCCGTCGGGAGCGGTGTATTTTCTCTTGTAGCGGAAGTCGGCGAGCGTCGAGAGGTTGTCGTCCACCTCAAAGACTATGTTGCCGCCTCTGCCGCCGTCGCCGCCGTCGGGGCCGCCCGCAGCGACATATTTCTCTCTGCGGAAGCTCACGGCGCCGTTGCCGCCGTTGCCCGCCTTTATCTTGATTTTTGCAATATCTACAAACATGACTTCTCCTTATTTCAGACATTAAATTACATTATATATTATACACTGCGCCGCCGCTTATTACAATACTTTTTTCGCGGTATTCGGCGATATTGTTATTGCTGAATTGCAATTATTTCGCGGGATGCCGAGGACGTCATCCCCTACGATTGAATTGCGGATTTGAGGTTATATAATCGGCAACATTTTTGACTTTATCAACTACCGGACAATCCCTCCGTCGCAACTTCGTTGCGCCGCCTCCCTTTGCACAAGGGAGGCGAGGGCAACTGCAAATTCGGCGCAAAAAGGTTAAAGGCTGCCGCAAGCGACAGCCTTTGGTTATTTCTATTTAACTGATTTTATCGTTTCTGTTTGATCGCCCTTTTTGCAGACGAAATTGCCGTTGGCATCTTTCTCTATTGAATCATATTTGCCGCTCTCGGCTTTACCGTTGAGGTCGATCAGCCAGAATTCGGGCTCATAAGCGCCCATGGTGGCTGACTGACAGCCGATACCTATTTTGTCACCGTCATCAAAGAAAATGCGGGCAAATTCGCCGTCCTTGGTGAGCTGTTTGCCGTCACCGTCAAACATATTTGCAACATTTGATGTTTCAATCAGGCTTTCCAATTCGCCGTCAAAAGCAACGATCCTATCGGCACCTACGACCTTGATCTCCTCATATTTGCAAGGAATGATAACTTTGCCCGAAGAATTTTTCAGCCCGAATTTCAGCCAGTTGTTATTATTGCCGATAAGCAAGGTATAGCCGTGCTCCAACTCCCTCAGCTCGGCATAATCGCCGTTGTTAAGCACGCAGATCTCCTTGCCGTTATAATCGTAAACGTAAAGCGTTTCCCCCGCCTCGGTATTTTTACTGCCGAAGAAGAAGCCGTCATACTGATGGATGGACGCACCGTCAAACTCAAGCGGGATTATCTGCTCGCCGTCGGTATTCACGAAACGGGTCTTGCCGTCCGAGGGTTCAATAACCAGTATCGGCGGTGTGCCCTCAGGTGCAAGAACCCCAGTTTGACAAATTACACCGCGGAAGAACGGAACAAGGAAGTTTTCATTTTCGTCTACAAGAGCCGCATGTATGGAATTATCGACAGTCTTTTCGACCACAAATCTATCCTTGCAAATCGGAAAAGCTGACACATAACTTGGCTCTATGACTATATTTCCAGCACTATCAACGATGCCAACATTACCGGTAAGATTCTTTGACATGTAGCAAAGCTTATAGCCAAAGCCCGGATCATTGTCTGTATCAACATACACATTATCAACCATAGATGCACTTTCCAAAGCTGTGGTCTCATCTTGTGACTGGTGGCTATCGTTTGAACATGCCGACACCGTTAAAGCCAAAATTAGAATTAAGAATATAGAAATTAATATCTTTTTCATAGTTATCATCTCCTATTATGCTATTCCACAAAAATGTACGGTGATTTGAATATATGTGCAAACTTTCTTCTGATATAACTGATTGGGACTTCACGTCTCCATTTTATAACACAATTCCCGCCTTCGCCATAATTGCATTCAACGACAACGACTTTATCCAAATCCGATGAAACATCAAGTACGATTACACTATGTCCATCATATCTGAGGTAATCACCGGGCTTGACAAAATACATAGAATTCACATCGGTAGATTTCGACCAATTTTTAACGTCTGTTCCAAATAGCCTTTTCCCAATATATTTTGCAAACCCATTGCATTGTATCGAGCTTTGATAGCTGTTACAGCCGCAAGAGCCATTTAAATTGCAGTTATTATGGCTGCTACAAGCAAAATTTGTTGTAGTGGTATATCCCCAGGAGGTTCCCGGAGTGTGATTCCAATATCTAGAATCTGGAAAAATAGATTTTAATGTTGCGGTGGAAGATTTCGGTGCCGGTATTTTTTCAAAATACCACTTTTGGCTATTTGAGCCATTGGCGGTTGCTTTTATGACATTTGCCGGTGATGCGCTTGAGGCGTTCTGCGTTTGAAGCACTTTATTGTCCCACCCGGATTTAACGGTAAAGGTACTGTCTGAGTTTGCGGTTATCGTCCACCGCTGCGTTGTGAGCGTTGAGCTGTAATAAAACAAATCGACTTCATCGTTGACCTCGGAAACACTCAAGCACTTTCTGCCCTGGTTTTGATAGTAAGGGCTTCTGTTTTCTAACCTATAAGTGTTGCCGGAAATCCGCACGGCTTTCCATGTTTGATTGAGAGCGCCGTGATAGGCATATTGAATAACGTTAAAATTGAGAGAATTTTCTGCATCTAAATAGTGCCCGCTGTTTTTGTTCCTAATGTAATAGTAAGCGCCGTCCGTAATGGTTGTCGCCGGAGAGAGGTTTGAAGCGGCAAAACAATATAGAGGCAGTAAAAGAGTGAAAAATAATGCTAATAATAAGCTTAACATTCTTTTAGTTAGGTGCATTTTTTCTCCTTCTTTCTATAATGTGCTAGTTAATGTATATCCGGACCATCGGAATCACCCTCTCAAATATAAATTGCAGAAGTTTAACAAAAATAATCGCAGGCAATCATCGGAATTGCCAAATATATTTATTATTGATATCTGCTGCACTTATATTTTAACTGATTTTTTGAGTAAAAAGCAAGTGGATTATTAAAAATCAGCAAAATGTACAGCCGCTTTTCAGCCTTCTTGTATAAATTTAACAAAAAAGCTGCCGCACATCAATCTCTTGATCTGCGACAGCTTAAGTAGATATTACACAAGGTCTATTGTGAATTTGTAGGGCAGATACCACTTGGAGGTGATGAAGTTCCTCGCTCGGAGCACCACCCTGTCGGAGTAGACCTCCATTTGGAAGCCGAGACCGTTGCCCGGCAGACCATAGCGGTTGACCAACAGATAGGTCGGCAAGGTGATGCAGTTCACGCCGTCCACCGTCTCAACGCAGCAGAAGCCGAACACCTTCTCGGTGAATTTGCCGTTGATGCCCTCGTGCATATGGCCGCTGATATAAAACACGTTATCGTATTTTTGCAGCGTAGCCTTGACCTTGCGGCCGCTCTCCTCATCCATGGTGCCGCCCTCCCAAACAATGGGCTGGCCGTTGATGCCCTCATACGGCTCGTGGCAGATGACGAATGCGGGCAGGCCGTCCTTGGTGCCGTCGGCAAGCTCCCTATCGAGCCACGCTATCTGCTCGTCATAGATCTCATAGGTATCCCACCTGTCCTCGCTCTCGTCGCAGATGACGATGAATTTGTAGCCGTTGACGGTGTAGCTGTAATAGGGCTTGTCAAAGTCGGTGCCGAGATACTCATTGTGCATCCTGATGAAGCGATCCCTCGCCTGCTGATTGGTCATGCCGAGATCCTCGGTGTGGCCGATATCGTGGTTGCCCATGGTGATTATCGCATTCTTCGCCTTGCTGCTCTCGGTGAGGATCCTGAAAAAGTCTTCGACCGAGGCGTCGTCGCCGTAATTGGTTAGATCGCCCGTCACAATGACTGCGTCCGTCGGCACGGAGCAGCCGTTCATATCGAGGAACGCGCGCTCGAGCAGGTATTTGCCGCACGGCAGGCGGGTGTCGATATGAGTGTCGGAGATGATCGCGGCGTTGAGCCTGATATCGTCGCTCTCGGGCGAATAATCAAGGCACGGGAACACGGTCATAATGACCGAGATAAGGAATGCGGTGAGTCGGGAGAAAAACTGCATATGAAGCCCTCCTTTTAATTCTTAGCGAGACTATTCTACCATTTTTATCGACGGATTGCAATACAAAACCTTGACTTTATCGCCGAACCTGTTTAAAATGACAAAGGTGGCGATAATGTGCGTCGTCGGCATTAAATTCAGCTTTAAGGACGGCTTTGCCGACTACTGCTCGCCCGAAAAAATCGGAGCGATAAAGGGCATCTTTGTCTTTATAGTCGTGCTCTCTCACGCACGTTCGTATTTTCCCATCCTTGAGGCTCCCCAAGGCGCATTTTATCGGGAATTTCTCAACTTTTTCGGTCAGCTGATGGTAGTCGTATTCCTTATGTATTCAGGCTACGGGGTGTGGCTGGCAATAAAGAATAAAGACGGGTATATCAAGGCTATTCCGACCAAAAGAGCGTTTAAGGTCTGGCTGCATTTTGCGATAGCCGTCACTGTCTTTTACATAGTCGGTCTGTGTCTCGGCAAGGGCTACAGCCTCAAGACGCTGCTGCTCTCATACATCGGTCTCTCGGGGGTCGGCAACAGCGCATGGTTCATAATTGATATAATCATTCTATATTTGCTCACCTTCGCTGCCTTTGCCGTATGCGGCAGGAAGCATATGCTGCTCGGTACAATAGTCACCACCGTGCTCAGCTTCGGCGCCCTGCTTGCTTTGCGGAAGTGGCAGTTCGGCAACAACTGGTGGTATGACACGGTCATGTGTTACCCGCTCGGCATGTGGTACGCTATGGCGAAGCCCTATATCGACAAGCATATTTTGCCGAGCTTTTGGAAGTGGCTGCTATGCACCCTCGCCCTCGGCGCGGCTTTCGGAGGGTTCCGCTATCTGATTTATTCTCAAGCGAACCGGCTCATCTTCTTCATCCCCGCCTCATTTGCATTTGGGCTGCTGATAATCTTTCTTTCGATGCGCATCAGCCTCAACAACGCCGTTCTGCGCTGGTTCGGCAAGCGGGTATTCGGCGTATACATCCTCCAGCGCATACCGATGATTGTGCTCTCACACTTCGGGGCTGAGAGCAAGCCCGTGCTCTTCACCGCCGCCTGCATTGCGATAACGATAGTGCTTGCGGAGATATTTGAGCGGCTGATGGGCAAGCTGGATATCGCACTGCACCTGTCAAAGAAGCCGAAGAAAGCAGTCAAAGAAGCCGCAAACATATAAGTTCACATAAGCGAAGCCGCCGGGCGAACCGGCGGCTTTCTTTATGCTATGCTGTTTTTATCAATACCAAATGAAACCGAGCAGGAAGATGCGGATGAGCACCTGCCACCAGGCGTATTTGACGGTGATCTTACAATGCTCCTCGATATCCGTGCCGACAATGTGCATGGTGATGACTGCCGTACCCTTGCCGACCGCCTTATAGGTGCCGTCCTTATCGACCGTGACGACCGACTCATCGGAGGAGGTGTATTCGACAAGCGAGGGATCCTCGGTAATGGTGTTGAGCCTGCCGACAGACTTGTAGTAAATCACAAGCTCACGGTCGGGCATACGGGCGGCAAGCTGCCACTGAGCCGTGACCGTCACATTCTCGGCGGGCATGGTCGCGGGAATCGCTTTGTCCCAGCCGATAAAGGTGTAGCCCTCTCTTGTCGGGTCGGCAGGTGCGGTAATTGCCGTACCGTAGTCCTGCGTGATCGGAGCGATCTCGCTGCCGCCGTTGGTATCAAAGGTAATTGTATATTTATTCGTGTTCCACACGGGATAGAGCGTCAGCGCCTCGTTTTGCGTATAAACAGCATCAAGACCGTACACCTTTTCGCCGCCGTCCACGGTCGCCCAGCCTACTTGCGTGTGCCCCGTGCGGGTGAACAGCTTGCCTTTCAGCGTGAGGGCATCGTTATAGAATTTGATATCCGTTACCGCGTCGCCCGTGCCATATGTGCCGGGCTGATAGGTCACATCCCATGCGTTGGCAATGCGCACATAGGTCTTGCCGGGAAGCTGCTGGAAGATAGCGTTAAACTGCTCTCTGAGTGCGTTGTTCAGCGCGGCAATCTCTTCATATGTCAGCGTGCTGTCCTCCGCCAGATAGCGCTTATACACTTCCTGCATTTCAGCGGAAAGCTCCGGCACGTCAGCCTCTGCGGCATCCTGCGCCGAAGAGCCAAGGAACAGCCGCACGCCGTCGCTCATTTCCAGATAGCCGAAATCTTGATCCCGCAGCGTAATGGCCTGCGGATCGCCCGTTACGGTAAGCGAGCCGCTGTCTATGGTAAGAAAGTACGCCCTCAGCCCGTCCGTCATGGTGACGCTGCCGCCGCCATACTGGGTGTATTGGCCAAGCGTCAGTGCGCTGTTCAGCGTCAGCGAGCCGTTGCCGATAACGCAAAGGGTGTTTCTGCTCTCGATAATTCCGTTCAGGCTTCCGATGGTATTCTTTCCGTCCGGCGTGATAAAGAGCGGGCTTCCACGTCCGATATATTCTTCGCTCAGGCGCACAGAGGTCAGGTCGGCATTTTTGAGCTTCAGATTCGGGAAAACACTGCCGTACCTTTCAAGCTTGCCGGTCGAATAAATTTCCAAAATATCCTTGGATGTCAGATTCCCTAATTCCCCAAGCTCAGTAAGGGTCTTGCCCTTAGGAAGAACAAAGGAGGCAGTTCCGTCGCCGAAAATATCGGTATAATTGTCCGGGGTGACCTCGACCTCGCCGTTGCCCCGATTCAGAAGCAAGCCGAAGCCTCCCCATAGAGCGTAAAGCGCTGAAACATTTGCCGGAACGGTATCGCCGGGCTTGTAGTAGTTTCCGTTTTCGTCTTCCCACCACAGCGGTGCGTCCGCAGAGATGCCATCCGGTCGGGGCAGCCCTTCTGCGGAGGGAGCTTTGAAGCTCTCGCCTTTTTTCACGATGATGTCGACCCAACTCTTATACCCACCATCATCGGCCATATTCACGCCCGGAGCCACCTTCACCACCTTCAGGCTGTCGGCGGCGAGATCAGTCGGCAGTTCAAGAACGGGGCGGTAGCAGATACCATTATAACTGGTTTCAAACGTGCCAAATAAATTATTCACTGAATTGCGTGTGGCTTTACGAATGTCGAAATCGTGATAACGGGTGTCCTGTCCCCAGAACTGGGAAATTTTTTCATTGTTACCCAGCTCCTTTATGAAATCGGAGTTCTTGGTGAGGATCTGATCCCACTCGTTGTTGGCAGGATTTCCGCGCTGAGAACTCTTATGGATACTGCCCATTGTGGGTGCGCGAAGGGTGTAGTTTATGCCGCCCGCAGTGTTGGTTTTACCGAAAATGAAACCTGCATTGTTCAGGTCGATCCAGCTGATATCGGTAGTAACCCTGTAGTCGGCAATGAACAGACTGTGCTCGTAAGCATATCCGTACTGTGCGTTCTTGTCTGTGGTCACAGAGGCCTGCTCGGAGGAATCTGCTACATGGTTGGATGCAGGTTTCAGCACATAGGCGTTGACCGTGCCGGCATAGGTGAAAGGCACATAATGCAGGGTGCTGTCAGGCAAATTGCTGTTTACCGTGCCGGGAATATCCATCGCCGAAAGGTCAAAATAGTATCTGCCGCCGGGGGTGAGGGTGAACTGCTCGTCGATCTCGTCCGTCAGCTTCACTTCCCGAAGTGCGCCGGCATAGTCGGTCTTATGATCGCCGTTAAACTGCTCGTTGAACACGCAGAGCGTCTTGCCGGTCATGTCTATGCCGGTCAGGTCAATCGCTGCCCTGCCGCGTGTACCGTTTGTCGTGCCGTCCAGCTGCACAACGCGTGTATAGCGGGAAATGCTCCCGTCCGCATCCTTAATAACGGCAGATATATATTCATTATCGCCCACTTTTGCGTTCTTGTATTCGACCTCCAGCACACTACCGTTGACCAGCACCGTCTTTGCCGTAAAATCGTCGCGGTCGCTGTCATGCAAGGTCAGCTTCCATTCATCTCCGGCGTATTCGGCGATCGGGGTCGTTAAATCTGCAACTTTTCCGTGCTCGGCAGCAGATATAAAGAGAACGGAGGACAGATCCAGCTCCATGGCAGGCCGCACGGCAGCATCGTAGTCCACGTTGAGGGCGCTGCCGCTTCTGCCATCGGGATGAATCGTCCACGATCCGTAGCCGTAAACCTCATTGGAAGAACGCGTCCACCACTTTGCAGCGTACTTGCACGAATTTCTGTACAAATAAATACTATCCTCTTGCGAGAAGGCCCAGAGCTTCTGCGCTTTGACCTCCTGCCCGGTGATTCCCTCGGTGATGTCCTTGGGGCGGATGACCGCCTGCTCCTTTTCGGGGATCGCCTCGGCCAGGGAAACCATTTTCTGCTGCAAGGTGCTTCCCGCATACTCATTGGGCTTTCTCCATTGCGACATATCGGACGGGTTGTTGGCATAATAACCGTTGTCCTCGCTGTAGCGTCTTGCATTTTCAAACGGCACGGCGCTCCCCGTGCGGAACGGGACATCTCCGAAATCATTGTTTACCGCAAGCAGGGTAATGATGGGCGCATTATTGCTTTTGTCGGTCTTTTTGCCGATCACCCACCATTCATGCCCCGCAAAGGACAGCCTGCTTTGGTCGATCTTTAATATGCTTTGGGCGCTCGTACCGGGCAGAATGGCTTTTGCACCGCCTGCGGCAAAAATCGTTATCGGCACAAGGCATAGCACCATACAAAGGGTGAGCAGGATGCAGAGTATTCGTTTTTTCATTTTATGACCATTCCTTTCCGCTATGCCGCAAGACGCAAAAGCACGCACCGCTGCACAGCAATAAAAATCAGCATCTAATTTTTGCTTGAGGAAACAGACGCACCGCCAAGGTGCTTACCGTCCTCTTTTTTCTTTCTCCGCAGCGTACAAGCCGAGAAAAGACGAAGCCTTAACCACAAAGAAGATGCTTGTCGATCTCGGTCGGGCTTTAACATCAAGCCGCCGCCTTTTTATCCATGAAAAAAACGGCGCAGAAATACTGCGCCGCCTGATATTAATCGAGCTTCTCTTTAAGATAATTGTCATAGAAATCGGTAACGGCTGCATAGAAATCTTCAACGCCGCCATCGTTCTTGAGGATATAATCAGCCATCTTTTCGCTCTCGCTGGTGTGGAATATCTCCTCCTCATGGAGGTCGTTCTCACGGAGCTTCTCAACGCTCTTGCCGTCTCTCTCGGAGCCTCTGGCGAGCATTCTCTGGTAGCGCACCTCATCGTCGCTCACTACAACGTCAACAAGCACGAACTTGTCGCCGAAGGCCTTCTTGAATATCTCGATATCCGAAGGCGGACGGATGCCCGAAACAAGGAAATTGGGGCTGTCGGACTCCTTGATCTTCTTGACGATAAGCTCGGGGAAGAAGGTCTGGCCGTTTGCGGTCATATACTTCTTGGAGGTGGCGTGAAGATTGTCTCTCGTCAGCTCAAGGCCGTCCGCCGTCGCAAGCTCCCTGACCACGTCGCCGATGGAGATCATCGGGAAACCGTAGGTCTTTGCCACATACTCAAGGAAGAAATCCTTGCCGGTGCCGTTCTTACCGACTGCTGCTAATACCATATTTCATTTACCTCCGTAATTTTATATTTCGGGAATGACTATCTCGATCTCCCTGCCAAGGTCAGCGGAGCGGGAGATGCCGTCGATTATTGCCTGGTTATAGAGTATCTGACCGCAGGGAACGGGTGCTTCGCCGCCCTCCTTGACCGCGTCGACAAAGGAGCGGATCTTAATGTCGAAGCAATCCGCATGATTCTCCTTAACGGGGATAACGGTCTCTATCTGCTCGCCTGCTATCTCGTGATAAATGACGAGCGGGCCGCCGATGCTGCCGTTCCAGCACTCGGTGGAGGGAACTCTGACCGAGCCCTTGGTGCCCATGATGATGGTGTCACCCGGGGTGTCAAGGTTCATCGCCCATGCGATCCTGAAGTCGAGGATTATGCCGCCCTCAAGGCGGATGAACGCCGCCGCAAAGTCATCAACGCCGAATACGTCGTGATGCTCATAGCTGGGGCTCTTGCCGAAGAAATCGGATTTGTAGCCCGAGACGGTGAGCGGCTTCGGGTAACCTATCGAATTGAGAACCATATCGAGCGAGTAGCAGCCGATATCGCCGAGGGCGCCGATGCCTGCGGTATCCTTCTGAATGAAGGAGGTGCCGAACGGGGTCGGGATGCCTCTGCGGCGGCCGCCGCCGGTCTGGATGTAATAGATCTGGCCGAGCTCGCCGGACTGCACGACTCTCTTGAGCATCTTCATATTCTCGTCAAAGCGGGGCTGGAAGCCGATGGAGAGCACGCCCTTGCTTGCCTTCTCCGCCTTGCAGATAGCGACGGCTTCGTCGAGAGTAACACACATGGGCTTCTCAAGCAGCACGCTTACGCCGTGCTCAAGAGCGTAAATGGTACACTCGGCATGGGTCGCGTTGTAGGTGCAGACGCTGACTGCGTCGCACTCGCCCGCGTCGATAAGCTCCTTGTGGCTGGGGTAGAATTTAACGTCGCCGACATTGTATCTCTCGCAGAAAGCCTCAGCCTTGCCGGGGACAAGATCCGCAAGGGCAACTATCTCAACGTCGGGGCACTTCTGATAGGCCTTGACATGAGCCTCGGCTATCCAACCGGTGCCGATGATGCCCACCTTGAGCTTTTTGCTGTAGTCACGGACTTTTTCGTCCGACGGTGCGTCTTTGAATTTATCAAGGATATTCTCTGACATATCAATACCTCACAATAATATTATTACCAGCTCAGAGTTTGGAGATACTCTCTGCTGAGTTTGACCGATTCAAGCCTTGTGGCGCCCTTTGCGGGGTCATCCTGCTCGACGACCACCCAATTTGCGCCCGCATCCTCACAGGCAGCGAGTATGGAGGGCATATCCTGCTCGCCGTGGCCGACGGGCATGAATGAGAACGAACTTTCCTCCTCCTGCTCCTCACCGTCGTCGATGCCGATGAGCTTATAGAGGCTGCCGTGTTTGCCGCCGCTCATCTTGAAATCCTTGAGATGGACTACGGGCGACCTGCCGGCGTATTTCATTATGTATTCCGAGGGGTCGACGCCCGCGACCTTGACCCAGCAGGTGTCTATCTCGGTCTGAAGCAGGTCGGCTGGGATGGTCGAATAGAGCACGTCGAGGGCGTATTCGCCGTCGAGCTTAACGAATTCAAAATCGTGGTTATGATAGAGGAGCTGAATGCCGAGCTTCTTTGCGGCTTCGGCAATCTTGCGGATGCCCTCGACGGTGGCGGTAAAGCCGTCGGTGCCGGGGCGGCATTCCTCGGTCAGATAGGGCACGGCGACATATTTGCAGCCTATCTCGGCGTAGTCGGCGAGCACCTTCTCGGGGTCGGCAAGCATATCGTAATAGGGCACATGGGCAGAGATGGGCACGATGCCGATCTCATTGCAGAATTCCCTGATCTTGGCCGGCTCCTCACCGAAAAGGCCCGCGAATTCAACGCCGTCATAGCCGTATTCTTTCATTTTTTTGATCGTTCCGTAAAAATCATCCTGCATCTCATCCCTGACGGAGTAGAGCTGGACTGCTACGGGCAATTTCATTGTAGAATCCTCCCATATAATATGTATATTAATATATTATCATATCTTTAGCGTTCTTACAAGTAAAAAGTTAAATTTCGCCGCCGTTTTTGATATATTTCTCCGTGATGTCGGCCACGAGGCGCACAAGCTCGCCGCAGGGGCGCTTTTTATAGTAGGTTTCCGTCCTCTGCTCCGGCACGGGGGCGCTCGACCCACCGAGGCCGAGCAGCTCGCGGCAGACTATCGAGCCTGTCTCCGCCTTGAATTCGCCCGCCGCACGCTGAATCAAGGCATAAAGCGCTGCCTTGCGCTGCCTGTCGTTCGGGTCGGTGCAGGCGAATTTATAAGAGAGGGTCATTGTCATTCCGCTGACCGCGCCGCAGACCTCCCTGAGCCTGCCTATACCGCCGCCGAAGCCCGCGGAGATACGCAGTGCGGTATCCTTATCAAAACCGAGTTCGTCCGAGAAAGCGCAGAAAACCGCCTGGGCGCAGTTCATTCCGCTCTCAAAGAGCTGCTTCGCATAATCGCCTTTTGTCATTTGAATTACCTCCGAAAAAAAGCTGCCGCAAATAAATGCGGCAGCCTTGAGTTTTAGTTTGCAGCTTCCTGCTCGCCCGCCTGGTCGTTGAACTCATCGACCTGGTTGGCCATAGCCTTACGGCGCTCGTGAAGCTCTCTGTACATTCTGTCTCTCTTCTCGCCGTTGAGGTCATAGAAGAACTTCGGAATGATGCTGAGGATGCCCGTAACAACGGGAAGAATGGTGCACATCCAGAAGAGCGAATACTCGGTCTTCTCGGACTGGTTGCCGAAGCCTGCGCCCTGGACGTAGCCGATCCTCGCGAGGATGGCTGCCTTGATGGTCTGACCGACGGTGGAGACGAGCTTTGTGGCAAGTCCCTTTGCAACGCCCGTCATACCCTCGGTACGGTAGCCGTTCTTCCACTCGCCGTAGTCGATGGCTTCGTTTCTCATCTCCTCGGGAATAACCTTTTTGATGCCGTAGAAGAACATCCAAATGGTCTCGCGGAGCATGAAAGCGGGGATCATTGCGCTGAGCTTCTTATAATTCTTGTTTATCGAGCCGACGATGAAAACGCCGGTCATAAGCAGGTTATCAATATGGGAGCCGACTATCCACAGAGCCTTGGTGGAGAACTTCGATCTCGCCCAGGGAACGTAGGAATAGCTTATCGGGGAAACGATGGCGCCGGGGATGCCGACGATGGTGGTCATCGAGGCAAGGCCGAGCACGTTGATGTAGTAGTAGTTGGTGCCGGAGTTCATGCTGAACGCACCGAGGAACTCGGAAAGGGTGATGAGCAGCAGCGGCTTATTGGTGAAGACCGACTTGACGCCTGCGAAGATGCTCGGGCGGTCGACCGTCTGCATAACTCTCTCTTTGGAGACGAATGCGAAGTAAAGGGCAAGTCCGCCGCTGACAAGGGTGGTGAAAACGCCGCCGGAAACATAAAGCGAACGCATCGGGAACTTGAGAACGCCGCGGCTGACAAGGTCGATGAGCACGCCCATGAGAATTTCGGGAGCCTTCTCAACGAAGCCGGAGAGGAGGTTTGCCTGAGTGATAAGACGGGTCCTGTCGATGATATTGGGCGTGATGGTCGCCGTCATACCCGTCCTTGCAATAGCAATAAGGGAGCTCGCAAGGTTGGTGAAGAGCTGCAATATCAAATAGAACGCCAACTTGGACGCGTCATAAAGACCTCTGTCGCCGAAAACGAGCGGCATCATCCAGAAAAAGAGGCTGCAAAGCACGCCGGGGCCTGCATAAACGACGAGCCAGGGCTTGAATTTACCCCAACGGGTCCTGGTCTTATCGACGATAGCCGCAAGGAACACATCGTTGATGATATCCCAAATACCTATAACAAAAGTAACTATCTGCTGGAATTTGAGGCCGACTCTGATAATATCCGTAACAAAAATATCATTATACTTGTTGATATTAAAGCTCTGGGAAATATCATCGAGTATATAAGCCACTGTCTCTTTCGTCCCGACATAGCGTCTGTCCTTCGGGACGGCGAGGTGCCTCTCCTGCTGCTCGGGTGCCTGAGCAACAGCGTTAGCGCTTGAAGCCATATCATCTCTCCCTATCGTTGAAATATTCGATTTATTTTATCACACAGTGACAGTCTTTTCAATACCGTAAATATTTTTTATGAAACATGCACAGTACGACAGCGGCGTTTTTGGTAAATAACACTATTCGGCAGAGCCGCCCTTAGCCTTTTTTCGCTTTATAGTGCGATAACGCAGGACAAACCAAAGGATAATGAGCACCTGGACTATCGCCGCGATTATAAATATGGAATTAAGTCTCTCCGTTTGGAAGGTCAGCCGCAGGCAGAGCACAAGCGACCAGTCAAGCCCGCTGGCGCAGACGAAACGGTGCGGCAGCGGCCACCAGAGGGAGGTAAAAACTATGAGCGGGATAAACGCAACGGGTATCGCATAGAGAAAAATTATGCCTATCCTGTCCGCCGCAAAGCCCGCAAGCCTCAGAGCGAAATAGATTATCGAGGCTACGAGGAACACAAGCCCCGCCGAGAGCATCGGGATAATTATACGGTTGGTCAGGTGCGGCTTCCTGCCGCCGGTCTTGACCTTGGGGGTATCGTCGCCGACGATGTCGTTGAGCGTAACGCCGTAAAGCTCCGCCAGCTTGTCGAGCACGAGCAGATCAGGCAGCCCGTCTCCCCTCTCCCATTTTGATATTGATTTGTCCGAATATGTGAGCTTCTCGCCCAGCTCCGCCTGCGTAAGCCCCGCGGATTTCCTGAGCGAGGAGAGATTTTTTGCGATATTTTTCTTGAGGCGTTCCTCCGTCACGGCTGCATTCTCCTCTCCGCCGAAATTTAATATAGTATGATTATACAACAAGCCGCTGTGAAAATCAAGTCGCTTTTTCGTTGAAAATCTTAGAATTCTACTCACGGTAGAGTCGCTTTTCGACGAGTAGAATCTCAAAAAACGAGAGTAGATTTTTTGAAAGCGTTAATAGCGTGACTTATTTGCGGCGACGTTATAGAATATTGACATTGACGGAGAGCCGCAAGGACGCCGATCACTACACGAAAAAAGAGGTGCCCCACATGGCAAAGGTAAAGTACAAATATTACGACGTTCAGCCCTTCGGAAGCATTGCCGAGATGATATCGCTCGCACTTGAGCAGTGCCCTCAGAAGATAGCTTACAAGTACAAGGAGAATGACGAGATCAAGGCGATGACCTACTCGGAATTCATAAACAGAGTATATTCGCTCGGCGCTTTTCTCGAATCCGAGGGTTTCGGCGACTGCAACATCGCCTGCATCGGCGCAAACAGTGTGAACTGGATAACCGCCTATTTCACCGCCATTAGATGCAGCGGAGCCTTCGTGCCGCTCGACAGGGAGCTGCCCGGCAAGGACATAATCCACCTTATCAACGACAGCGAGAGCAAGGTAGTATTCTGCGACGAGCGGTATGAGCAGCTCTTCGCCGAAAACGCCGATTCGCTCGGCGGGGTCAAGTATTTCATCTGCTTCGACCGCAGCGAGGACGACGGCAAATTCCTCTCATTCAAAAAAGTCCTTGACGCGGGCGCAAAGCTCGATAAATCAGCCTTTCTCGCCCTCAAGAGCGACCCGAACAGGATGAAAATGCTCGTCTACACCTCGGGCACGACGGGAATGTCAAAGGGCGTCATGCTCAGCGAACACAACCTTGTGTCGAGCGTTTATTACGGCTTGCAGGTCTCGACGGTCTTTGAGGTCGGTCTCTCGGTGCTGCCCTACAACCACACCTATGAGAGCGTGAGCGACCTGCTCGTCTCATTCCACCATCATTCAACGCTCTGCATCAACGAGAGCCTGCGCGCTATTCTCAACAACCTTAAAACCTATCATCCGGATTATATTTATATCGTGCCCGCCATCGCCGAGAAATTCTACACCCGCATCATCAAGGAGATCGAGGCAAAGGGCAAAAAGAAGCAGTTTGACTCGGCAGTTAAGCTCAGCAACGGTCTGCGCAAGGTCGGTATCGACAGGCGCAAGAAGATATTCTCATTCCTGCATGAGATATTCGGCGGCAATCTGCGTAAGATAGTCTGCGGCGGCGCCCCGATAAGAGCCGAGGTCGGCGAATTCTTTGACAATATCGGCATCAGCCTGATAAATGGCTACGGCATCACCGAATGCTCGCCTCTTGTATGCGCCAACAACGACGCCGCCAACGATTACCGCACCGCAGGCATCAAGCTGCCCTGCCTCCAGTGGAAGATCGACGAGCCGAACGAAGAGGGCATCGGCGAGATCCTCGTCAAGGGCGACGTGGTCATGCTCGGCTACTATCGCAACCCCGAGCTCACCGCTCAGGTGCTGAAGGACGGCTGGTTCTACACCGGCGACTACGGCACGATAAACAGCAAAGAGCAGCTCGTTATCTCCGGCAGGAAAAAGAATATAATCGTGCTCAACAACGGCAAAAACATTTATCCCGAGGAGATTGAGAGCTATATCCAGAGCATCGACTATGTCAGCGAGGTCATAGTCAGCGGCGAAAAGGATGAGAACGGCAACGAAAGCTCGCTGCTCGCCGAGGTCTTCCTCTCCGAGAGCAAGACCCCCGCTCAGGTGCTGAATTCCATCCGCAATGCCTGCAAGGAGCTGCCGATATATAAACAGATATCCAAGGTCATCATCCGCGACAAGGAGTTTGAAAAGACGACCAGCAACAAGATAAAGCGCTTCATCGGCGAAAAGATAAAGAAAGAGCCTCGCGCCGAGGAACAAAAAGAGGCTGCGGCGGCAGTCAAGAAATAATTTATTATTGTATATCGTCCGATAATGAAAGACCGTATCCCGATTTTATACGGGGTACGGTCTTTTGTATTATGTCATATTATATCAGAAGCTGCCGCTCGAGCCGCCATGGCTTCTGCCGGAGGAGCTATCATTTGTGGAGCTTCCTCCGCCCGAATAGCTGCTGTCATTATCTTTGGGCTTTGCAGTCCTGGTGACATTGCTGTAGAGGAATATGTCGCCCGCATTCGTCACGGACATTGAGCCGGGCACGATATAATTGTTTGCGCCGCTTTGCTTCGTGACGGATTTGAGCGGGGCGGCTATTATCTTCATCACGACAAAGGCGACCAGCAGACCCGCCGCAATCGCTATCAGGATATAAGTTACGGGGAATTTTCGCGCTTGCTTTATCGTATCCTTCGGAGTGTCGGGATCCGAAAGATAGCCCGACGGCCAGCCGATATAATCCGTGTCGTCGTCGTAGCCCTCCGCCGTCACGGTGAGCCATCTGTTGCACTCGTCGGCAAAGGTGTTAAAGCCGTCGTCAAAATTGCTTTTGCCGAAATCCTCAAGCACGCCGGCGTCATTCATTATGCAGCTCTGACGGTAATCGGTGAAGGTATCTATGGCACTGCCGTAGGTGGTTATTGCCCATTCCCTTGTATCCATAGCGAGCAGCAGGAGAATGCCGTCGTCATTCTTGCCGTAGCCGTAGCCGTTGTAGTCATAGAAATCGTCGGCGTATTCCTTGACCTCCTTGCCGTCAAGCGAGTTGACCGTCACAATGGCTACCTCGACCTGATGAGCGTTGCTGATGTCGGCGAGCTTATTGTTGAGCGCCTCCCACTCGTCGGGTGTGAGCAGCTCGGCGTTATCGACAAACAGCTCAAGCTGCCTCTCCTCGGGTATCACGGACGCAGGCTCGCTCGCAGTCTCGGTCTGACCGGGCATTGCAGGCATGGTCCTGCTGAGACCCTCGCCGCCCTTGAGCACTTCTTCGAGATAATAGACGACAAATCCGTAATAAATATTTGCGCCTTCATAGACCGATTCGGCGTTGTATACGCCGCTCAGAATGAGCCTCTGAACATCCTCGGTGATGATATCGTCCGCCTTGCCGGTGATATAGAAGCCGCGGTCGCCGTTTGAATTATTGACGCAGAAAACTATACCGTCCGCGCCGCCGTACTCCTTGGCGTAGACCTCACGGGCGAATTCATCTGCGTCCTTGCCGCCGCAATCCTTGGAGTAAGCGACGATAGCATCGACATTATATCGGTCTCTGATATCCCTGCCGAGGATATTCAGCTGCGCCGTCTCATCCTCGGTGAAAACGGAAGCGTCATCATAAACATAAAATGTCGCCGCAAACGCGGGCACTGCCGTAAGCGCAAGCAGCGCAAGTGTCAGGAGCAATGCAAAAAATCTTTTTCTCATAATACTCCCCCCCAGAACAGATACGCAAGGCCGGTGAAGGCGGCGGAAAGACCCGCGCCGAGGATGCCGAACCACTTCCAGAAAGCGCCCTTATCAAGCGGCAGGTCGCCGACCAGCTTGCCGGTCTGACCGTTCATTGCGAATATATATTTGCTGCCCTTGTAGGTGGTGTTGAGTATCCACACAGGGTAGAGCGCGTAACGCACCTTGCCGCCGTTGACGGCAATATTTGTGCTCTTGGGCGTGACGGATAAATACTCTCTCGTCGTTTCCTTCATCGACTGTATCATGCTGTCGCGCACCCTTTCGTTTGCTCTCGGAGTATTCTCCTCATACGAAACGTCGTATCTGTCGGCTAAATAGCCCGCAAGGTAAGCTGCCTTGAAGTCGACCGCCTCGCTGAGATTAAAAGGCTCGATGGATTCCATCAGATCGTCCGCCATCTTGGACGAGCCGTCAACGGGGATAGCCCTGAACGCCGCCTGACCGTTCCTGTGAAGGTCATAATAAGAGGTTCTCGTGTAATCATAGTCGTCGTCGCTCCAGTGCTGGACCTGAGTTCCGCTGAAGGTTACGGAGCCCGAGGCGTCGCAGTCAAAGAGCCAATAGGGCACATATACTCCCTTTATCTCGTCGATATGATTCTCTTCCTTGAAGAGCTTCGGCAGCAGCTTTTTATTGCCGATATGCTTCTTGTACGCCTCCTTTGCGGCGTTTTTATCGAGCTTGAACGGGATTATCAGATCGGGGCGCAGGTCGCCCGAGAGCTGACCCTTCATCGTCACCTGATTGCCGCAGTAAGGACATTGAGTGGCGCTCGTGGTCTCATCGGCGACTATCTCGCCGCCGCAGGAGTTGCAAACATACACCCTCATGCCTGCGACTTCGTCCTCGCTCCACTTCTCCCCTGCGGCGCCCCAATTCATATCGTCGGCAGCTTTATTCTGAGCCTCATTGGCAGCCTCGATGGCAGCAACGTCGAATTCGGAATCGCAGTAGGGGCACTTTATCCTCTGACTGCCGCTGTCAAATTCGACCGCACCACCGCAATTAGGGCATTTATATTCATTCAAAACAGCCAAATAATTCACCTCTCGGTCATATATACGAAGGGCGGGATCGCCGCCCGTCGTGCAAAAGTAATTCGTCAGTTGGTTATATCGCCGTCGTCAAACGGGTCGCCGCATTCGGGGCAGAATTTGGGAGGATTCTTGGGATCCTCGGGCTCCCAGCCGCATTTGTCGCAGCGGTACTGCGGAACTCCCTCGGGCTTCTTTGTGCCGCAGTTAGAGCAGAATTTGCCCTTGTTGACTGTGCCGCAGGAGCACTGCCAGCCGTCGGTGTCGGCGGGCTTCGGCGAGCCGCACTCGGGGCAGAATTTGCCCGTGGCAGTTGCGCCGCATTTGCATTTCCATGCGCCCGCCTGAACGGGCTCCGGCTTCTTTGTGCCGCAGTTCGGGCAGAATTTGCCGCTCACGGTCGCTCCGCATGAGCATTTCCAGCCGTCGGCTGCCGCTGCGGGTGCGGGGGCTGCCTGCTGCTGTTGCTGCTGACCCATCGCGAACAGGTTCTGCGCATTCATTCCGCCGCCTGCGTTCATCGCCATACCCATGCCCATGAAGCCGGTCATTGCTCCTGCTTCGTTGGAGGCAGCCGCCTTCATTGCGTCCGCCTGTGCGCCGACGAGGGTCGCCGCCGCCATGGTGGGATCCTTCATAATAGCCGTGCGCTGAGCCTGCTTTATCATCTCGGCGTCTTCCTCGGGCAGCGTGACCGAGCCGAGCGCTATGCTGACCACCTTGAGGCCGCGCAACTCACCCCACTTTGCCGAGAGGGCCGAGTTCATCGCTTCCTCAAGCTCGGTGTTATGGGTGACTATCTGATTCGGGCGCATCTCAAGGTCGGAGAGCCTGCCGAATGCGGGCTGCAATGCGCTGATGAATTCCGTCTTGAGCTGACCGTCCAGCTCGTCGCGGGTGTATTCCTGCTCCACATTGCCGCACACGTTGGTGTAGAAGAGCAGAGGATCGGCTATCTTGTATGAATAAACGCCCGAGCAGCGCACCGAAACATCCACGTCAAGGCCTATCTTTGAGTCCACAACGCGGAACGGAATGGGATTCGGGGTGCCGAATTTGTTATCGATAAGCTCCTTTGTGTTGAAATAGTAGATGCGCTGATCCTTTGCGGTGTCGCCGCCGTAGGTGAAGCGCTTGCCCACCGTTGCGAAGGTCTTTTTGATGCCCTCGCCGAGAGGACCCGAGAATATCGACGGCTCGGACGAGGTGTCGTATGTAAATTCGCCGGGTTCTGCGCAGACCTCGACGACCTTGCCCTGCTCGACGATTATCATGCACTGACCGTCCGCAACGGCGATACCAGAGCCGTTGGAGATTATGTTGTCGTTGCCCTTGGTGTTGGAGGAACGGCCACTCACCCGCTTTTGTCCCTTGGTGACGAGCACCTCTTTAGGCATTGATTCGCAGTAGAAGAATTCCTTCCACTGGTCAGCCAAAGTGCCGCCCAATGCTCCGATTCCTGCTTTTATGAGTCCCATAATATAAGCCCCTTTCAGATCATATTTTGAATTTGTATATTATATTTTTGTTATCCCGCGCCGAGAACGAACTGATCGTCGCGGTCTGTGCCGAGGGCGAACACCATGCACGGTTTGCCCTCGATGACTTCTGTCTCGCCCGTATACTGCGCGCCGCCCTCGCCGCCGTAGATCGAGAAATCATAGCAATCGACGGTGTCTATCTGACCCGTTGCGCCCGAGAGCATCGGGCTGACGGAGAAGCTCTCGTCGCCCGTCCTGAAGAGGATGGAGGCGCTGCGGGTCGGTCTAAGCCGCTTTATCGGTCACGGCGGCGGTGCTGTCTTTTGTATCGTCGGTCGGCTTTGAGCAGCAGCCCGCAAGTATAGCGAGCGCCATGGTCAGCACGAGCGCCGACAAAAGAATTCTTTTGAATTTCGTTCGGGAAGCCTCCCTTTTTTCTGTTAAAACAGCATCGGCCGCTCCGTGATTTCTCAAATAACAGAGCGGCCTTTGGTCAATTGTGTTTTATTTGCCGATTATCTGCTTGAATGCGCTGATGATGAATTCGACCGTGCCTTTCGTTGCGCCGATAACGAAATCCTTGACGCTGATGATGAAGTCGATTATCCAGCAGTGGCCGAGCGTGGCGGGGATGATCGTGCCTGCGTTGCGTACCGCGCCGCAGACGGAGCATTCCTCGTGCTTCGAGCCGTCCTTAAACTTTGTGGCTTCCTTATCGGTCTTCCAGACATAGGAGTGAGCCGCTGCATCGGCCTTGTCGCCGCACGCGCACTCATGCCAGTGATTGGTGTCGTCATACTTCCAATCCGTGCCGTAGCTGTGGGTATGGCTGGGAGGCGCATCCTTATAGGTGGCCTCAATCTTCACAGCACTTGCGGGCATGGTGAAGGTGGTAGTTGCCTTGGTGGCGTCTGCCAGGGTGACATTGCCCTCCAGCACGACCCACTTGTCAAAGACCTTGCCGGTCTCCGGTGCGTCCGCCGTAATGGTCACAACGGTGTTCTGCTCGATCTTGTCGGTGATGGGGGTGCCGGCGGCAACGGAGGCCGTGCCCTTGATAACCGTGAGCGTGTACTCGGTCGCAGCAGAGTTCCTTACGAACCTTGTCTCGCCGCAGTCGGCGCGCTGGCAGGTGTAGAGAACCCCTTCGCTCTTGCCCTGTGTTGCCGGTTTGCCGCCGTCCCAGTCGTGGCTGAGCTTATCAATGACATGACCGTAGCGGAAAATCTGTCCGCAGTCGCCTGTGCACTGCTGGTCGCCGCTATAGCCTGCGGAGGTGCATCCGGGCTTAACCTCATTGACCAGCTTGTAGTTGCCGGCAATTTCGTGGAGGGACGGGGTAGAGCTGCCCTTCTGCGCGATCCTGTCGCACGCTGTGCAGTACCGGTTGCCGGAATAGCCCTTCTCGGTACAGGTCGCCGCTCTTTCATCCCGCAGCTCAAAGGGGCCGCTATGCTTGAAGTCGCCGGTCTCGCCTTTTACGGTGCCGCCGCAAGCCGTGCAGCGGTAGTCGCCCTCATAGGCGCGGGGCCGGCAGTCGCCCGATCTGGCGTTATAGCGTTTGCCGCCATGGCTCGCGTCCGTGGTGGCTGAGTTGTTCGTGCCGTAGTAGTACAGCGGCTGCAGCGTACCGGTATGACCGGCGTTTGCAGGCGGGTAGATATCCGAACCGGCACTGATGATATTGCCGCAGTCTGCGCAGGCGGTGTCGCCGGTGTAGCCCTTGCGGTCGCAGACCTGCGCCTTCGCATTGAGCACCGTGGTGCCGCCGCTGTGGTCACAGTCTGCATAGACAGGCTCAAAGAAGTATTGGCCGCCGCCGGGGGCACCCATGGCGCTGAACGCCGGGATCTCACAGCCCCACTCGAGGGCAGATCCGTTGGTTACCAGCTTGAACAGGGTCTTCGCCTCGTTGGTATTCCATTTTTTATTAACAGGTGCCATGCTGTCAGACACGTTGTATTCGCGGAGATACTCCACCTTCCAGCCGATGGCCTTCTGACCGGTTTTCTCCTCGGGATAAAGCCTGATCTTGTCGCCGGGCTTGACAATCATACGGGTTGCCCGGCCGTTTTTCACCGTCACAAGGGCGGTGTCCTTTGTCCAATCGCCGTCAATTTTTTTCGTCTCTTTGTATTCGCAGATGCTGCATTCAGCCTCCATGCCGCCTTTGCCGCCTGTGGTGTCGGGACACAAAACCACATTCCAGCTGCCCCAGCTATGGGAAACCATGATGAATTCCTCGCAGCCGGGAACCTTGCACTTTTCGGGGTGGGCATAGCCGGACTCAAGGATGAGCTGCTCCACCGTCTTGGTCGAGCCGCCGATGTTGAAGGTATACTCATAGATACTGCCGAAGCCGGTGTAATCCCAGTTCCAGCCGTAATCATGGACATGGGTCTTCACGGGAACGATATAGTCGCAGACGGAACATCTGAGCACATCGACTTTGCCGCCGCCTACCGCTTCAAAGCTTCTGTCAAGCACAAAGGTATGCGGGAAGACGCGCTCCTTGGAGCCGGTGGTCATATAATGTGCTTCGTAAGAGCCTGCTTCAAACAGGCACGGGAGCTTGTGGCCGTCGCATTTCGGGTCATTGCCTACGGCAGCTTCTGTTCTGCTCCCGTCCGGGTTTACATGCCAAACATAGTATCGCGGCGTTCTCTCGCTGTCGTCGGTGGGCACAGGCACACCCGCCTGCTTGTGGCTGTAGGCATGGGCGGCAGTCAGCTTTGCCTCCGCCGTTTTCATGGTGTCCGTGGGGTCGCCCTTTCTGCCGATGACGCAGTAGTAGGAGTAGTCCTCCTGGCAGGCCTGGGTGGAAACCGGCATCTCCAGCGTGGAGGTCGTCACACCCTTGTAGAACCCATCCTCCGGCAGCTTGCGGGGCGCCGCCGTGGGATTCTCATTATCCTTCCGATACCACTGATAGGTCAGCTCGTCGCCCTTCAGGCTCTTTGCCGCGACGGAGAAGGTGACCGGGTTATTTTCATAGAACAGCAGGCCGTTTTCCGGCTCTTCCTTATAATCGTCGTAAATAGAGGTCTTGCACTTGACGCCCTTGGGCTGGCGGGTGATAACGATGGAGCTGCCGCTGATGTAGCCGCAGACCTTGCACACGCCCTTGGCGTCAGATTCATGGTTGGCGGCATTCAGCTTTTCGCCGTCGCAATAGCGGCAGGGGTGCCAGTGCTGCGTTCCGTCGGCTGACCAGGAGGCAGAGGCTATGTGGGTATGCCCGGCGCCGGAATGCTCCGTCTTCAGATGATCCTCAAAATCAGAGTCGCTGAAGCACCAGTCGTCATGATCGCAGCCCATAGCGCTCACGGCATCCCGGCAGCAGTCCTTGCAGCGCTGATCGCAGCCGTCCTCGCAGGGATCGCTGTCGTGGAAGCACAGGCCGCAGTCCTCGCAGAAGTGATCCGCATAGTCCGTGTCCATTGCGCACATTCCCTCGGAGCAGTCGGAGTTACCCTCGCAGCACTCTTTGCACAGCTCGCAGATTTCGCAGAACTCGTCCTCGTCCTCCTTATCCGTGACCCAGCCGTCGCAGCCCGGGCAGATGTGCTCGTCCCACTCGGCGCTTTCCACGCAGGTCTCGCCGTCCGGGCAGCCGCCGCCCTCGGAGTTGATCTCGCAGCACTCCTTGCACAGGCCGCACTCCTCGCAGCTCTCCTTGGCCAGCAGGCATTCCTCGCACTGCTCGCAGGATGTGTGGCAATCGATGCAGTGGATGACGCCGGTATCATCGTCGTCCACGCACTCGTCCACCGCGCCGAAGCAGGCGTTACACAGCGAGCAGTGCATCGGGTCGCTGTCATCGTTTGCGCAGTCGTCGCAGAAGCCGCAGGAGTCGCAGATGGTTATGGAGCAGCAGGGGCCCTTATGGCATTCGCCGCACAGCTGGTCATCCTCGCCGATGTAGCACTTGGCGCAGGTGGAGCAGTGCGTATCCTCCATGCACTCCGCGCATTTAAAGCACTCATCGCACCAGTAGGGCGTGTCGCCTAGGCACAGACCACAGTCGTTACAATGGGTCTCAACCCAGCAATCGTAGTTGCAGTCAATGGTGCAGAACTGGCAGTCGCAGCAATTCTCAGCCCAGTGGTAGTGGTCGCATTCGGGGCAATCTCCGCCGGTGTCGTAGTCGTCCCAAAAGGCATGGGTGGGAACCAACATACTCGGTATCAGTGAGGCCAGCATCACAAGCGTCAACAGGATGCTGACAACGCGCCTTCGTTTGTTCGTTTTTGTCATACTTCATTTCCTCCCTCAAAATCATTTTGAAGATTTGTCTATGTGTTTTTTGTCGGGGCATAAAGCCATATTGCGTTTTGTCGTTGTCTGATTTAAACGCTGTCGATTACCGAAGCAAAGTAGTTTTCGGATACCGAGCCGAAGAGAAAAGCGTCTATCAGACCCTCGCGCTTTGCCTGCCGTACCTTTTCGGTCAACTCACCGTCTGTGTCGTCATCCACAAAGAGGATGACCCGGCAGTTTTCCATGTTCCGTTTTACCTTGTCACGGATTGCCATTCGTTCATTGAACATCCATGGCGAATACGCCTTGACCTCCATTAAAAGAACATCCGGTCGATGCGTTTCGCACCACTCGGCGGTTGCGTCCGGCGACTCGGAGATCACAACCTGGCAATCATCCAATTTTTGCATCAGCATTCGTTCCATGGTGTGCGCATGGATATCGCTTTGAATGTCCAGAACGATTTTTTTCATCATTCATCACCACCTTCTAAGAGTACAACCCTAATCTTACAGTATCTATTGTACGGATTTTTTGGCGCTTGTCACTGGCACTTGCGCCAGTAACAGAAGAAAAACTCGATTTTTTCAAAAATTTTTCCTTTTGGGCGTGAAAAACCCCTTGACCGTACAGCCAAGGGGTTCGTTATCTCTTATTCGTCTTTTAATGTGGTTACCATGAGCTTGTTTTCAATGGCCGTTGCAACCAGCGATTCTCTGCTTTCAAAGCCACCCTTTTCCACCATATTATCCAGGTTCCAGCGAACGCCGTTTTTGGAGATGCCCAGCTTATCGGCAATTTCCTGATAGGTAAAGCCCTTTACATATAGGCGCAGGATGTCTAACTGCCGTGGCGAGAAGGCATCGGACATCGTACCCTCCATTTCGACGGCGGGGGAGGAGTTTGGGAAGACTCTTTCGCCCGCAAGGGTGCGCTTTACCACGCTCATCAATTCCTCTGTACCGTGGTCCTTATACCACAGGCTGTCGGCTGCGCCTAATTTGGCTCTTTGCAAAACTTCGGGATCGACAAGCGAGGTAGCCACAACGATTTTGATCTGCGGAAAAGCCTTTTTGATACGCTCTGCGGCGGCAAGACCGGAGTGCTTGTGCTGCGTCTGCACATCCATAAGGACGAGCTTTACGGTGGCATTGCAATGCTTTTCCGCTTCAAAGGCGTCACGGAAAACGCCGACAAGATGAAACTCGCCGTCTGCCGCAAGACAATCGACAAAGTGCTTTTGGATGTATAAATCATCCTCTACAAGTATGGTGTTAATCATAGGCTGATCTCCTTTGCGGGAATCGTAATCAGAAGAGCAAATCGTGGATTATGCGAAATATGCATTTCGCCGCCGGAGCTTTCAATACTGCGGCGAAGCGTTGACAGGCCGCTGCCTTCCTTTATCGGCTTTGTGGGTATTTTGCCGTTGTTGGTTATGGTAACATCATAGCGTTCGCCGCGCTGGGCAATGCGGATATACACCTCATTCCCGTCTGCGTGCTTGATGCAGTTGGTCACGCACTCCTTGGCGGCGGCAACGGTCAACTCCTCGGCTGCGGTATCATGGGGCAGGTAGCCGTCAATTTTTACAGCCACGCCAAGCTGCCGGGCAGTTCTTTTTACCTCGTCCATTGTGCTGACAGAGGTGACACGGTTGCTTGCCAGCATACCGATGGCATTTTGCAAAGCCTCAAGCTTTCGCTCGGTATCCTCGCCGCTGTCTATGATGTCTCGGATGGTCAGGAGGCTTCGCCCGATGGTATCGTGAATATAGACCTTCAGATCAAGGCTTTCCTTCTCCTTGACATCGTCCTCCATGCGAGCGTACATCTTTCTGAGCTTTCGATTGACTTCCGCCAGTTCTTTATTTATTTCCTCTTGCTTTTGGTAGCCGTTATACAGCTCGGTTACATTGTGCGCCGTTATCTGCTGCCAGCGGTCATCGCCGTCCACGGTGATATTCTGTGTGCGAAACTGCCAGACGGTCTTGTCGGGCAGGATGTAGCAATCATCCTTGACGGTTACGGATCTGTCCGGCACGCTCAGGGCATTTTCTATATCGCTTTTGATTTGCAGCTCGTGGCCGCAAAGGGCAAAGGACAGCCTTCGCATACGGTTGTTGCATAGGATGATCCTGCCGTTCGGATCGGCAAAGCAGATGCCCATAGGTAGCTTATCCGTTGCTTCCTTAATGGAGAACGGCGAGAGCTCGTTCTTTTTACGGCGGTATTCCCTCGGCAGAGCAACGGCAAAGTGAACTGCCGCAAGGAAAATGGCAGCGGCAAATATCAGCCACGGTGCGCCCAGCAGAAATGCGTCCCCGATATTGTCGGGATCTGCCTGGGAAACGGAGAACAGCAGCGGGATCATCACAGCCATAACCACCAGGCTCAGCAGGCTGCGCACCGGCTTATTGCTGCGAAGAAGCTGATACATAAACAGCCCGATTTCAAGGACGATCTCCACAAGCATAATAAACGGCAGCATGGTCTGCCAAAATTCAGAAAGGAAAGAAAATGCACTCATTTCCCGTCACCTTCTTTCACTTCAAATACAAGGCGCTGGTATTCCTCGTCATCCTCTTTTTCACAGCGAATACCGTCTCCGCTTACTAAAGCGGAAAGGTCGGCTTTGCAGCACACATTCAGTGACAAACGCAAGCCGTTTGCCTTTATGAGGCTTACCTGTATGCCTGTTAAATTCAAAATATCGGCTTCAATAACCGATTCGTAAAAATCAAATACAGCGGTCGCCGTTTTGCCGGAGAGCATGGAAAGAGACTCGTCCACATAGAGTGAGCTGCGGACACCCAACAGCTTCAGCGTTTGGAGCGACTCATTGAAGGCACGGTGGAGTTCCGTTGCCGATATTTTAATATCTCGGTCGGTAAGGAGCGTCAGATGTTTGCGGCGCTTAATATAGCTGCACAGCACGGCAATCTCGGCGAGAAGCGTTTTGGCTCTGTCGGGATCGGTGCTTGAGATTCGGCGGTATTCCTTGGTGAGCTCTGCAATGCGGTCTATCTGTGTCTGTGTAGCGGAACGCAAAAGATCATACAACCGGTTTTGCTCCTCCACCTTGCGGCGCTTGGTTTCACGCTTGTATTCATAACGGAGAATTTCGTTCCTGTCGGCAAGCTCGTCTGCAAGAAGCTCGGAGTCCTCCTTGATGTCACGCAGAGCCGACACATCCTCTGTCCATACGGCATAGCCGCCGTCAATGGGCATGGTGTGAACGGTCAAGCCGTCCATCGTGACCGGGCTTTGCTCGGCTTTTTTCATCGTTTCCTTTGAGATAGGCGCAGTGTTTACAGCTGCATACCGAACGGTAAAGTCCTTGTCGGTGATCTCCGCCGATGTGCCGACAGATGAGTCAAACAAGTCCACATAATGGCTGTTTGAATGTATATATCCGCAGGCGATGCAAAGCTCGAAGGTCAGAATATACATCACACTTTGGAATGCGGCAATATCGCCGAACAAGTGGAGCAGCCAATCCGCACCCGCATAGTAAAGTGCGCTGTAAACAATCGTCAGCAGCATAGGAACAATGGGCAGAAAGTGGAGCCTTCCTTTTTGCACGCGGCATTTAAAGAACATAATAACAAGTGCGGCAAAGGCACACAGCACCTGCCAGCCTGCAATAATGAAGTAGCCTGTCGAGTAGCCGTTGTTTTTGTCTGTCCACACAGCGGCGTCCTTCGGAAAGGTAAATACGAATTGGTGCAGGTCATTTGTGAGCACGAGCAGAAGCAATACGCCGGAGATGATCCACAGAACCGACATTCCCTTGGGGAATTTGTATTCGTCCGGTTTCCCTAATGACATGGCAATCAGCAGCGCCAGCATAGGCACAAACAGCATCGGCAGATAGAACAGATACCACAGGTAACGGACGGCGTCCGGCTGCCAAAATATAAAATACTTTGCCGAACGGACTACCATCCAGATGATGAGCAACACTGCGGTGCCCGTCATAAACCGGCATACCTGCTTTTGCACGATCCGCTGACGGACAGAGAGCCCCCAGGCGGCGAACAGACCGATATAGATAAAGCTGCGCAGATAGGAAAACAGCATCGGGTAAAAGTCGCCCCTGCCTATTATGCGAAAAGCGTATGCCGAAACGACGGCGAGTATGATAATACAGCCGTTGAACAGTTCTTTTTTGCGCCTGTGCGTCAATCCCGCCGCCCCTTTCCGCTTAAAATATGCCCTCTCAAAGCGCATTATAGCATAAACCCCGCACTTTCTCAACCGATTTCGGTAGGTATTTGAAAATTATCATCACGGCGCGGCTTCACGGCTATAATATATAATGAAAATTTATATCAAAAAACGGAGTCGATCATGTCGGCTCCGTTTTGTTATGGATAAATATTCTGTTATTTCATCAGCCCTCTGCGTTTGACGCAGTTCTCGAGCTTTATCGCATCATAAACTCCGTCGTCAAAGAGGTCGCAGACGCTCTTGTATTCGTCGAGGCTGAGCGTTTCGAGCGTTTTGCCCGTTTTTATGCAAAGAGCTACCAGCTCGCCCGTGGCTTTATAGGCGTCTCTGAACGGCAGACCCTTTGACACAAGGTAGTCGGCGCAGTCCGTGGCGTTGATGAAGCCGCCCGCCGCAGCCTTTCTCATATTCTCGGGGAGCGCTTTCATCGTCGATATCATCGGCACGAGGGTCACAAGGCAGATATTCACTGTGTCGAAGGCGTCGAATATTGCGTCCTTATCCTCCTGCATATCCTTGTTGTAGGCGAGGGGCAGACCCTTCATCACGGTCAGCAGGGTCATCAGGTCGCCGAATACCCTGCCGCTCTTGCCCCTGACAAGCTCGGCGATATCGGGGTTTTTCTTCTGCGGCATGATGCTCGAGCCGGTCGAGAATGCGTCGTCAAGCTCGACAAATTTGAATTCCCACGAGCACCAGAGGATTATCTCCTCGCACAGCCTCGAGAGATGCACCATCACAAGCGACAGCGCCGAGGCAAGCTCGATGCAGAAGTCACGGTCGGCAACGCCGTCGAGTGTGCTTGCGGTGTAGGAGTCAAAGCCGAGCAGCTCGGCGGTCATGGCTCGGTCGATCGGGTAGGTCGTGCCCGCAAGGGCGCCGCTGCCGAGAGGGGAGGAATTCATGCGCTTTTTGGCGTCCTCAAGCCTGCCGAGGTCGCGGGAGAGCATCTCGGTGTAGGCAAAAAGATGAGTTTTGAAGGTTATCGGCTGGGCACGCTGCAAATGGGTGTAGCCCGGCATTATCGCGTCGGCGTATTCGTCTCCCTTTGCGGCGAGGGCGGCTATAAGCTCCTTGACGAGCGAAAGGGTCTTGTCGCATTCGTCGCGCAGATAAAGGCGCACATCGAGGGCGACCTGGTCGTTACGGCTCCTGCCCGTATGCAGGCGCTTGCCCGCGTCGCCGATGCGCTCGGTCAGGGTCTGCTCGATAAAGGTGTGGATATCCTCGGCGTTCGGGTCGATGGCAAGTGTGCCGTCTGCTATCTCGGCTTTTATCTTTGCAAGCTCGGCGGCTATGGCGGCGCCGTCCTCGGCGGGGATTATCCCCTTTGCGGCGAGCATGGTCACATGGGCGATGCTGCCCTCGATATCCTGAGCGTACATCCTGGAATCCGTCGCAATGGATGAATTGAAGTCGTTGGTCTTTTTATCCGCTTCCTTTGAGAAGCGCCCTGCCCAGAGTTTCATGATTTTTTCCTCCGTATACAAACCGAGGCGGTTGAAAGTAACCGCCCCGATATGGTGAATTTTATTTATTGTTGCGCTCGGCTTCAAGTATAGCCTTGACCTTGATGGGCAGGCCGAAGAGGTTGATGAAGCCTGCGGAATCCTTCTGATTGTAAACGTCGTCGGCGTCGAAGGTGGCGAAATCCTCGCTGTAGAGAGTGTAGGGGGAGGTAACGCCCGCGTTGATGATGTTGCCCTTATAGAGCTTGACCTTTACGTCGCCGGTGACGGTCTGCTGAGTGCTGCTCACAAAGGCGGAGAGCGCCTCCCTGAGCGGAGTGTACCACTGGCCGAAGTAGACGAGCTCGGCGAAGCGGTGAGCCACAAGTTCTTTATAGTGCATGGTGTCCCTGTCAAGGGTGATGGTCTCGAGAATGTCGTGCGCCTTATAGAGGATAGCGCCGGCGGGATTCTCATAAACGCCCCTGGACTTCATGCCGACGAGCCTGTTCTCGACAAGGTCGTTGAGGCCTATGCCGTTTTTGCCGCCGACTTCGTTAAGGTATTCGATAAGCTCGACGCCGCCCATCTCCTTGCCGTTGACGGCGGTGGGCACGCCCTTCTCAAAGTGAATGGTGAGGTAGGTGTCCTCGTCGGGAGCCATCTCGGGAGAAACGCCCATCTCAAGGAAGCCGGGCTTGTTATATTGCGGCTCGTTTGCGGGGTCCTCAAGGTCGAGACCCTCGTGCGAGAGATGCCAGAGGTTCTTATCCTTGGAGTAGTTGGTCTCACGGTTTATCTTAAGAGGAATATTGTGCGCCTCGGCGTACTATATCTCCTCCTCACGGGATTTGATGTTCCAGATCCTCCAGGGGGCGATTATCTCCATCTCGGGGGCGAACGCCTTTATCGCAAGCTCAAACCTTACCTGATCGTTGCCCTTGCCGGTGCAGCCGTGGCAGATAGGGTCGGCGCCCTCGGCCTTGGCGATCTCGACGAGCTTCTTTGCGATTATCGGGCGGGCGAAGGAGGTGCCGAGCAGATATTCCTTCTCATAAACCGCGCCTGCCTGAATGGTGGGGAAGATGTAGTCGCTGACGAATTCATCCTTGAGGTCGGCAACATAGAGCTTTGACGCGCCGGTCTTAATGGCTTTCTCCTCAAGTCCGTCAAGCTCGGTGCCCTGACCTACGTCGCCCGATACTGCGATGACCTCGCAGTTGTTGTAATTTTCCTTGAGCCAGGGGATGATTATCGACGTGTCAAGTCCGCCGGAATAAGCAAGAACTACTTTTTTGATCTCTTTCATAATAAAAATCTCCGTTTCGTTGGTTTCTATACACCATTATACACGGAATATTCAAAAAATCAAGTGGTTTTTGAATATTTATGCAAATTTGGCGTATTGACCAAAAAAACGGAGATTTTGAATTCTTAACCGAGCAAAAGTCCTACTTTTTTCTTCGCTTTTGTCAGTGTGCGATTCGCAATGCGGGCGGCTTTCTCCGCTCCGGCGGCTGCGGTCTGCATGAGATATTCCTTATCGGCCATAAATCTCTTGTAGTTCTCCTGCACGGGGCGCAGCTCCTCGATGACCGCTTCGGCAACCTTGACCTTGAAGTCGCCGTAGCCCTTGCCGTCGAATTCACGCTCGATAGCCTCGTAGTCAAGGCCGGTGCAGCAGGAATAGATAGCCATGAGGTTGTTTATGCCGTCCTTGCCGTCGGCGTATCTGACGATGGCCTCGCTGTCGGTGACGGCGGATTTGAATTTCTTGAGTATAGCGTCGGGGGTGTCAAGCAGCGAAACGGAGGCCTTGGGGTTCGGGTCGCTCTTTGACATCTTCTGAGTGGGGTCCTGCAAGCTCATGACCTTTGCGCCCACCTTGCCAATGAAAGGCTCGGGCAGGGTGAAGGTGTTGCCCCTGAGGGTGTTGAATCTGTCGGCGATATCCCTTGCGATCTCAAGGTGCTGCTTCTGATCGGCGCCCACGGGCACGAAATTCGCCTGATAGAGCAGGATATCCGCAGCCATGAGTACGGGGTAGGCAAAGAGGCCGACGTTGACGTTGCCCGCATTCTTGAGCGATTTCTCCTTGAATTGGGTCATTCTCGAAGCCTCGCCGAACTGCGTGTAGCAGTCGAGTATCCATGCAAGCTCCGCATGCGCAGGCACCTGGCTCTGGATGAATACCACGTTCTTCTCGGGGTCAAGGCCGACGGAGAGCAGTATCGCATACATCTCGAGGGTCTGCTGACGGAGCTTCGCCGGCTCGGGATGGATGGTCAGAGCGTGGAGGTCGGCGACGGCGTAAAGGCAGTCGTAATCCTCGCACATCAGCTTCCAATTCCTGAGTGCGCCGAGGTAGTTGCCGAGGGTGGGTATCGAGGTGGGCTGGATAGCGCTGAGCACTATCGGCTTGCGTTCGGTGTTTTCCATTGTTATCTATTCTCCTTAGCGGTTATTATTCAAAAGACTTTGCCGCCTGTGCGAGCAGGCGGACGCCCTTGACGATATTCTCGTCGGTCGGGGTCGAGAAATTGAGGCGGATATACTGAGATTTTTGGCTCATGTCGACCATGAAGGCGTTGCCGGGCACGACGGATACGCCGAGAGCCGAGCTGCGCCTGCAGAATTCAAGCATATCCACGCCTTCCCTTATCTTTGCCCAGACAAAAAGGCCGCCCTCGGGTCTGTGATAGGTCAGGAAGCCGCCCAGCTCCTTGTCGAGGCAATCGCAGAGCAGGTTCAGCTTGCGGCGGTAGATAGTCCTGATATGCTCGATGTGCTTCTCAATGTCGCACTCGGTGAGCCACTTGTATACGGTGAGCTGAGAGATGAGCGGGGTGTGGACATCCTGCGTCTGCTTCGCAACGACGAGCTTTGAGACGACCTCCTTCGGAGCGCTCAGGAAGCCGACTCTGATGCCGGGGGCGACTATCTTTGAGAATGAGCCGGAGTAAACGACGAGACCGTCGGTGTCCATGCTCTTTATCGTCGGGATATCCTCGCCAGATACGCGCAGGTCGCCGTAGGGGTTATCCTCTATGATGAGCACGCCGTATTTCTTCGCAAGCTCATACATGCCCTTGCGCTTCTCGAGCGACATTGTCGCGCCGGCGGGGTTTTGGAAGTTGGGGATGGTGTAGATGAATTTAACATTCTTCTCGGTGCTCAGCTTCTGCTCAAGCACGGCAAGGTCGATGCCGTCCTTCTCAACGGGCACGCCGGAGAGGCGGGCGCCGAAGCCTCTGTAGCCGTTCAGCGCGCCGCGGAACGACGGCTCCTCGCAGATAACGCAGTCGCCGTGGTTGAGGAACGCCTGGCTCATAAGGCTCATCACCTGCTGAGCGCCGCTGGTGACTATGACGGCGTCGTTCTCGCTGAAGGCGTCGTAGCGGTCGCGGGCGAGCTTTTTAAGCTCCTCGATGAGGGGGGCGTAGCCCTCGCTCACGCCGTATTGCAGCATGAGGATAGGCTCTGTGTCGACGATTTCTTTTATAATTCGCTGCACATCCGCAACGGGAAAGGCGTCGGGCGCGGGGTTGCCGGCGGCGAGGGGGATGGTGTCGCCGGAGTTCTTGAGTATCTCCCTTATGACTGAGGGCTGGAGATTTGAGAATCCCTCTGAAAACTTATATTCCATATTGATCGTCCTTTCGGAATAAAATGCTGTTTGTTTATCCGTTCCTAATATTTTAGCACATTGCGCCGTATAATCAAGAAAAATTTTATTTTTCGTTGTGCCGTGAGGCTCGGCGTGGTATACTATGGGTATATCATCGCACTCTCGGAGGTTATATATAATGAAAAAGAATTATGACGCCGTGCTTTTTGACTTTGACGGCACTCTCGCCGACACGGGCGAGGGGATATTTGAGAGCGTGCGCTATGCAGTCGAGGCTCTCGGCAAGCCGCCGCTCAGCGATAAGCAGCTGCGCTCGTTCATCGGTCCGCCGATATACGATTCGTTTATGAATATGCTTGACCTTGACCATGATCAGACCGAGTTTGCCGCAATGAAATATCGCGAGAGATACGCCGAGGGCGCAATGTTCAGCCTGCGGCTCTATGACGGTATACCCGAGCTGCTGAAGAAGCTGCGTGAGAGCGGGATAAAGGTCTCGGTCGCAAGCTCCAAGCCCTGCGGCTTCATCGAGCGCATTGTCGGGCATCTCGGTATGCGTGAGGATTTTGATTATATCGCCGCCCCTGCCGGTGACGACAAGCCCGAGTCGAAGTGCGAGCTTATCACGAGGGCGGCAAAGGCTCTCGGCGCGGATAGATCCCGCGTGCTGATGGTCGGCGACCGCAAATTCGACATCAACGGCGCAAACGAGGCGGGCGTTGAGAGCGTCGGAGTGCTCTACGGCTACGCAAAGCCCGACGAATTGCAGCAGGCGGGCGCGACCTATATCGTCGAGACCGCCGCTGAGATCGAAAATATCATTTTCTCCTGAGCTTCATCGCCGCACCGTAGCAGACATAGAAAAGCAAGAAGCTGACCGCGGCGACAAAGAAAACAATGAATTCAGCGCTCCCGAACGTATTTGCGTATGTCGGGGAGCTTATTATTTGCCCGTAGGGGTAGCGTATGGCGTATGCGTTGCCGACGCAGAAGTAGAGAGCGCCGCAGGCGAGGAAATATAGCGGCAGCGCACGGGCGCAGAATTCATCGGTGCGGCGAGCCACGGGCACGGGCATACCGCGCATCACGATATTCTTGCGGAATATAATAAGGAATATTATAAATGCGATAACTGAAACACCCGCCGTGACGGCTATGGTGAATATATCCTCTTTCTTCTCGCCGAGCAGCCCTCTTTCGCAAAGATTCTCAAAGAGCCTAACGGAGAGCGGGCGAGCAAGGGTGAGCACAAAGGTGACCGTGAAGGTCAGCAGAGCACTGTATAGGCAGTGCAGATTGCGGCTCTTGAAGGGCTCCTCATAGGTGAATTTGCCCTCGCCGCCTGTGACACTTGCGGGCAGGCAAACGAGCAGCAGCATGACGAAAAATCCGATAAGGAAGCCTGTGCCGTATTCCCACATCGACCATGAGCCGCCCTTGAGGAACGCGGGGGCGTTGACGCTTGCAAAGAAGCCTGCGTCGGAGTCGATGATAAGAAATACATCCGCCGCCGTTATGGAAACGGCGCATATGAAGTCTATCGCAAGCGAAATCAGCCCCGTTATCTTATCCCTGAATGCGATAAGAGCCGTCAGCGAGCAGGCGAGAGCGCCTGCCGCCTGAGATATGCTCTCGATGCTTGCAAAATAGTTCCTGCCGAAGGGGATCTTCTTGGCCCATGCGATATTGTCGAAGTGCTTGAGATAGGCCGCCATCGGGGTCGCGTCAATGCCCTTGTCGGCAAGCCCCGTTTTGAAGTATTCGGCCGCCTGCGGGCTGATGAGGTCGAGTATGTAATGTGCCGCAAACGCCTTGAAGAGCAGCATGACGGCGTAGTAAACGGCGATGAGCACGATGTATCGGCGCACGCCGTATTTTTTCTTTGAAAAGAGGGATGATATGAACATGGCAAAGAGCGGCATCCAACCGAAGCCGAGCAGCAGCATTATCCAAAGCCCCGAGAATGGGTTCATCGGCATCACGGAGGCTATCTCCTCGCCCGTAAAGGGCTGAGAGCTGTCGAGATAGCCGCCCATCTGGCAGTTGAGCGTTCCCCAGCCGCTGTTGGTTATGCCGGCAAGGATGACAGCCACGGGTATTGCCTCGTAGCTCATCTTTTTTCTGTTGCCGAACAGGGCAAATATCAGCAGCGTCAGCGTGACAGTGAAGCAAAACATGCCCCACATCGAGCCGAAGCCCGAGTCGCCCCTCACTCGCCACATGAAGCCGCACATGAGCGCAGAGGCGAGGACGGCGAAGCAGCCTGCAGGTGCTCCGAGCTTTCCGTTAGCGCTTCTTTCCACAAAATCAACTCCGTTTCGGGCAAATGCGCCCATTTAAAATTACATATACATTCTATATCATTTTCCTGAGGATTTCAACAGTAAAATCTCAGGCAGACATCAAAGCCGCTTTGTCTGTCATACAATTGAATAAATTTGACTGAGTCTGTCGGATTTTGCATTGACACGGCAGGCGTAAAATACTATAATACGGATGACATACAACAATCCGCAAGGAGGACAACATGAAAAAGCAACTCACGGGCAGGTCTATGTTCCTGTTTTGTCTCGGCGATTTTTCAAGGGCTATATTCAACGGCCTGACCGCCACTTATCTTATGTATATCTTTATCCCGCAGTCCACCTCGTCTCTGCCGCTGCTGCTGCCCTACGGGGCGCTGACATTTGCGGCTATCAGAGGCGTGGGAGTCATCTTTGACGCCCTCATCGACCCATTCATCGCCTCAAAGAGCGATAACTGCAAGCACCGCCTCGGCGCGAGAGTGCCGTTCCTGCGCTATGCTTCGCTGCCGATGGCGCTTTTCGCCGTGCTGATGGTATTCATGCCGGTGAATTCACAGAGCTGGATAAACGCCGTGTGGCTGCTCGCGATGCTGCTGCTCTATAATTTCTTCTCCTCGCTCTTCCTTGTGCCGTATTACGCACTGATAGCCGAGCTTGTCACGGATACCAAGCGCCGTGTGTTTTTCAGCACGATAAATACCCTGCTCTTTGTGCTCGGCAGCGCCGTGATATATGTCACGCCTATAATCAAGAATGCGCTGCTCTCGGCCGGTATGAGCGAGATCGCCGCGTGGCGCTGCGCCTTCCTTGTATTCGGCATCATCGGCGGAGCCTGCGCCTTTATCTCATCCTTCAGCATCAAGGAGGATGAATATGTGGAGCGCTCGGCGGGCTATGTGCCGCTGATCGAATCACTCAAGGCAACCTTCCGCTATAAAAATTTCGTTATCCTGCTTGTCGGCTATATGCTCATGTGGATAGCGTTCTCGTTCTTTAATTCAACGCTCATGTATTATGTCACCATGCTGCTCGGACTCAGCGACAGCTACGCCGTCATAATAATGGCTATCGCAATGATAGTGGGCGTGCTCTCATACCCGCTCGTCAATATCCTTGCCAAAAAAGTGGGCAAGAAGCCGCTGCTCATCGGTGCGTGCATAGCTTATGTCATTATCTATCTCGGCATTTACTTCTCCGCCGCCGTGATAAATGCGATAGGCGCCCTCGCAACGGGCATTCTTATCGGCGCGCTGATAGGCTTCCCGATATCAATCACTAATATCATCCCTGTCGCCGCGTTCTCCGACCTCGCCCAGTATGACACCATTAAAACGGGCGAAAACAGGGCGGCAATGTTCGTCGCCTCGCGCAACCTGCTGCATCAGCTCAGTCAGGCGATAGTGCTCTTTATCGTGCCGCTGACGATAACCGGCTCTGTGGTCGAGGGCAGCGCCAACTACGAGGGCGTGCGGACTACGGCGCTGATAGCCGCGGGCTTCATAGCGGCGGCGCTGGTATTCTATGTCTTCTATGAGGATAAAAAGATAACGGGCGTTATCGACGAATACAACGCGACTCACAAATGATATTTAAGCTGCCGCTTGTCGGCAGCTTTTTTGTATTCTTTACTTTTCTGCGGATATCTGATATAATAGCCCTGTATTTTATCGGCAGGAGGGCGTTATGGACGGTACAAGGCATGAATATCTCGGCGGCGGTATCACTGCCGTTGTCTCCGAGGCACATTCGTTCGGCACAGACGCGGTGCTGCTCGCTCATTTCGCTTCTCCCGGCAAGTGGGCTGTTTGCTGCGACCTCGGCTCGGGCTGCGGGATAATCCCGCTGCTCTGGTGCAGGCATGAGGGCGGCAGGATAACCGCCGTCGAGCTTCAGCCCCTCGGCGTGAAGCAAATAGAGGCGGCGATAGAGCTGAATTCCCTCTCCGACCGCCTGACCGCCGTGAATGCCGACCTGCGTGACCTGAAAGGCAGGGTGCCGTTCGGCTGCTTCGACCTCGTGACGATGAATCCGCCTTATAAAGCGAGCGGGGCGGGCATCGAGAGCAGCTCCGCACCCGACAAGATAGCCCGCCATGAGACTATGTGCTCGCTCTCCGAGGTCTGCGCCGCCGCGGCAAAGCTGCTGAATTTCGGCGGCAGATTCTGCGTATGCATCAGGCCCGAGCGGCTGTGTGAATTATTCTGCGAGATGCGCTCTGCGGGGGTCGAGCCGAAGCGGCTGCGGCTCGCTGCCAAGTGGCCCGG
>ERZ780075.44-NODE-44-length-55658-cov-22.303725_pt1 | contig 55658 bp, 67 predicted proteins | sample MGYA00511839_ERZ780075 | MGnify/ENA primary metagenome ERZ780075 (study PRJEB29588, sample SAMEA2155953) | human gut metagenome | biome: human gut; feature: human-associated habitat; material: faeces | place: Denmark | collected 2008/2010 ...
TTTCCCTTTTCCTTCGTAATGCTGTCTGCATGAAGCACCGTGATCCCACGTCGCAGAGAGTGCGGTGTTTCCCGTTATCCGCTGTCCTCACTTTTCCTGATCGATCGCGAATGAAAAAGATTTCTCGCTTCCGCTCGAAATGACGATACGGGGATGCGGTATTCTCGTATCGTGCATTTAGCCAAACGCGGAGCGGACAATAAAAAAGGAAATCCCATTTCTGAGATTTCCTTTTTTGATTCAGGCTTATTTGCAAGAACTCACAAATTAGAATTTGTAGTTCAGGGAAACAGTCCATGCATCTTCCGGATCTGCGCCTACTTCAGCATCGCCAGCAAATGCGTATTCAGCATGCAGCTGTACGTTCTTCTGGAGGGTTACGTTAGCAAGAGCATTCCAGTAGGTCAGGTTCTTAGCTGCTGGCAGTGCTTTAAGAATATCGGTATTAAGACCGGAGCCGCCGAAGTAAACATTAGTATCTACATCGTTGTAAGCAACAGTCAGATCCCAAGTGCCAGCTTTCTTCCAGTCAGCTTTGCCATAGGAGAGGCCTGCGTTCCAAGCGGTGTCATAGTCGCTAGCGGTGGTGTTGTTCCAGTATTCACCGAATACGTTGAACTGCTGAACCGGAATATTCAGGTTTACGCCATAGATTTCATCCTTGGAGCCATCTTTCTGAGCGATGTAGTCAGCACCGAGTTTAGCGAAACCAAAGTCATAAGCGCCTCGAGCGAAGTAAGCATCTTTGCTCTTCCAATCAGCGTCATCAGAAGCATTCAGCTGACCAAAGCCGGTGGTCAGAGCCAGTTTGCCATTGTTGTAAGCAATCTGAGCACCATCATAGCCGTTTGCATCGCCAAACAGCCAGCCGCCCTGGTTACCAAAAGCGATCGGCTGACGGCCCAGACGTACTGCTACATCTTTGCCAAAGTTGTGGTTGACGAACAGCTGCTGCATGTAAACGCCTTTATCTTTGCTATCGTCTTTGAAGTCCATGTCGTAAGCCATTTTGCCGTTGACATAGGTGGATTCATTGACCTGGCCTTTAACATTGATTCTCATACGGCCATTCCAGGAATCTTCCTTGGTACCATTATCTTTGGTCTGATAACGCATACGAGCGTCGCCGGACCAGTAGAGGTTGCCAACTTTCTTTTCCAGGTTGGAAACGCGAACGCCGAGGTTTGCGAGTTCGTCAGCGTATTCGCCAGCGAGTTTGTCCAGAGTTGCCTGCTGTTCAGCGTTCAGCTGGTCTTCTTTAGCCATGAGGCGAGCTACGATCTGAGCCAGTTCGTAACGGGTCATGTTTCTTTCGCCTTTGAAGGTGCCGTCCGGATAGCCTTCTACGACGCCCTGAGCGGACAGATCGGATACTGCCTGATAAGCCCAGTCATCAGCGGTAACATCGGAGAATGGATTTGCAGCGTAAGCGGATACGCCAGCGGTGAGTGCTGCTACAGCAGCCAGTGCGAGGATCTTTTTCATAGTAGTGATCTCCCTTTGAAAAAAATGTTGCTTCTTCTTTTCAAAGTCGACGTCCATGAAAGCTCCGCTCGAGTGACCGTGTTTCCTCTGCTTGCTTTTCATGTCTGTTTCCTTTGGACCATGAGCCCGAAGCTTAGACTCAGGTCTAGTAGTAGGGTATCATACTTTTGACTTAGGTTCAAGGATAGTTTCAGCTCATGTTTCTATAAATTTCATGCATCTTTGCTAATCTTTTCTCCTCTATTTTTAATCATAAAAATGCGAGTCCTCTGATTTTTCTTGCACTTATCAATATCCGAAGCGGTAAATAACATTAAAATCATTTGCAGCATTAGATTTTCTCTTTTTATAACTATAGATAGGTTTTATAAGCTGTTTCTTGCAGAGGGTGCTTTCGTGAATCGTCGCCCTGAGACGATCTCCCCCCCCTCTCTTTCATACCGCTATCCCCATCCAACCTCCGCCCCTTCGGGGCACCTCCTTCCAAAGGAAGGAGGGAGCATCCACGCGAGCCCCTTCCCTTGGAAGGGGCTGCTGAGCGCAGCGAGGCGGGGTTGGCTTCCTTTTTTGCGGCGAAGCCGCCTCCTCTTTGCTTTCCCCATGCAGGGAAAGCTGTGTTATCCCTGTGCCATCATCCACAACCAGCATTGCCCTTACGAGGGCAAGCCAAAGAGGCGCAGGAAGCATCCTGCGCCTCTTTGATCGGCATGCATTTTCCGGCGGAAATCCGCTGCATTCATTGTCTAATGTCCTTCCGCATCGCCGCCGAGGGCAAGACCGCCCTGCCAGAGGTATTCCTCTTTGCGGATATAGCCTTTGACCGGCCTGCCATCGAGGAAAGCGCGGATATTGAGGAGTGAATTTCGGATCGCTTCTTCATGGCAGCGGCTGTTCATCTCTGCATTGTGCGCGCTGCCGATCACATTCGGATAGCGGAGGATCGGGTCGCCGTCTTTCGGATACTGCTCATGCTCACCCCACCAGACATCCATCGCGACGTGGAAATCCGGATGATCTCTGACATGGTCGAGCAGTGCCTCATGGTCGATCAGACCCGCGCGGGATACGTCGACGATCATGGCGTCCTTCTTCATCAGGGACAAACGGCGCGCGTCGATGAGACGGTCCGTCTCCTTTGAGTGAGGGAGTGCGAGCACCAGCACATCTGCTGCAGCGAGCGCGTAATCGAAGTCCTTCATCGTATAGGCCGCCTGAAGCAAGGGCGATTGCGGCTGATGCCTGGACACCGCTTCGAGGCGGCAGCCGAAGGGATGGAGGGCGCGAGCCACAGCTTCCCCGATCCCGCCAAAGCCCGCGATCAGCACGGTCTGCTCGGCGAGGCTCTTCTGGTGGTAGCCAAGGATATGAAATTCGCCCTGCTGCAAGTCACGGAGCTGCTCTCTCAGGCAGCGGTTCAGCGCGATGATCATCCCCACCGTCGACTCCGCGATGCCGCGCGCCCAGCCGCCGGCATTGCAGTAGAGCTTCATGTCTGAGGGAAGTTCTGCCATAGACAGATGGTCGACGCCCGTCCGCGTCGTCTGTACCATACGCGGATGCCCCAGCAGCTGCTGCTCTTCTTTGGTGAGGTCACCCACGATATTGTGCGTGAGTACGACATCGGCGGTGCGAATGGCACTATCCCTCTCCTCTTCGGACAGATCTTCCATCCAGAGGAGCTGGCAGTCCGGAAAGAGCGCTTCGGCTTCTTTCTGGAAATCCTTCTTGATCGGCGCGGAAATAGCTATACGCATAGATTTTTCTCCTTTATATCTGAAAATGGGTTCGAGGGATAGCTCATAGGGCGTGCTGTCCCTGGATGACCAATGAAAGCTCTGCTCGAATAAGGCAGGGGAATGAAGGTGGCGGCTTCGCCGCGAATATATGGGGCGCGATGCCTGAAGGCCTTATGAGCTGATGCGATCCTCGTATTGTCAGCCTTACCTAGGGGAAGGCGTTGTGTCGGGAATAGCGATATCCCCATATCGCAGCCTTCCCCATTGGGGAAGGGGGACCGCGCTAGCGGTGGATAGGGTACTCTCGCAAACGGCGTACTTGAGACGATCTTTCCCACTTGTCTTTCATTCCGCTAGAACCCTATCCGGCTCGCTTCGCTCGCCACCTTCCCCACGCGGGGAAGGCTTTGTGTCGGGGATACCGCTTCCCCCATCCAACCTCCGCCCCTTCGGGGCACCTCCTTCCATAGGAAGGAGGGAGTGTCTACGCAAGCCCCTTCCCTTGGAAGGGGCTGCCGAGCGCAGCGAGGCGGAGTTGGCTTCCTTTTGGGGCGGCTTGAGACGATCGTCCCACTTATCTTTCATCCCGCTAGTACCCTATCCGCCCCTTCGGGGCACCTTCCCCTCGAGGGGAAGGCTTTGTGTCGGGAATAGCGGTATCCCCATATCGCAGCCTTATGTTTCCCTCACTCCATGCAAAGATGTATCCCCATAGACTCTCTATTTCTCCTCGAAATCCTCGAGCGTGAAGCCATCGGCATCCTCCACGATCTTCTGCACTTCCGTCTCTGCCATCTCCAGCTTTTTATTGCAGAAGCGTCCGACGTCGACGGCATCACGGAAAACCTTCAGTGCCTCATCCAGCGGAAGATTTCCCTTTTCCAGCATGGCGACCTGCTCCTTCAAGCTCTGCAGCCCTTCTTCGAATGACATTTTCTTCGTTTCCATGACCTACACCCTTTCCTTTTCTATCCCTGATACGACGGAGGAGATCGTCCCATCCGCCACTGTCGTCCTGATCGTGTCTCCCGCTGAGACATCCGATACGCATTGCACGGCTCTGTGCCCCGCTGCGGTCGTGATGGTGTACCCGCGGGAAAGCACCGTCAGCGGGCTCAGTGCCGAGAGCTTCGCCGCCATGAGCGAGAGCCTGTGCTTCTTCGCATCCAGCTCCGCCTCCATCGCCTGCGCGAGCTCCTGCTGCAGACTGTCTGCCAGCTGTGCATTCTCATGGATCTTTTTTTCCAGCAGCTTTGCCGCCTTGTCCAAATAAAAGGCGATGCCATTTCTATACGCCGCCACATCGATGACCGCAAACTCCGCAGCCTGCGAAGGCGTCGCCGCCCGCGCATCTGCCGCAAAGTCCGACAATGTGAAATCCGTCTCATGCCCCACAGCGCTGATGATCGGGATCTTCGATGCCGCGATGGCGCGCACCACAGGCTCCTCATTGAAGGCCCACAGATCCTCGATCGAGCCGCCGCCGCGCCCCACGATCAGAAGATCTGCCAGATGATTTCGCTGAAAGAAATCGATCGCATGCACGATCTCCCCTGCGGCCTCCTCCCCCTGCACGGACGCCGGATACAGGATGAGCTTCACGCCCTTGTTCCGCCGCCGCGACACCGTGATAATATCATGCACCGCCGCCCCTGAAGGCGACGTGATGATCCCGATCGCCCGCGGCAGACGAGGCAGCGGCTTCTTCCGAGACGCATCAAAAAGCCCTTCCTTTGTGAGCTTCTCCTTCAGCGCCTCATACGCCTGCATCAGATCTCCGATCCCCTGCCGGCGCATCGCACTCACATAGAGCTGGTACACCCCGTCCCTTTCATAGACCGAGATCGAGCCGAGAGCCACGACCTTCTCCCCATTCTGCGGAGTGAAGGACAGGTGCGCCGCGCTGCTCTTGAACATGACGCACTTCAGCGCCGACTTCTCATCCTTCAGCGTGAAATAGCAATGCCCCGATGCATACCGCTTGAAATTCGATACCTCTCCCAGCACCGGAATATGATGCAGATCGCTCTGCGATTCCAGCAGCTGCTTCAGGTACTGATTGACCTCACTGACCGAAAATCCTTGCTTATCCATACATCTTCTCCTTCGAAAGCACCTCTGACATCTCAGGGAATGAAGGAAACGCTCCAATCATCTGCGCATACCTTTCCTATCTATGTATTGTAACGCCCCGCGCCCATTCATGCACGCATTTTCATTGCAAGGCTTGGACGCAGAAGACATTCCCATTTTCACGGGCTGCTTTCAGAAAATAAAAAAGATCGGACTCCACACGGAGTCCGATCTTCAGGGGCTTTTAGCTTAGCCGCAATTATTTCATTTCTACGGTAGCGCCAGCTGCTTCGAGTTTCTTCTTCATTTCTTCAGCTTCAGCTTTAGCAACGCCAGTCTTTACTTCTTTCGGAGCGCCGTCAACGAGTGCTTTAGCGTCTTTCAGGCCGAGGCCGGTGATTTCACGAACGGCTTTGATGACCTGGATCTTCTGAGCGCCAACGTCTTTGAGGATAACGTCGAATTCAGATTTTTCTTCTTCAGCAGCTGCTGCCGGAGCTGCTGCTGCTGCTACAGCTACAGGAGCTGCTGCGGATACGCCGAATTTATCTTCGATAGCTTTTACGAGTTCGGACAGTTCGAGTACAGACATTTCTGCAATGGCATTAAGGATTTCTTCGTTAGTCATTTTTGTTTCCTCCATGGAATAGTTTTATGCGTAGATCTTACGCAGATTCTTTCTGTTTACGCAGTGCTTCGAGAGCATATGCGAGGTTCTGGATGTTGCCGTTGAGGGCACGTGCCAGTCCGGTGATCGGAGCCAGCAGGGTCGCTGCGACCATACCCAGCAGCTGTTCTTTGGACGGCAGGTCTGCCAGTGCCTGAACAGCTTTTGCGTCGATGACTTTGCCGTCGAGGACGCCAGCTTTGACAACGATAGCTTCGCTCTTGGTTTCTTTGAAGAATTCTTTCAGAGCTGCTGCCGGTGCGACCGGATCGTCTTTGCAGGTTGCAAGACCATTCGGGCCAGCGAGCAGATCATCAAGGCCTTCAAGACCGAGTTCGTCAGCTGCGATGCGGGTCAGTGTGTTTTTGATAACCTTGTATTCAACACCGTGTGCAAGGAATTTACGACGGAGAAGTGTCGCATTCTTTACGTCCAGTTTGTTGAAGGATACCAGAACTACGCCCTGGGAAGCCAGCTTTTCTTTCATTTCTGCAACGATGGCTTCTTTTTCTGGACGAATTCTAACTTCATACTTTTCTTCGCTCATAGTACACCTCCTCTGCTATGGGATTTTATTATTTATCACGTTAGCTAAAACGACCTCGCATTCCGCGAGGTCGTGTACTGGCTTTGCAGTACTCAGCCTCGGGAGGCGGGCTACGCCCTTTAAAATGTCTTACCGCCGGTCTTAAGCTAAGTGTAAATAGGTAAAATTATGCTTTTGCTGCTACCACTTTGGTGAGGTCGAGGTGGATGCCGCGGCCCATGGTGGAGCTGATGGTGAGGCTCTTCATGTAGACGCCCTTTACAGTGGAAGGACGAGCTTTGAGGATGGTATTGTAGATAGCGAGCAGGTTCTGTTTCAGTTTGTCTTCGTCAAAGGATACTTTGCCGATGATGACCTGGACGTTGCCGGCTTTATCTGTACGATACTGTACCTTGCCGCCTTTGATCTCGTTGACAGCCTTGGTCACATCCATGGTGACGGTGCCGACCTTCGGGTTTGGCATGAGGCCTTTCGGTCCGAGTACACGGCCCAGACGACCTACGACAGCCATCATGTCCGGTGTAGCTACTACGACGTCAAAGTCCATCCAGCCCTGCATGATCTTGTCGGCCAGTTCTTTTCCGCCTACGTAGTCAGCGCCTGCTGCTTTTGCTTCGTCTTCCTTGTGGTCTTTAGCAAATACGAGAACCTTCTTGGATTTGCCGGTGCCTGCAGGAAGTACGGTAGCGCCGCGGAGCTGCTGATCAGCGTATTTCGGGTTGATATTCAGGTTGAAAGCAACTTCTACAGTTTCATCGAACTTTGCGGATGCTGCTTCTTTCACAAGCTTTACAGCTTCGTCGATGTCATAGAGCTTATGACTGTCAACGATGGCTGCTGCGGCTTTCTGTTTCTTTGTCAGTTTTGCCATTGTTTCCTCCTATGTGGTCTTTGGGGTTCTACCCTGCCACGAATGGGTCAGTCTTAGTCTACAACTTCGATGCCCATAGAACGAGCTGTGCCTTCGATCAGGCGCATAGCTGCTTCTACAGTGTTAGCGTTCAGGTCTGGCATCTTTGTTTCAGCGATTTCCTTGACCTGTGCTTTGGTGACTTTGCCGACTTTGTTCTTGTTCGGTTCACCAGAAGCCTTTTCGAGTCCGGCTGCTTTCTTCAGAAGAACAGCTGCCGGCGGAGTTTTACAAATAAATGTAAAGCTTCTATCTTCAAAAACGGTAATTTCTACAGGGATGATCAGGCCTACCTGCTTTGCAGTGCGATCGTTGAAATCTTTAACGAAGGCCATGATGTTGACGCCTGCCTGGCCGAGGGCCGGGCCTACTGGCGGTGCTGGGGTAGCTTTGCCAGCTGCGACCTGCAGTTTAACAACTTTAGAGATTTTCTTTGCCATAATGTTACACCTCCTTGTCCTTGTTGGAATGTGGTACTTACGGGCTGTAACGGGCCCTCCCACCGTGGGACGAGCCTAGTTCGAGGCAGTCCCACTGTATATTGAATCACGGAAGTGGTTCAAAAGAACCGGCTTCCAGTTCAATCGTAGTGGTGGTTCCGAAATTGCTGATATCAGCCTTGATCTTGGTCTTGTCCTCAGCGACTTCGAGTACGACAGCAGTGCGGTCTTCGAATACACCCTTGGTGATACGGACGCGATCGCCGGCTTTGACGTCGACGGCTGCTGCTTTCTTTGTATTCATGCCATGAATGATGCGGTCTGCTTCTTCGTCAGAAAGCGGGATCGGCTTCGTGGTCGTCCCGACGAATCCGGTGACGCCAGGGGTATTTCTGACGACATACCAGCTTCTGTCATTGACTTCCATCTTGATCAGAAGGTAGCCGGGGAACACTTTGTGAGCAACCACTCTTGTCTTCCCATCTTTTTCTTCTTCTTCATCCTGAAGAGGGAGCAGGATCTCGAGGATCGTATCATCCATGCCCATGGAATGAACTTTGCGGGTCAGGGTATCCTTGACTTTATTTTCATAGCCGGAGTAGGTATGGATGACATACCAGCGGATATCTTTGGAGCCAACGCTCGGAGCGCCGATCTCGGTCGGTGCACTGACTTCGCTCTGTTCTTCTTTTAAGTTTTTGTTTTCAGCTTCGATATCAGACATAGCTCTCCTCCTCTCAGCCTACCGCAGTGACTAATAACTTGGAGAGACCAGCGAATACGAAGTCTACTGCCACGATCAGGAAAGATACGAGGATGACAGACACGATGGTCGCGATGGTATAGTTCAGCATCTGGTTCTTTGTCGGCCAGATGACCTTTTTCATTTCCATCTTTGTTTCCTTGAAGAAACGGCTCCATGCGCTGCTTGCTTCCTGTGCTTTTTCCGTTCTAGTAGCTGTTGTTTTACGCTTCGCCTTGGCCATGCTCGCACCCCAGTTCAATCAGAAAAAATTATTTGGTTTCTTTATGAAGGGTGTGTTTATGGCACCATTTGCAGTATTTCATCAGTTCTACACGTTCGGTAGTGGTCTTTTTGTTCTTGTTCGTACGATAATTGCGGCGCTTGCATTCTGTGCATGCAAGAGTAATTCCTTCACGCATTATTTACACCTCATTCCATCTTTCTTCGGCCGACGGCCAATTAACATGCTTGATAAGTATATCACAAATCACGCTGTCTGTGCAAGTAGAAAATTCGCACTTAAAAAAGCCGGGCCATCCCAGCGCTTCTCGTATTGTAGCATAAGGGGGTGATCCTTTGCAAGGACTTTTTTGATTTTTTGAGATCAGAGCTTGAAAGCAGCTAAGGAAACACCGATACCGTCGTCCTTGGATAGAATCAGCGTTTCCTTCCTCTGCGCTTTCCTGAAAACAGGTAGCTCTCGCAAGCTCTCCGTTTTCATCACGATGGATCTACGGTAAGTCCTTCCTCTTCCGCAATATCCCGGATTTCTTTCTCATTGCATTTCGTAGCCTGCAGGATAAAGGACAGCGGCATATGCATCTCCAGAAGCTGCATGACAAATGCTCTGGTCAGCTCCTTACGGCCTTCTTCGCGGCCCTTCTCAAGACCTTCTTCGCGGCCCTTCTCAAGCCCCTGCTCAAGACCCTGCTCACGGCCCTGCTCAAGGCCCTTCGTCATCCCTGCCGCAACCCCTTGATTCCAAGCCCTTTCAAATATACCTACACTCAAATTGCACATGGTATCCACCATCCCTTCTTCGTCTTCATTCAAATCAATCTGATATTCCTTTTGCAATCGTTCCCGCTTGTCTTTGGCACTGTCTTTTGATTTGAAAATTTCTTCCAGTAAATTCAGCAGGCGGTTACCCAGTTCTCGTTTCCCCTGCCCGATGTAGACCATGACGACCTGCAATAGATCATAATTGCGTCTGTCCTCTCTGTAACCCCCATACTCCTGATTTTCCGTCAGCCGATATCGTGTGATACCACTTGCCCCATCGGGCGTATCCATACAAAGCCAGATACTATAGACCTTCTTGACGCCTTCGTAGTGCGCTTTCTCGAAGTCCACAGTGTATTGTGACGAAATCAGACGGCTGCAATAGTACACGGCGCGCTTCATCAAGGGATATGTCAGGTGTGAACTTCTCTGCGCTTCCACATTGATGATCAGCTCCAGCGGATCTTCCTCCGGCGTCACAGCGCGAAAGCGAATGTCAAAAGTGACTCTCCCCTCCGTCAGCGTGGCATCCTCTGTGCTTTCACCACGGATATGGCTCACCGCATTCGTCTGATCCGGAAGGACAGGCGTCAGAGCCACTTCCGGTGTCCCTATGATGTAGCGGTCACGGATGTCTGCGATCTCGCTCTCTTTGAACTCTTCGACGCAGTATTTCAAAATCCACGCCAAGATCTTCCGGCTGGCCAGAAGCTTCTTGGCAGCACTGTCATAGGCTGCGTTCTTCCCTGCCAGATATATATCGTCGATATCCATCACGCACCGCCTCCTCTCTGCCTTTATTATATGATATATAAAATAAAAAGGAAATCCCGTAAGGGATTTCCTTTTGTGCGTTTCCTCCGCTTCGCGCCAAGTGCCGCCCCCCTTACTATGAAAATAGCGAGCTATGTGCAGCGACTTCTTTAGGTTCAGAGGGTTCAAAGGGGTTGGCGTAGCGCATAAAATTAAGGAAACGCATAGATCGCAGATATGATTTTCTGCTTTCAAACTTTGTTCCGCTCGGGATCACGGACTGAGGAGATACCACGAGGATCGCATAGCGCAAGGCGGATGGAGCGGAGCAGGCAATCAAAAAGGAAATCCCATTTCTGAGATTTCCTTTTTGGATTCAGGCTTATTTGCGAGAACTCACAAATTAGAATTTGTAGTTCAGTTAATAGCTAGTAGTTATCGGATAGACACAGTTTTGTGTGCCAATAATGTGACTATTAAAATTTCCATTTATGAGTGACCTGAAAGTTCTCTATGTGATCCTTAGAGAGACCAACAGACACCTCAATAGCTCTATTGTAATTGTAATTCTTCTGGAGACCAATAGGAACATAGAAGTGACCATCGTGGGACCTACCGAGACCTGTAGACACTTCCCAATTCCTTTTGTACTCTGCATCAGCCAATTTACGGACCACAGGAGTCATGTTGATCTCTGTAGTTACCTTTGTCTGATCTTTATGAGAAGCCACTGGTATCTCAAGGGTCTCTCCCTGGATACTAGCGGTGTATCTGTTATTTACTACCAAGTCTGGATCTGTGTCTCGCTGCTTCTCTTTAATTGTGACAGTGTGCGTTTCATGGATCACCTCAGTGTCTTTAGACTTACTTTCCACTTTAGATTCAGAGTTAGTAGTAGATAGTGGTTTATGAAAATAAGCATAGCAGCCATAGCCAAGGAGGAAAGAGACTACAGCTACTATGATATATTTGATAGTAGTAGTTAGATAGTTAGTTAGTAAAGATAGCATTTTAGAAGTCCTTAAGAATTGTTTAGAAATACTTTATCATACCTGACCAGAAGAGATAGAGGTCTTTAAGAGGCTTTAAGAGTTCTATATAAGATAGTTTTAAAGTAGTAGCTAATAGCTAGCTACTAACTTAAAATAGAACAGAAGCACTCCTTATGCCACGTCAGTGTGAAGATCAATTTGAAGTCCTCTCTGTGTACCATAAGTAACCTTCTAACCCTCCATCATTGCCTGACTCAATTACCTAAATTGTATGTTCGTGTCTCAAATAGAATTATTAAAGGAAGTTAAACAAGCTAATCTTCCTTTAATAATTATTATCTAAAGGGATTCAGACTCTTTATATGCATCTTTCCTAGACTTAATTTGTCATTAAAGCTCTCTGGTTTTCCCCAATTTAAGGCACCTCCATCTGGATCAGCCCACATCTCTAGCTCTTCTTCCAGATGGTCTTCCATACCAATGTCTGCATCTCTATCAATAACATCATGCCAATAAGCTACTGCCATTGCTACAGCATCCAATCTATCATCATGAGCAAGAGCACCTTTTTCATCACAAAGGCGTGTCATCTGATAAATAAAGGAGTATGCTGGTTTTCTTTCATAGACCTTATAGTCATCCATAATAACACTCTGATTAAGGATGATTTTATGTGACATCAGAAGAGGCTCTAAGGTATCAATGATTCTCTTCTCTTTCTGCTGGCGACTATTGGTCTCCTGAACAGCACATGGATGGATCTTATTAAGGACTGGCTTTAGCAGCTGAGCAAACATGCCATCACCAAAGTTAGATTCAATGACAATCTCATTGACTCCATAGAACTTTGCTTTATTAGCTAAGGTAGTCAATGTACCTTCCGAATAGCCCTCATGATAGCCTCCAATATCGACAATGAAGAGATAACCATTGAGGAACTTAATGATCGCATAAGCAGTCTCATCCTTACCTCTACCGCTAGGGTCAATAGCCATAACCGTTCCAGAATACTCTGAAACCTCCTCAGAGCGACTCAAAGGACTATAGAAGTAATCTCCCTTAAGAGCCACCGAGGGCACGTCTGAGAGCCTTTTAGATCCTTCTGAGCACCATGCCCATTTGAGGCTAGACTGTTTCAGATCAAGGTCTGCTACAATGAAGTCCTTTACCTTTAATGGATACTTTTCAGCATCAGAGAGATTTGTATTAAGCATAAACTGAAGAGTGAACCCTGCCTTACCATAAGACAGTTTACGCTTCTCAATTTCCTCTACATTGAATCTATCTGGGTCTGTAGGGATAAACTTATCAGCAAAAGACTCTGGGTCTGCATCATAAGGGTCTGCCACAAATGGTGCTAAGTCATTCCCATAGGACTCCCTTTCTGCTGTAGAAGCAGGGTATAAGACAGTCCAGATACGTCTGCTATAGCCACGCTTAGTTAGTTCATTATAGAGACTCATTTCATTCTGAGGAGTCCCCAGATAGATGATCTTACCACCCGGCTTTAAGACTGCATCAAATTCCTTTACAGCTTCCCCTAGCTTATCTCGCTGCACCTGAGTACCAGAGTTGTTAGGTACTTCTACGTCATCAGCAATCAAGAGGTCTGCACGAGACCCTGTGATCTGCCCTGTGATACCTACAGATTTCACAGATGGAGAAATGTCTGGTACAGCAAGCCCCACATCAAAGAGATTCTGGGTATCTCGCTGCCCCCTCTGGGTCTGTAAAGGTTCCAAGAAGGGCAGCAAATAGATAATACGTTTGATAAAGACAGCGTTCGCATCTGCTCTATCTTTAGAGGCGGACACAACCAAGACCTTTATTTGAGGGTCTTTCCAAAGCATCCATACGGTGTACGCACAAGTCAAGAAGGACTTAGCGACACCTCGAAACCCCTCAATGATGCTTCGGTCTGTAGGAGTGTTCATAAGGTACTTTGCGATATCGTACTGTATAGGTGTTGGGTCTGGAAGCCCAATAGATTTCCAGACCATGAATACAAAGACACGGAAGTCCTCATGCGCCTTTTTAATTTGGTCTTCGGTCCATAGCAAAGTGTGCTACCTCCTCAAAGATTGGAATCTCAGTAGTCTTCTGTTTCTTCATCAGTTCAGCAACGCCTGGGGTCTCTGGAGTGGTCTGCACCTGGTTCTCTTTAAGGAACTTTCTGACCTTATCCAGAAACGCTGGGTTCCTACGCAGTTCAGGATCATTAAGCCCTTCCAAAAGAGCATCTACCTCTAACTGTGCAATCTGGTCTACCAAAGCACCATCAATCTTCGGCATTGTCTTCATCTCCCCATCCATCAAATTTAAAGAGATCATTAGCTTCAATAGTAGCTACGATCTTGCGAGCATAGTCTGGGTCTGTAGCATAAACAGGGGCAAGGACATACACGAAGTCCTCAACGACCCATCTGCTACGCCATTCAGCAAGAGCATCTGCATATGCTGGCTCTTCAGTAATGAGAATGCACCAATCTCTAATAGCCTCTTCAAGAGACTCATAGGACTGGAATTTATCATAAATGGTAACGTATTCACCATTGATATATTCAGTGGTCTGCTGTCTTACATAGTTGCCCCAGCCATTCCATTTGCGACCAAAGTAGTTGAACTGACCAATGCAGTACCTACCCCAGCCAGATTCAAGAATAGCCTGAGCGATGCATACGGAAGCTGGAAGATTGTATTCAGCACAGACCTTACCAGCTGTGTCTCCGATAAAATCAATAAATTCATCTGGGGTCATATGGTGGAAATCTCCTTTCATTATCTTTTTTAGCTTCATCTGGAATACCATCATGGTCACTATCTACTAGCCACTTACTAAAGGTCTGGATAGCAATAGTCAAGCCTCCAACGGCTGTGATATATTGTCTAAACTCAGACAAGTTAGCATGACCTGTAGCGACCCATTCATATAAGGTCATAACCAAATAAAGCATCAAACAAAACAGAAGGTAACGAAGACTCCATTTGATGAGTCTCATGGAGTCTTTGTCACTTCTCTTAATCTTAAACATACTGATTATCTCTTTGATTTTTCGCTTAACGTAGAGCATATTTCATCAAGGCGTTTAGAATTGATTTTATGAGCTTCTTCAAGAGCTGCTACACGAACATCCAAAGCACGCCTGTCTGCTACACTCCTTTCAATTTCTCTCTTCAACTCATGCAATACGTCACTATTCAGGTCAATAGCGTGCTGTAATGGTCTGATAACAACGTAGTTAAAAGCAGCACTAAGGCAACTTGCTACTGTTAAAATAGCAACAATACTATTTAGAATATCCAAGTAGTCCCCTTTCTTAATATAAATATAATAGGGAGTGCCAAAAGACACTCCCCACCATATTTAACTTACCACTAACTTATTACTAAGTAGTAGGGGTAGAAGGTGTCGTACCTGTAGGGGCTGGAACGATAAAAGCCGGAACAGGGGCCGGGCGAAGTCTCTGAACGAGATCTACCGTCTGTGCTGTCTGACTATTCAGGATATTAGCTGTCATGAGCTGTCTATCCCTTTCTTCCAGTTTAGCCTTCAGTTCTGCCATCTGGTATGCAGAGAACATTGCTCGGGTCTTCTCTCCATCCTCTTTGATAGCTTCTACGATGCTGCAAGTGTTTCTATACCCTTCTGTACGCACTGCATCAATGTTTCTGTTTGTCTCACAGCAGCACATCTGAGCAGACTGCTGATTCTGACCAAGCTGCTGCATAAGACCAAAGTTGCCCTGCATGACAGTCTTCTCCAGACCATTGATACCATTGGTGAGAGCATAGGTGCTATTAGCCTGACCATAAGTCAGACCTCTCATCTGAGACATTTCATTGGAGTAATCAAAGCCCCTCTGAATGTCTGCCTGAGTTGCAGCATTCCCTTTGTTACCAAAGAGATTACCACCACCACCGAGTAATACGAATAACACGACTACCCACAACCATTCACTACCACCGAAACCTGCGCCTGTCTTTTCATTCAGATTGAATACAGGTTGCACACCACTCATACCGTTCTCCATAGAATCACCATTCCTTTCGTAAAAATAATAAGAGAACTGTATATATCAACTCTGCCGTACGCTCAGAGCTGAATACCAAACATAGCAAATTTCTGCTTTATATCGGAAATAAGAGGAGCGAGCTGTGTCTGAGAAATACCTTGTGTAGAAATCATGTTCATAACAACTTGCTGCATTTCTGCTGGGGTCTTACCCTGAAGCATAGTCATTGCCCTCTGGAAGCGTGGATCATTACCAATTAGTGACATAATAGCTGTTTCAATGTTAGTGTTCATTATGGTTAGTCTCCTTTACCTTTAGCAATCAATGTATCTACTTTTTCTTCAAGTGTCTTTAACCTTTCATTCAAACTCTCTTCCTGTCCTTTTGCTTTGTCATACACTTCAATGACTGGAAGACCACTAAGATCAATGTACTTTACATAGACCCTGTTTTCTTTTTTAGAAATGAAGAAAGTGAGAGAGCCACAAGGGTCTACTCTAGCTCTCCTTACTTCCTCTACATCATTTACTTCACCTCCGAAGCTATTGATAGCTGGCGGTGTTGGGGGATAAGCGAACATGATAATCACCTTTCCTTTTTGTTAATCATCAATTAAAGTTGGGGTCTTTTTGTTAATTTCAGGCGACCATGAGATGAAAGCATGCTTCCCATAGTCATGATTTGCTGTCCACTCTTTATTACTATGTGAGGAACATTTTAACCTATAAGAATTTATAGTTTCTCCATATATTACTTTCCACGTTAAGCGATGTACAGTATTTGGAGTTACCCTTACATAGTTAGCTCTACCACTTTCATAGTTATTCTCATAAGGAGAAGCAACAAAAATTACTTTAACTCCAGCAGGAACTGTAAAAGTAAAATTATCATTTATGGAAACTTTTCCTGTGGGAACTGCTTCTTTCTTTACCTGATAGATCACTCCAGCTTTATCTTTTGCATAGCATGGAACATCTCCATTACCTTTTCCCTGTTCCATCTTAACGTATGCCTGTTGCCCCTTAAACTTTATTTTAAGGTTCGGAGATGGACACTCATCAAGGGTCGTATAGGCATGAGCATCATACTGCACCCCTTCTTTTTTGACATGAAAAATTGCACCTAAGTCACTCATTCTATCCACAACTCACTTCCGTTAATAACAAGATGTCCGTTGCTGATTGTAGCAAACCCACTATCATTAGTCAGCTGAGAGGTCTTTGTGGGCAATTCAGTTTTAAGGGCATAGTCTTGTAGCGTTGTCTCTATATTTGTTTTGATTAGGTCAGCGAGAAAACCAAGACGATACCTTGTTGGGATATTATTTCCATCATATGCGATAGATGTCCCCTGTAGTATTACGCTAGATTCTAGTGTATCCCACTCTAATGGTAGATTCCAAACATTATCTATTTTGTTATCTACTTCTGTTTTAGAGTAGTAGCTAGAAGGATCAAACTTAGCAGCATCAATAGCACTTTGAGCTGCTGCCTTTGCACTATTAGCTGCATTAGTTTCACTTGTCTTTGCATTAGTAGCACTTGTAGATGCATTAGAAGCACTAGAAGAGGCTGCCGATGCACTAGAAGCTGCTGCTGTAGCCTTCTGAGTTGCTGTAGCAGCACTAGACGCAGAACTATTAGCACTGTTCTGGGATGCAGTAGCACTAGACTGAGCAGCACTAGCGGAAGCAGCTGCATTACCAGCAAGCACCTTAGCTGCCTCAGCCCAAGTCTTAGAGGATTTACTATCAGTGGCTCCATCTGGACTAGAGGAAGACACAGCCCACTTCTTAGCAAGATCTGCACTATTGTTAGCTTCAGTAGCCTTCGTAGTAGTAGCATCTCTTAAAGTGGTCATAGTGTTGACGTAAGAGTTCCCAGTAGTCACCAAACGAGTGTTTTGCGTATCTCCTGTAGTGGTCAGTCGGGTATTCTGAGTGTCTCCTGTAGCAGTCAAACGAGCATTCTGAGCATCCCCAGTAGCTACAATAGAAGCGTTCTGGGCTGCACCTGTGCTTTTAAGCTGATTTAAGAGACTGTCCTGATTCTTTGTGATGTAGCTAAGAGTGACAGCATCTCCGGGATCTGTAGGATCCAAAAGGTTCTTAATCTTATTAAATTTAGCATCCCAGACATTATCAGTTGTGTCTTTACTCAGACCTCCATCCTGAGCAAGGTCTGAAGTTTCTTCTGCCAGATGGAGCAGCTGAGTAGACTGAACGGTCATATCAGCAGCTTTAAGAACAGAAGCATCAGCCCATCCTACAAGAGGTTTTGTAGCTGTCTGTCTATAAATCTTAATTTTGAGAGTTGTAGCAGCAGCTAAAGTAACTACTCTATCTGTTACTGTAAAATCTGTTCCTTGAGTGAGTTCTGTAATGGACTCATCAGAAATCAGAGAGACATGCACGAATGCCTTTCTAAGGTAGTCAAAAGGAAACGAATACTGTGTCTGAGACCCATTTCCCTGATAGAAAATTTGAGCTTTTCTTTCGTTACTTATTTTCTGTCATCTCCTATTGATAAAAAAAAAAAATAGGTAGTCACTAAGGACTACCTATCATATAAATCTTTGAATTTCTTCTTTAGTTGTCGTTCACTATAGAAGTAATATGCTATGAAAGCAAAGGCAAGAAGGGCAGCAATAAAAGCGACCTCTCCACCAAAAATCGCATTGATGCTCCAGAAGATAAATAAAGGGAATGCAATAAACATGATAAATGCCATTTCAATAAAAACAAGAATGACACAGAACTTTAAATGCCCCAGTATAGCCCCTACCCATATCAGTATTTGTGATATAAATAAGGCATCATTCCAGTTTATATTATCCATGTTTATCACCTCTACGCTAGTATAGCATTATTTGACTTTAGACACTAGCATTTCTGTCTTCTTCTTTTTAGAAGGCTTTGCTTTATCATTCAGCAATTTCTGTACATTCTTTCCTTTAGTCTTCTGCCCCTTCTGTCCTTTGATCTTCTTTGCAGCTGCCTTCTTTTCAGGAAGATTCAGAGACTCTTTAGTCATAGCTCCAAAGTAAGACATAGCCATATAGGACCCCAGAGGGCATGAAGCAACCAGCTTATCAATATCTTTCTCCGTACCTTCTCCTGTAGCTAAATTCTTAGCACCCTGAGCTGCATTATAAATCTTTCCTGCCATCCCCAAAGCTGGTGCCTGATTTGCTGCATCACTAACTCTCTTATCCCAAGAGTCAGAAGCATCTCTTACATTTCTGGAATTATCAACTGTAGTACGATACATTGATTGTCCTGTAGTTACTTCCCACATATCCGAAGCAAAAGATAAAGGAGCTGTCATAGACATGCGAAAGAGACCAGAGAGAGCCACCTTCATCGGACTAGCATTTCTCTCCAGATACTCTTTTCTCTTCTGTTCATCATTTGGATAGAAAGCATATGCCTTAGCTACTGTCATCCCATAATAAGCCAAAGTATTTGTAGCATAAGAGTACAGAGCTGCCATAGCATCATCTCTCTCCCAGGAAGACAAAGCTCTCATAAACTGCTGGTTCATAGCCTTCATAGTGAAGTCTTTGAACTGGAAAAAGAGTCTATGTTTCTCTTTGAATGGCGTCATGTTACCAATACTGTTCTGCTGGATACCTCTCATTGACTCATTATCTATCAGACGTTTCCATTTAGCAAAGGTCATTGGGTCTTCATCCATCCAATGATCTACATTACCTCTTTCATCAATGAGATACTTTTTGATAGCCTTTTGGACATTTTCGATCTCTTTCTGAGTATGAATACCTGCTGCTGCACACTTTCCTTTAGAGAATGGGTTACGCACCATACTCTTCATATTCTTACCCGTAGCCCACTCTAAGCAGTCTTCAATAGCTGCCTGTCTCATAGAATGCACCATAGCATTAGTAAGTTTAGGCATGAAGTTGACAGAAGAAGTAATAAGAGCTGCTCTCTTTACATTCCTATTAAAAGTATCCATACCTCTACCTAAAATAGAGGGTTTAGGATTATCAGCAGCCACCTTATCAAAGATCTGTCCATATACCTTAGAGTCTGTAGAAGCAGATGTACGCCATCCTCTAGTAGCAATGTCTGCTGCAAAGAGCTTTCTAGTAACGGTATCAACAATCTCAGCTCCATCTTTACCAAGGCGAATGCTCTTTGCTAAGTTACCAAAGATAGGAATATTGTTAGCTAATACCTTCCAGCCACCATAAGCAATAGACCCACCAAGTTCCCCCAGCTGTGCCCATGTCATATTACCACCTACGTTTGAATAAGACATACTACGGATCGTATTAGAAAGAGCGTCCCATCCTTTCTGTTCATTTGTATTGTAAGTGCCAATACCAAGCATCTTATGGAGACCCATCTGGAGTGCTTCTAGCTCTCTTTCACCATTTCTGACACCACCATTCTTAGCAAGCTCCTGAGCAATCTTACTATAGAACTCTTTCTGTGCCTTAGAGTCACCAATAGTAGCTCTAAGAGCAATTTCACCACTGAGTCTATTCATGATCTGCGGAAGGAAACCATCTAAGTCATAGCTTCTGATATCCTTATCGAAACTAAATTCGAGCCCATTTTTGAGCTTCATAACTCCAGAAGTATCTACAGGTAAACGATGTTTCAAGGTGTCTGAGAAAGCCGTATATGGGTTTGCTAACTTTGTCTCTTTAAGATCAAAGTTAAGACGAGAATTGTTCTTATCAATACGACCATATGCCCAATTCTTTGCTGCCTGTTCAAGGTGTTCTTCGATCTCTTCCTCTGTAGGTTCAACCCACTGTAAAGGCTTCTTACCTTTATAACTCTTTTTCTTTGCTTCAAACTCTCTTTTCTTTAGTTCAACAAAGTATTTAGCTTCAGCATCTCTATCCATAAAGCGTCTAGCGTATTCTGTAAGATCTGCTAAAACGTCATTGATATCATTGTAGTTACGAGACATCCAGCCGTACAGCTTTTCCTCATCAGTGATTCTGAAGAACTCTTTAACTGAGTTGGTCAGATCCGTCTGATTAAGTAAAGACCCCAGACCCTTTCTACCTCCAAGGTTCTCAGATCTCTTCTGCATCTGTCTCATCATGTCCCCTGTCAGATCTTCCATGTCCTGAGCCAAGCTCTGAATCTCTGGAGAGAACTCTTTCAGCTTCAAAGTGTCTCCTCTAGCTTTTGCATTATAGCAGTCAATAATCTGTTCGTTTACCTTATGAATAAAGTGATTTCTTTGCAGACCATTAAAGATCCCAAAGGTAGCTCTGATATACTGCTGTCTCTTATCAAGGAAAGAAATATACTGAGAGTTCCATCTATCGAGCATTAACTGCTTAATACTTTCAGCGGGTAAGAAGTCAGCATAGGACGCTTCCATTCGAGGATCATTAAAGATCATGTTAGCTGCCATCTGCATTAAACGAGAATGAGAGTTTCTCATGATACCAAAAATGTTTCCAAAGAACATACCATGTTCCATCCAAAGACCTAATCTGCCAAATCTACCCTGACGAGCTTTAGAGCTGGCTCCTTTATCAGACACCGTATCAAAGATAGTCTTAGTGACACCTTCTTTAGAGTAGTGAATTTCACCAAGGTCTTCTGCTACAGCTGCCATTCCTTCACCATTGGTGTTGTTTTTGGAGTAAGAGATACCTTCAATGACATGAGAGCCATCTGGAAGAGTCTGTACAGGATCATCCTTATGAATGGTCTCATGCGCATTTCTTATCATGAGTCTTTCAAGATCACCCGGAGCATTGTCAGCTCTTTCACGAGCTGGGTTTGCAGTATCGGGATAGATTTTTGGACCTTCCTCTTCTTTAGCTGCATTTGTATCTATGGCTTCTGTAGGCTGCTTCTTTTTCTTAGCAACAACAGGACCTTCATCATACAGTTCAGAATGGAAATATTTCTTCAAAGCAAAGTCTTCGATTTCCTTATCAGTCAGATCTTTGCTATCATAGGCAATCTCTGCCTGTCTTTTGATCTCCTTATAGAGTGCAGAGTTCTTGTTAGGCTTATGTGTAATCCAATGCTTAAAGATGATTTCAGGGTTAGTAGACCCTGTAGCTTTTATAGCATCTGCCCACTGCTTACTCTTTACTGCACGAGCTGGATCAAGGATCATAGAGACAACATTATATACATCCTTATCCTTTGCAGCATATTTTTTAAGAGCACCAGCCACTGTGTCTGCTATCCACGTATCAGCATCAAAGTTAGGGTCTAACCACTGTTCAAGTCCCTTACGGACTCTCTTAACAACACTATCTAATTTGTGTCTGTTACCCATCTGCTCCACCCAGTAAGCAAGAGCTTCTTCTGGGCTAGTCGCATTTCTGGTAGCTCTCAACCACACTTTATTAGTTGAGTGCTCCATACGATCCTTAACAATATCAAGAATCTCCTGATAGAGCTTTGGTTCAATCATGTTGCGAAGTGCCATATGGACACCAGCTTCATGCATAACGATACCTGTAAGGTTTCTCTTATTGACCTTTTCACGGATCAAAATAGAGACACCCAGACCTGGCAAACTGAATGCCTTAGCTTTTGGGTCTAACTCAACACCATAACGAGCAGCCCATTTGCGAGCCTTTGCTTCAGTCAAAATGAACAGCTGCCCATTCTTAATAAGAGTATCAGTAATAGAGTTAGGTTCTACCAGATTATAGAAATTGTCTGTAGCAATCTTATTAAGATTCTCTACAGCCCCAGTTGGACTAATTGGAGGGTTTGGTTCAAATGTTCTAGTTTCAGAAGCAGTGATCTTATTGTCTGCTGCTTCTCTCTGAACACCTCCAGTGGCTGTAACTGTCTTCTCTTTGTTGAAGACACCTTCCAAGCCAGCCCCTTCCTGTGCAACTTCTGGCTCTCTTTCTAATTCAGCCTTTTCTTTAGCTTCCTTAGCAGCTCTTTCAGAATAGTGAAGATCAATATCAGAACCTTCCTGTGCAAAGTCATCCAGCATATCTTTATTCAGAGCATCCTGTACATGAGGTTTTACTTCCATTTTAGGAGTAGCCCCAATAGCGACTCGCACCATCTCTTCTTCGGTACTTCTCTTAGTCTGGTCTAAAACTCTTGCAAAATCACCACCAGATTTCGATATAGCACCACCAATAGCACCTAAGATACCACCAAAGGTCATTGCAGTAGCATAGTCTGGTTTAAAGCCACCCCAGCGTTCTGCTGCAAATCTATCTGCCCCTGCTGCTACCGAAGTTGTCAAAGCTCTTGCTGCAATTCTAGCTGCTCTACTCTCATTGATGACACGCCCACCAAGGGCAAGTAAAGATCTAAGTTTAGCTGCCTTAGAGGCAATACTTGCTACTGTAGACACATTTGCCCCAGGGACGAATGCTAAAAGAAGGGTAGGATCCAATACAGACCCCAGAATAGACCCAACTGTAGAAATGCCATAGTCCATTTCATCTACGGCTCTTTCTCTTGCTTTATCTTCCTGTTTCATAGCCAGAAGCTCCAGAAGAGTCTTTCGGTTATGCGCTTGAGTCAATACATAGTTCTGAGCTACTGAGTCTCCTTCAAGACCCTTCTGGACAAGTTCAATATCTTCTTTAGAAGGTCTATAGTCACTCATAGCTAACTCAGCCATAGAGTCTCTATTGATAAAGTTAGCCCAAGCAGTTCTTACAGCAGACACCGAACCCTGGTCTACAAACTGATTGGTAAATTTCTCATAGAACTCTTCCCAGAAGCTATAGACTTTCTTAGGAGTAGGTGTCTGGGGTAACACATATGGGTGTGTCGTGCCCCAAGGACCAACGTGAGTTACGGCTTTATCAATGAAGTCCCCACCAAGATAAGCATGAACACCTTCATAATAATGATTTCCTGAATTATCATCAGATGTAAAATAACCACCATTCTGCAAAGCTGCTAAGTATTCATCAACATTAGATGCTTCACCAATACCATTTTCTGCATACTTTGCAAGATAGTGTCCAAAGTAATCTGCATAGTCTTCTGGAGAGTCAAACATCATAGCATACAGATTACTGTTTGTCATTTTGTTTTCTTCACCATTAGGCTCTACCTGAGTAACACCCCCAAAGTTGTTATTCTCCTGAGCCATACGAGAAGTGAAATTTCCTGATTCATGCTGCCATTGTGCATAGACCCAGTGAGGATCAATGTTATTTGTTCCTAAATCTTCATTAGCAACTTGTGCTGCTCTTTCTGCTAATTCATAATATGTCATTTATCCTCACCATCCATTCCAATTTGGTCCACCATAAGAGGCTCTTCTACTCCCTATCATTGTTGCACCAGAGTCTTCTGTTTCAGCACTCTCAGTATCTTCCTCACTATTTTCTTCTGCTGCCCCTCTATCATAATGCCACTGATTGACTTTATCATAAAATTCATCAAGGGTATACGCCTCATCCCAACCATAACTAGGATCACCAAAATGAATCTTATTATCAACTCCCCACCACCAGGTAGATGCCATTCCTGGATATTCAGCATTTGCACTCTCCTTATAAGCATTCATAAACTGAGTAGCTGCCCCATAAGTGTCATCGGAAGCATCAATGCCATTCGTTGCATCTGTCTTCTTTGCAAAGACCACCTGAGGAATGGGTCTATCATCATACGCAACATAATTTTTCTTTAACGAAGACTGAAGGATATATTTTGCTGCATCTTCATCGGGGACACTAGCTCTCATATACTTCAGTGCTGAGGAATTAACCTGTGCAAAAGAATCGGCAGAAATTGAGATATTGACTGTGTTAGATGGGTCATCTGCATTCGTTAATTCAACAGCATCCCCATCAGACATAGCTTCTTTAGAAAAGGTTTCCGCTGCTTCTTTAACCTCTGCATTTCTTGCCATATTATCTCTACCCTGACAGAAGAGTTCAAAGCCAGCTGTTTCACTTCCTTTGAAGTCAATAAGAGCCTGAATGGTCTGCATATCAGAAGCTAAGTCTTTACCAAAAGTTGCTGCAAAGACTGCTGGATTATAATTCCAAAGAGCAAGACCATTAGTAACACTTCGTGGATTACTTGTGTCACTCATTTCATCTGGAGACATCCCCAAGATACCCTGTTTAAAATACCCTGTATACTCTTTTTGCATCTTCGTATTAGAAGACCAAAGGAGGACCTGAGCAAAGGTCTTCGTATCCCCAGGCTGCATATTCTTGAGTACCTTAGAAGCTGCTGCATATGCCTGATCCGAAGAACAATAGGTACCATCAGCATGCCCTGCCATTCTACGAGCAAGTGCAATATCACCAATCTGATCGCTTGTATTCTGAGAAATACGCTTCTGATTCTGTCTTATCATCTGCTTCTTAGCTGCTTCCTCATCTGCAATCAGAGAGACTCTGTACTTTCCATAGTCGGGCTTAAACATATGCTGTTCAGTAGGTGTCAGATTCTTCCACCAATTATCCAGCTCAGCAACCGTTTTAAACCTAGCCAAGGTCTCCTGCTGTTTAAGCATATACTGATTTGGTCTTGCTTTAGCTGTGTCTTCTGCCATCTTAATGTATGGGTTAAGGTCTACATACTTCCCTACAGTTTCCTTAGCATCCCCATTATCTGTATTAGTAATAGCAATATTTGCACATTTTCTAATGAGGTCTGGAGACCCTACTTCTGTAGCAATCTCGCCTAAAATACCCTCCATTGCTGCTTTTCTTTCATCAAGCTGCAAAGACATTAAGACAGAACTGTTAATGAGTTTCTGAATACCATCAATAAACTCTTCTGGACTCTTATCAGCATTCTCTCTAACATATGTAGAAGCCTCTGCCTGAAAAGAAGCCTTACCTATTGTCATAAGACTCTTAGACTTCTCTGCAATCTTCTGATTAGTTACATTCAAAAGATCCTGAGGATTGGAAGCCCAGAAGCCTTTATAGAACTGGTCTACATCGTAAGACTCATTTACATTATCTTCAAGGAACTTTCTTTTTTCTTGGTCGTATCTCTTACGCTCTTCTTCTGGTTCCTTTACAGGACTTTCTGCCATTGTGATATTGTACTGCTGAGTAAATTTCTCAGACATGTACTTACCTCGCGCCTGTTCAATAGCTGCTACAGCATAGGGGTTATCTGCTAACTGGAACTTCCCATATTTATTCAAAAGCTCAATAGCAGATAACTTTTTCCAATCTTCCTCTGTAGCTGCATTGATGAGAGGTTCTACTTCTACTACTCTTGCTCTGGTTCTATCTTCTTCACCAATAGCGTATTTCATTGCTGCATCACCAAGACCAGTAAGAGACCTATAGAGTCTCTCACCTACCCCAGTATTCACAATTCCCTGAGTAGCATTTAAGTTCCTCAAGGACTTCTGATAAGTGGCTACTGGCTGTTTAGTAAACTGCCTCTGTGTACCCACTGCACTTTGTACTATATTAGCCATTTAGCCTCCTATTATTTGATATATAATTTACTACTCTTCAGTTTTCCTTTTCCATTATAGACATTCTTATAGGATGCCATAGAAGGGAGACCATTAGAATTGTAGGTAAAGAAAGACCCAGATTTTTTGGTGTCTGGGCTATGAGACCCCCAGAAATTAAAGGTACCTCCATTAGCCTTTGCTGCTGCCTTCTGTGTCTTATACTGACCATACCCAGACAAAGCCGTTGCACCAAGAGCCAGAATATCACTGAACTTCTGTGTCTTAGAGATCTTTCCCTGCTCCTGAAGATTTGCAATGTAGTCCTTTGTAGACAGTAAAGTAGATTCTTTATTGAGATCTACCTCATTAGATTTTCTGCTATAGTTATCCTGAATAGATGCTACAGTACGAGAAGTGTCTGCTTCAGATGCTCTCATCAGTCTATCAGCTGTTCTACCACCTCCAGCATAACCTTCATTGATTGCAGCATTTACCTGAGAGTTCAGCTGCATCTGGTTAATTCTGGTCTTTATAATATCATTTACAGCAGCATCATAAGCATCCTGCCTTTCCAATTCATAATTCTGAAAGGCATAGTTCATTTCTTTAGTAGCTCCTCTAGCCTGAGCTTCAAGGTATTTTGCCTGAGCACTGTATTGCTGCCTCATGCCCAAAGCCTGAAGACCTACCTGAGCTGCTACAGCCCACCAACACATAAACTAACTCCTTTCAATATAAAAATGTACCAATTTTGAATTAAAGGGGTCTGGATGAAAACGAGCCCCAAGGAACTCTAAGAACCTGATATGAAGTGTATTTCCAATATAGGCTGTATTGGTGATGTATGGATAGGCGTCTAAGAGACACTTAACGAACCATTTAGACCACCTAAGAAATGCTATCTTATGGTCTTCCACTGCTGTAGTAAGAAGCATCCAACCAACGACACCCTGAGAGTAAAGACCCCAATCTAACATCTCTTTATACCATCCACCAATTCCAAGTAAGACCCCATCACATCTAATGACCTTTACATGCTTTTTATTTCTAAGAAGTTCGTCCAGCTGATCCCTAAAGGACTTACCAGACACAATCCTAACTTCCTTATCATCCAGATATCGGATATTGTCTGCAAATTCTCTGATATCTTTTTCTGTAGCTCTGTCAACTGTTATCATATCGTCCTAGTCCTCTTTATGTAATTACCTTCCCATGTGTATCCCATAAGAGACATAGCAGTAGGTGCCTGTGTCTTAATGGAAATCTGAACGTTGTCATTCTTACCCATAATGGGAATGGTCATAGATCCAGTCTCCATAGGGATAACGTTCATCTTATTATTCGTTGCACCTAAGACCCTTGCTGTATGATAGTAGCAATGAGAACTCCGAGTATCATTATGCTTTACCTGAACTTCAAAGTAGCCAGATTTAGAAAAGTTAATTTTCATTCTGGAAAGCTGTAATCTACCTTCCTCTTCTGCTACTACCCCTGCTTCTGTTCGCTGCTTAATCATGATCTGAGAGAGCTGTACATAGAATGTAAAAAGCTCACCAAAAGTTACCTTCTGTCCTCTAAGGTCTCTATTGATGTAGACATTATCATTCTTTACATCATTGTAGCTAAACTCATAATAGTGTCCATCTGAAGTTACGACCCCATACTTTGCACCAGTAGACAAATGATTACCATATGCCTGACCAATATGAAGGTGTGTCTTATCATTGATGTCATCATAATTTGACTCAGCAATCGGAGCAGACACAGCCTTACGATCCAAAAAGACTCTATAAGGTTCATCATTGTAATCTTTGGTGTTATAAGTGAAAATCATCTTCTCCATAAACAGTTCCCCTGCTCTGGAGACCAGCATATAGAAAGTCGAATCAAAGAAGCCCCCACCATAAATAGTAGCTCCCTTAAATTCCCAATAAGACCACGAAGACTGCATCCTGGCTTCTTCAGAAAACAGATACTTATAGACATAGATTCTGGATGTGTTCCCAGAAGAAAGTGTCAATAAGATATGTTCGTTATTGGAAGGACATAGTGCATAGACACCATTAGGAATAAAGGAAGGAATATGAGAAGACACATCCTGAGCATCTTTAGTCCCCTGCGTATCATTCATGGTGTAATACTCATTCATCGAAGAAAACTCAGCCCTCTTAACAATGAAATACATTCGTCTACCAGCCCCTACAGGTTTTACTTCTTTAGCAGATGTAAACTGAGTAGCTAGAGGAGCAGCTGCATTCTGAGGTGTTAAGACCCCATCAGCAGATAAGATGAACTGAGAATTAGATGAAAACAGTACCAAGTCCTGTGCGAACGGTACAGCGTGATATAGGGTGTCTACCTCATTATTGGAGACAGCCAAATCAATAGGGTCTGTATCCTGTACTTCTACAGCAGACCCCATCCAGAAATTGAAGAAAGAAGCAGACCTGGAAAGGATAATATTTTCCCCGCTAAGGAATCCTAAACGATTTCTAAAAAGAAATACATCATTGATCTTTCCGTCCACAAAAGAAGGATTAGAGTTGGAGTCTTCATCCCCTGTGTCTCTATCATCCCACTGTGCCTGTTTCACTGTAAAAGACCCATCGGCGTTTCTGGTCATAATGTGAGGCATTGTTGCTTTGTCATAACCAGCTAAAATTCCTGGCTCTGCACACTCTTTCCAGACATTTTCAGATGCCTTATATGTGACATAATAATCATCGGATCCAGAACCATTGTCCCCTAAGACCTTTACAGTGTAGCCATCTTTTGCTTCTGTAGGAAGGTTAGTGAATTTCTGAGCTGTGTGAAAGATGCCAAACATGCCCTGACCATTGAAGCCATCTACACATTTGACATTCTTAATAGTCACATCTGCTTTAGTCAGATAAAGACAAGAGTTATACTTCTCTACTGTCCACCCTTTAGAAGAAGCAGAATCACCTAACTGGTCTCTAATAAAGTTCGTATCAATCTTCTGTGTGTCTGTTGCATTATCCCCATTAGGTGTCGTGTAAGAGGCGATCTCTGTATCATTGATGAGAATCTTATAAGTTCTGCCATACTGACCAGATTTCACATTGACTATACAGCTATGGTCATCCCAGGTGTAGGGTACTTTAGCAGTCCCCATTTTGACTACCTTTTCTCTATTTACGATAAAGGTGTAGTCAGCAATAGTTACCAGTCTAAGAGCCTTTCTAGGATTAGACACAGTAATATATGCCTGTCCATCTCCCTCATATTTGACATTATAGGACTTACCGTCTTCATCCCAGACCCTAACAGAAGTGCCATCAAAGAGCATGACATACTTCTCTGTTTCATCTCTATTGACAATATGAACAAGACAATTAGGGTTCGTAGGAGCAGCTCCAAGATCTCCTACATAAAGAGTCGGGGGTCTTTTCTGAAGACCAGAAGACTCTGTAGAGAAGCCATTGACCTGATGTGCTAACTGTTCTGGAAGTCTAAGAAGATCTGGCTGCTGAGAGATACCAGAAATCATATTTTTGATTGTCTGTGATACTCTCGACATATTATCTAGCCTCCAAAGTCTGAACAGGCTGTACAGAGAACATAGTGTAATCTCCAAGTTCCATTTCATATTCCTGGAGTGCTGCCCATGCTTCCTGTTCCTGAGACATAAGATTCTGACCAATGTTATCATCATTCAAAGTCTGGGTCTGGAAGATACGAGCTGCTTTAGCCACGATGTAATCCCTAGCTACAGGTGGCATATAATCAAAGTCAACCAGTCTAATGATTTCTACTTCAATATCGGACTCAAAGGTGTCTGTCTGATTATCAAAGTCATATACATAGTCTCCCCTCTGGATATACTTAGTACCGTCTGTACCAACCAAATAGAGAAGATCATCCTGCCATTTAATTTTCTTAGTAGTAATATCAACATTCAAATAGGTGTCTTCAATATGATTGAAAGACCAACCCTTAGACTGCACCTGTCTATTCACCTTGTCTAAGACACGAATGGCATTTTCTACATCGACATTCTGAGAGTCTTCCAAAGTATTGACAGGAGCTTCACCAATAGCTGCTAACATATCATTGATAGCTTCTAAGGCTTTATTAGATGTAAGAATCATAATAGCTCCTTTCTTATTAAATAAATAGTTGTGGTGTTCCTTTTGGGACTCGAACCCAAATCTCTCATTGATCGCAACCGTAGGGCGTTCTTCCATTGAATCTAAAGGAACATATAAGGAGGCATATGGTACGAGCCATACACCTCCTTTTAATTACTTTGAGTATATCTCTATACTCAGCTCCTATCTGCTATTAGACAGAAGCAGTGATGCAGCCCATGTAAGCTGCTTCTGGACGAAGACCACCATGACCTACTGCATAAGAGGCAGCAAGCATATCAGACTGGTATTCTGCACGGCGTGCACGTTCCAGTTTGAGATCACGGAGCTTCACAGTACCTACAGCGGACTTATGCATTGCGATAAATGCACAAGAGTCTTTGTAGTCTTCTGGGAAGATATGACCAGCACCCTGAAGAAGTCCATCATTCTTTGCAGCACCACCCATGGTCAGATGCGGACATTCAATAATATCGAAGCCAGCAATACGGAGGATGTTAGCATCAGTAATAGATGCAATACCACCATAATCACGATTGATAGCAACAAGAGACGCAATGAGTGCAGTACGAGCAGTCGGAGTCATAAATACATAGCGTTCAGTTTCCGGAACGTAGTTATTAGACATCTTAGCTTTGATTTCCAGAAGAGACTGGACGAGAGCCTTACCTTCTGCTTCGGTAACACCAATGTCTGCTGCTGCAATCTTCTTAGTGATGATTTCACCCTTACCGAGACCAGTCAGATTTTCTTTGTTAGCAACAACCATCTTTGCTGCTTCTGCAAGAACTGCACCGTCCATTTTAAGAGCCAGTGCTTCACCCATCTGTTTGGAATATTCAGAACGAACATCGAAGTGAGACAGAGCTTCTTCAATGTCTGGAATCATCTGAGAGGTGGTCAGAAGACCGTCAATAACGATCACCTTTTCACCAGTCGGAATGTTCTGACGGATGTCATCAAGAGACTTACCCGGTTTCAGATATGCAGCGTCTGCACGACCAAATACCGGGAACTGTGCCGATTTACCACTAGAGATAGTTCTAACAATGTGTCTCCCATTAGTCACGGAAGAACGAGAGAAGGCAGCAAGGGTCTCACCTGCAAATACCTTCAGATATGCGCCCAGAGTGTCAGTAGTACCCTGAATCAGACCAGGCTGTGCGACAGTAACGTCAGCCACTAATAAATCAACTCCTTTTCAATAATAAAAAAAAATCAGCCCATGAAATTGGACTGCATTGTCATACGCTGTACCTTTTCGGTATATGCCATGTCTGTACCATATCTCGGATCATTCATTGCTTTTACCATAGCATCTTTGCTATTAAAGCCTCTATTGTCTACAGACCCAGCACCTCCAAGAATAGAGCGATTTGAAGTACCATATTTAGTTGTCATCTGTGCTTTGTAGCCATTGATGAGAGCAGACAGCTGAGTCAGACTGCCAGAGTCAATCGTTTCATTGAAAGCCTGTACATCTGCCTCCCCAAGACTCTTAATGAACTCACAGAGTCTTCCGTATTCTGCTTCACCACCAGCCATTTTATATACAGCATTGGTATATTCCTGTACCTGTGCTTCAAAGCCTTTAATAAAAGCATTTACAACAGACTCAGGATAACCAGCACCTTTAAGAGCTTTCATGGACTCTTCAGAGAGTTTCCCATTCTCTTCATACTCTTTAGCTAAGGCATCATAATCGACACCCTTATTAGCCAGGTCTGCCTTTACATCCTGTTCTGCTTTCTTCTGCTCTTCGATACCCTGTTCAACTGCTTTTAATTCGTCTTCAGGTTTATCTTCTTTCTTGTCTTCACTCTTAGACTCTTTCTTTTCAGAACTTTCTTCTTTCTCACCATTATTAGTGATTTCAGCTTCTTTGTGCTCATCAAGAGTCTTCAGAGCTTCTTCTTCAGCAGTCTTTCCTGCATCTACTGCAACACCAGCATCCACTTCTGTGCTAGTATCCAATACCTGTTCTTCACCTTCCATTATGTTCCTCCTTCATTACCATTAGCTTGTTCCATCATACCAGCAGCCATCTGAGGTGCAGCCTTTTCAGCCATTGCAGCCATCTGGTTCTGCTGCTGTTCCTGCTGGATCTGTTCAGGTGTCTTAATCAAATTTTCTGTATTGATTGAGAGACCATTAGCCATTCTTTCAGCCATTACAGTCCAGTTAATAACCTGAGCCATCTCAGGGTTCTGACTAACAATCTGACTAAAAGTCATCATCTTATTGAAATCATGTCCTCTGCCAATAGCAGCAAGACCAGTAGTAATAGTTGGTTCTACAAGACCATCAAGATCTGGAATCTGACCAGTTCCTTCCAGCTGTACTAAAAGTCTTCGTACAAGTGGCAACTGGAGTTCCTGAGAGAGGATCGAATAGACCCCACCCAATGTGTCTTCCAGTTCAGATGCAACGTATCTGATTTCTTCTGCTGTTACTCTTTCACCGTTTCTCTGGACTGCTGAATTGAGCATAAATGCAAAAGACAAGCGGTCAGAAAGCATGGTGACAGTAGAAGCTGCTACCTGTAAATCAGCACCTTTGTTCAGCTGAAGTGCCTGTACATCATCTGGTCTCCCTGGTACAAAGCTCCCAGACTTTGCCTTAGAGAGCTTAAATGGTCTTGTAATACCATTAGGGTTGACCAGATAAAGAACATTGGCACAGATAGCGGACATCTCTACAATGGCTTTAGAAAGTGCCTCAAGAGATTTCAGGTCTCCCAAATACTCTTCCACAAAGGAGCGCCCATAAGACTCTCCATCCATCTTTACCATTCTCAGAGGGATCCAAGGAGTCTTATCCTTTGGATACTGCTGCTCTGTGCCACTAACTACTTCTCCATTGACTTCCTGATAAGAGTAAAAAACGTCATTTTCAAGATAGACATGAGTATAGATAGTAGTCAGATCTTCTGGTTTCTTATCTTCTCCTCCACGAGTAACCAGAGCCTTTACGTCATCTGGAAGAGCTGCATAAGCAATCTTATCCATAGCTACAAGCTGGACAACATTTCCCAAAGCATCTCTCTGGAGAACATAAGAATTTAACTTATAGAGTTTCATACCCCCTTCTTTTGGAGGCAAAAATAAAAGGCAATTACCAGTGACTACAAGCACTTTAATTGCCTCTGCTAAGGTGACACGATATTGATGTGTCTCCGCATATTGAATTGCTTTCTGTTCGAGATTAGACAAAGCCTGTTCAACCTGTTCTCGCATCTCAGGCTGATTTGCAAGGTCTGCTTCTGCATCTTCCCCCGGTGTAAGTCTAAAGAATGTGTCATTAGGAGGGAACAATGCAAGCATCAATTTAGACCCTAGATTGTTCACACCTCTAGCTCCAATACTCTGATAGGGTGTATCAAAGTTAGAAGAACCATTAGACCCTTCTTTAGGAAAGAGTGAAGGAATTGTGTATGTAGCACAGTCTTCTGCTCTAGTTACATAAGGGGATCTATCAGAAGACAACCTTTCATAAATAGACTTTGCGGTCTCTTCATGATTAAAAGTTGTTCCTTTTTTAGCCATTTGTCACCACTTACAGATTCAGACCTGTGCCTGTAGTCCCTCCACCAGATGCATCGGAACCAGACCCAATCATCAGACTCTTTTTACCTACTGCTTTCTTTTTTCTCTTTGTTGCATCTGTGTCTACATTAGTATCATTATTCTGTGCATCAACTGCGGGAGCTGCTGCTGCCCCTGCCGAATACTCTACAGAGCCACCAGAGCTTCTAACACCAAATAGACCACCAATAGCATGCCCAATAGATCTGAAAGGCTTTGTAATAGCCTTACCTACCTTACCCATTAAATACTCCAACCTCCTGTGTCATTTACATTAACTCTGTTATTTGAATTTGTGCCTCGGCTAATCTGTAATGCCTGAGCGCCCCTTCGCTTCTGCTTCCATGCATCAGACCCCCCATAGATAGGAGAGTTTGGTGTGTCTGCTTCTGTAGAAGGAGTGAGCTCTCTGGCAGTGACAGAAGGCTGAGAAATTTTAGGTGTCTTCCACAAGCACATTAACTCACCTCATTCTGCTCTTCAGCAATAGCCCTTAAATGATTGATAATATCCCTAGCACCTTTCATGTATCCAATCTTGTACTCTGCTAGTTCTCCTTCCAGGCAGTGCAGCAAAGCATCAAAATCATAGATTTCATCAAGGTAACTAACAATATCTTCATGTACATAAGGAGTCTTTAAAGTTTCCATATACACCTCCATCATTGCGTGTCTCAATTAACTCTAAAGAAGGTGTCTCAATTAGGTAACACCCATACAAAGTTAGGGTATGAAAAAGTACATTTTCCATGTCTCTTATAGAGATTTTCAAGTAACTCCGGCTTATCTGTCATGGACGCCCCTGTCTCCATCAAAGTACACCCAAGAGCCTTAGCTCTCTTCTTCATATACTTCAAAGCAGTGCGACCAAAGCCATGGAAAGAGGGGTCTAATGCTAATACAAAGATCTCATCAAGACAGGTGTAACGTGTATACCATGGAGTAACAACGTCAAAAGCTAAGACCCCTACATTCCTGCCTTCTTTGTCCCTTTCCCTAAAGAGAATCAAGTGCTTTGCTTCTGCTAACCAATAAAGGTTATAATAAATAGACGTATAGTCAGCAACCTTCCCTGCTGGTTTAGAGTTCAGTGAACGCAGCTGATCGTAGATCTTAGAAGCAATATACTTCAGGAGCTTATCATTATTAACATCTACTTCGATGGGGACCAGAGGATCAACTTTCCACTCCGATAATCTTCGTCCCTTAAAATACGAGCGACTCTTGCTTGCTGCAAAGCATCCTCTTTTGTTAGACCCTTTCTTATGAAGGTCTTCTCTACGGTTCCCCAAGATACTCCACTCCTTTCAAAAATCTTTTCTGCTGTCTTCTCTCCAATACCGGGACAGCCATCATAGTTATCCGCTTTATCACCAATGAGTGTCTGTGTATAAAACCATTTGTCTGCTTCTCTCTCATCAATGTGATACAATTCCCCTTTTAGGAAATTATAAAAGACCCCAGGAATAGACCTGAAGTCTTTGTCTCCACTACAATGCACCTCATGCCCTTTGTGTCTAGTGGCTAAAATGCCAATAACATCATCAGCTTCTAAGGTAGGAATGCTCTTTGTATCATAGTTGTCAATGATCCATTGCAGCACCTCAGCATAGCAAACAGGTTTCCTTTTACCAATTCTGTTAGCTTTATAAGTAGACAAAATTCTTTTTCTGAAATTCACCTTTGGATCTGAAAGACACATTACAATCTTATACTCCCCTTCATAATTGAGTTTGTCTAAGATCGTAGTTACAATTCCTTCTACTCTATCATCCACCTGTGTCTCTGCCTCTTTAGCGTCAGCATGAAGAGTCCACAGACCATCCCCCCAATCTATCTCTCGCTCCACGGAAGAGCAAGAGACAAAACAAAGCATATCAGCATCAAGAAGAATATAGAGCATATTACAAATACCCTTCCTTCTTCAGGAGCTTAAAGCCCTTTGCTGTTACATACCATGCATTTGTAGCAGTACCAGACAGCACCGAAGAGATGTGTCCCCTAGAAGCTGCCTCTGCAATAATAAAAGCATGCTCTCTAGCAAAGTCACTCTGAAGGGTATACTGTTTATTCATCATCTTACAAAGTGTCTCAAGGTATTTGTTCAAATAAAATACTCCTTTCGTATTAGTGACAGTCATACCAGTTCCTCCCTTTCATACCATCTGTGTCTAACTGTACTCTGAAATTAAAATGTGCCTGAGTGTCTCTCATAGCTGCCTGTGCTTCTGCAATAACAATGTCTGAAATCTCAGGTGTTCTGCATGCGATCTGCTGCTCGTCGTGCACCCAAGCCATAAGAGCAAAGTCACCATCCCAACCATGCGTAAGTCCACGAGCTAATAACCTCTCTTCCGTTCTTACAATCCAATATTTACAGACCAAAGCTCCAGCGGATTGCAGCAGCAGATTAAGAGCTGAATGGATAGACCTTACATGTAAGTGTCTTCCATCCAGTCCCTTCAGGTACTTTCTTCTCCACTTAGTGATCTTTCCATGATACTCTTCTGCTACCAAACATTTCTCAATGGTCTTTCTCAACTGAGAGATAGCAGGGGTAGCAGCTAGAAATTTCTTTTTAAGTCTCTTTCCGTCTGCTGCATCACCTCCAACAATCTTTCCCATTTTGGCATCACCAGCACCATATAAGAAAGCATAGATAAACGTCTTCGCATTATCTCTTGTAGGAAGACCAGCTGCTTTCTGATTTGCTGTATGAATATCCCCATGCACTACTTCATGTGCATAAGCACCTCCATCATAGGGATATAGAAAATGAGACAAGCAGCGTAACTCCAGACCACAAGCATCAATACCAGCTTGTACCCACCCAGCTGGTACTCCGAATAAACTTCTACACTCCTTGCCGTATGGACTAGAGTTATGAGGAACCTGAGTAACATTAGGCTGAGAATGAGTTGCACGACCACTAACAGTCCCATTAGGATTGACTCTCCCATGGATCTTTCCATCTCCTTTCACACACTTCAACCATGCCTGAGTGCCATCAGCTAACTGCCCCAGACGCTTCGTAAGCATTAGTTGTTCTTCAAACAGAGGAGCCAAAGTACGAATTTCTTCAGGTGCTCCTTCATCTTTCGCCATAAAGTGAAAAGTCGTTTCATCAATTTTCAGCCTCCCATCTTCTGCATACAATTCTTCATTATCTGGACTATATCCATAGTGCTGCCTAATGATCCATTCAATCTGCTGCCTAGACCTAGGATTGAAGTCTTTGTATCTCTGAATGGGAACTCCTGCTTTATACCCCAGTCTCTTATTATCCCTTTTGGGGATGAACACTTTATCTGGAATAGGTGGAGCCATCTCTTTGATCTGAGAAGACACAGCAGCAGCTCTATCTCTAAGAGTCTTTTCAAGAACCTTTGCTCCCTTTATATCAAATGGAAAGCCATTTTGTTCCTGTTTGAACATGAGCCACTGAGCTTTATGCTCCAATTCAATAGCAGCAGCAGGATAGTTTTTTGCTACTTCTTTCTCATAAAGAGCTTCAGTAACTACTACGTCCTGAATGTTATACTTCAACATGTCTTCGTTAAACATTGCCCAAGCATCTTTTGTGTCTTCGGCATATGTGCCTTTATAGACACCCAGACGATACCCATAGGCTTTCAAGGTATGAGACCCAATCAAAGACCCAGGCATATCCTTCTTACGAAAAGCACTATAGTCAGATTCAGCAATATTTGAAAAGACCAGTCTAGCCAGAACCAATGTGTCTACCACATTCTTTCTTTTGTCTCTAGGGATATCAAACCAAGGATAAATCTTCTGGATAGCAGGAATATCGAAGTTGATAATATTGTGTCCACAAATACCTTCTCCGTCATTCACTGCTTTCCAGAGTCTCTTTACTCCTTCTTCAATCTCATCTGGTCTATAGCCAATTACATTATGGTGTCCATCAGATATGCTCATGCAGTGAATTGTAGTCATCGTATCTAAAAGACCATCCGTCTCAATATCAAAAATAAGCATATCTAATTTCCTCCTTATGCTTTACTTACATTCCACAAGCACTGTAACCGCAACCAACACAATAGCCACAGTGTCCCTCTACCTTAAAGAGTTTTTCATGACACTCTGGACATTCTCTATAATCTGCATCACCGCTGCATGTTGGTTTCTTCGGTGCTGGTTCAGACTTCTTTACAACCTTTTCGGTATCCTCAACGCCAAGAATGTTTCCTCTTCGGCAGCCATCTCTGAAGACAGTAATACCTTTGCACCCACTTCTCCAAGCTGCAATGTAGATATTAAATACATCATCTACCGTTGCCTCTTTCGGAAGGTTGACAGTAGAAGAGATCGCATTGTCTACATGTTTCTGAATCGTTGCCTGAAGAATTACACGATTAGCCCACGGCACGTCATGTGCTTCTACGACCCACGGAAATACATCTTTAATCTCCTCTACAGTCATATCCAGAGGATAACCAAAGTGCTTCAAAAGATCCTCAATAGAACGTGCATAGACTCTAAAGTGGTCTCCAGTCTTTTCCATTTTGTGTGTAGAACGTTCATAAAAGAGCTTAAAGATCGGTTCAACACCACCTGTGAAATTCCCCATGAAGAGACTCATAGACCCTGTAGGAGCAATAGACAGAAGAGAAGCATTTGCCATTCCATAGCGAGATACTTCTGCAAGCTCCGAAGTGGTCATAAGGTCTTTATCAATCTGAGAAAGGATGCCAGGGAAGAACTTATCATAGCTTCCGAAACGAATAGCCTCACCAATAGAAGCTCTCAATGCCACATCATGCATCACGCTGAGCAGAGTGTCTGCAAACTTTACAGACTCTTCAGAGCCATATTTGATTCTGAGAGCTACCATAGCATCTGCCAGACCAAAGAGTCCCAGACCAATCTGTCTCCAATCATCAATACATTTTTTGTTAGCAGCAAGTGGCTGTTTTTCATAGCCATACTTCAATACATCATTCAGTGCCATAACTGCTTTAGCTACTGTTTCCGCAAACTTCCTGTAGTCAAAAGATGCATCAATCTCAAACTTACGTTTAACAAAATTGTAAACGTTGATGCTGCCAAGATTGCAAGAGCTATAATCAGGACCCAAGAACTCACTACAAGGATTGGAAGTAGAAATATGGTAAGAAGGACGGTTAGGATTGAAATTATGTTGCTGAATGCGATCATTAAACATCACCCCCGGATCTCCCATGTCCCATGCGACTGCACAAAATCTCTTAAAGAACTTTCGGGCATCAATGAATTTTTCAATAGTTTCCCCTGTGTCTTTGCATTCAAAGTGCAGTCTGAATTTGCTATCAGTCAGAACAGCTTCCATAAATTCATCTGTAAAGAGTACAGAGATATTCATAGATGCGAGTTTCTGTCCTTCTTCTTTCAGATCCAGAAGTGCCTCAATGTCTGGATGGTCGCAATTTAAGCAGACCATTTCTGCTGCACGTCTCCCTCTAGCTCCGATAATGTCCCCAGTAGTGTTGTACAGATCAAGGAAAGAGATAGCACCAGTACTGGTCTCTGCTGCATTTCTAACCTTTGCTCCCTTTGGTCTAAGTTTAGAAATATTTACACCAGCACCACCCCCACGAGAGAAGATCCTAGCCATCTCTGCATTGGACTTATAGATAGACTCAATGTCATCTTCAGGCATTGGCATAATGTAGCAGTTAGAAGAAGAAGCCTTAACTTCAGGTCTTCCTGCCATGTACAGGGTTCTACCACCAAAACAAAAAGAGCCATTTGCAAGGCTCTCTTTTACAAAATCATGAAGTTCTGGTCTAACAATAGACGCTACTCTTTCACAAAAATCTTCAGGTGTCTCATCTGGAGTAGCTGCATACTTTGCCTTAAAGATACCCATAGACACTTCACGATCTTCCCAAGATACACTCATGTATTCCTCCTAGTTATTAAAAAGGACAATCTGCATCATCCTCATCATTTTCATCTTCATCAAAATCACTTAATCTATCTACAGCTGTCAGTCTATCTACTTCTCTTTCATAGTAGAGATAGCCAGCAATACCAGTCTCTCCTGTCCATCTATTCTTCAAGACACGGATTCTGACAAGGTTCTTCTTTCGACCATCTGCTTGCTGGTTTCGCTCCAGACCAATAACTGTATCTGCTAACTGTGCAATAGCACCAGACCCTCTAAGCTGAGATAGAGAAGTAGCCCCACCTTCTTCGTGAGACTGCTGGTCTGAAACTCTTCTCAGATGAGAGATAACAATCAGACCCACTCCTGTTTCTTCTACAAGAGATCTCATTGTTGTCATCAACACATCTATCAGCTTTCTTTCGTTGTCCCCTTCAATACCAGAGACAGCAATAGATACATGGTCTAGGATGATAAAGTCACACTTCTCACCTACAGCCATATATCGAATTTTGTCCATCAAGTTGTCTCCTTCAAGAGACCCAAAGTGTTCATAAAGTACATAATTGCCTGTACCCATAGTCTTATCAAAGGCTGCCTTAAAGTCCTCATCAGATAGACCCTGCCTATTGATATAGAGTCTTTTTCCAGCAGCTATAGACATAAGTCCTTTGACTGTCCTCTTCACATTTTCTTCTAACATCAGCATTCCTACCTTCAGGTTCTTATTGACACCCATATCATAGGCAAGCTCTCTAACAAAGGTAGTTTTCCCAACACCAGTGCCAGCTGTTAGTACAGTAAGTTCTCCTTTACGAATACCCATAGTCATCTTATTGAGATCAATATTCCATGGATAAGGATAGCCAGTGTCATTATCATCTTCTTTAGACACCTCTTCCCATGTGTCTTTACCGTTGATAATTCCATCTGGCATATATGGTTTTGCGGACCAGATTGCCTTAATGACATCCTGCCCCTTACCACTAAGTAAACATTCATTTGGATCTTTGCAAGGAAGGTTAGCAATGAAAAGTTTATTAGGTTTCAGTAACCCCTCTACGCTCTTCACTGCCTGTCTTCCTGCTTCATCCATATCGAACATGACAATAACCTGTTCAAAGGAGTTGAGCCAATCCATATTAGCCTTAAAGACCTTTTTGGCAGACCCAACACCCAAAGGGATAGACACAACAGGATATTTATTTCCTTGTAGCTGAGAGACAGTTAGACAGTCAATCTCTCCTTCAGTGATGATAAGTTTCTTACCACCACCCCCTGCCCACTTCTGCTGCCCATAGAATCTAGTAGAAATATCTCCACGCACTCTAAAGACCTTGTTAGCATATCGAAGTTTTTGTCCAAGGATCTTTCCATCATCATCAAAATAATTTGCTACCTGTGCCCATTCTCCTCCTAAAGGAGCTTTGAAATATGAGTAAGCCTGGCACGTTGCTTCTGTAATACCTCTAGCTCTCAGAGAGTCTAACTTCATATCCTCTAGCGGTATAATTTTCTTCGTAGAAGACACAAGTTCGTTTTCCTCATCTGCTCCATGATAGGTATTACAAGAAAAGCAGTAGGTGTGTCCATCACTATACTCACAAAGAGCATCATGAGAGCCACAATCAGGACATGGTAAATGAACTCTCACTGCTGTGCTTTCTTCATGCTCTTTCATTCAGTTAATCCTCCATATCTCCAGCATTATCAACTTCAACAATCTCTGCTTTAGGGTATTTAGCAGTAATCTCTTTGACAGCTTTCTTTGCTGCCATTGTCACTTTCTTTTCCCCTGCTGTGTCTATCAAAATAGCTACAGCTTTGTCCTCATGTTCAAACCACCAACCCGCATAAGCATACTCAACACGATCAGCTTCAATTACACCATTTGCTCTAATGATGTAATGGAAGCCTGTGTCAAGTCCTCCACGTCTCATGCATTTCACTCTAAGAGACTCCAAATCCGTCTTCTTCAGATCTTTTTTTACAATGTAAATGTAGTCAGTGGCATCCCTCTTTCTAAACTTTAAATTTACAAAAGCCAAATAAATTTCACCTCCATCATTGCGTGTCTCAATTATGTTTCTTCTTCAAAACTAGTCCTTTGGTGTCCTTCTTTTTCTCTCTAAGCCATTTATCTGGAATCCATTTGTCAGCAAACTGAAACCCATACTTATTGCACCAAGCAGCATATGTTGTCTTAGACCCTTTGTAGATAGGTGTCTTTGAGGAAGAAAAGACAAATCTAATATCCAGGCTAGGGTATTGTGCCTGGATCAAGAGATGTTTCTTTCGGTCCTCAATATCAAAAACACCTTTTGTCTCCACAATAATTCCATTGGGTAAGACAAAATCAGGGGTATAGGTGTGAGGGGATGCAGGGATCTTATAAGGAATCTGATATTCCTCATATTTTGCATCAATGTCTGCATCCCTCAACTGTGCTGCAACTTTATCTTCCAGACCAGATCTGTAGGTGGCGTCTACATGCTTAGACCAGCCACCTCTTCTGCTGAAAAATCGTTTAGCCATTTTAGAAGTCTCCGTCTTCAGGTCCTTCTTCGGTAAACGGAACGTCATCTTCCTCTTCTACGTCAGTAGCAGAGAAGCCTTCTTCCTCACCAAAACCGAAGCCCTTTGCATCCTTCTGACCATATTCTTTGAGGTCAATAATCTGCACTGCATCCAGACGCAGTTTTACACCATTGACTACCTTAGAGATCCAGTACGGAACCAGCGTGTATGCAATCTTAGCAATGGTGCCGTTGCCAATAGACAGCGGATCTTTAATTGGTTTACCATGTGCATCAAAGACTGGAATAGTAACCTTATGCAGCTCTCCAGATTTGGTCTGATAATGCGAATTAGCCTTAAACTTAAAGACAATATCACCATCTTTGTCTTCCCTGTAGCCCATAAATGGTTCAGCCGACCACTTCTGACCCGGTTTCAGCTTAATCGAATGCTTTGCCTTTTCCAGCTCTTCATCAATCACTGCAATGAGAGCATCAGTTTCTTTCTGATTAAATTTAATGTTGACAGTATAGCCTACATCTTTCCCTTCGTAAGTCTCTGGTTCGTAGATGTGAGGGAACAGAAGACTACCTTTCGGGGTTACACCCGTTGTATACTCTCTTTTAGCCATAATTATTTATCTCCTTTGTTTTCTTTATTGGTGGATCCAAAACCACCTTTACCACGTTTAGTTTCGTCTAATTCAGCTACTTCTTTGATAGTAAATGCAGGGTCTTTCACCAAAATCAGCTGTGCAATTCGTTCGCCTTCAGGGGCATAATAGATATCTGTAGTATCATTGATGAGCAGCAGATTCACCTCTCCTCTATAGTCCGAATCAATGATGCCTGTACAGTTTGCAAGACGAATGCCTCTTTTACCCCATGAGCTGCGAATGTGTACTTCAATGTGATATCCTTTCGGGATAGCCATTGCGAGTCCTGTATGCACCTTTGTTACTCTATTCGGGAAAAAAGTGACTGGTTCAGACACAGCAATGTCAAATCCACATGAGCCTTCTGTCATTGCTTTAGGTACTGTAGCTTTCTCTGTTAAACGCTTAATCTTTAGAATTGGAAGCATTCTTTTCTCCTCCTTTTACAAGAAATTCATATGCGAACGGACACTGAGACACAATCTCTTTGCAGAAAGAGCACCACTCCGGCAGCTTATGATTGTGTCTCTGTTTAAGGATAGTTTTAAGCTGTCTGTAGTTAGTAGTTACTCTGGCAGTTAAATCAAGACCAGTTGGACACGAATACAGAAGTGTCAAGAAATTAGATTCATTTGGTTCTTCATTGTATCTCTTCTGCAATACCTGAAGTCTTTCAATGATCTTAGAGTCAGTGTAAGGTGTAAACGCTACATCAAGCTGCATCTTAGACAGCCTATGCATCGTAGACTGTGAAGACACAATCTGTGCAAAGTGATAGCGTTCAAACTCTGTCCACATTTTGATCGTACAAGTCAAATCAAAAGACACGATAATTCCAGATAAGAAATTATCGTGTCCTTCACTACTCTCTCTACTTGCTAATGCTAATGATCTTTTCCAGTCATTGTCATCAATGTATCGGTGCTGTGCATCAAAGTCCAGACGCTCCTGCATCGGATAGCCACTAGCACGAATTGCATTGTGCATATCATAGACCTGTAAATTTGTGATTTTCAATTTTCTACTCCTTCTCCTTTCGGGGTTCGATAACAATAATAGGAATATGGTATGGATTTGGAAGAATCGAACCCTTTGTAACCACAACTGCAACTATAAAGAAAATAGAACTAAACACTGCAAGTGTCCCTGCACATAATAACAAGGCTCTAAAGAATAATATGGGAGCACATGCAATGAAGACCCAAATTAACATGGTCATAATAAAGGAGAGTACACTTATATCTATAAGGTGCTTCTTAGTCATTTTCTACCTCTTTCTACAATACAACTCTCTTTTTAGAACCATCAACTTTCAAGACAGGCTCGATATAATAGTCCATTCCCCGATACAAGCCCCCCTCATCCCTGTACTGGACACATACCTCACAATCTAAGCAATCGTGCTTTTTTGCCCACTCAATAAGTTCTTTGATAGTCATTTGCGTTTCTCCTCCTCTAATTCTTTAAGCTGAGTAGCATACCATGCAATCTTACCAGCAGTTTCTGCTTTGTCTCCTTTACGTCCATATCTGTAGGCATACTTAATAATATTGCCCCAAAGGAAGCCTTCATACTGCTCCCGATGCATCAAATGATTGATGATGTCAATGGCTTCTGGAAGACCCTCAACCTTGTAATGAGATGGATTGATAGCATCATCTGTTTTCTTGTCAAGGGCATCCATCATTCTGTCTACGACTCCAGTATCCTCAGACAGATCAGACAGATCGATGACTTCAAGAGGCATGATATCCATATCAGGGTTATCACCAGTATGGTCATATTCTCCATCTTTGGTGTAGTAATCAGATTCCCGCAATGCAATATTGTTAGCACCCCCTACCCATTTGACTTCAACTGGATATGGATTTGCATCATCATACACATTTACGACAATACCCGCACCAAAATAAGGAGACCACACTTTATCTCCTACCTTAAATCTTTCATCGTTAGATGCAGTCATCTACTGTCCACTCCTTTTCATTCATAATCTTTTCAGCTTCTTCCAGACACTTGCTAAACTGATCCATACAAGACGTATCTCTCTTGCCACATTTGTGCCCCTTTAAGAGCTTCATAAGGTAACTAATCTTGCGTCCTGTAAAACTCTTAGCGATAAAGCTAAGGTTTCCCGGACAGCCTCCAATGAAATTGATGCCTGTAATCATGTACTCTCCATGATCCACTTCGTCCCCACTAAATGTCAGTACAGGATACAGATTAAACTCAATCTGCTTACAACAGACTCCTTCTGGATGTAATTTGAAATGCATATAGACCTCCTTTGTAAAAAAAAAATGATGACTTTCTTTTCATCATTGCGTGTCTCAATTACACATTGATAATAGTTCTCAGTTGCCACGCCGAAGGCAATGGTACAGACCAAAGATTTAGGAATACAAAAAGAGCCTTATAAGATCTCTAATAGCTACTATCTACTAACTATCTAAATAAATATCTTTAGTAGTTAGTAGTAGATAGTAGTTAATAGGTATCTTATAAGGCTCTTTAAGACTCTTTAAGATCTCTATACTTCCACCATTGCGTGTCTCAATTATTTTCTACTTACATGCCTCATTTAATGAAAAGCATAAAGGCTATTTAAGACTTCATTTATATCAAAATCACCCTTAGTAGGCATTTCTGGTAACTCTTCATTGGTCAAATGAGAGACTTCTTCTGCAAACTCCTTGAGAACGTCATGTTCTGTATACATCTTTACAAAGCATTCTCTGACAATAGAAAACAGCTGCCCTGCTTGAGCAACTGTAGTTCCATAGCTATCATGAATCATAGCAAAATGGTCTATGCCACTATCTGCTGCTGTACATACTGTCAACTGCAAATGACTAGCATCCATTGAATGTATAAAGTTAGGTGCAATAGCATTAGCTTGCTTTCTAGCATTCACATCCCCCAGTGTATAAGGAACGTAAATTCTCTTTTGTGTCTGAGCGAAGCGTAGTTTATACACTTTTGTCTTTGTTGTCAGGTATGGCTGGTTTATCAGCAGACCCATTGGAGTAGTCCACTGGACAACATTCTCATTCTTGCAGACCATTCTGGCTACCTTTTGGAGCCATTCCATCCCCTCTACTGCCTTGACTACTACTTTTCTAACTGAAGACCAGATCAGTTTTGCCATATAAGCAGAGGCTTGAGGGGCATTCGCTTCTGTCCAGACACCTTCATCCATATGAGGCTTGATGGTGTCTTCAAGTACCTGGTCTCTAAACCCATATTCCTTAGAGCCGTATGCGAGTGTCATTACAGACCTCTTAGTTACTTTGCGATTGACTCCAAAGTTCAACCAGAGCTGTGCTAGGGTCTTGGTGCCATACTTTAGTCTGTTTTTGTCCTCTTGGAACCCATCTGCTGTACCATGTACTGAATCATATTCTAATACCTGATTTACCACCTGAGCAACCCTTCCATAGATATCTTGAGGTTTGTCGGAAGGTTTGAGGTTGACTGCCTCTGCACCTACAGGGTCTCTCAAGATAGCAGAGAAATGCTGAAGACCAGAACAGGTTCCATCAAAAGCTACAGGGACACCAGTGGACCATCCAATGATCGACCCATTGTGACTTGCTTTATAGTCTACCATCTTTTTGTACTCAAAGCAAAACTGAAGAAATTCCCATGGGCAATCAAGAGACCCCCACCAGTCCAACATGGCTATAGGGTCTGCTGCTGTGTCTAAAATGTTTTGCTTGTTGTCTGCAATCCACTTGATTTCATCATCAAAAGACACCTTGTCAATTCCTGCAAACTCTGCTCCTGCAATTAAAAACCACCTCTCACTTGACTCATTCGTGATTGGTGGTACATCTGCAAACTGGATAAGCCCCTTGTTAAGATCATCCCCTTGAAAACTAAAGGACGGAATAGGGTAGACCCTACCTCTAAAATCAAGGTTACAAGGAAAGTAGATACGTTCATAGTCTTTGAAACGTTCAGCAGTCTTGAGATTTGCAAGAACTCTAATCATCTTCCCCTTGCGACTAGCCTCCTTCTTGTACTGCAAGAAAGCCTTGTGTTTATGCTCTTTCAGCTCCTTCTCCGTTGGATTATGGAGCTTGGGAAGACCAGGAAAGGGCTCTGTAGATGGAAGACCCGCTCTGTCTCCACCTAACTTGATGACTTTCTGTGCTACTTCCAATACTGCTGTGTCGATCCTCCATGGTGTCTTCTGGATAGCATTCAAGGCTCTCATAGGGGATGTAAGGTCAGCAGATTTGAGTCTCTTCATGTACTGCTGATAATAATAGCCCCCATCTTGGAATCTGTAGAGGCGCAATAAGGTATTAAAGATTGCTAATTCCCCATAATAGCCCCCATTATCAAGTTCAGTCCATTCCTTTGGTGGAATGATAGTTGGGCATGATATATAGGCATGCATGAGTGCATAGTCTGTATTAGCTGCCCAAATATCCAAAAATTGCTGAGTTGGGTAAATTTCATCAACTCCTTGAGCAACGGACTGGAGAGAAAATAGGTCTGTAGAGGCTAGTAATACTTCCAGTAACTTGCCTCCTAATGTTATCCAGTTGCATTTATCAAATGTTTTTGGAGACCATGGAATACCTGCTCCTTTGACTTTCTTCTCAATTTCTTGAACGTAGTAGCGTCGATAGTAATCGCTGTTTCGTGTCTTAAGCCCCCGATTGATCCCCAACGGTATATTGGCAAACTCAAACATTTTCTTGTTATGTTCTTTAAGCCAATTTTGAAATTTATCACTTTCAATGTAAGTCCTATAGGAATCTGACTTGAGATAGTTTAAAAACTCTTGCAAGTGCAATTCATCTTGAATCTGTCTTCCTATGGTTTCCCCAATGTGAGAAATAGACCTATTTTGCTGCATGGTAATTACATCATTGATAGTTTGAGACAAGAGGGAAAGGCATAAGATAGAAATGAATGTGTCTTGCTCCTCAAATTGACTAGCAGCATACTTGAGGTACTGATAATACATGGGTTTGACACCCGGTTTTGGTGCAAGCTGACTTTCTAACCATACTTTCATGTTACTAGCTAAATTAACATACATGTGATTTATTAAACCAGCACCCATAGAGGTGTGAGAGGCGTCCCCTTGAGACTCTTTTTTAGCTAGACACTCTTTCAACTTCTCTCTAGCTTGATTTCTATATTCATCCTCTAACTTCAATTCGTCATCTAACGTAACCATGATTTCCTCCTTTAGGAAATAAAAAGAGACAAGGTAAATTTGCTTACCTTGTCTCATAACTCTTTCTCTCTATTGCGTGTCTCAATTAGACTTCGCATAAGTCCATAGCGATATGACTAGCTACTAACCTATTCAACATGGCTGGGTGCTCTTCAAGTGAGTCATAAACTCGCCAATGGTCGATCACGGTATCACATTCTGCTAATAAATCAGCAGCTTGTAACTTGATAACGTCCCTTGCTACGTCCGTAGTGTCTCGCATGGTAGGGACGTTATACGTCTTTTCTACTTCATGAAAGTCCTTTTCATAAACGTGGTAGAAATTTATAATCCACCACCATGGTTTCTTAGACAGAATTTCATCCACTAGGGTGTCTGCTAATTCACTTGCATTCAGCAGATGACAAGTCGTGTATTCTTCTAACTTGCTAATTAGCATGTCTCTTACCTTGTCTTCCATCCCATTAAACATGGCTAGTCATCCTCCTCTTCATCATCATTGAGCATTCCAATCTGGCTGTACACCCATTCCCAATCATATGCGAGTAAGTCATTCAGTTCTATAGCGTCTGCTCCATCGGGATACAGTTCTTCAAGCAAGTCCATGAGTTCATATTCCTTGTCTGCATGGCTGATTTCATCAAGGATTGCTACCGCCTGTCCCCATGAGTTATTGTAGAGGGTGACAAAATCCACCTGATTGATTACCTTCAGCATTTTACTTGCCCTCTCTTTCTTCAAATACTTCACGGAAGTCCTTCATGACAGTGATGATATATGCCTTGTCTTCCGCATTCACTTCAACCTTGATAGGAAGTGCATAGTCATAGACTTCCTTGGCGAACCTTGCCCACCCCGATGGAAGTTCTGTCATACTAAAGACCATGGGGAATTTAAGTTCATCGACTTTCTCAAGGTCATCCATGGAAGCAACAAGTTTAGCCATGAGAGGTGTGAACCTTGACAAGGTAAGGTAGGGGATATGCATCCGGAAGTCATCCCATGCATGTGTGATGACATATTCGATGGTGCTTTTGGCGGGTACGGTATCCTTGAAATGGTCATTCAGCCATTTCATGTACTGATCTTCCAAATGCAATTTCTTGACCGTATCCAAAAAGACACTAGCTACCTTCTTGTAAATGAACATGTTATACAGTTCTTCAAAGTTCTTGAGTTCATCAACATATTCCATGATAGTTAGCCCTCCAAAAACATAATCATTTCAAGCGAGTCCTTGAAATTCTGCTTGGCAAGAAAATCTAGTGCTTCCGGATTTGCCTTGAGTGTCTCATAGAGTCTGCAATAGAACCCCTGTGATCTTGCAAGCTCCTTGACTGTTTCCATAATTCCCTGTGCGTTCATGATGTTTGCCCCCTTTAGTCCATTTCAAGGAAAATGGGACGCATGATGATAGTGCGTCCGTTAATCATCGTGTAGTGTTCCAACAATGCTACCCTAAGAGGATGATGATAATCGTCATAGAACTCATTTTTAGGGCAAGAGAATTTAATACAATCTTCCCATTTTGTCTTGACGATATGTTCATAGCGTTCCCTTGCCTTGGTCTCACTCTCAAATGCTTTCATATCAATGCCATCAGCTACTAAATAAATCATCTTTTTCATTTTGCATATTCTCCTTGAGTTGATGGGGATCCCACCTAGAGACCCCCTTTGACATAACTGTTACTACTTACCAACCATAGCCATAATTGAAAGCCATATCTCTTGTGTGCTTGATTTCTCTTAATTCGTCATGGGTTAATGGTGTGAGTTCACCTGTTTCATAATCATAGGCAAGCCCTTTTTTATTCATGAGTTTAAGCGTATTTCTTGTCAGCCCCTTGATTTTTCCCCCATATTCAGCAAGCCACCATGTCATTTGACGACTTGTTGTAGTGCTATAGTAGCCGGTGAATACTACCCTAGACCCTCTCACGATGATTACCCTAGTATTGTAGGAGAGAAAGCCCCATTCTATGTGCAATTTGCCATGAATAAGCGGATATTCTCTATACAGTCCGCATTGTGCATTCTTGTGATTTGCTAATTTCCATACATCCATGATGTTTTCCTCCTTGATTAGTCACAAATGACGCCATACGTGTGCATGGTTACGATAAATTCATTCTCAATGTCAACCATTTCCCTATAATTTCTAGCGTGGTCAATCCTGGTTGAATACTTTGCTACAAGATATTCAATTTTAGGTGTAATCATTCCCCATAATGTCATGGTATGGGCAAGTTTGATTTCCCATGTGTCCATTTATGCCACCCCCATTTCTTCCAACATTTCCGTATATTCAGCCGTGGACGGAAAAGCGTCTACAAAAAATGTTTTGCCGTCTAGGGTCAGTGCTACGCATTCTTGATTAAAAATCAATGCAAAGTGTTCAGCATAGCTAATAGCGGTGTATGCGTCTACGCCGTAGATTTCTACTTTAAGGGAATTTTCACGTTCCCCTTTATAGAATCCAATAGTAGGCGTTATGGAGCAATTTCTGACATGTTCACCAATAATATTGATTGCATAATCTGTTTTTACTTTCTGTTTCTTTGTCTTTTTGTCGTTCAGCCCAATATTCAAGATAATATTCATTTTGTTACCTCTCTTTATCTGAATGCGTCTATTGACGTTGTGTGTTATAATTAATGGTGTGTATTATTGCTTACTTTAAGTAAGTAGCTAACTATGGGTGCTTTCGGTTTACTTTGTCTTTTCTGAACCCATCCCCTAGCCATCATCGCACTGATGGCTGTGCCTAAGGTTCCCTATTTGCTATTGCCAGTAGCTTATAGGGCACGGTAGCGATTTTTTCCCGCTACCCGCCTACCCATATTCTGTTTTCAAAGAACCCTTTACAATTACAAGAGAGTTTTAAGAGACTGTAGCCTCTAGCCTTTAGGAAAATAGCGTGTCTCATTTCACTTTGAGAGCGTTTTACTTTCCGCCGGTTCCGGCTGGCTCTTTACTAGTCGCTATGTGATTGTTTGGTGGTGAACCACGTTCACAACCATCGTAGTGTGTGTACACTTTCGTGTACCCGCTTTCGATGGTTATATCCTATCACATAGGTGCACGTTTGTGTACTCAAAGATTTTTTATAAAGGGATATAAAAGGCGTTTATACCCCTTTGCTGTTTCCTATAAGAGGTATATTTATATATGGTTTCTATCAATATTCAAAAAGCAGTAGAAGAGGCGCAAAAAGAAAACAAAAATTCTATTATAAAGCTTCGTGTATCAGAAGAACAAAAAGATAAATTTATGGCTATATGTAAGAGGCATAATATAGACGCCAGTGCAATGATTAGGGCAATGATGCAACAATTCATAGATAGTGAGATGGTACATTGATTATGTATTATGAATGATATGGACTCATAAAGGAAAATTTAAGAATAACAGATGAAATATAGTGTAAGTTATGAGTTTCAGGATTCATAAATTGTACTCTATGAATCTAAAAATTCCTTTTTCTCTCTATCACTGTACTACTGTATCACTTTAATTCTTTATTTCTTTAAGGCTTTACCTCTTTAATCCTTTAACGTGCTAAAGTAAAAATATTAGGATGCACCCTAAGATTATCCATAGGGTGCCTTTTTGATTTCCTTTAGGATTAGACTTTATCGGCTATAGAAGATTTCAATAGGCGCACAATAGGCACAAATACAAGCATATGCTACGATAGTATCAGCAAGTGTCATGAATTAGGCATTCTACCCTATGGAATGTTGTAGGATACCTAAAGAATGCATATGGTATCCCTATTGGTTTAGGCATTGGCATACCATAGCGTTTAGGCTGTAGTATACCATATCGTTTAGGCGTGGTCACGCCGAAACGATTAAGTGCGCCAGTGCCTAAGGACGAAGATGAGCCTAAAAAGAGTCTTTAGGGGGACCATAGGGGGGGCTATAGGGCGCGCCAGGTGTATGAATTGACACTTCACAATTTTTACAATTTTTTCTTTGAGGAGGTGTCATTATGACAGCTAAACGTAGATCCAAAGGTGAAGGTAGTGTTACTGAGTATCGTAAAGGTCACTTCCGTGCCTTCCTAGACCTAGGGAAAGACCCAGACACAGGGAAGCGTATCCGTAAGAGCTTTACAGGGAAGACCAAAGCTGAGGTTATCTCAAAGCTCAATAAAGCGAAGTATGAGAAACAAGAAGGTCTCCTAGTGATAAACAAAGAGACTCCCCTATCCCTCTTTTGTAAGCATTGGTTAGCAGTTAAGCAGCCAAATGTAAGAGAGTCCTCATATGCTGTTTATGAGCACCTTGTAAAGACCTTTATCTCCCCCACCATAGGAAAGAAGGCTGTGTCTTCAATAGGTCTTATAGAGCTTAATGAGTTCTTTAGTAAGCTCCAAATGGCACAGGCTTCAAAGGTCAGATTGAAGGCTGTACTCCATGGCATATTTAAGTTAGCAGTTAAGGAGCAGCTAATAGCTAGTAACCCTATGGAGCTATTAGACCCAATCAAGAACCCTCAGAAAGAAATAAAGGCTCTCACAGTAGCTGAAGTAAAGACACTTCTATCTACTGCAAAAGCCTTTATGCCCTTCTATTACATTATCAAACTCACCCTAGAGACAGGAATGAGACGAGGAGAGATCTTAGCACTGCACTGGTCTGATATTGATTTCAAGACCAATACTGTGTCTATTAAAAGAAACCTTCAAGTCATTGATGGTCTCCATAAGATTGGTGAACCAAAGACCCAAAGGAGCAAGAGAACCATTAGTGTCTCTCCAGGAACACTAAAGGAGCTTCTGAGCATCAAAAAGGAAGACAATGATATTATCTTCAGCAATGCTGGAGGTAACTATATGGATACCAGAAGATTCTCTTATACCTTTAAGAAGATCGTTAAAGAAGCTGGTCTGAGACCAGATATACGCTTCCATGACCTAAGACACACCAATGCCACCTTATTGATAGCTAAAGAAATCAATATGAAGACAGTGAGTGAACGTTTAGGACACAGCAGCATCACCATAACGATGGATAGATATACCCATGGAGTCCAAGAGGAAGACCAAAAGGCAGCTAAGGTTATTGATGATCTGTTATAAGAAATAATAAAAGACCCACTGGCATGTGTGACTAACGTGTGCCAATGGGTCTTTTAATTTTACTCGATGTTGTCTATAAGTCCGATACTATGGGTATTTGAGACACATAGATAGGAGCTTTTAGAATTTGTAGTTCAGGGAAACAGTCCATGCATCATCCGGATCAGCAGCCTTTTCCAGATCAGCACCGAATGCATATTCAGCATGGAGCTGTACGTTCTTCTGGAGGGTTACGTCTGCGCCTACGTTCCAGAACTTAATCTGGTCGCCGGTTTTCAGGTTTTTCAGGATATCAGTGCCGAGGCCAGTGCCGCCGAAGTAGGTGCCTTTGCCAATTTCGTTGTAGAATACATCCAGAGCCCAGGTACCTGGTTTCTTCCAATCAGCTTTGCCGTAGCCAAGACCTACGTTCCAAGCGTCATCATATTTTTCAGTGGTGGTGGTGTTCTTTACATATTCGCCCTGTACGCGGAAATCACCTACCGGTACATAGAGGTCAATGCCATACAGTTCATTGCCAGCAAGTTTTGTATCATTATTCTGGAATTTAACGTAGTCAGCACCGAGCTTAGCAACGCCAAAATTGTATCCAGCTTTAGCATAGAGAGCATCCTGACCATCAATATCAATCTGTTTTTTAGAATCATAATTGGTATTCCACTTACCAAAACCTACTTTAGCATCAAATGCACTCTTTGCATAAGACAGTTCAGCACCATCGAAGTTATGGGAATCACCGAATCTCCAAGAGTATTCATTGCCGAAGTTATTTGCATAACGACCAAGAGTTACGGCAAAATCGCCAAACTGGTGTTTAACGTTGAGAGTATCCATGTACACACCAGAATCTTTATCGCTATCTTTGAAGTTCATGTTGTAGGTAAGACGGCCGTTAACGGTGGTCTTTTCATTGACCTGACCTTTAACGTTGATTCTCATACGGCCATCCCAAGTATCAGAAGCTTTCTTGCCATCTTTTACCAAGGAATTATCCTGATAACGCATACGAGCATCGCCGGACCAATAAATGTTGCCGACTTTCTTTTCCAGGTTGGAAACGCGAACGCCGAGGTTTGCGAGTTCGTCAGCGTATTCGCCAGCGAGTTTGTCCAGAGTTGCCTGCTGTTCAGCGTTCAGCTGGTCTTCTTTAGCCATGAGGCGAGCTACGATCTGAGCCAGTTCGTAACGGGTCATGTTTCTTTCGCCTTTGAAGGTGCCGTCCGGATAGCCTTCTACGACGCCCTGAGCGGACAGATCGGATACTGCCTGATAAGCCCAGTCATCAGCGGTAACATCGGAGAATGGATTTGCAGCGTAAGCGGATACGCCAGCGGTGAGTGCTGCTACAGCAGCCAGTGCGAGGATCTTTTTCATAGTCAATCGCTCCTTTGAAAATTTTGCCCTTTTGTGTATCAGGAATTTTCGAAGGATCTCTTTTCGGCTCGAGTGACCGTGTTTCCTCTGCGTAGTCCGAGATGCTTCTTTCTTCCATCAGCTTCCGGTCAAGGGCTTGCCCTGAAGCTAGATTTAGGGTATCACGTCCGGGCGAAGCACTCAATAGGTGTAGCTTTACCCTCAGTTCTATATCTTCTACCTTGGTCTAATGTGGGAAATTTTACCATAAAATCGGGGACTTATTGAAGTGACTACAAGTCATATAGAAATAGTCTATAAGTGGGAAAAAAATAATTTGAAAGAAAAGCAATCTTTGGAAGCCTTTGATTTTATCGACCTCTTTTATATTTCTCATTTAGAACAAATGATATACGCATGATACTTTTATTTCTTACTTCTATGCGTCCGCCACCATTCATCATCTGGCACAATCTCAGGGATGCCCGCAGAACTATTCACCCATAAAGTATACCCTTAACTTCTTCTTTACTCTATGGATTAAAATAATGGAATCACTACTTACATCGAAAGGAAGAGATGCTCATGGCAGAACATTACTACACGATCAAGGATATCGAAGAGATGACAGGGATCCCGGCTACAGCGATCCGTTTCTATGACAAGCGAGGCCTTCTGGTCTTTGTGAAGCGAAGCCCGAATGGGATGCGTATCTTCACGGATCGGGATGTGGAGAAGATCCGTCTGATCCAGCTGCTTCGCAATCTCGATATGCCTGTCAATGTGATCAGCCGCTACATCGGGCTGGTGCAGCAGGGAGATTCGAGCCGGCCGGAGCGCCGCCGGATGATCGCCTCGCATATAGCGGAGCTGGAGGATCATCTGCGTGCTCTGCAGGAGGCAGTCGAAGCGGCGAAATGCGTCGAGGCAGCGCTTGCTGATAAAGATGTAGTGCTACCCCCCCCTGAAAAATTTTGGGCTACCTAAGAAATTGGAGCATTTTCTCTCCAGAAAATAGGCTCCCTTTGCTTTTTTCATACCGCTGGAAGTTTGAAGGTAGAGGTTAGGGATTAGGAGCTGCGAGTGACTAGTGACTTAAATACCACTTTCGGGCATCGACCTTTTATAAAAGATCGACGCGAAGCGTCGCTCCGCTTAAGCCTTCCCCGCATGAGAAAAGGGGACCGCGATAGCGGGGGATAGGGTGCTTTCGTAAACGACGCACTTGAGACGATCTCCTTCGCTCTTTTTCATACCGCTAGTACCCTATCCGGCTCGCTCCGCTCGCCACCTTCCCCACGCGGGGAAGGCTTTGTTCGTCCGTATTGTTTTTCCACATATGCGTGTATTCGCTCTGACAATGCGAGAAAAGCGATGCTCTCGTATCGTAGCCTTCCCCATCGGGGAAGGGGAACCGCGTCAGCGGTGGATAGGGTACTCTCGTATATCGTCGACTTGAGACGCATTTCCTCGCTCTTTTTCATACCGCTAGTACCCTATCCGGCTCGCTCCGCTCGCCACCTTC
>ERZ780075.51-NODE-51-length-51657-cov-6.212434_pt1 | contig 51657 bp, 36 predicted proteins | sample MGYA00511839_ERZ780075 | MGnify/ENA primary metagenome ERZ780075 (study PRJEB29588, sample SAMEA2155953) | human gut metagenome | biome: human gut; feature: human-associated habitat; material: faeces | place: Denmark | collected 2008/2010 ...
ATGAAAAATACAGCGGATTTTTCACCCTTGAGAAGCTGACCGAATACGGCGCAGAGGCGAGCGATTTGAGCTTTGATTTTTCACATTACACCTATATCGTGACCTGCGGGCACGAGCTGAGGAGCATTAAATACAGCCTCTCGCAAACCAAAAATCGCAGATTTCTTTTCATCCCTAAGCAGTTTGTCGGTATAGTTGAGCTGCAATATGATCCCTCGCCGTATGTGTATATATACAGAGTCAAAAAACTTGATATTGACTGCGATTACCACGAACGCAGTAAAAACGTGTACTATGTAAAATGATTTGCAAACGGGGCAATGGGAAACCGTTGCCCCAACCAAAGAATCTTTTGTTGGAAAATTTGCCGATAGTGCTATTAAAACTAATCGGTGATTAAATGAGGTGAACTTATGAAAAAAATTCTCAGTTGTTTAATAGCATTATTGATAGCGTTAAGCTCTTTGTCGCTGATCAGCTTCAGCTCTTTCGGCACCGAAAGCGACACTATGGATATCGACGAATTCTCGAAGCAGATCCGGAAGATGGTGGCTGAATATAAGCCCGATAACAATTCAGCTATTCAAACCTATTCTGTTGAGGCGGGAGAGGATTTGTCTGAATTTGAAACCATGCGTTTGATCGTCAAATCGGATGAGGAAATTGACACTCTGAATGCCGCTTCGGTCATTTCGGGCTACCGCGATCTGTGGGTCTTACAGTTTGAGTCCGCCAATGACGCAGCGGAAGCTTTTGAATATTACTCAGCGCTTGACAAGGTTGAATATGTTGAGCCTGACCGTATTGTAACTTTGGATACATCCGAGCCTTCTGCACCCGAGACCCACGAGAACGGCCATCTGTCATGGGGATCTGAGGTGATCGGAAGCGATGAGGTATTAAAATATCTGACCGACAACTCCGTTGAGCTTGCGGAAGTCAAGGTCGGCGTCCTCGACAGCGGGATTGACAATAATCATGAGTTTCTGAAAGGCAGATTAATAGACGAAGGATTGAATTTCAGCGCATCCGGCGACGATACCGGTATGACCGATGACCACGATTCGCACGGGACACATGTCGCAGGTATAATTGTGGATAATTCTCCCTCTTCGGTTAAACTCAGAAGTTACAAAGTGTTTGACTCCGAAGGCAATTCGAGTGTGTCTATTATCATACCGGCTATTGACAAGGCTGCCGCCGACGGCATGGATGTTATCAACTGCAGTTTCACTTACTATAATTCCGATATCTTCACAGAAACCTTGCTCAACGCTTACAACAGCGGTTTGACGGTTGTCGCGTCTGTCGGTAATGAAAATGTGCCTTTTGTGTCTCTTTCGCCGGCCTCAATTAATGAAGTAATTGCGGTGGGGGCAGCCGGCAGAGATCTGCTGCCGACCGACTATTCAAACTTTGGCAGTTCGCTTGATATCATCGCTCCCGGAGATGATATATACAGTACATATAACGATAATGGATACGGTCTGATGTCAGGCACTTCGATGGCAGCACCGTTTGTCGTGGCAAGCGCAGCGACCCTGATCGGAATGGAGCCGGATCTGACTCCGGCACAGATCGAGAAAAGACTTAAAGACAACGCAGTCCCGATCGACGCTCCGTGCCCGACGATTAAATGCGGAAGCGGAATGCTGAATATTCTGCAGGCGGTGAACACAGAGCATGTTCCTAACGCAGAGATAAACATTAAAAGCAGAATATATCAGGACAGTGTTACGGTGGAATTCACTGCCACCCCTAATACAAAGGTATATTATACCACCGACAACTCCCTCCCTACAGAGTTTGACGGAACCCTGTATGCCGAACCGTTCACAGTTACCGAAACATGTGATTTAAAGTGGAGAACATATTCCGATGACCCAAAAATCCTCAGCAGCGGTACCGATAATATCAAAGTGCAGGTATTCAGTTACGCCAATGAATCCGAGTTCACCGTTTCGGAGAGCGGAGATTTGACGGGATACGCCGGAACAAAAAGCTCTGTTATCGTCCCCGAGACCGTCGGCGGTGTCACAGTTACCTCTGTCGGCGAGAACGCATTCAACAGCGAAAGCGGCGCTGCTTTCAAAGAGATAATACTGCCGGATACAGTCGTTGAAATAAAGGATAATGCCTTTAACTCAAACACTGCTATTGAGTATGTCGCCGCAAAAGGCGCTGAGACCGTCGGAGCAAGTGCGTTTTTGAATTGCAAGGCTTTCACGGCTTTTGACGCACCGAAAGTTAAAGTTATAAAAGCCAGTGCATTCCAAAAATGCGAGAAATTTTCAGGCTTCAATTCTTTTGATGTTGAGTTGATCTACGACCTCGCTTTTGAAAGTGTTAAAGGAATAAAAGAGCTGAAACTTGATAAACTGACCGGCTTTGGAATAGAGGCATTTAAAAACAGTTATCTTGAAAAGGTGACTCTTTCATCACTTCAAAGCTTTGGAACAATAGATAAACCTTCAAAATACAGCAACGCGTTCAGATATTGCGAATTTTTAGAGGAATTGTATCTGCCCGAAGTAGTGACTTTGAGCGGAACCGGTTGGAATAAAACAAGCGGACATTTTCAGAGGCTTGGAAGTCTACGCGTTTTCAGTGCGCCCAAACTGAAAACGCTTCCAGAGCTTGCTCTTGATGATTGTTACAATCTTGAAAAAGTGAATCTTGAAAGCGTCGAGTCAATAGGCAACCGGGCGCTTCGGTCTTGCACCCCATTGAAATACTTATATTTGCCGAAGGTAAAAACGGTCGGCTATGGCGCTTTGTCGCGCTGCAATCTCGAATTCGTCTATTTCGGCGCGCTGGAGAAATGTTGGACAGCCTTCACCAATGACTGCACGGTGGTAATACCCGCAAGCGCTACATATGTTGAGTTTGAGGAGTTGTATGGTGAAGGCAAAGTATGGAAAGGGCCTGTTAATATCAAAATCTACGGCACAAAAGGAAGCTATATCGAGACAAGGTCGGCCCAAGAATACCGCTATTACAGGACCGAATTTATCCCGTTCCCGGTGGTAAAGCAGGATCTGCCCGCCGAAATACGGCAGGATGACGGTAAGCTTGCAGTTGACGCATGGGGCTTCAATGTCACCTATCAGTGGTACGGCAGCGTTGACGGCACGACAGAGAATTCGGTAAAGCTCGATGGGCAGACCGATAAAGAGCTTACGCTCGCCAATTGCGACAGATACAAGGGCTATTTCTGTGTTATAACCGACCATGACGGCGAATTCGTCAACTCGGTTAATTCAAATGTCAGCAGCGTCATATATAACCCCGCTGATTATTCCGAATACAATGCTGCGGTCGCTTCCGTACCGGCAATACTCACGATCTATACTGCTGAATCGGTGGCTGCCTTGCAAGAAGTGTTGAGCGTAGATGTCTCCGGCAAAACCGCTCTCGAGCAGAAAACGATAGACGCTCAGACCAAAGCTATTCTTGACGCTATAGCGGCGCTTCAGCTGAGATCCGCCGATTATGCAGAGCTCGACGCGGCGCTTAAAGCCGTGCCCGGCGACCTTACGATTTACACGGATGAGAGCAGAGCGGAGCTCGACGCACTTCTCGCTTCAATCGACAGAGATCTTGACATAACCAAGCAGGAGCAGGTCGATAAATGGGCAAAGGATATTGACGTTGCGGTCAAGGCGCTGGTGCTGAAGCCGGCGGATTATACCGCCCTCAAAAACGCACTTGCCGCCATCCCGGCAGATCTCTCGGCTTACACTCCGGAGAGCGTCGCCGCCCTGCAAGAGATCGTCGACGGCATTGACTATTCGCTCGACATTACTCAGCAGGATAAGGTCGATGAATATACCCGCCAAGTGCTCGAAGCTACCGAAAACCTGAAGAAAGAATGCCTGCTTATTAGGCTGTTCAGAGCGATCATCTCATTCTTCAAAAAAGTTATCTTGATCGTGAAGAATTTCATTTTCGGGTTGATTAAAAATGGATAATGGATGATGAATGTTTTTCGCCCCACATGAGACATCTTGTGTGGGGCGAAAGATAGGTGGAGGATAAAATAATGAAGGCGTTAAAAGCAGCTCTTTTGATTTTAACTTTTTCACTTTTGCTTTGCTCATGCAGGGTGACTTCTTCAAATTCGAAAAATGATGATGTTTTATCGGATACAACATCTCAACACTATTCAATCGTTGACAACGGGAATGTAGCCTTATCTTCGTTTAATGTCAAAGTTCCCGATGATTTATCGTTAACATCGAGCAGCGGCGATCCGGTTTTCATAAGTGATGATGGTGAGCTGCAAATTATGATAATCGATAAGACTCAGACAGTTGCAGAGTTAGCTGAATATATCAACAAAGTCTATGCACAATACTCTGGTGTTACAGAATCTATAACAGACATTGAAAAGATCCAGATTAACAATTCAAGCGCCAAACGGTTTTCTTTCAGCCTTTTAGATGAAGAAAAAGTCAATGTAACGGTGGTTCTGTATTTTTGGGAGCTTAACGGTTCAAAAATTGAGATTAACGTAATGAAGAAAGGAAATTCGGAGTTTGATTTATCAGAAATTGACAAATTGGTCGCTTCGTTAGATTTTTCTTGACACTCTCACAACTTACGTAGTGAGCTTTCTTATCGTTTTTGTAATATAACATATCTGTAAGACAATTCGGCAAAGCAAATATTTGATTTAATAATCGAAAAAAACATAATAAAAGTTGAATTCTAACAATATTTGTAGTAATATATGGTGTAAGAACAAAAAACTAATGTAAAAGGAAAATGATGTTGATGCTTACACTGTATTTGAGCCTGATAGGTACCGAAGCGGAAAGAAGCCGCTTTGAAGAAGTTTATTCTCAGTACAGAAAACAAATGATCGTCATTGCGACGTCGATATTAAAAAATGAAGCCGATGCGGAGGATGTTGTCCACGATGTTTTTTATTCGATAGCCTCATCTCATACGGATATTCTGGAAAAATTAGATAATCCGCAGGACCTGAAGAATTATATGTTCAAGGCGACCCAAAACAGAGCAATCAGCATGATAAGACGGCGCAAAGTACAGAGGGACAGCGAAAACAAGTTTATCAATTTCAATTTGGAATTAAATGATTCGGAATTTGTAGATAATATTTGCGATAAATTTGAATGCGAAAGTCTTCTCAGGGCGATACAGCAGCTCGACAATAAATATAGAGAGGTGCTTTATTACCATTTCGTGCTCAATTTGTCGGTAGCCGAAACTGCGGAAACGGTAGGCCGCCCGCAGGATACAGTGTATAAACAGTTATACAGAGGTAAGAAGAAACTTGAGGAAATTTTAATAAGAGGTGACAGTCAATATGTCTATGACGCGAAGTGAGTTTAATGAAACGTTCAGAAGTGTAATTTCGGAAGAGTTTGCCGATATACCGCCTGAATCAGAAATCCAATACGAATTCAGCAAGGAATTTCTGGATAAGATGCAGAAGCTCATTAACGGAACAGAGGATGATACACATAAAGCGCAAAAGAAACACAGCTCTTCCTTAACCGTTAAGAGAATCGTTGCTCTTGCGGCAGCATTGATAGTTTTGTTTACAGGTGCTATGAGCGTCGGCGCTGTCAGAGAGCCGGTGGTGAATTTCATTGTCAAGACTTACGAGGGATTCAAAAGAGTTTTGTTTTCCGGCGATTCCTTGACAGAGATAGACCATGTGTATGCGTTTGCGGAAGTACCCGAAGGATTCGTGGAAACACAAAGAATCTCAAATAAAGAAATGAATCTTGTGCGTTACGAGAATCGTGAGACCGGCGCTGTGATCAAAATATCTCAATCAATCACGACCGAGTATTCTATTTCTTTAGATAGCGAAAACGGAGAGCTCGAAACATTTAACATTGACGGGAAAGAAGTTAAAATCTATTGTGCCGAGTCGCAAACTCTGTACAGTGCTTTTTGGGTTGAAGATACATACAGCATGGAACTGATTTATTCAGGAGAAACGGACACCGATGAATTATTAAGATTGATAAATACAATAAAATAGCTTCAAAATCTGCATTTTTAATGAGACAGCTGTCACTTCGGTGACGGCTGTTTTTGTGTCCAAAAATTTTTTTGAAATTTTTGTCCAATTTTCGGCTGTTAAAGCGTTATATGTGTGTATGGGGAGAGGAGGTGAACAAAATGCGGATAAATGTAACAAAAAGGGCGATCTGTGCTGTCGTTGCTTTAATTATGGCAATGTCGGCCTTTTCGGCTTTTGCGGCTGCACAGACGGTCGAGCCGTGCTTTAATAATGTGGTAAGAGTATCAAACCATGCTGAAGTATCTTCTTCGGGCAAATTGACTGCAACAAACAGATATACAGCAGATGCGACCGTTTTCAGCAAGGCCATCATAACGACCTATGTTGAAAAGAAGGTTCTCGGTCTGTTTTGGAGCAGGGTCGATATCGGTCAAACCAATAATAAGTGGATCGACGTGATATATGACAATGTTTATGACGGAACACATACTGTGCAACTGTCCGATAAAGGCACGTACAGAGTGACGAGCGAGTTTGTCGTGTATGGCTCCGGCGGCCCGGCAGATACCGTAACCGAAACAGCAACAACCGAATACAAGTAAGCTGTGACAAAAACAGAGGCACCTTTTGAAAACCGTTTTACTTATAGGCTCAAAGGTGCCTCTTGTGTTTTTATGTAACGAAAGGAATTCGAATGAAAAAGACAAAATTTTTATTAAAAGCAATCGCCTTTTCCTTGGCTTTTATAGCCGTTTTCCAAATCCTTCCGCTGTCAACAATCGCCACAGAACTCAACAATAGCGATATTGAAGAAATTGCAACTGCACAAGCAGCAGAGAAATACTTACCCGAGATTATCGGGGAAGAGAAAACCCTCAGGGATGAATACACAAAGCATTTTCGCCGTGAAGACGGCTCTTTTGTCGCAGCAGTATATAGTGAGCCCGTTCATTATATAAGAAACGGCGAGTGGAGAGATGTCGATAACACTCCTGTTATCAGCAGAAACAATGCCGGTACGGCTGTTATGAGTGCGAACGCAAATGTTAATGCATATGCGAGTAACTCCAAATATTCAATATCCAAAACTCCTACTCCCGTCACGTTCCCGGATGATATCGGAGAGGGGAGAATAACTATAACCAAGGGCGACAACGTCATCTCCTTCGGTGCAAAGGATACGGGTCGGAGTGTTATGTCGTCTGCGGCCATAGCACAGCCGTCTGAACTTGTTTCTTCTCAGATGGCTTCTGCCATTGAAGCTAATGCAAATGATAATATGGCAGATGAAGATTATGAAGCGAAACTAAAAACTAATGTTAAACACGGAGCAATTTCATATACAGGCGCTTTTGAGAACGCTTCTCTTGAATACGAAGTTTCTTCATCAATGGTTAAAGAAAGCATAGTTGTTCAGAAAAAAGCCGATGACTATAAATATCAGTTTTCAATAAACTTCGGAACATATATTCCGGTGAAAAACGAGAACGGCGGCATAGATATATATGAGTCTTTGGAGTCCATGGACCCTGTTATGTCCATTCTTCCTCCTTATATGTTTGACGCAGATAATGAAACCTCAGATGCGGTAACAATGAATATTTCAGGGGAAACCGGACAGGATTATACCCTTACCATAGACGCAGACGCCGGCTGGATCAATTCTTTCGGAAGGAAGTTTCCTGTTGTCATCGATCCCACTTTTGTGCTTGATTTGGGCAGAAATGCCGTACACGACGTCCATGTTAACCAAAACCATCCAAAAAGGAATTATGACACCGATTATCAGATCGAGATAGGTAAAGACGGCAAAAACATATATCGAACATATATTAAATACGATTTACCGGCTTTGCCCGATTTGAGTGTTATCACTTATGCTAATATAAAGCTTATCCAAAACTGGTCGAGAAGCTTCGGTGATGATGCGCCGTTCATGAATGTATATGAATGTAAGCTGCCGTGGGATATTAAAACAATAAATTGGGGAAACCAGCCGTATTCCGAATTGAGCGGAATGACGATTGTGGATTATACTAAATTCGTCAGCGGTATGAGCGCGGAATACAATCTCGATATAACGAAAATAGCAAAGAAATGGTATGAAGACGGTGAGAATAACGGCTTGGTTCTTACTTCATCGGATGAGAGCGTTAACGAAAAGACCTCTTTCTATGCTTCAAGAAATATCGTTTCAAACTATCCGGTCGTAACGATAAATTATGTAAACAATTCAGGCGTTGAAAGCTATTGGGATTACGAAACCGTTTCGCTCGGCGATTCAGGTACAGCATACATCAATACCTATAACGGAAGTCTGACATATATTCATGAGGATATGTCAACAAACGGTCTTGTTGCCCCCGTAGGCATATCGCATGTTTATTCTACCGACAGCAAAAATGCTTCGGGAACTTTCCTTGATATGAAGGTTGGCAGCGGATTCTCTTTGAATGTTTTCGAGCGGATCGAAGCCGTTACAAGTGAGCAGTTGGCGGCGTATCCGTATAAGTATATTGACGCTGACGGAACCGTTCGCTTCTTCCAAAAGACAGCTACGGCGAACCGCTTTACATGTGAATTCAACAGCAGCGTTGTGCTGAACTATGACGCGAATTCTTCAAATGCACGATTTATTATGAGCTTTGAAGACGGCAGCAAAAAGTATTTTAACTCAAACGGTTATTTGGTAAAAACTCAGGATCAGAACGGAAACACTATCACCGTAAACTATACGGGCAAACAAATCACGAGTGTAACTGACGGAGCGGGCAAAAGCCTCAGATTTGTCTATAACACCAATAAAACTTTGAGGGAAATTGTTGATCCGAACGGAAGAAGTATTTTGTTTAATTACGGAAACGGTAAACTGGGAGCAATAACCTATCCGGAGGGTAATCAGACGTTTTTCAGTTATAATGAAGCCGGATTGCTTAATAAGATAACAAAACTGGATCTTTCAGTAGTGCAATTCGAATACAAAGCAATAGCAGCTTCAGGCGAAACATTTTACAGGGTTTCAAGGGTATCGTCACATACAAGTGATTTAGCGCACGATTTGATCGATTATCTGACATTTGAATATCGCACCGGCGATACTTTGATAAAGAACAAGTCGGGCGATGAATTGACGATAGCATTTGATAATTCGGGCAGAGCGGTCAATAAGACTGTAAACGGTGAAGATGTTTCAACGACCGGATACAACCAAACCGGCGACTTGAATAATACTCGCAGTTTTGCTTCCAATATGTTTTCATCGGTCGATAATTATTATTCAGTAAAGAGACCGACGATATATGACGGATGGCGGACTAACTATGATAAGCCGAATAATATAGTTGTTTCTACATATTGTAATGAAAGAACGCTTTCAGGGTGGTATTCTGAAAAACGCGGAATGGAATGGAAACAAGGTACGATTTATGATCAAGCTCGATGTTTCCCGACACCGGGTAAAACTTATACAGCATCTGCATATGTAAGTATTTTGGATGAACTTGCATCCGGCACTGTGGTGCTGAAACTGATCGCCGTTGATGAAGAAGAAAATGAGTTAGCACAGGTTCAGAGTGTTCCGCTTACTACTACCGATAATCAGTGGAGGATTCTCAATGCGACCATGCTGATTCCCGAAAACGCCGCAAAGATGTATATGCAAATAGGGCTGTTTGAAGGTGAGGGCATATACTATTTGGATGCTGTCTGGGTTTCGGAAGGTGCTGCGCCGACTAAATTCAACTATATTCAAAATCCCTCTTTCTATTGGTATGACAAAATAGACCCGCCGCGCGATTGGATATACCCGCAGAGAAGCAGTGTGTCAAGCGAGAAAGACGGCACAGATTGTGTGTTGAGATTTAAGGGCGACCCCGATATTGCCGTTACGGCATATCAAGAGTACGCGGTTAACGGTAAAGCAGGCGATGTGCTGGTGTTCGGCGCAAACTCTAAGGCAGACTGCTCGGCCTCCGGCAATGACGGCCACCGCTTTTATGGCATCAGAATGCATCTTAAAGATAAGAATCAGAATATCATTCAAACCAAAGCGGTTCAATTCAACAAGGAAGTCAGCGGAACATGGCAATCGCTGCTCGGCTCTATCAAGGCTGAACAGGACTATATGTGGCTCGAGCTTGAGCTGTGTTATGAATATGAGGTCAATTATGCCTATTTCGATGATGCGTTCCTTTATCGTGAAGCTTTCGGCACTTATTATTCATATAACAGTAACGGCACCGCTCAAAAGGTTGAGGACGACAATGGCAATTCGGTAGAGTACTCATATAACCAGAGAAATGATTTGACTCAGGTCGTAAGCAAGTCAAACGATCAGGTTAAAAGTCAAACCCAGCTTGCCTACAACAATAATCACAACCTAACGCAGCTGTCTCAGAACGGTAAAACGACCACCACATATAATTATCCGGAAACGGGTAATAAAGGTCTGCCGATAAGCGTAACCGTTACGGATTCAGATAACAGAAGCGCCACAACATCGTATACATACTACGATAATTATAACTATCTCAAGAGCGTCACCGATCCGACCGGTGCGACTACGGAATATGAATACGACTACGGCGGAACGATCAAAAACGGTCTTCTGACTAAAGTGACGGATCCCAACGGCAATGTGACCGAGTATGAGTATAACCGCCGCAGCGAATTCCTGACCGCCGTTTCGAATCCTGATGAAACGCTCGGAAATCCACGCACGGAACTTAGCTATATTGCGGGCAGAAAGCTTTCGCAAATATCAAACGCTGATGTGAGTTATTCGTTCACTTATAATAATTATGAGACGACCGAAAGCGTCAAGCTCGGCGGGAACCTCTCTCTTGCAACTAATCAGTATGATGAGAGCGGCAAGCTTGATACCGTCACATATGCCAACGGCGATACTCATAAGGTTATATATGACGATAAAAATCGAGTCTCCGAAGATGTCTATAACGGCACAACATCATTCAAATATCATTATAATGAGGACGGAAATCTCGGTAAGCTCATTGACAATGATAATGATATCGAGTGGTTCTATCAGTATGACCTTGCGGGCAGATTAACGAGCGCGGCGTCAGACGATAACCGTATGATCCTTTACGGATATAACGACAAAAACGAAACGGAAAGCATACAGGTCGTTGATAATAACACTACCGTCATGGATACCCGATACAGCTATGACGAATACGGCACTCCGTCACAGATAAGCGTTCCGTCTATGACTGGGAATCCGTCACAAAAGTATTCGGTTGATGATTTCGGCAGAGTGACAAGAACCACGAACGTGTATAACGGCTCGGAGGAGCAGAACAATGTGCAAACCGCTTATAGCTACGCTGTCAAAAACGGCAATCAGACCGGCATAGTTGACAGTATTCTCTTCCTTAAATCAATCGGCGACTCATATACGGCGCTGCTGCCTGAGCTCAGCTATGATTATGATGCGAACGGAAATATCATTCGTGTTTATGAAAATGATATTCAGAGAGTAAGATATTATTATGACGGATTGAATCGACTCGTTCGTGAGGATAATAATTATATTGACAAAACAATTACTTACTGTTATGATAAGTGTGGTGATATCCTCTCCAAATCCGAATACGCTCTTACCTCTGCCGAGACCTTGGGCGAGCCGGTCAATAACGTGACTTATTCCTACACCGATGCCAACTTCAAAAATGCCGTAACGCAATATGGCGATGATGCTATTGTGTATGACGCGAGCGGAAACCCCACAAGCTACAGAGGCTACACAATGACATGGGCAAAGGGCAGGCAGCTCGCTTCGCTGTCGGGTAACGGAAAATCAATGTCGTTTAAGTATGACAATGCCGGTATCAGAACGAGTAAGACCGTTAACGGTGTTGAGACTAAGTACACCTATCTTGGCGGCACTCTTGTTTCTCAAAAGACGGGCGATGAGGTCATAAACTTCGCCTATTCGGCAGGAGGTGCGCCTTACGGGTTCAGCTATAACGGACAGAGCTATTTCTATTTGCTTAATCTTCAGGGCGATATCATAGGCATCTATGACGGCAGCGGAAATGTTGTTGTCAGATACACCTATGATTCTTGGGGCAAGGTCATATCCGTCACCGGCAGCCTTGCGGATACCGTAGGCGTCAAGAATCCTCTGAGATACAGGGGATACTACTATGATGTCGAGACGAAGCTCTACTATCTCCAAAGCCGTTACTATGACCCCGAAACCTGCCGCTTCATCAATGCGGACTCCCTCCTTGTGGCCGGTGATGATTACATTCAGGGCGTCAATATGTTTGCGTATTGTCAGAATAATCCTGTTATGTATTCCGATCCGAGCGGGCAAAAAGCAAATGCTTTAACTTTCTTGCATAGAATAATCTCGCGGTTTATTTTCGGTAATGTTGGCGGAACAGATGAAAGCCTTTTTGAAATTATTGTGATGTTTAATGCGGCTACAAAAGCGCTTGGATATAACTTTAGTGGCGGAGAAATATTTGTGTCAACAGACGTGTCCAGTTCGGGCGTTGTTCATGTGATTATAACATTGAGCAACACGCAGCTAAATGGAGAAGCTCCAAATAATTATATAATCGAAATGTTTTATGGAAACAATTCAGAATGGGCAGCGGAAAATAAATTGTGCGATGAGAGTAGTTTCATAGAGGGAATATTAGGATTTGTTTCTTCATCCATTGTTTCCTATTTTGTGCCTCCGTTGGCATCTGTAATGATCCTACTTGAATTGGGAATTGCACTATCTCCAGATGAGTATAAGACTTTAGTTGACGATATGCTTATTGCGGCATCTCGGAACCCGCAAGCGAACACTTATGGGATTTTGCAAATATACTATGCTGGGACAAATAAGTTTGTATATAAACATTCATGAGGTGTTTTATGAGTAAGTTAAAATTATGGTGCAAAGGCAATTATAACAAGATAAGTCTCCTTTTTTGTTTGTTATTTTGCCTCATTGCAGTGTTATCAAAAAGCGCCTTTTTAATGTGTATTCTGGTTTTATGCCTTGCTTTACAAATTGTAGTTTTTGTTATCACATTATATAATTGTGTTCACCTGAGGCAATTCAAAACTTATATGATTTACCTTGGAGATATAGCTTTGGCAATTTCTTTTGTTGTGCACGCTCTTTTGGCTGTATATTACGACCACAATTATAACTGCCAATGGTTTCGTTGGAGCACAGTAATTATTTGTGCTTTTTTATTTGTCGGGTATATGATTAATTTGATAAATTCAAATTCGAGTTATACCAAGTAGATTCACGGCGTGTATCAATCGCAATCAGAGTTGTCGCAATCGGAATTAACCGGTTGCGGCAGCTCTCCGCCGAGACCTTGGGCGAGCCTGTCAATACCGTGACTTATTCCTACACCGATGCCAACTTCAAAAATGCCGTAACGTAATATGGCGATGATGCTATTGTGTATGACGTGAGTGGAAACCCCACAAGCTACAGAGGCTACACAATGACATGGGCAAAGCGCAGGCAGCTCGCTTCGCTGGCGGGTAACGGAAAATCAATGTCGTTTAAGTATGACAATGCCTGTATTGTCGTTTGATGGAGAGCCGTTTTGAATCTCCCGCAGTAATCAATTAGATGTGTATCAATTAACCTCAAGTGTGCTGTAAGTATGCTTGAGGTCTTTTTGTATGAAAAATTCATTAAAACACTTGTTGAAAGTAGCAATAAAAGTGTGGATGAGTTTTCTTATAATTCTTTTTTTCACTTGTTAGAATGAAAAAAATGTGATAAAATAAATAATAATTAAACAAATGTTTTTAAAACATCAAGTTTACAAATTGTTCACAAAAAATTTTGTCACATTTTTATGAGTCCGGGTGTTTTAATATATAGAGAAGCAATTCTCTCTGAAAGGAATGTTGCCTGTGTGTGCGGTAACTGCTCAGTATAATGATGAGTTGCGTCATGTTGAATATGCAGTTGAAAAATACAGTCAAATGCTTTTTCGTATTTGTTATAATATATTGGAAAACAAACAGGATACCGAGGACGCTGTTCAGGAAACCTTCCTGAAATACATGGTCAAGGCTCCGCTGTTTAAGGATTCCGACCACGAAAAAGCTTGGCTTATTAAGGTTGCAACAAATATCAGCAAGAACATCAGCCGATACAATAACCGTCATGCGGCTGAGAATCTTGATGAGCTGCGTGAAATCGGCATCAGGGATAATGACAGAGATATTTTTGAGTTGATAATGAAGCTGCCGGTTAAATACAGAATCGTTCTTGATTTGTATTATATTGAAGGCTACAAAGCCAACTCAATCGCCGAAATCACGAACACCTCCCCAATGACAGTCAGAAAACGGCTTCAGTACGGCCGCAAGCTGCTTAAACGAGAGCTTGAGCTTTGAAAGGAATGATTTGAATGAAACCCAGCAATCCTATAAGCAAATATGTCAGGGTAATGAGCTGCATCAATATTGGTGAGCAAGCTAAACAACAAATCATCAAGAACTGCGCCCGTTACAGCACAATGAAGAAAATCAAGGCGGGCAGATTCAAGCTGACCGCTGTTAAAAAAGACAGAACGATCGATAAAGTCCAAACTTAATAATTCCTTGATTGCGGAGCCTTCGGGCTCCTCTTTTTTATTTATGGAAACCTTTATGTCAAAAAGAAAGCTTTCTTTTTGAACAATTTAACCAAATGGAGGACAAAAGATGAAAGACCCGCTGTTTTACAGAGCAATCAGAGGCACTGCCGCCGCCTGCTTCAAGGCTGTTTTCAAGCCCACGATTGTAGGCAAACGCAACATACCCGAGAGCGGCAGAATAGTTCTTGCAGGCAACCACACGAACAATCTCGACTGCCTGCTTGTGGGCTGTGCAACCAAAAGATGTGTTCATTTCATGGCGAAGGACGAGTTAATGAAAGGCCCTTTAAAAATTCTTTTCAAGGGCTTGGGCATTATTCCCGTTAACCGCCGCCGAAAGGATAAGGCATCTCTTGAAACAGCCGAGCTGTATCTTAACGACGATAAGTTTATCGGAATTTTTCCTGAGGGAACGATTAACAGAACAGACGACATAATAATGCCGTTTAAGTTCGGCGCAGTCAAAATGGCACATGACACTGACACAAAGATCGTTCCTTTTGTTATATCGGGAAAATACAAGGCTTTTGAAAGAAGCGTTAAAATCCGATTTCTTGAGCCGATCACCGTGTCGGAGGATCTTGAAAAATCAAACAACGAGCTTATGAACATTATTTCAGACGAACTTAGAAAGGCAGGTATTTAAAAATGAGCAGGAAATCACCCAAGAAGCCCGAGGACAGAGAGCTTGGATATAAGCTTTTAACTCCGCTTATGCGTCCTCTGTTTCAATTCTATAATAACCCCAGAATTATCGGAGCCGAGAAGATTCCCAAGGATTCGGCTATTATCATTGCAGGCAACCATAAGCATGTTTACGACCAGTGCCTGACTATTATCGCAACCAAAAGAATGATACATTATATGGCAAAGAAAGAATATTTTGACGGCAGGCTTGCTCCGCTGTTCAGGGCAGTGGGCTGCATTCCAGTTGACAGGTCAAGAAAGGATATCGCATGCGTTATGTCGGCAATGAGAGTCCTCAAAAGAGGGGGAGCAATCGGAATTTTCCCCGAGGGAACACGCAACAAGACCGATCAATTCCTTCTTCCCTTTAAATTCGGCTGTGTTTCGATGGCTAAAAAGGCTGATGCCTATATTGTCCCGTTCGGTCTGACGGGTGATTATAAATTTCGCAGTAAGAATCTTACGATTCGTTACGGCGAGCCCTTTAAGGTAGGCAACATGACGACCGAAGAAGCGAATGAGAAGCTTTACAGAGAGGTTGAGCGCCTTATGCTTGAAAATCTTGACGAAGAAAAGGCGGAAAGTCGCAAAAATGCTTAATATGCGTGTGGGAGAAAGATGATATGAGAATAGGAATGGATGTCGGGTCAACAACGCTCAAATGCGTTGCTCTTGACGATAAGTATAATATTGTATATAAGGCGTATGAACGCCACTATTCCAAAATAGCCGAAAAAAGTGCAATGATGCTTTCGCAGATAGTCGACGAGCATCCCGAGTTTAAAAATGCTTCGCTGACCGTTTCCGGTTCTGCGGGCATGGGCTTTGCTCAGTCGCTCGGGCTGGATTTCATTCAGGAGGTTTATGCAACAAGAGTAGGCGTTTCAAGGCTTTTGCCAGGAACAGACGCTGTTATCGAGCTTGGCGGCGAGGATGCAAAAATACTGTTTTTCACAAACGGCGTTGAGGTCAGAATGAATGGCTCGTGCGCAGGCGGAACGGGCGCGTTTATTGACCAGATGGCGTCGCTCCTCGGTGTGGATCCGACCGAAATGAATTCACTTGCCGAAGCTCACGAAAAAATTTATTCAATTGCATCAAGATGCGGAGTTTTTGCAAAGTCGGATATTCAGCCCTTGCTCAATCAGGGTGCAAGAAAGAACGATATTGCCGCAAGTATTTTTACCGCCGTTGTCAATCAGACCGTTTCGGGTCTTTCGCAGGGCAGAAGAATTGAAGGCAAGGTTGTCTATCTCGGCGGGCCTCTTTATTTCCTTTCGGAGCTCAGAAAGGCTTTTGACAAGGGCCTGGGTGTTACTGGAACGTGCCCGGAAAACGGTCTTTATTTCGTTGCGCTCGGTGCGGCATTTTCGTCGGACGGTGTTGCGATTGATATAAGTAGCATTACCGAGAAGATTAAGAACGCAAAGGAGAGCGGAGAATATCTCGGAGCGAAGCCGCTTTTCAATTCAAAAGAAGAATATGACGAATTTTCAGCACGCCACGCAAAGGATTCAATTGAGGATCACTGTATTATTGATAAGGGCGAAAAGGTTTATATAGGCATTGACGCAGGCTCAACAACAGTTAAGGCGGCGGTTATAAACAAAGACGGCAGAATTGTTTGCAGCCGCTATATGTCAAACAACGGCGACCCTGTTTCGCTTATCAAAAGCTTTCTCGAAGACTTTTACAAAGAGTATCCCGACGCGGTTATTGCTTCAAGCGCGGTTACGGGCTACGGCGAGGATATAATCAAAAACGCCTTTGCGGTTGATATAGGTCTTGTTGAGACGGTTGCTCATTTCACCGCCGCAAAGAGATTCAAGCCGGATGTTGATTTCATTATAGATATCGGCGGTCAGGATATCAAATGCTTCAAAATCAGAAATAACGCAATTGATAACATATTCCTGAACGAGGCTTGCTCTTCGGGCTGCGGTTCATTCCTGCAAACCTTTGCCGCCGCTTGGGGCTACAATATTGCGGATTTTTCAAAGCTCGGTCTTTTTGCGGACAGACCCGTTGACCTCGGCTCACGCTGCACGGTATTTATGAATTCATCGGTTAAGCAGGCTCAAAAGGACGGCGCTTCAATCGAAAACATTTCCGCAGGCCTTTCGATCAGCGTTGTCAAAAACGCACTTTATAAGGTTATCAGAGCGGCAAACGCAGACGAGCTCGGCAAAAATATCGTCGTTCAGGGCGGTACCTTCCTTAACGATGCCGTTCTTCGTGCGTTCGAGCAGGAGATCGGCAGAAATGTTGTCTGCCCCAACATTTCCGGTATCATGGGCGCTTACGGTGCGGCTCTTTATTCAATGGAAAGAGCACCCGAAAAGAGCACTCTCATTTCAGCCGGGGAGCTTAAAACCTTTGAGCATAAGGTAAAAGCAATCACCTGCGGCAAGTGCAGCAACAACTGCCGGCTGACCGTTAATACCTTCAGCTCGGGCAGATGCTTTATCGGCGGCAACAGATGCAGCAAGCCCATTGCAAGGTCAAATGCGGATAAGGGCAATAACCTTTTTGATTATAAGCGTGAACTGCTCGCAGAATATAAACCCGTTAAGGGCAAGAGAGAGACGATCGGTCTGCCCATGGGACTTAACATGTTTGAGCTTCTTCCGTTCTGGCACACCTTTTTCACACAGCTCGGCTTCGGGATTGCACTATCCGAAAAATCGTCAAGAGAGCTTTATGTTTCGGGTCAGCACACCATTCCGTCAGATACGGTTTGCTACCCCGCAAAGCTTCTTCACGGTCACATCGAATCGCTCATTTCTCAGGGAGTCAAGAATATTTTCTATCCCTGTATGTCTTATAACATTGACGAAAAGCTTGGCGACAACAACTACAACTGCCCCGTTGTTGCTTATTATCCCGAGGTTATCCGCTCAAATGTCGGCGAGCTTAAAAAGCTGAACTTTATGAATGATTATCTCGGACTTCACAGACCCAAGGATTTCTCAAAGAAGATTTACGGCATTCTGTGCAATAAGTTCGGCTCAATCTCCTTTGACGAGGTCAAAAACGCTTCCGATAAGGCCTATGACGAATATCATAACTACATGAAGAAAATCCATCACAAGGGCTTGGAGTATCTTAAGGAAGCTAAAGAAAACGATAAACCCGTTATCGTTCTTTGCGGCAGACCGTATCATCTTGATGAGGAGATCAATCACGGCATTGATAAGCTGATCTGCGAATGCGGCGCAACGGTTATAACCGAGGACAGCGTCAGCCCGCTTGTCAACAAGTTCCCCACAGGCGTTCTTGACCAGTGGACTTATCATTCAAGGCTTTACGCCGCCGCAAAGTATGTTGCAAAGCTCGCGGATAAAGATGTTAACATTGTTCAGCTTGTTTCGTTCGGCTGTGGCGTTGACGCAATAACAACCGATGAAATGAGAGCCATTCTCGAGAGCGACGGCAAAATTTATACTCAGATTAAAATAGACGAAATTTCAAATCCGGGTGCGGTTAAAATCAGGCTCAGAAGCCTGTTTGCCGCCACGGGAAGATAAGTCCGAGGATATGAAGCGAGGAAGATAAAGCGTGGGAATTTCTAAGAGAAGCAGTGCAAACGGCTTGATAAGCCCTCCGGCGGGGTATACAGTCGTCTGTCCTTCGGCAGTCAAAAGACCAACCGGCTCATCGGAAGGGACTTTTATGAAGCAGCCGTGCGGCACGACCGGGAGGAATCCGAATTTGCCACTGCTGTCCCACAATTATTTTATCACGGGCAGCTCAAAGCCTGGTGATACCTAAAATATTAACTATATAACTGATTATACGAGGAGGAATAAATGATGAATACTGCCGACAGAGTTGAATTTACAAAAGAGATGCGGGATTATACAATCCTTGCTCCCAATATGGCAGACATACATTTTTCTTTGCTTATCAACATCTTTTCTCAGTACGGCTACAGGGTTGAGCTTCTCAAAAACGACGGCAGAACGGTTGTTGACGAGGGGTTAAAATATGTTCATAACGACACCTGTTACCCTGCGCTGCTTGTTATCGGTCAGCTCATTGACGCCTTGAACACGGGAAAATATGACCCTGACAAAACCGCTTTGATGATAACTCAGTCGGGCGGCGGCTGCCGTGCTTCAAACTACATTCATCTGCTCAGAAAAGCGCTTAAAAAGGCGGGCTATCCGCAGGTTCCCGTTATTTCTCTTAACCTTTCGAGACTTGAGAAAAACAGCGGCTTCAAAATCAGGATTTCAATGGCTCTTAAAATGCTCTCGGCAGTTATCTACGGCGATCTGATTATGCTTCTCAAAAACCAGGTCGAGCCTTATGAAAAAAATGAGGGGGAGTGTAAAAGGCTCGTACAGAAATGGATTGACGGTATCAGCGAGATGTTCAGAAAGGGCAGAGGATATTCTTTCGGCGAGATGAAAAAGCTTCTTCCCGAGATTACAAAGTCCTTTTCGGAGGTTCCCGTAAAGAATATTGTCAAAACAAAGGTCGGCGTTGTCGGCGAGATTTATGTTAAGTATTCTCCGCTTGCCAATAATCACCTTGAGGAATTCCTGTTCGATCAAGGCTGTGAGGTTATGGTTCCCGGACTTCTGGGCTTCTTCCTCTTTAAGGTCGATAACAGACTTGAGGATATCAAGCTCTACGGCGGAAGCAAGCTTAAAAAGATTGCAATGCAGTTTGCTATCTGGTATCTAACGAGAATTGAAACCACATTGCTTGACGCTGTAAGGGCTTACGGGCGTTTCACCGTTCCGTCAACCTATGCTCATATCAAGGAAATATGCACAAAGATTATTGGACCCGGCTGTAAAATGGGCGAGGGATGGCTTCTGACAGCTGAAATGATGGAGCTTATCGAAAGCGGCTACGGCAATATCGTATGCGCCCAGCCCTTCGGCTGTCTGCCGAACCATATTGTCGGCAAGGGCATGATAAGGAAGCTCAAAGATATGTATCCCGAATCAAATATTGTTCCGATCGACTATGACCCCGGTGCAACAAAGGTTAATCAGGAAAACAGAATTCGTCTTATGCTTGCCGTTGCAAATGAAAATCTCGGCTGTTCCGGCGGTTGCTTTTCTTCCTCCTGCTCGGCATGCACAATAAATCAGCAATTATGAAATACGCAAAGACGCCCGGGCCTTGAACAAACAATACCGTTTTAATCAATTTCAGTTAAACCCCGAAAGCCTTGATATGTAAGACTTTCGGGGCTTTTATCTTGTCGGAACGGAATTTTGCGTTAGTTGAGCAAAATTCTATATTGGCATCAGAACTGCCGAATTTTTGCCGAATTTACCGTTTTTTAAGCCTCTGTACCGGACTTTACCGGACTAAAGTATTCGAACGCATCCTTATTCTCGTAGTTTTTTACTCATTTTATAATTTTTTTTGCATACGTCAAGTACTTGTTGTCGCTTTTTTGTCAGAAGATTGTCGGAGCTTTGGTATGTAAGATGTCAAGTAATAAGAATACAATCATAACTAAAGACATAACTAAAAAATATTATTATATTTTGTCCAATTATTGATATTTGCTACGTTGTAACTTATAGGAGGATAGATTAGTGCTCAATGCGAATAGTTGCAGTACTGATCAATATACAATTCCGCCGTTGCTTCGTTTTGACGGAGCAATAAAGAAAGCAGGTGATAGCTACGGTTAAGCGATCGGATATTTCAACGCGTGCTAAAAAAGTGTACTCGTACAGGGACGATTACGTTGTCGACTGCACACGGTACAGAATCTAAAACCATATCAGTTACTCAACTTGACAAAGTTAGCAACTATTTTTACAGTGTTTCAGAGAATGGTTCTTTTGGACGTAATAGCTCTTCTGATTACAACCACAAGCTTGCAACATGGGCTATGGAGCTGAGCTATGCAGCCTATAACTACCCGAACGGCGAAGAACTGCCGATCATTCCCGGAGCCTTTATGGGCGACTTTACCCAAACCGCGGGAATGCTCTTGGAAGATAATGGATTTGTGAATATCTCCGAATACAATTATACTTCTGACAGCAGAGCGGCGCATACAATAGGTTGGCGTCCTGTTGAGGTTGCTGTTTCTGAAACTTCTCAAATTATTAACGATGTAGGAGGAATGGACAATGTTTACCAATATAATATTGACGATAAAGGATCTGTTCTTTACAATTTATTGGATAGCGTATGTGTTTACGAGCGCAATACGTGCCGGAGCAATTCAGGAAATCCTGAAATCATGGATAGAAATGTTGATGTTTTGGAAGTAAGCGAAAACTCATTGGCCACTACGACTATTAAAAACTTGGTCGTAATAGATATTCGCGGATCTGTTACGCTATTGGATTGGGGAAATGACATTGTGACGCAATTGGCCTCAAATAATAACAGATTTGCCGCCCTTGCAGATGAGGTGCTTACAAATGTTGAAAGTTATCTGAGTTCGGTCGGGCTGCAAGACCCAATTATTCTCATTACCTGCCATAGTATGGGAGCTGCGATAGCTAACATACTTGCGGCACGTCTTAATGGAATTATGGATCCGGATAATATCTATGCTTATACCTTCACGTTTACCCGTTGGTAGTGGATCATCTGGTACTTATTCTTCGGCTTCCTCTGGTATTGAGTTTTGATTAAATTATCCTTCTCAATTAAAAGCATACGGAAATTCCATACGTTAAGGAGGTTTATATGAAAAACTTATCAAAGAAACTTATAAGCGTTATTATGGCTTTACTGTTCGCTCTTGCGCCTCTAAGCTCTGTATTCGCCATTAAAATCCCATGGATGACAACCTATCCGAGTGAAAAGGAAATTGCCGAAACTCTCGGCAACTTTCTGAAAGCAAGAGATGTTGACGGTATAGTAGGTATGTTCAGTGAAAGTGTAAAGAGCGAATTAGACGACTTGGAAATACAAGTTAAAAAGCTGCTGGATCAGATCGACTGCGATATTGAAGAGTATACCTATTCTGGGACTGGCGGCGCCGATGAACGCAATTATGGATATTATCGCAAATCCATTGGTGTGTCTATTGAAATAGTTGCTGAAGATAAAATTTTTCATATCGGAGCCTCATATATTCAAGCGTGGACAGATGACGAGCGAAAAGTTGGAATGAGAGGTCTGTGGCTAAATCTGTGCGACACCAGTGGCTATGTTGTTGACTATTTAGCAACCATTGGTCCTTCCGTAAAAATTGATCTTACCTATAAGGAAACTAAGCAATGTTTTATCGCAAGACATGATTGGAAATATACTCATAACGAAATGGGATATAACAAGCTCGTCATAACCTCCTCCGACGAATCGGTTGCAAAGGTTGATAGCGACGGCATTGTAACGGCTACGGGTCGCGGCTCGGCTCGTGTTACCGTCACCTATATCAATGAGACAACCGGTAAAGAGCTTGAGTATCTTTATGATGTCACCGTTACCTTTACCCGCTGGCAGTGGATCATCTGGTATGTGTTCTTCGGCTTCCTATGGTATTGAGTTTTGATTCAATTATCCTTCTCAATATTATGCATACCGATTCTCAGGGCACGGCGGCAAGCGGCAATAAGGCGGATCGGATCGCGGACGGTGTCAGTCGAGTTTATGTGGTGGCAATTTACACACAAAATCATATATGATCTATTCGGAATACTAATATAGTTTTTACTGGGTTAGAACTTCCTGAAATACATATACTCCACTATTGACATAATGCCGAGCCACGGTAAGATATCCTCTTACCTTGGCATTTTGATAAATGGTCTTTTTGGAATGATCTGAAAAAATATACGGGAATCTGTTGAATTTTAATAGTATTTGTGTTAATATATGGTGTAAGAACAAAAAACTAATGTTAAAGGAAAATGATGTTGATGCTTACACTGTATCTGAGCCTGATAAGTACTGAAGCGGAAAGAAGCCGCTTTGAAGAAGTTTATTCTCAGTACAGAAAACAAATGATCGTCATTGCGACGTCGATATTAAAAAATGAAGCCGATGCGGAGGATGTTGTCCACGATGTTTTTTATTCGATAGCCTCATCTCATACGGATATTCTGGAAAAATTAGATAATCCGCAGGACCTGAAGAATTATATGTTCAAGGCGACCCAAAACAGAGCAATCAGCATGATAAGACGGCGCAAAGTACAGAGGGACAGCGAAAACAAGTTTATCAATTTCAATTTGGAATTAAATGATTCGGAATTTGTAGATAATATTTGCGATAAATTTGAATGCGAAAGTCTTCTCAGGGCGATACAGCAGCTCGACAATAAATATAGAGAGGTGCTTTATTACCATTTCGTGCTCAATTTGTCGGTAGCCGAAACTGCGGAAACGGTAGGCCGCCCGCAGGATACAGTGTATAAACAGTTATACAGAGGTAAGAAGAAACTTGAGGAAATTTTAATAAGAGGTGACAGTCAATATGTCTATGACGCGAAGTGAGTTTAATGAAACGTTCAGAAGTGTAATTTCGGAAGAGTTTGCCGATATACCGCCTGAATCAGAAATCCAATACGAATTCAGCAAGGAATTTCTGGATAAGATGCAGAAGCTCATTAACGGAACAGAGGATGATACACATAAAGCGCAAAAGAAACACAGCTCTTCCTTAACCGTTAAGAGAATCGTTGCTCTTGCGGCAGCATTGATAGTTTTGTTTACAGGTGCTATGAGCGTCGGCGCTGTCAGAGAGCCGGTGGTGAATTTCATTGTCAAGACTTACGAGGGATTCAAAAGAGTTTTGTTTTCCGGCGATTCCTTGACAGAGATAGACCATGTGTATGCGTTTGCGGAAGTACCCGAAGGATTCGTGGAAACACAAAGAATCTCAAATAAAGAAATGAATCTTGTGCGTTACGAGAATCGTGAGACCGGCGCTGTGATCAAAATATCTCAATCAATCACGACCGAGTATTCTATTTCTTTAGATAGCGAAAACGGAGAGCTCGAAACATTTAACATTGACGGGAAAGAAGTTAAAATCTATTGTGCCGAGTCGCAAACTCTGTACAGTGCTTTTTGGGTTGAAGATACATACAGCATGGAACTGATTTATTCAGGAGAAACGGACACCGATGAATTATTAAGATTGATAAATACAATAAAATAGCTTCAAAATCTGCATTTTTAATGAGACAGCTGTCACTTCGGTGACGGCTGTTTTTGTGTCCAAAAATTTTTTTGAAATTTTTGTCCAATTTTCGGCTGTTAAAGCGTTATATGTGTGTATGGGGAGAGGAGGTGAACAAAATGCGGATAAATGTAACAAAAAGGGCGATCTGTGCTGTCGTTGCTTTAATTATGGCAATGTCGGCCTTTTCGGCTTTTGCGGCTGCACAGACGGTCGAGCCGTGCTTTAATAATGTGGTAAGAGTATCAAACCATGCTGAAGTATCTTCTTCGGGCAAATTGACTGCAACAAACAGATATACAGCAGATGCGACCGTTTTCAGCAAGGCCATCATAACGACCTATGTTGAAAAGAAGGTTCTCGGTCTGTTTTGGAGCAGGGTCGATATCGGTCAAACCAATAATAAGTGGATCGACGTGATATATGACAATGTTTATGACGGAACACATACTGTGCAACTGTCCGATAAAGGCACGTACAGAGTGACGAGCGAGTTTGTCGTGTATGGCTCCGGCGGCCCGGCAGATACCGTAACCGAAACAGCAACAACCGAATACAAGTAAGCTGTGACAAAAACAGAGGCACCTTTTGAAAACCGTTTTACTTATAGGCTCAAAGGTGCCTCTTGTGTTTTTATGTAACGAAAGGAATTCGAATGAAAAAGACAAAATTTTTATTAAAAGCAATCGCCTTTTCCTTGGCTTTTATAGCCGTTTTCCAAATCCTTCCGCTGTCAACAATCGCCACAGAACTCAACAATAGCGATATTGAAGAAATTGCAACTGCACAAGCAGCAGAGAAATACTTACCCGAGATTATCGGGGAAGAGAAAACCCTCAGGGATGAATACACAAAGCATTTTCGCCGTGAAGACGGCTCTTTTGTCGCAGCAGTATATAGTGAGCCCGTTCATTATATAAGAAACGGCGAGTGGAGAGATGTCGATAACACTCCTGTTATCAGCAGAAACAATGCCGGTACGGCTGTTATGAGTGCGAACGCAAATGTTAATGCATATGCGAGTAACTCCAAATATTCAATATCCAAAACTCCTACTCCCGTCACGTTCCCGGATGATATCGGAGAGGGGAGAATAACTATAACCAAGGGCGACAACGTCATCTCCTTCGGTGCAAAGGATACGGGTCGGAGTGTTATGTCGTCTGCGGCCATAGCACAGCCGTCTGAACTTGTTTCTTCTCAGATGGCTTCTGCCATTGAAGCTAATGCAAATGATAATATGGCAGATGAAGATTATGAAGCGAAACTAAAAACTAATGTTAAACACGGAGCAATTTCATATACAGGCGCTTTTGAGAACGCTTCTCTTGAATACGAAGTTTCTTCATCAATGGTTAAAGAAAGCATAGTTGTTCAGAAAAAAGCCGATGACTATAAATATCAGTTTTCAATAAACTTCGGAACATATATTCCGGTGAAAAACGAGAACGGCGGCATAGATATATATGAGTCTTTGGAGTCCATGGACCCTGTTATGTCCATTCTTCCTCCTTATATGTTTGACGCAGATAATGAAACCTCAGATGCGGTAACAATGAATATTTCAGGGGAAACCGGACAGGATTATACCCTTACCATAGACGCAGACGCCGGCTGGATCAATTCTTTCGGAAGGAAGTTTCCTGTTGTCATCGATCCCACTTTTGTGCTTGATTTGGGCAGAAATGCCGTACACGACGTCCATGTTAACCAAAACCATCCAAAAAGGAATTATGACACCGATTATCAGATCGAGATAGGTAAAGACGGCAAAAACATATATCGAACATATATTAAATACGATTTACCGGCTTTGCCCGATTTGAGTGTTATCACTTATGCTAATATAAAGCTTATCCAAAACTGGTCGAGAAGCTTCGGTGATGATGCGCCGTTCATGAATGTATATGAATGTAAGCTGCCGTGGGATATTAAAACAATAAATTGGGGAAACCAGCCGTATTCCGAATTGAGCGGAATGACGATTGTGGATTATACTAAATTCGTCAGCGGTATGAGCGCGGAATACAATCTCGATATAACGAAAATAGCAAAGAAATGGTATGAAGACGGTGAGAATAACGGCTTGGTTCTTACTTCATCGGATGAGAGCGTTAACGAAAAGACCTCTTTCTATGCTTCAAGAAATATCGTTTCAAACTATCCGGTCGTAACGATAAATTATGTAAACAATTCAGGCGTTGAAAGCTATTGGGATTACGAAACCGTTTCGCTCGGCGATTCAGGTACAGCATACATCAATACCTATAACGGAAGTCTGACATATATTCATGAGGATATGTCAACAAACGGTCTTGTTGCCCCCGTAGGCATATCGCATGTTTATTCTACCGACAGCAAAAATGCTTCGGGAACTTTCCTTGATATGAAGGTTGGCAGCGGATTCTCTTTGAATGTTTTCGAGCGGATCGAAGCCGTTACAAGTGAGCAGTTGGCGGCGTATCCGTATAAGTATATTGACGCTGACGGAACCGTTCGCTTCTTCCAAAAGACAGCTACGGCGAACCGCTTTACATGTGAATTCAACAGCAGCGTTGTGCTGAACTATGACGCGAATTCTTCAAATGCACGATTTATTATGAGCTTTGAAGACGGCAGCAAAAAGTATTTTAACTCAAACGGTTATTTGGTAAAAACTCAGGATCAGAACGGAAACACTATCACCGTAAACTATACGGGCAAACAAATCACGAGTGTAACTGACGGAGCGGGCAAAAGCCTCAGATTTGTCTATAACACCAATAAAACTTTGAGGGAAATTGTTGATCCGAACGGAAGAAGTATTTTGTTTAATTACGGAAACGGTAAACTGGGAGCAATAACCTATCCGGAGGGTAATCAGACGTTTTTCAGTTATAATGAAGCCGGATTGCTTAATAAGATAACAAAACTGGATCTTTCAGTAGTGCAATTCGAATACAAAGCAATAGCAGCTTCAGGCGAAACATTTTACAGGGTTTCAAGGGTATCGTCACATACAAGTGATTTAGCGCACGATTTGATCGATTATCTGACATTTGAATATCGCACCGGCGATACTTTGATAAAGAACAAGTCGGGCGATGAATTGACGATAGCATTTGATAATTCGGGCAGAGCGGTCAATAAGACTGTAAACGGTGAAGATGTTTCAACGACCGGATACAACCAAACCGGCGACTTGAATAATACTCGCAGTTTTGCTTCCAATATGTTTTCATCGGTCGATAATTATTATTCAGTAAAGAGACCGACGATATATGACGGATGGCGGACTAACTATGATAAGCCGAATAATATAGTTGTTTCTACATATTGTAATGAAAGAACGCTTTCAGGGTGGTATTCTGAAAAACGCGGAATGGAATGGAAACAAGGTACGATTTATGATCAAGCTCGATGTTTCCCGACACCGGGTAAAACTTATACAGCATCTGCATATGTAAGTATTTTGGATGAACTTGCATCCGGCACTGTGGTGCTGAAACTGATCGCCGTTGATGAAGAAGAAAATGAGTTAGCACAGGTTCAGAGTGTTCCGCTTACTACTACCGATAATCAGTGGAGGATTCTCAATGCGACCATGCTGATTCCCGAAAACGCCGCAAAGATGTATATGCAAATAGGGCTGTTTGAAGGTGAGGGCATATACTATTTGGATGCTGTCTGGGTTTCGGAAGGTGCTGCGCCGACTAAATTCAACTATATTCAAAATCCCTCTTTCTATTGGTATGACAAAATAGACCCGCCGCGCGATTGGATATACCCGCAGAGAAGCAGTGTGTCAAGCGAGAAAGACGGCACAGATTGTGTGTTGAGATTTAAGGGCGACCCCGATATTGCCGTTACGGCATATCAAGAGTACGCGGTTAACGGTAAAGCAGGCGATGTGCTGGTGTTCGGCGCAAACTCTAAGGCAGACTGCTCGGCCTCCGGCAATGACGGCCACCGCTTTTATGGCATCAGAATGCATCTTAAAGATAAGAATCAGAATATCATTCAAACCAAAGCGGTTCAATTCAACAAGGAAGTCAGCGGAACATGGCAATCGCTGCTCGGCTCTATCAAGGCTGAACAGGACTATATGTGGCTCGAGCTTGAGCTGTGTTATGAATATGAGGTCAATTATGCCTATTTCGATGATGCGTTCCTTTATCGTGAAGCTTTCGGCACTTATTATTCATATAACAGTAACGGCACCGCTCAAAAGGTTGAGGACGACAATGGCAATTCGGTAGAGTACTCATATAACCAGAGAAATGATTTGACTCAGGTCGTAAGCAAGTCAAACGATCAGGTTAAAAGTCAAACCCAGCTTGCCTACAACAATAATCACAACCTAACGCAGCTGTCTCAGAACGGTAAAACGACCACCACATATAATTATCCGGAAACGGGTAATAAAGGTCTGCCGATAAGCGTAACCGTTACGGATTCAGATAACAGAAGCGCCACAACATCGTATACATACTACGATAATTATAACTATCTCAAGAGCGTCACCGATCCGACCGGTGCGACTACGGAATATGAATACGACTACGGCGGAACGATCAAAAACGGTCTTCTGACTAAAGTGACGGATCCCAACGGCAATGTGACCGAGTATGAGTATAACCGCCGCAGCGAATTCCTGACCGCCGTTTCGAATCCTGATGAAACGCTCGGAAATCCACGCACGGAACTTAGCTATATTGCGGGCAGAAAGCTTTCGCAAATATCAAACGCTGATGTGAGTTATTCGTTCACTTATAATAATTATGAGACGACCGAAAGCGTCAAGCTCGGCGGGAACCTCTCTCTTGCAACTAATCAGTATGATGAGAGCGGCAAGCTTGATACCGTCACATATGCCAACGGCGATACTCATAAGGTTATATATGACGATAAAAATCGAGTCTCCGAAGATGTCTATAACGGCACAACATCATTCAAATATCATTATAATGAGGACGGAAATCTCGGTAAGCTCATTGACAATGATAATGATATCGAGTGGTTCTATCAGTATGACCTTGCGGGCAGATTAACGAGCGCGGCGTCAGACGATAACCGTATGATCCTTTACGGATATAACGACAAAAACGAAACGGAAAGCATACAGGTCGTTGATAATAACACTACCGTCATGGATACCCGATACAGCTATGACGAATACGGCACTCCGTCACAGATAAGCGTTCCGTCTATGACTGGGAATCCGTCACAAAAGTATTCGGTTGATGATTTCGGCAGAGTGACAAGAACCACGAACGTGTATAACGGCTCGGAGGAGCAGAACAATGTGCAAACCGCTTATAGCTACGCTGTCAAAAACGGCAATCAGACCGGCATAGTTGACAGTATTCTCTTCCTTAAATCAATCGGCGACTCATATACGGCGCTGCTGCCTGAGCTCAGCTATGATTATGATGCGAACGGAAATATCATTCGTGTTTATGAAAATGATATTCAGAGAGTAAGATATTATTATGACGGATTGAATCGACTCGTTCGTGAGGATAATAATTATATTGACAAAACAATTACTTACTGTTATGATAAGTGTGGTGATATCCTCTCCAAATCCGAATACGCTCTTACCTCTGCCGAGACCTTGGGCGAGCCGGTCAATAACGTGACTTATTCCTACACCGATGCCAACTTCAAAAATGCCGTAACGCAATATGGCGATGATGCTATTGTGTATGACGCGAGCGGAAACCCCACAAGCTACAGAGGCTACACAATGACATGGGCAAAGGGCAGGCAGCTCGCTTCGCTGTCGGGTAACGGAAAATCAATGTCGTTTAAGTATGACAATGCCGGTATCAGAACGAGTAAGACCGTTAACGGTGTTGAGACTAAGTACACCTATCTTGGCGGCACTCTTGTTTCTCAAAAGACGGGCGATGAGGTCATAAACTTCGCCTATTCGGCAGGAGGTGCGCCTTACGGGTTCAGCTATAACGGACAGAGCTATTTCTATTTGCTTAATCTTCAGGGCGATATCATAGGCATCTATGACGGCAGCGGAAATGTTGTTGTCAGATACACCTATGATTCTTGGGGCAAGGTCATATCCGTCACCGGCAGCCTTGCGGATACCGTAGGCGTCAAGAATCCTCTGAGATACAGGGGATACTACTATGATGTCGAGACGAAGCTCTACTATCTCCAAAGCCGTTACTATGACCCCGAAACCTGCCGCTTCATCAATGCGGACTCCCTCCTTGTGGCCGGTGATGATTACATTCAGGGCGTCAATATGTTTGCATATTGTCAGAATAATCCTGTTATGTATTCCGATCCGAGCGGACGCAATCAAGAAGATGGAGTAAGGCTGGTAAAAACGTTTTTTTGTATCATCAAAAGTGTAGCAGTTCTAAGGTCAATACCAAGTATGTCGATTCTGGAAATTATAATTTTGCTAACCGAAATTGGAGATCCTGACGATATGCTGTATGTTTCTATGGTTATTTACAATGGAGACAAAATGGGAGCACTATATGGCGTTGAGTCTATGCATCCCGGAATAAAGGGAAAACAGAATTTCGATGTGTGCAAGGCTTTTTTGAACAAAAATGTGTGCCTGAAAGTGGCGGAGTATTATACTTGGGCTTACGAAGGCGATGGTGCGGCCGTAATTGGAATTGCACAAGAGATATATGCACATGCACTAATATTTTATGAGTCGGATAAAATATTAAATGTTTTATCTGGAATTAAAAAAACAAATCCATCACTCTATAACAAAACCTATGAATACTTTGTAATGGAAACCTTATGCACAGTTTTTGTACAGCATGCAAATCCCATAGATCTTGGGGGCAATGGTGTTTTTGACAAGGTCGGCAAATCTATATTCCCATATTTATGGAAATACTTTTGAGTGGGAGGATATAAATGGATTTATCTCAACATTTATCGAATTTTGTTGGAGCTTTTAAGTCTGCCTCATTAGCGACATTTTTATTTTTAGGTTTACCTTTGGGTGTTCTTGTCGTTAGCATTTTAATTACACGATGGCAAAGAAGACGAAAACGGTCGATTGTTTTACCGATAATTGCAGCAGTAGTCGCAGAGGTAGCAGCCCTTGTGCCATTTATCGGTGTAGCTTTCTTTTCAAAGGATAATGTGCTGTATTTAGCTATTATGCCATTGTGTTTTGCTTTTACTATTGCCGTACTACTTCCGTTGTTTATTCCAATATTATGCGTTCTAATCGGTCGAACAATTAAAAAAAACAACAATCGTATCTCAATATGGTTTTACATTATTTCAATCATTGCTGAAATTGTTTCGTTGGCGATTACCGCTTCTATAATAATGAAGGATGTTTATGTGCCGTAACAAGTTTTTGTATTCTCAAACGAGTTATATTTAAACCAGAGCCGCCGCAATCGGAATTAACCGGTTGCGGCAGCTCTTTTTCTATTTCCCCCTTTTCACTTGTACAGAAACACGAATGTCGAAATAAATCTTACATACTTTCTTTGCCGAAACAAAAAGCGAAAGGAAGTGGGCTGATGCAGAATAACACCCTGATGCTTTGGAAAGACGATTTCAAAAGCGATAGAGATTGGCAGGCTGTTTGCAGAGCGCTCGGGCTTTCGGAAAGCACAGTCGAAGTTGAGCTGAGATGTAATGTTCGTGTCGCAAAATCAAACTACACCCATGCAAGGCTCCACAAACCCGAACCGTTTTCTTTTGCGAGTCCTTCAAATTAACGGAAGGGGATGACGGCATGAATACAGCCGATACTGTTAGAACCATTATCGAATTTTTAGCAATAGTAGCGGCAATCGTCGCTATGATAAATGAAGATCGGTTTATTGTGTTCGAGGACAGAGTAGTGAACTTTTTCAAAGAACATGTGGACTTTCAGTGCGAAAAGAAGCGGAAATTTGATCGCTCAGAATGACGATTTTAGGTTTGCTTGCCGAAAAGGTCGAAAAAAATATTTCAATCTTACATACTTTCTCTGAAGACAAAAAAGTCTTTCATTTTATTATTCCCTTCATGTGGCGACGCTCGCCGTCTCACCCTCCTTGACGGCGAGCCTCTCGTCCCATCCTTTAATTTTTCGAAGGTAATCTTACATACTTTCCGCGTTAAAAGATATTGAGGCTTAGCCAAGCGGTAAGGCACGGGACTTTGACTCCCGTATGCGTTGGTCCGAATCCAACAGTCTCAACCAACATGTACCAACCTTTCTGAAAACATGGACCTCCGTTTAGCCATGGCAGACGGCGTTGTAGTCTGCCGCACATGAGAACATAGCTCAGTAGGCCAGAGCCGATAAGGTCGCCGGTTCGAGTCCGGCTGTTCTCCTCCTTTCGAAAGGCCCTTGCATAAGCGGGGCATTTAAGCACAGGGTTCAACAGTAGAGGTCTCGATTCAACTGAGGCACCGAGCTTGAACTCTAATCAGACAAAGCCCTGTCTGAAAACGGCGGGGCGAATATGGCGCTATCGTCTAACAGGTCAGGACATCGCCCTTTCACGGCGACAATATGGATTCGAGTTCCGTTGGCGTCACCAATAGCAAAGCCTTCCGCATTGTTATTTTATCAGTGCGGAAGGCGAAAAGACAAGCCGGTATAGCGCAATCGGAAGCGCAGCTGATTTGTAATCAGCAGGTTGCCCGTTCAAGTCGGGTTGTCGGCTCCATGGACTACTGTTTGCTGATTTCTTATATGTCCACATAAATTCCCTCAGAAATCAGAGAAGCCTGTTTTTGCGTTAGGGCTATTCTTCTTTCTTTCTTTCAGGATTCGGCTTGCTTGCAGGAACAAAGCGTTTTAATTTGTTGATTGTCCTGTAAGTCAGTTCTTTTTGAGTCAGATAGCAGCCGCCGCCAAGGTCTACGGTTTTATCCTGTCCGGTTTGCAACGGCCTGTAAGCGACTAATCTATCAAAGAAGTCAGCCATCTGTTGTGTCGATGAACAGCAATTTTATTTCCGGCTAATTGCGAAAACAGGCTTTGTTTAATTTGTGGGTTATTGATATTGCCCTCTCCTTAAGGTTATCCAAATAATACAGATATCGGGGCATAGCCCAGTTTGGCTAAGGCGCGTGGTTTGGAACCACGAGAGCGTGGGTTCGAATCCCTCTGTCCCGACCATCTTTCAGCTGATGGTTATTATTAATTGGGGTATGTGTTTTCGGATGCATACTTCTCAAGGGAGTCGGAGCTGGTCCCCGGCTTCCTTGAGCACTCAGTTCAAACAACGGAAGTATGTTAAAAATCGGGCTAAGAGAGTTGAAAGGAGGGTGTCGAAGGCATCCACCGAGTTTCCCGAATAAGAACTCTCCGTGCTTCCGTTTTTTTTAATGGAATCAACAGAGCTGCCCGAAGTTTGCAAGTCCGCTTGCAGGCATTGGGGGCCAAGCCGAGTCTTGAACTCGGCTTTTTTATTTAATAATGAAAAAACGAAAGTTAAAGTTGTTCAAAATAGGTTGAATTTATCCTATTGATAGTGTATAATATAAGCAGAGGTGATATCATTGAACATCAATACAAACAATCTCATTTCCATCACGGAGGCAAATAAGAACTTTTCAAAAGTAGCAAGGCTTGTTGACGAAAATCGTTCAGCAGTTATTTTGAAAAACAATGTTCCCCGTTATCTTATTATTGAGTTTGGTCAGGCGGAAAAAGAACAGGCGGCATCTGACGAAGATGTCATGTCGATTTCAAAACGATTGATCGCTAAAAACAGGCAAGCATATGAGGTTCTTGCGAAATGAAAAAGCTGACAAAAGAACAAATCCTCATGATCCATAACGAATTAATTCGTGAGACTGGCGGCTCTGTCGGATTGCGTGACGAAGGGCTGTTAGATTCGGCTTTGAATGTGCCGTTTCAAGGGTTCGGAGATGTCGATAACTTTCCGTCCCTGCAGCAAAAGGGGGAGAAATAATTGTTTAAGCGCATACTGTCAATTCTTCTTGTTATTACCATTTTCTTTTCTTTCTCCGGGTTTGCTTCAAGCAAGCCACAGGAGGTCGATTTGAGTACTCCTGAGGCGAAAATCTCGGAATCTGTTCTTCAATATCCCGCGACAAATGACGACTTTAGGTATGATGTTTACACATACTACGTCGCAATTACTCAGTGCTTGTCAACGAAAAGCAACATAATCATTCCTGATACGATTCAGAATCTGCCCGTATATGTGATAGCTAATGGCGCATTCGCTAATCAGACAGCGATCACATCAGTCACTATGACAAATAACATAATCGAAATCGGAGACTCGGCATTCGCCGAATGCATAAACCTTCAAAGTGTAAACCTGTCAAAGAATTTGACGACCTGCGGGGCAAGTGCGTTTGCTGACTGTGACAATATAAAAGCGATAACGATTCCCGCTTCTTTGTACACTATTCCGTCAGACATGTTTTCGTCATGTGACAGACTTACCGCTGTTACGATTGAGGAACAGCAAGGTGAACAGAGCGAAACGGAGACGCCTTCAGGAAGTGATTCTGAGGAGGGGAGAAGCATTTCATCAAGTGCATTTGGTTCATGCGATCTCCTTAAGAAGGTTTGGATACCCAAAGATATAAAAATTATAGATTCATCCGCATTTTCGAATTCCATGGAAAACCTTACAATATACGGAGAAGCCCAAAGTGCCGCTGCGCATTACGCTTCGGAAAATCTTCTTGATTTTGTGGTTTTGGGTAAAAACGAATTTAAGAATGTTGCATCCGCAGCAACCGCCACCGAAAAAATGACTCTCGGCGACAGCGTGGAAAGCGATCGATGGAAGATATCATTCAACGCCGCATATTCACTCAGGGGCAGCTTCAACTATACGACAAGCGGAAAACAGAAGGAAAAGACATTACAAAACGGCAACGAATTAATCGTCCTTTGCTATTCAGTGAAAAACATTTCAGGAAGCGATCAGGAGTTTAATTTCCTTGATGTAAGCGCTAAAGTCAACGGATATACACACAAAATATCATCGTATGGCTCAATAGGCTATTCTCAACTCGCTCAGTATGACAGGCTGTTAGTCGGTAAAGTGAAATCAGGGGAGATCCTTTACGGATATATCGCCATTGAGACCGCCGCCGGTTGGAAAAACGCATCCGTTCAATTTCTGAACGACACAGCACTGGAAAGCTACAGCTTCGATATAAAGGCTGACAGCAAAGATATAACTTATATCGGGTCCGCTAACGATCCTGCCGAAAACGCACAGGCGTCTGAGACTGTTCCCGCTGAAATTCAAACAACTGAACCAATTACGGAGACAGAAACGGAAGCAACATCATTAAAACAATCTTGATGTTTCCATAAGCTCCGCATCGTTGTCTATGGATAGGCCGAGCTGAAATATTGACGCCCGGTTCAATAGATACTAAAACGACAATAATAAATTGGAGGCCGGCAGCTGTCATAATGAGTGTATGTTTGTACTTCATGCTGTCAAAAAAAGTTGGGATTTTTCAAAGCACTTACAAATCAAGACTAAAAAATTAAAATATTTGATTTTTTGTGTTGAATTTCCCGAAGAAGTGATGTATACTAATAGCAGGAGAGGTGAATTGTATGTTAATTGAATTTAAGTTTGGTAATTTCAGATCTTTTAGAGATGAAGCAGTTCTTTCTATGGAAGCCATGGGATTGGGCAGATTGAAAAACTGTTTAATTTCATACAACTCTATGAAATTAATACCCTCTGTGGCGATATACGGAAAAAACGGCGGAGGAAAAAGTAATATTATTCGTGCTTTTTGGTTAGCGGTACAGTTTATAAAAAACGCACAAAGAACGCAGCATGAAAATGCAAAAATCCCCGTAAAGCCTTTTCTGCTTAACGATTACTCTAAGGATGAACCCACGTTTTTTGAATTCACTTATGTCTTAGACAATGTGAAATATATATACGGATTTTCTGCAACAAAAGAAAAGATTTTTTCTGAATATTTGTATCATTCGCCTAAAGGACAAAAGGCTACTGTGTTTACAAGAACGGAGCAGAAGTTTACTTTTACGGAAGAGAAAGCTAAAAGAAAATTGATAAGTGAAGCGGTTGCTCCTAATCAATTGTTCTTTTCTGTTGCGTGTACGATGAATGATGCCGATTGCATGAGAGCAATGAAGTGGTTCCGGGATTATGTTTTCTTTTCAAGAGATTATGCGGACATTCCGGAACAACTGTTGGAATATTCAAATGATAAAAATATGCTTGCAGCAATTTCCGGATATGCAAAGGCAGCGGATCTCGGCATTGAAAAAATGGAATTTGAATTTAAGGATGAAGTAGTTAAAGATTTTGAATCCGAAAAGAATATTCCAGAGGAAATAAGATTCGCGTTAACTGCGTTTATGCAAAACCTAAAAGAAAATTCCAATATATCAGAAATTGGTTTGCAGAAAAGTGAGGTTCGAGCGACTTCCTATCACAACGGCATAAATAAAAACGGCATCAAGACTTCATTTACGCTTGATTTGTCCGATGAATCAGACGGAACAAGAAAACTTATGTCAATAGCACCTGCGATTGAATCCGTATTAAATAATGGTGGTATCGTACTTGTAGATGAACTTGAAAAAGAGCTTCATCCTATGCTTGTAAATTATATTGTTGCGAAGTTTCAAAGCAAAACCTCAAATCCGAACGGCGCACAGTTGATTTTTACGACTCACAATACGGAACTTTTGAATATGGAGCTTATGCGAAAAGATCAATTGTATTTTGCCGACATAAACAGAAATGACGGAGCAAGCGAACTGTATAGCATTGGTGATTTTTCAACGAAAACGGCTGACAATATTCGAAAAGGTTATCTTGCCGGGAAATATGGCGCTACACCCGACATTGAAATTAGTGAGGTGGATTGACGCTTCCACAGTCTACGCCTTGTGTTTCAATATCGTCTTTTTTGGAAGTTTTAATGGATTTGAAATAAGGAGTGATATTAATGAGCGACCAACTTTGCTTTGTGATTGAACGCAATAGGCTCTTTATGGATAAGGGCTTAGTTTATTATAATGAAGCACCAATATTTTTTGTTTGCCTTGATTCGGATGGCAAATATTACTTAGCCTTATGCTCTGATCTTGATGATTTGGAATACATTGTTGTAGAAATTGGTAAGAAAACGCTTTGTGAAATGCTTACACAGAAAATTACGATGCGTCAGGCTTTACTGAGCAATAGGACGTTTTGGAGCATTAAAGCGGCAGATGAAGTTGATGATGACATAGTAGAGTGTAAAGACATTTCAGAAATTAACTGTGATGTTTTACCGTTTGAGGACGCTTACTATCAAACAATTAATAATGATTCTAAATACAGAAAAGACTATAAGAAAGCTCATCGTGTGAGCTGTGTGAGTGTTAATCTTATGACGATCACGGTCGATTAGAATAACACATAAAATATACTAAATGTACAATGAAGTCTTGCGTAATAATTTTACTTTCGCCAATTACTTGACTATTCAAAACAAATGGGCTATAATAATTACGCAGGGGAGTTCATCTGCCTGCAAAAAACAAAAAGTCGGTGTACCCTACCGTTAAGTGGGAGCTAAAAAAGTTGGTGTGCCCTACCGTTAAGTGGGAGCTAAAAAAGTCGGTGTACCCTACCGTTAAGTGGGAACTAAAAAAGCTGGGGTCAGGGTTTGATATCTTGACCCCATTTTTATGAGGATTATGTGATGAGATTATCTTTTGTATTAGTTGATTCGGCTTACTGCGATTTCTTAAGAAAGACTGATCCGTGTGTGCCTTACACTATGGATAAAAAGTCGAATCGTCCATTTGTCGGAATTCTGTTACAAGTTGGGGCGATGTCGTACTATGCGCCTCTCAGTTCTCCCAAACCCAAACATCTTGCAATGAAGAATCAAATCGACTTGTTGAAAATCAACGGCGGTCAATATGGTGTGATAAACTTTAACAACATGATACCGGTACATAGCAACCTGATTTCAACAATTGACCTATCAACTTCGTCAGCCGATTCGCCTTCTGAGTTACAGTATAAAGCTCTTTTATCTAATCAGCTAACATGGTGTAACGAAAACAGAAAGACAATTATATCGAAAGCTCAGAAGCTGTATGATATGATTTCAAATAATAAAGGTTGGGATAGCTTAACCAAGCGCTGCTGTGATTTTTTAAAAGACGAGGTTCTATTGAAACAATATTGTGATTTGAAAGGTTGGGCGTTTTGACACTTTAATTAAAGAGCAATAAATAGAGAGAGCCGGAATACACCGGCTCTTTTTGCTTGTTCAGAAACAGATAGCTCGCCAATAATCTTACATACTTTGACGATGGAAAGGAGAGCAAGAAAATGGAGAATGTTCGTAATATAGCCAACTGGCTTTTGAGCCAAAGTTCCATGACGCACAAAAAATTGCAGAAATTATGCTATTATGCTCAGGCATGGTATTGCGCTTTGTACGATAGAACTCCTTTATTTGCAGATGAGATCCAAGCATGGGTTCATGGTCCTGTTGTCAATTCTTTGTATCATGATTTCGCTGACTATCGCTGGAACGAGATTACAAAGACAGATTTTGATGAATCAACATTACCCGATGATGTTATAGAAGTTTTGGAAGCGGTGTATAACACTTACGGTGAATTTACCGGCGATCAGCTTGAAAGTCTTACACGTTCAGAAGAACCGTGGATAAAGACACGAGAAGACTTGAACCCTTGGGAAACATGCGATAAACCGATTAGTCGTGAAGTTATGAGGAGCTATTATGCAAAACAGTACGCACGGTCGCAAATCGACTGAGAACACGAGACATTAAATTTGCTTTAGGAACAGAAAAAGCCGAAGCAGAAATACTGCTTCGGCCCTATCAGACCGTCCGCAAGTGTGCTTATTAAAAGCCTGCGGAAGAAGTCGATATTATAATATGAAGTTTTAAATAGAATATTACAGCTTTATTTTCCAGTCTGCTCTAAAACCATAATAACGCATATTAACAAAAGAATACTTTTGCGTTAAATCAAGAATTTCTTTTTTCATTTCCGCAAATTCAGACGATGTTAAGAGACGGCGCATAATTAAAATAAAGCCGTACAAATGAGCGTTGTCAATTGTTCCATCCGGTAACATAATTAACAGCGCTCGTTCGCCTTTATTCAACCATGGTTTCTGTTCAAATAAACGATTGAAAAGGCGACTTCCGTGAGCACAGAGATTGCGAATTATAGTCATGTGGTGCATAAATCGACCAAGAATTTCATCGCCCTTTTTATCTAAGCCGAACTTTTGAGCGATGGTCTTTTTTACATCAGCTCTTGAAATTTTATATAAGCGAGAAATGTTTGAAATTGTTAGGAGATCAACAAAAGCCCACAAAGGAATATCCTCATGCAATTCTGTTATATAATGCTTTAAGTACGCTTCATGGGGAAGACGAGTGCGCTTTTGTTCTTCCGCTTTGACCATGATTTCATTGTATGTTTTAGTGTCGGTAAAGTTATTGATATCAAGATAGCCTGTTGGTCCACAAACTCTCGTGAATTCATATGAGTATATTGATTTAAAACTAACCTCAATCAGCTCAATATACTTCAACAAAATTTGCCGCAAACTACGGTCAAATTCATAAATATCAATAATGTTTTGAAATGTTACTCCGGCAGCAAAAACATCATGATTCCGTAATGTAAGGGAATATCCACTGATTCGGTAATAGTTGTTGCGATAAAGGAAAGAGCGAGCGACGCTTTTGTCTGGGAAGTTCAGACCGCGAACCTCTAAAATGTTAATCTGCTCATCGATTGTTTTGAATTCCTTACCCGCCATATTAAATAACCCCTTAAAAACAGAACGCCCCCAAGTGTGCATGTAGTGCTAAAAAATAGCTCAAACAGAGGCCCGGGGGAGATGTTACAATTATTATAGCATAAAAAACATATTTGTCAAGTCATTTTAAGCGTTGTTAAAAATGTTTATAAATCCTAAGCTTGTCTTATTCTAAATCAGTATATATAAAAAGAGGGTCGGACGCATCCAACCCACTTAGGTATGCTCCGTAGAGACATACCGCAATTCAATATATATTATAGCATATTCTCAGAATTATGCAAGCGATTATTGAAAATTTGTATTATTATTTTCGGAGGATAATCATTATGAAGGAAAATGTCAGAAGCAACAATTGGCTAATTGCCGGTATCCCTCAAGAACAACTCATTTCCGAAAGAATCCTTGCGGTTATTGGTGCAAAAATCGATCTAAAAAGATTGGAAATGGAAATGGATCAGAAAGCCTTCGCCAAATATATGGGAGTGACGCAAAGGACTGTTTCACGTTGGGAGAGTGGAAATTACAACTTCACCATATCAAATTTAGCTTCGATCTGCCAGAAGATGAATATGGATCTTGATGTTATCGTTGAACACAAACTGTAAGTGCCAAATCGTCACTATGCCAAATATAACCGAATGTTTTTGTGCATAATGGAAAAATTAATTATGAAGTGTTGCAATTTGAAGCAAACGGTGATATAATGCCATAAAAGCGAATGCGTTTCGTTGTGTAGAAACTTTTAGCCGACACAAAATCTTACATACTTTCTTTGAACGGATAAAATCCGAGTTTTTAAGGAGGAATGCGCTATGATTGTGATTGAGGTCGGATAACCATGTTTATGCTGAGACAGGAGTCTCATAAAATAATTCATTTTGATAAAGGAGTTTGTTCAATGAAAAAGTTAATTTCTGTTTTCTTTGCCATCCTTATGGTGATGGCAGTAATGGTTCCTGCGTTCGCTGCGTATGGCGACTATTCGAATAAGTCATATAAGGTATGCTATAATCCTACCGAAGAGCAGCCTTGGGGTTGCGGAAAGATCAATGATGTTAATTCGACAACTTGCCGCGTTTGCGGTGGCACTCTTGATGATGAACACTCAGGTGTTATAACGAACGGTGAGCATGACATCCCTGACAACATTGGTGGCAGTTTTATTAGATGCCCTGAATGCGGCTGGATTTCCGGTGCTGATGAAACAGAATGTCAATATTGTGATGCATCAATTGTCGGTTGCGAAAATTTCTGTATTGAATATGGCATTAATTGTCCGGGATGCGGTCACTACATTGCTCGTAGCGACCCTAATGAGTTTACAGAAATGATGTGTTGGGACTGCGGTGCTCAAAACCTCGAAGAAGCAGAGATCGTTCGTTATTCAAGCGATCCGCTTGATCCCGATGCCAACTGGGATGAGCGCCCGGTAGATGGCAACAAAGAGTCTACTTTCTTTGAGAAACTCGCTAATGCTTTTGCAAATTTCTTTGCCAAGATTGCTGAGTTCTTCAAGAAGATCATTGATGCTATAGGCTCAATATTTAAGTGATATTCTCTTGGATCCTTTCATTTTATAGCGCGAGAGACAGGGGCAGGCGTATGCTTGCCTCTGTTTCTTTTAATGGGTAGTGACAAAACAGCACATAGCAGAACAAATAAAAGGTTAGATATAGAGGCGGAGCTTTCCGCCTCTTTTTGCTTTGTATCTTACATACTTTTTACGGATAATTAAGCACAATTGCTGAGTTTCGATTCATTGAGTGTGCGTTACTATTAACGACAGGATTCGGGATTTGAATCTGATATAATAATTAAAAACATATTAAATTAACATTTATATTGGAGATATTTGTATATTTTATTCATAAAAAGGAGAAAAATTCTGTGAAAAAGTGCATATTGAAAACTACGACAAAATCTGCTATAATTTTTATAACCCAACAAATAGCTATAAGTCACAATGCATTTAACTTATACAAAACTATTTTGATGGGAATTTTAAAATATCCTCTGCTTCATCGCCTTTTTGGAATTTATGGCAATGTAAACTCGATCGAGGCGGAGGTGTAAGGATGACGAATATGTGCATTTCTGCCGCTAATTACATTGTTGAAAGGACTAATTCTTACAACGAAACAAGAGATTTCAAAGATCAAGTATCGCTTACATGCAAAAGACTGCAAAAGCTGTTGTATTTTAGCGATGTTGAATACATGTGTAGAAACGGCGGAAAATCAATGTTTAAAGACGATTTCTTCGCGTGGCCAAGCGGCCCGGTGATTCCGTCTGTCTATTCTCAGTTTATGATATATCAAAATGGTGAGATGAAAACGATTGCTCAAAGTAAACCTGAGGAATTAACGCTTCAAATGAAGATGGCAATAGATAGCATTTTAGATAAAACATGGTCCTTAGATACACTGTTCTTAATTAAGACCAGTCATGTTGCTAATGGACCGTGGTGTAATTTTTACGATTCAAGTGACCCTGACCATTTACAAGTCATTCCTAAATCAGCGATTTACGACTATTATTCAAAAAATAAATTACATTTTATAACAAATTAAGAGGGCAATTTTTCGGTGGATAAGAATCTTTCAGGAATTACAATTGATTTTTTGAAAAATTGTAGTTTTACGGAATTAAATGATATAATATTAGAACTGGATAATATTAATAACGCATCGGAACTTTATACAAGCACTTGTGAGGATATTGAAACCTACTATGAGTTTTCCAATGTTATTTTTCGAAGAATTTCTCAAGAAGATTTTGTAGAGTTTAGGGGAAAGAAGGGAAAAAACAAAAAGAATGAATTAACTTTAAAATTACTGGAGTTAAATAATCGGTTTTTGGCATTCATAAGTTTTCTCAAGAATAGTACTGCAATATATAATGCTATTGCCAGCTCTGTATCGAAAATGAATGACTTATATCTCCAAACCAGAACTGAGATAAATAATTCTTTAGAAAACCAAAAGTCAGAAATTGAAAATACAAAAAATAAAGTCAACTCTGTATTAAACAAGATTCGTGATTCCGAGCATGAAATACTAACTCATGTCTTAACCTTAATGGGCATATTTGTCGGAATAATAACCATTATAATGTCAGTTGTTATTACTTCGACTTCATGGCTTAATAATTCGAGTAGCGCTTCTGCCATCATTGCGTTCATTGTGCCTAACGCAGTCGTTATATTATCGATTGCTGTTCTTTTTTTGTTTATCTTTCTTTACAGAAAAGACATTCCATATATTTCAGCGATTCAATATAGTGAAAAAGACATGTCAGAGTATAAAGATGTAAAAGAGGAACAAGAAACTGATGAAAAAGACAAAAACAAAGAAAAACAGAAAGTCAAGATTAAAATCAGAGGAAAATGTAAAAATGAAAAAAACATACAGAAACGAGAAAACCGGAAAAGAATGGCAATTTTTATTGGCGTAATAATATTAGTAGCTGCCTCAATAACGGTACTGACTTATAGTGCCCTTAAATATATAATGCCAAGCGAAAATTCCCATCAGCGGTATATTATTAAACAGTCGCAGTATTCTGTTACTGACGGATATGATTATGAAGCAAATTGTAAAAGGCAGTATTTTGAATTTAATAATGAAGGTAAAAACCACCAATTCGCTTTTAATGAAAAGTTTATTCATGATGGCAATCTTTACTATTGTGATGATCACAACCGATTGGAGTAATACATAGGATATACTAAAAGTTGAATGGAAGCTGCGCAAGAGCTAATATAACGCCAATCACTTGACAACTCAAAACAAATGAGTATAACAATGATAGAAATGGTCTTGACATTTTCTGGATCAAGGATTAATCCCTTGCCAAACTTGACAACCTTCTGGCTCCGGATGAACTCGCAGACGATATCATAGAAAACCCACAATCGGCACTGGAAAGCTTTCAGGAGCTGCAGACGCAGCTGAAGAAATAAACGGGGTGTTATTATGTTATATAACGTATATTGTGATGAGACCTGCCATCTTGAGCACGACGGCATAAATGATATGGTCATCGGCGCAGTGTGGTGTCCTCAGGACAAGCTTCGAGGGATTAACCAGCGAATTCGGACAATCAAATTAAGAAACGGAATATCACCATCAGCTGAATTGAAATGGACAAAGATCAGCCCGGCAAAAGTGCAAGTATACAAAGACATCATCGATTATTTTTTCAACGATGATGATATACATTTCCGTGCCATAATCATCCCGGACAAATCGAAGTTAAATCATCAGGCGTTCCACCAGACGCACGATGAGTGGTACTATAAAATGTATTTTGATATGTTGAAAGTAATTCTTTCTCCAACAGAACAATATGAAATATATATTGACATCAAAGATACTCATTCATATCAGAAGGTACAGAAGCTAAAGGAAGTATGCAGCAATTCCATGTATGATTTTTCACAGAACATTATCAGAAGATTACAACCCATACGTTCTGATGAAATACAGATCATGCAGCTTGTTGATATTTTAATCGGAGCGATAGGATATGAAAACCGCATATTTGAAGATGGTTTTGTTAAAAGTCAAGCAAAATTAGAAGTTATTGATCTGATAAAGAGACGCTCGAACTATTCTTTGACGCGTTCAACACTTCTGCGCGAAGATAAATGCAATCTTTTTGTCTGGGATGCGAGGGACACTTTATGAATGAAAACTGCTGGCTTCCGGTATTAGAGTACTTTGACGATTACAGCCGCGCTTGGACAGCCTATGAATCAGTTTTATACAGCATTTTCAAAGCGGATTTTATTGACAGCCATCCGTTTTTCAAAAATATCAGGGTCAATGTGAAACATTACCCCATAGAATATGGTAAAGAGGAAGCGTTCTACCACACGACATGCAAGGATTATACTGGCGGAGGCGAAAGATTCCCTGATTTCCGAAGATGTGAACGGATACGTTGGGTTCGTGCTTTTATTGAAAACTATGACTGTGATACATCTAAATGTGAAGATTGCGATGGCGTGAGAGTCTGGAGCGAACCGTATAAAAGAAAGACCAGAATTCACCTTCTGCTTGAGGAAGAGCGCTACATGGTTGTACTGGAAAAAAGGGAAGGATACTATCTGCTGATTACCGCTTTTTATCTTGATTATGATAATGCCCTCATGAAGCAGTTGAAGCATTATGCGCAGTACCGAAACGCATCTTCATAAATTTGTTAAAAAAATTTCTCAGATCCTATTGACAAAACGGTAAAAATACGTATAATATAAGTATCTCGTCTGCCACGTGTAGAAGGAGTCTTCGAGGACGTTTTGTTAATTCAAAGCGTCTTTTGCTTTTAAATTACGCAAAAGAAAAGGCCGCACAGGAGCATAAACGCTCTTGTGTGGCTCATTTTTTACCCGCTCGAAGACGAATGAACAATGGTTTTTGAATTATCTCTTATCCGCTCCGCCTTTCCGGCTCTCTTTTTTTATTCCCGTCTTACATACTTTACGAAAGAACATATTATTTTGTAAAGGAGATAGGAACAATGAAAAAGAAAAGAATCATCCTTGCAGTAGTAAGCTGCTTGGTGGTGCTGTCCGTAACTATCGGCTCGTTTATGCTATTTAGGACTCCTAAGGCTAAGGCTGCCGAAAGCGACTATATTCAGGCCACCGAAACGAAAGGACTGAAGTATTCGAAGGACATAACCGACAATGGAGATGGAACATATCTGCTTAACCTCGATACTTATACCACAGAAACAGTTAAGTACATCAGAGAGACTTTATATAACCCTGTGGATATTATCTTTGTTGTTGATATGAGTCTTTCGATGAGAGAAAAGATGGATGGCAGCAATGGAAAACAGACAAGATTGTATTATTCCAAAATGGCTATGAATAGTTTCCTTACTGAAATCTGCACTCAAGCAAAAGTGCATCCCGAAGCGCTCGATACCAGACTGTCAATGATAAGATTTGGTGCAAAAGCAGAAAAGGTGTTCGATGATCACAAAATAGTAATTAACTCGGATGGTCAAGTGAATAATAACATTACCGCCGCAATAGATGATCTTGGCGTTCCTGCAGGCGGAACCAAGACGGATTCTGCATTGGAGTTAGCTAAGACAACATTGGACGAAATTATCGGAAAATACCCCGATGAAAGCAGGAGAAGAATAGTCGTTCTGTTTACCGATGGTAATCCAACGCTTCCTCTCGGAACTGATTTTGATGAGATTGTTGCCAATGCTGCTCTTTCTGCGGCTAAAGACATTAAGAACACAAACAACACTTTATTGTATTGTGTGGCGTTAAGTAATGTGGAAATTAAAGCTGGTAAACTTCCCGCCTATGACGGAAATGGCAAAAACACGGATAATAATCTTAATAGATTTTTGCAATACACTTCTTCATATTACAAAAATGCTGAGAAGATAAATGTAGACGGGTATGAGCTTGTAAAGCCCATTGACAGGAAAGGAGCGCTGAAGATTTATCCTACATATTGTTACTCAGCTTCAAACCCCACCGCATTAACGAATTCTTTTAAGCAGCTGGCGCAGGAGATTATCATTAAACAGATAATATCCGAAAAGATGGATGAGTCAACCGTGCTGAAAGATTATATCACTCCGTATTTTGAGCTTGACACTTCAAAAGAGACAAAGGTATATACATATAATCATACGGGTAAGGACGCTTCCGGCAACGCTTTGTTTGCATCAGAGGGTTCAGAGTATGCCAAAGCTCAAATAGAAGTTAATGGCAATGTCGTTAGCGTAAGGAATCTTGATTACGAAGAGGGGATTGTCGCTGACATAACCGATGTCGGAGGCAATGTAACATACAGGGGATATAAGTATAGCGTTCAAATCCCAATCAAGGTCAAAAAGGGCTTTTTGGGCGGAAATAATGTTCCTACAAACGAGACGCTATCAGGCGTATACTCTGACGAAAACACCATAGGTCCGAACGAAAAGGTAGTACGCTGGTGTGAATTCCCCGTGCCTACCGTAAATGTTCCGGTCAAAGAATTTACATTCGAGTTAGCTGATAAAAATATATATGCTAATACGCTCTATAAAGAAAACGCTCTCATCACCGACTACCCCATATGTAAATTCGATGGGGGAGTAATAGACTTTTCGAAGGGCAACTACGGACTTGAAGACTGGCAGAATAAATTCGTTGAGATCAGTAAAGTAAAAAGTATACCGATATATGATTATTTTCATGAAGTCGGCTATGACAAAACAAACAGCAATGGCACGGATATATATAGCGTCTCACTTTTCAGAGACGGAACGAGTTTCGGAGGTAATAGCGGTTATCATTTTTATCCCGATTCTATAGATTGTTCCGCCACAATAACTATTACTGCATCAGACGATAACAGACAATCGTATACAGCGACCTCAAAAGCTACCGTGTTCTACCCTGAAGTTACCTTTGCGGATATAACCGCACCTGTCGGAACAGATATTTTTTCATTATTTAAGACGCTTAAGATTCAGAACTACAATTACCACATTGTTCCTTATAAACAAATGGTATGGAAGAATGGTAATACTCTCTCGACCGCCGTTACTATGTCAGGGTATCCTAATATTAATTTCCAATTTGTCCTTTGGACATATGAAGATAAAGACCGGCTTTGTGAAAACGGTAGAGCGTTCGATGATACGGCTGTTATGGTAGGTGCGTATAAGCTCAATGAAGATGTTTATGCAACCGGCATACAGTATGTTCACGAGAAGTGCAGCGAAAATGAAAAAGAGCTGCCTAACGATTATCACTTCTGGGTACATGCGAACGGATATTGTAAATTAACTATTCAAAAGACAGGCAGCGATTCTGCTGATGTTAACCAAAGCCACATCTTCTATATTCGTAATGAAGATCATGCTCAATATGAAGATAACGAATATCCACAGGATTCCGAGTGTTGGGTCATTGACAAGTACGATCAAGCCCAAATCAGAGAAGACCTGAGGTGTCCCAATGATGTTGATATGAACGTTATTGTACACGGAAACGAATCCGTCACCGTTATTCTGCCGGCAGGCACTTATACTGTTATGGAAGATGACGGCAGCTACCAGAGTACTTATGGCGGCTGGTCTTGGCGTTACTACGCGGACGCATCTGGGCAGGAAGTAACGCTGAACGCAAATACGAGTGAAGCAACCTTGGTGTTTAACAACGAAAGAGTAAATGACCAAGGTCTTTCGGGCGGCTCGTGGCTCGTTAATGAATTCACCGGAAGCGGTTTGGTTAGAAAAGCGCAATAAGAAAAGACGAGAGAGCCGGAGAAATCCGGCTCCCAACTGAATTTTCGAAAGATTGAAACGAAAGGAAAAAGCACATGAAATGGTGGCGCGAACAAAAAGATAGATTCCTGTACATTGGCGAAAGGCTCCTTAATGTGCTTGTTACAACGACATATATTTTCTGCGGAGCCGGAATTGTGTGGATAATCGGCAAGTCCGCTCTTGAAGCGTTAAACGGCAATGGCGGACTCACGACCGTTCGAATAATTATATGCGTTTCACTTATGTTCGCTTTTTTGCTTTTAAGATTCTTTTCTCGATATCTCGAAAAGAAACACTTGGAACTCCGAGAAATTGTGTTTGGCATGGATTTGCTTAATGGCGACTTGTATCGGATGCGACAAAACCAAAAGGATCCTAATTATATAGCCGTACCCGTTAAACGTGGGAGCTTGAACCCTGAAGAGGAGCTTAACAACCTAATCGGTCTTGATAATGTAAAAGAAAAAGTTGATAAGCTAAATGCGCTTTATATTTATGAAAAGGGACTCAGCAAAAAAAATAAATCGACAGACATAAACAGGCATTACGCTTTCATCGGGAATCCCGGAACGGGCAAAACGACGGTTGCTCGCATATTTGCAGGATTGCTCCACAAAAACGGGAGAATACGCAGGAACATCTATGTAGAATGCACGGGAAACGATCTTATATCCGAATACGCAGGAGATACCAAAAACAGAATTGCTAAAATATATAACAAGGCAAGAGGCGGGGTCCTTTTCATTGATGAGGCTTATGTTTTAGCACAAACCGATGAGAGGGCTGCCGAAGCTCTTGCGCAGCTGTTAACGTATATGGAAAACGATCCGTCAACGGTAGTCATTTTTGCCGGATATAAAGCCGAAATGGAAGCGTTTATAGGGATGAACTCAGGTCTCGCATCGAGAATCAGTCAGAAAATTTATTTTGAAGACTATAACCCGGCACAGTTGTTGCAGATATTTGCAAAATTCTGCTGTTCAAAAAAGCTCACTCTTTCGGATAGAGCCGCAAGCCTGATGCTTGGTGTTTTCAGTGAGAAAATCAAACAGACAGATGGATATCCGTTTTCAAACGGAAGATATGCTCGCAACTGTTTCGATGCCGTTTATCAACAACACGCTATCAATTCCAGAGATCAGAATGATAACAACAGAAATACTATATCTGAATATGATGTTAAACCGATTCTTGCGGAAATGCTCGCCATTGACTGATCTGCCTTTGTTAATAAAACGGTTGCTTCAAGTTAGAGTGTTAAATAAGAATGACCGTGAAGTTGGGGAACTTATGCGCGGTCGTTTTTATCTTGTTTCTTGTTCTTGATGTACTTTATCAATTTATCTATATACTTTGCCACGATCGTTATTATTATCACGAGCGCATAGAAGTTATCTATGACAAATTCAAAAAGCCGTCCGTTTTGGGCGGCTTTTCTGTGTATCAAAGACAGTACTTATCTAAATCTTCTATTGCTTTTACTTTTTGCTTCTGTATAGCGTGTATGTAAATATCCTCCGTTATTTTTGTGCTCGAATGCCCCAAGAGTTCCGAAACGATTTTGACATTGCAGCCGTTTTCGAAGAGCATGGTTGCGAAAGTGTGCCTCAAGGTATGAACGCCGCCAAAATCATCCGATGGTATCCCTGCATTTTTCAGTATTCTTTTAAGTGTTCTGTTCATGTTTGCAGGTATAACTCTTTCTCCCGACCGCGTGTTTAGCACATATTCGGATTTCGGGAAAAGCTGCTTCAAAGTGATAAGAGCTTCCATCGCCTTAGAGGAAATGGGTATGATCCTTGCACCACTTTTGGTCTTCGGTTTGTTTTGCTCGATAAATTGATATCGTCCATCCACGTTTGTAACTACGATATTTTTATTAACAGATATTGTCCTTTCCTCGAAATTGATATCTTTCCATCTAAGAGCCGACAATTCACTTATACGAAGGCCGGTGTACATCAAGAGCTGTATAGCATAACCCGTTGGATAAACATAAGAACCATTACTGTGCTTTCGCGTTATTTCCTTTTCAATTTTTGCTCTCTGTTCCTTGTTGAAGTAACGGTAATCGGAAATATCCGGTTTACTGTTTTCGGGTAGAACGACTCCTTCACACGGATTAAAACTAATATGCTGTGTCACTCTGAAATACCGCACACATCCCGTGACAGCGTTGTAGGCTTTTTTAATTATTGAGTACGAATAGCCTTTTGAATAGAGACCGTTGACCATCGCCTGAATGTCAGTGTATTTAAGACAGCGCATAGGTATATCTCCGATAAAGGGATATACCTGATTCTTTAGTGAGGCTGATTTTGTCGCATAGCTCAACGGCTTTAGTTTCATTTTCTGATTGTTTTCCATCCAGCCTTCTGCGTAATTCTTAAACGGTATGTCGTCCGTCAGAAGGCTCTGTTCGTTCATGTAGAGTTGGATCTTAAAATCAGCAATTTTCTTAATAAGTTCCTTGTGATCTTTAGAGCTAAGACCTTTTCGATATGTCTTGCCGCCGATCTTGTAGCGTAGGTCGCATCTCCATATTTTACGCCTTTCCTCAAAGTAAATAGATTCTGTACTCTGATTCGAAATTCCATCCATTTTTTTCTCCTTTCATACTTGCCCTTGCTTCTAAAGTTCAGATGGAATAAAGGTCTATATTAAAATGTGGATTATGCCGAATTTTGCCGATTTTAAAAGCCAAGAGCGAAGAAAACCTTTACATATCAGCAAATTCTTAATGATGCATCGGCCTGCAAAACCTCGATTCCCCAGTTCAAATCTGGGTGGCACCTCCAGAGTGAAAGCTCCGAAATCCTTGTATATCAAGGTTTTCGGGGTTTTCTTTTTCTGACATGCATTTTTGCAGCAGTCAAACAAAATTCTAAATTAGCACCAAAACTACCGAATTTTTGCCGAATTTAACGATTTCCAAGTCTTCGTACCGGACTTTACCGGACTAAAGTTCTCAAACACACCTATACTCCCGCAATTGTTTTCTTATTTTATACCATTTTTATGCATACGTCAAGTTTCTTTTTGCTTCTTTATCTTTTATTGACTCATTTTTTTACGGTCTCACATTTTTGATGAGTTCGTAAATTTTGACGAACTTTTGTCAGAAGATTGTCGGAGC
>ERZ780075.77-NODE-77-length-44989-cov-3.428184_pt1 | contig 44989 bp, 46 predicted proteins | sample MGYA00511839_ERZ780075 | MGnify/ENA primary metagenome ERZ780075 (study PRJEB29588, sample SAMEA2155953) | human gut metagenome | biome: human gut; feature: human-associated habitat; material: faeces | place: Denmark | collected 2008/2010 ...
ATATTTTTCTTAAAACAGGCTGTATACTTACCCACCTTAACCAGCCATCAAACTTATCTGAATTGCCCTGAAATTTTATCTTGTCAGCTTCTCCATTCCAATGCTCTTCATTTTGTTTCCACGCAGCTTCAACCTTTTCTTTACTGTTATACTTTTCAAACTCCTTGTTAAAATTTTCTTTTTCAGTAATTCCAATGATCAAGCCCGCCGCACCGATTAAAAATGTCAGGATACGAAACGTGGAAATCCGGCTGAATAACCGGTCCGCCCGTTCCTTTTGGTTCTGATAATCCAGCGTCCACTGTTCAAACTGCTTTCGATTCTCATTTACTGTCATCATGCCCTTTTTCTTCCTCTTTTTCCTCTTTTTTTCTCGTGATTACCATCTTGAAAAAGATTGCTACAAACACGCCTGCCGCAATGATGCTCAGGATTCCTAATGTAGTTTGGTCTAAGAAAACCAATGCTATTCCAACAAGCGCAATCAAAATCGCACAGGTAAGGAAATTCTTCTCGGATTCTTTTAAATTCTTCATTTTATATTACCCTCCGGTCTTTTTACTACAATCTAGTCTACCATATCCCACAGTGCAAGGCAAAGAAATAATTCTAAACTTTCTGTGAACCACAGATTTTCATTTGCTTTTTATTATTGCATGTATTAGAATAGTCTTTATATAATCGTGGTAAAATATAGATAATTATGGAAAAGGAGATTCAGACATGGGTAAGTTTTTTAAAGGTGTCGTAAAATTTTCAGTTGCTGCAGCCGCAGTTGGTGGTCTGTGCTATGCATTCAAGGACAAGATCAGAGAATCTAAGGTATATCAGGATAACAACGTTGATGAAAAGATCAACAAAGTAAAGACAACAATCAAGGACAAAATGCCAAAGATCTTTGATAACGAGGATGATATCGAAGAGGATGATCTGTTTGCAGATGATCTCGATCTTGAGATGGAAGATGCAAACCGTGATTACGTGACGATCAATCCAGATGATTCCGAGAAGTCAGAGGAAGCAGCTGCTGAGGAGCCTGCAGAAGAAGCAAAGGCTGAAGATGCTGACGCGGAGTAATTGCTGAGAATCCGGGAAATAAAAAGTTCGATGAGACGATTCATGTTTCATCGAACTTTTTATTTTGGTTGCAAAGCGTAAATCCATGTTATGTATTGGCTTTGCACACTTGATCTATCTGTCTATTTTGCTGTCCGGTCTACAGTTTCACCAGCTTGCGCATGTCTTCATAAAATCCCGGGTACGAAATATCCACGCATTCAGCGCCGGTGATTTCTGTCTCGCCCTCTGCATTCATTGCAGCAACCGCAAAGCTCATCGCAACCCGGTGATCCAAATGGCTGTCGATCACTGCGCCGTGAAGCGGTCTGCCACCGCGGATGATCATACCATCTTCGGTCGCCTCGATATCTGCGCCCATCTTCTTCAGATTATCTACCATCACATCAATCCGGTTGGATTCTTTTACCTTCAATTCTGCCGCATCTTTGATGATTGTCTCACCATCTGCAAAGCAGGCAAGAATCGCAATCGCCGGGATCTCGTCAATCAGAGTTGGAATCACTTCTCCGCCAACAACACAGCCTTTCAGATCCGAGGTGCGAACTGTCACATCAGCAGTCGGCTCTCCGATCTCGCCAGATGTCTTCTCAACTGTCACATCCGCTCCCATATCCGAAAGCACACGCAGGATACCATCTCGTGTCGGATTGATGCCTACATTTTTCACCGTTACACAGCTGTTCGGTGTAATCGCAGCCGCTACCAGAAAATATGTTGCCGAAGAAATGTCACCAGGCACAATTACTTTCTTTGCATACAGCTCGTCTGCTGGTTTTACATACACGCTCTTTCCTTCTGTACGGATATCCACGCCGAATTCTTCAAACATCAGCTCCGTATGGTTCCGACTTACTTCTGGTTCTGTCACAGATGTCTCGCCATCCGCATAAAGTCCTGCAAGCAGAATCGCTGATTTGACCTGTGCCGAAGCCACCGGCGAATCATAATGTATGCCATGCAAATTCGTTCCATGAATCTCAAGTGGTGTACAGTCATTTCCGCGTAAGCTCCGAATATCTGCACCCATCTGGGAAAGCGGCGTGATAATCCGCTTCATCGGACGTTTCTGAATCGACGCATCGCCATTGACCGTTGATACAAATGGCTGTGCCGCAAGGATTCCCGACATCAGACGTGTTGTCGTTCCGCTGTTTCCAACATCCAGAATCGAATCCGGTGCTTTCAAGCCTCTCAGGCCACGACCATGTACCAATACTTTGTCTCCGTTATTCTCGATCTCGACACCCATCTTACGAAAGCAGGCAATCGACGACAGGCAGTCAGCCCCTTGCAGGAATCCCTCTACCTCCGTGTTGCCCTTCGCAATCGAGCCAAGCATAATACTTCTGTGGGAAATGGACTTGTCTCCTGGTACTGTCACTTCGCCGAAAAGTCCATGAACTCTTGATAATTTCATAATTTTCTCTCTTTCTGCATGTCTAATATTATGTAATACGCATATTTAAGTCTTTTCAAATCCTGTATCTGTACACAGTTTTTGTTTTCATTTTCAAGTCTGAACGTCTCGCCATAAAAATCTACATCATTATAACACGGCTCATTTCCAGCAACAACCGATTTATGGATTGTTTTACACACATCCGCGGATTGTTTGCATATTAATTTACGTGTTATTTTGCCTCGATGCACATATAGGAAGCCGGATTACAATCACGGATTACATTTCTTACACGGGGTATATCCCATGTTCTCTAACTCCTCCACCGTTCCCTCATAGATCTGCTTGTTTTTCTCCTTCATCTGGCTGACACTCGAACAAGTCGGACGATGAATCTTCTTCGTGTTTGTGTTCAAAATATAGGTCTGTACCGTTTCATTTTTATTGTCCCCCATTAGTTCTGAATTCGGTGTTTGTTCCTGTATTTCAGATTCCCAGCTTGTTCCATCCGCATAGTTGATCCCAATTCCCGGCTGTACATTATAGCAGTACACATAAAAACAAATTCCAGCTCCCTCATCCTCGACAGACCATCCTTCCATCTCCACGCCGGAAGCAACCAGATTATCCCCTTCAAAAATCGGTGTCACCCGGTACAGCACATGATTTCCAGTCTCTTTTACATATGCATCTACCTTTTCCTCAAATGGAAGCATCCCATCCACATTCAGGTATCTTGTCCCGGTAATCAGGTTCTTCTCATTTGCATTTTCACCGGCAAGACAGTACGCAATCAGATGGCAGCGATTGTAGAGATAATTCCCGTCGATCAGATCATTATACTTCACCGTGTGCCAGCCGCTTGGACGAACATTTCCGATTGTGCCCCGTTCTTCCGTCGGCTGTAATTCCGGGCAGATATTCGCATACGCCTGCCCGCAGCGTCCAAGCGAATCCAGATCACTATATCGTTCAAACGCTTCCGTACTCTTCTTTTCTTCCTCTGTAAAATCCGGCATATTATTCTCAAGCTGGATATACGACGTTCCGTCGTAAGCCGGAATGTCAGCAAGCGAAACTGGAGTTCCCGTCTGGATTGCACGCGGAAGCCCATTCTCCGATTGTGCATCTGGCTGCGAGTCTTTATCTCGCGTGTCAGGATTCTCCGTTATATCCTGCGCTTCTATAGCAGCCGTGGTCGTATCATTTGCCGTGTTCTGCCCAATTGCACACCCCACTAGAGATAGTGCAACGAGCAGACAGACGACTATATATTTCAGAGTTGTTTTAATCTTTTTCATTGTAGTTTCCTTTCAATTTTTATTATACTTACCCCATCTCATATGCACAAGCCATACTTGGGCTTTTCCTGCTCTCTGCAGTTCCCCACACCCACCGCGTGGGTTTTTCTCCTCTGTAAGCTTCTGTCTACGCCCATTTCACCAGTAAACCTTCATCCTGATACTTCATCTCTGGGTTTTTCCGACTCTCTCCCCAACTCCACGCCCACCACGTGGGTTTTCTCCCCGGGAAGCTTCTCTCTACGCCCATTTCGCCAACAAAAGTTTCCTCCCAGCCTTGCAATCTCACTAGGAACTCTCTATACTACATACATGAACCACACGATTTCGAAAGGAGATCATCACATGAAAACTTTATTGCGTTTCTTACAGAACGGCAAAACCCAGTTCCATGTTGCCGCCCTCGCCAAAGAATATTTAGATGCACATAACTTCACACAGATATCCAACCGAGAAAATCTCGCCGAGCTTGCTGCAGGCAAATACTACCTCGCCCCATTTTCTTCGATCGTGATTCCATTTATCAAAGGCAAGCGGACCACACAGGTTCGTATCGCCTGCGCCCATACAGATTTCCCGATGCTGAAGGTAAAGCCGAACCCGGAATTAAAAAAGCTGGGATATCTGCAAATAAATGTCGAGCCATACGGCGGACTCATCAAGGAAAGCTGGTTTGACCGTCCACTTGGACTCGCTGGAAAAGTTATCTGCAAAAGTGATTCCATTTTTCATCCAGAAGTCAAACTATTTGATTCTGAAAATCCAGTCGCTATCATCCCGAACCTTGCTCCGCATCTAAAACGCGGCGGCAAAGAAGGAGAACTGGATGTACAGAAGGAACTGATTCCAATTGTAGATATGGTCGCGCCCGCAGCAGATTCCAAGTACCAGCCAGATACCCCTTGCCCGAAAGATATTCCAGTTCCTGCAAATAGCGGAACACAACAGAACAACCCGGATTCCCATTTTCTGCTTTCTTATGTGGCAGAAAAACTAAACATCTCTCCAGATGATATTTTAGACTTCGATCTGTACCTGTACATCTGCGATGCACCAACGACCGTCGGTATGAATGATGCATTTGTGACAAGTCCGCGTATCGACAATATCTCTTCGGTCTGTGCCATCCTGGAAGGACTGGCAAGTGCAGAGCCTTCCAATACACTCTGCATCGGCGCACTTTTTGATAATGAAGAAATCGGAAGCCGCTCCAAGCAGGGAGCTGACAGCACATTACTCTCCGATATCGTAAAACGCCTGGCTGCAGGCAGCCAGCTTTCACTGATTGAAGATGGATTTTATCTGTCCGTAGACGTCGCACATGCCACACATCCAAATTACAACGAGAAATCCGACATTACCAATACAGTTCTGCTCGGAAAAGGTGCTGTCCTGAAATCAAGTGCCAGTCAACGTTATGTATGTGACAGTGAAGCTGGTGCCTGCATCATTGACCTGTGCAACACAAATGGAATTGCCCTGCAGCGCACCGTCAACCGTTCCGGCATGCCGGGCGGGCAGACGCTTGGTCCGATCGTATCCTCCTACCTGCCAATGCGCGCGTGTGATATCGGTATTCCGGTTCTTGCCATGCACTCTGCAAGCGAGCTGATGCACAAGGATGACTACACTGCTTTAGCTGATCTGATCACTGCATTTTTCACGTCACCATAGCAAAAAAGGCTGCCACATCTGGCAGCCTTTTCATTTCCAATCAATCTGTTTTTACATTCAATCTAGTATTTATAGATCAACCGTTTCATCCAATCTTCAATGATGGAATCATTTGCGTTGGATATAACTTCCTTTGTATTGGCAGGATCATCCGTGATGATTCCATCCACATCCAGTAGCAACAGATCCTTGATGTCCGACTCATTGTTTACCGTCCATGCATAAATCTTCTTTCCCTTTGCGTGAATCCGACTTACCATGTTGTTACTAATATACGTATGTTTGATGCTGAATCCATCGATTCCCTGCATGCCTGCAAAATCGCCAAATGCCATCGTCATAATATAGAGCGTTGAGATATCCGGATCCAGTTCCTTTGCCTCGCGTAACGCCGCGACGCTCTGCGAGCCAAGCATGCACTGATCCACAAAATCATATTCATGCAACAGATCCACAATGCCCTGCACATAATTCTGATCAGTATCTGCCGGTTTTAACTCAATATTCAAGAATACATCATTTTCCTTGGCAAAAATCAGCACTTCCTCCAACGTCGGAATCCGCGTGCCATCATACGACCGGTCATAGGAGCTTCCGACATCCAGCTTGCTGATATAATCATAATCCACTTCACCGACCTTACGCTTGACATTCGCGGTCCGGTTCAGACTTTCATCATGCATGATTACATACACGCCATCCGCCGTCTGTCGTACATCCAACTCAATAATATCCGCACCTGCTTCCACTGCCTTTTCAAATGCAGGCATTGTATTCTCCGGTGCATTTCCGGCATCCCCGCGATGCGCTGTTACCGATGCATTCGTCGGATATGCAATACGAAAGGACATGTAATTGTTGGTTGACAGATACACATAACAGCCATTCAGGATCAGACCGAACGCAACAATAGAAGCCAAAAATGTACGCTGCTTCTTCCGTGAACGGCTCAGAAGAATCTTCTCCTCCCGCTCCTGAATCTTATTTACATGGAGTTTCTTGAACTCCTCATAATCCATATCGCCTTCACGTTCATAGAAATGTGCGCAGATATATGCATGAATCAGCGGCGTTGCAACTATGACAATCAACACATAAAGAATCACCGTCGCGACACGGAAGATTGTATCAATCACTGTCACAACCGTTTTGTTCGGAATCAGGTTAAGTACAACCTTCGAGATTCCCGCTGCAAATGCACCTTCCAGCAGCACCGCAATGACGGCAATCGCCAGATTTAATGAAATGACACCGATCATCATAAGTAATACATGCCGTTTCATCGCCTGTTTACTCATACGGCGTGCCTGCTTATAATTGACCTTATACAGGACAAAATAGTTGAGCGTAAAAATTTCTTTGAAGAAGGTCAGGCAGAGCACAAGGTAGATGGCAAGCCCCCCCATCACTCCGAACTTATAATTCTTCAGAAAATGTGTCAAAAATTCCGGCAGCTTCAAGCCGAGCAACGTGCCTGACAATGTCAGCGAATATGTGAATGGCAGAACAAACAATACATAACCAAGTGTGAGCAGATTCTTCGGTGTCAGACTCCGGCAGGCATTTCCGATTCCATGCAGCAAAATATCCATCGGATTCAGCTTCTCGCGCCGCACCGACGCTTCCATACTGTAAATAATTCCCGACAGATTAATCAGTAGGAAAAATGCGATCAGAATCAAAATCAGCAGGAATGCCACATAGGTAATCGGCGACCGCATATACCGGTAGATCGTTCCGGATGACAGATACGAAACGCCTGCGATATCCATTGACACATTCAGCAGTCCATACATTGCCGGTGTCAGAATTGCCAATGACAATACCCGGTAAACTATCTCAAAAAAAGCAATGGAGGAAAAGTTATACCGTAGCATCTTCACTGCCTGCTTCAAACGACTCATAACTTTTTCCTCCATTTCTTTGTTAATCTTTATACGATTATACCATCATATATCGTATTCTATTTTCTTATCAACGCCATTCTCCAATTTTATAAAATCAACATAGCATCTCCAAATGAGAAGAATCTGTACTTCTCCTCCACCGCAATCTTATATGCTTCAAGAATCTTCTCGCGGTCATACAATGCAGAAACCAGCATCAACAATGTGGATTCCGGCAAGTGGAAATTCGTAATCAGGCGGTCAACCACCTTGAATTTATATCCCGGATAGATAAAGATATCCGTCCATCCACTGCAGGCACGCACATGTCCGTTCTCATCTGCAACCGTCTCGAGCGTACGCGTGCTCGTGGTACCAACCGATACGATCTTGCCACCATTTGCCTTCGTCTCATTGATCGTATTGGCAGCTTCCTCATCAATCACATAGAACTCACTATGCATATGATGTTCTAAAATATTCTCCACCTTCACCGGACGGAACGTACCAAGTCCGACATGCAAGGTCACTCTTGCAATCTTGATGCCCTTCTCTTTGATCTGCGCCAGAAGTTCCTTCGTAAAATGCAAGCCTGCCGTCGGTGCTGCTGCCGAACCGGTATGTGTTGCATAGACCGTCTGATAACGATCCTTGTCCTCCAGACGGTGTGTAATATACGGTGGAAGCGGCATCTGTCCAAGCTCATCCAACACTTCCTCAAAGATTCCTTCGTATTCAAAACGGATCAGACGATTGCCCTCTTCAACAATGTCGATGACCTCGCCGACCAATTTGCCTTCACCAAAGGAAATACGCGCACCTACACGTGCCTTTTTCCCCGGCTTTACCAGCGTCTCCCAGACCTTATCATCGTGGCGCTTCAACAGCAGCACCTCAATGGATGCCCCTGTATCTTCCTTGACGCCAATCAGTCTGGCTGGAATGACCTTTGTATCATTGATAACCAGACAATCACCCGGATTTAAGTATTCGATCACATCCGAGAAATGTCGGTGTTCGATTCCTCCAGTCGCACGGTTCAACACCATAAGCCGGGAATCGCTTCGCTTCAGGAGCGGATCCTGTGCGATCAGCTCCTGTGGCAATTCATAATTAAAATCACTTAATTTCATTTCGTTCATATTTATCTGCTCCATAAAATTCTGCACGCAGAACTATGCTATTATGCACGGATCTCGATGCCCATCTTCGAAAGCTCTGCAAGAAGCTTCTCTACGACTGGATTAACATCCGCATCCGTCAAAGTCTTTGTCTTGTCACGGAATACGAGAGAGTATGCAACAGACTTCTTACCCGGTGCCACCTGTGCGCCCTCGTAAACGTCGAACAGCTTGTAGCTCTCTAACATCTTGCCTCCACACTTCTTGATGACCTTCTCGATTTCGCCAACAAATACACTCTTATCTACAACCAGTGCCAGATCTCGTGTAACGCTTGGGAACTTCGCGATACCTTCGTACTTTCTGTCAAATGTCGTAAGCATTGTAACTGTCTGCATATCCAGAACTGCGACATAGACTTCCTTCTTCATGCCATAGTTTTCAACAACCTCTGGATGAAGCTGTCCGAGATAACCAACCGAAAGCTTGCCTTTCGTGATATTTGCCTGACGTCCCGGATGTAAGAATGGATGCTCAGATGTTGGCTCGTAGTTGATCTCCTTTGCAAATCCAAGCTTCTCTGTCAGCTCTTCAATCACACCCTTCAGATCGAAGAAATCGCCCTCGCCGAACATACCAAGTGTCAGCATCATACGCTCATCCGGAAGCTCTGTCAATGGAAGTGCCTTCGGCAGATATACATTTGCAAGCTCATACAGTCTCGCATGTTTATTTCTACGGTTATAGTTTGTAGAAAGGGATGTCAGCATACCATTTAACGGAAGCGTTCTCATGATAGAGAAGTCCTCGCCAAGTGGGTTCATGATCTGGATTGCCTTTCTATATACGGAATCCTGTGGGATGAGCAGCTTGTCAAATACCTTCGGACTCTCGAACGAATAATGCATAGCTCCAGAGAAACCATCGCCCTCGACAATATTTCTTACGATATCATTTACACGCTCTGCATAGCTCTTCTTACCTGCAGTGGACTCGCCGTGTGGCAGAGTCGTCGGAATATTTGCATAGCCATAGAAACGTGCTACTTCCTCTGCAAGATCTGCCATACATTTCAGATCCTGACGGAAAGTAGGGATTGTCAGCATATTTGTCTTCTCGTCATAACGAAGCTCCAGCTTCTTGAAGATGGAAAGCATAACATCAGAAGAAATGTCTGTTCCGAGCAGCTTGTTCATCTTCTCCGGCTCAAACGGAAGTACAACCTCCTTGACCGGGTTTGGATATACATCCACCATACCGTCCACGACCTTACCACAGCCAAGCTCCTCGATCAACTGGCAGGCACGATTGATTGCCTGTTCTGCCAAATTTGGATCAAGTCCCTTCACGAATTTTGCAGCTGCATCTGTCGCAAGACCGATTCGCTTTGTTGTGAGACGGATATTCGTACCGTCGAAGCAGGCTGCCTCGAACAGCAATGTCTTGATGTCATCCGTAACCATGGAATTTTCGCCACCCATGATACCGGCGATACCGATTTCCTTCTCGCCGTCACAGATCATCAGAACATCGTTGTCCATCTTACGTTCCTGTCCGTCGAGTGTCACAAATGTATCACCGTCATTGGCACGTTTTACAACGATTTTCTTGCCTGCGATCGTATCTAAGTCATACGCGTGCATTGGCTGACCGTACTCTTCCATAACATAGTTTGTGATATCAACCAGATTGTTGATGGAACGGATTCCCTGGGAAGCCAGTCTCTCACGCATCCATTTTGGGGAAGGACCGATCTTCAAATCTGTAACAACTCTGGCTGTATAACGCGGGCACAGATCCGGGGCCTGTACATCCACGGTAATGTAATCATTGACATCTCCGCCACTGCCCTGTACCTTGATTTCCGGCTCATGGAATTCCTTGTCAAAGGTTGCAGCAGCCTCTCTTGCCATACCGATCATAGAGAAACAATCAACACGGTTCGATGTGATCTCATACTCTACAACAGAATCATGCAGACCAAGTGCTGCAATCGCGTCATCGCCCGGCTTTACACCCGACTCTTCCCCGAAAATGTAAATACCATACTCTGGTGCTTCCGGGTACAGATCTCTGGATGAACCAAGCTCTTCGATGGAGCACATCATACCATTACTCTCGATACCACGAAGCTTGCCCTTCTTGATCTTGATGCCGTCCTCCGGGAGTGGCTCGCCATCATGTCCGCCTGCAACCTTACCGCCATCTAAAACAACCGGTACAAGGTCGCCTTCCTTTACATTTGGAGCACCTGTTACGATCTGGATTGTCTCAGCACCGATATTTACCTGACAGATAATGAGCTTATCTGCATCCGGGTGCTTCTCGATCTTCTCGATCTTACCAACTACTATCTTCTCTAAGTTCTTATCTTTCTTCTCGTATCCTTCTACATGGGAACCGGACAGTGTCATCGCGTCTACGAACTCCTGTACATCCACGTCTAAATCAGGAACATATACTTTTAACCATGAAATCGGTGTATTCATCTTCTTACCTCCATCTTAGAACTGATTCAAAAATCTTGTGTCGTTTTCGTACAAGAGACGCATATCATCGATCTCGTACTTCAGAAGTGTGATACGCTCCAGTCCGATACCAAATGCGAATCCTGAATACTCTTCCGGATCAATGCCACACATTTCCAATACGTGTGGGTGAACCATACCACAACCAAGAATCTCAATCCAGCCACTGCCCTTACATACACGACAGCCCTTGCCGCCACACTTGAAGCATGTGATATCTACCTCTGCAGAAGGCTCTGTAAATGGGAAATGGTGCGGACGGAACTTCGTCTTTGTCTTCTCACCGAAGAATTCCTTCGCGAACTGATCGAGTGTTCCCTTCAGATCTGCCATTGTGATTCCCTTGTCAACAACCAGTCCTTCAACCTGATGGAAAGATGGTGAATGAGTTGCATCTACTTCGTCAGAACGGAATACACGTCCCGGTGACAGAATACGGATTGGCAGCTTGCCCTGCTCCATGATTCTTGCCTGTACCGGTGATGTCTGTGTACGAAGCAGAATGTCCTTTGTGATATAGAATGTATCCTGCTCATCCTTTGCCGGATGGTTTGCAGGGATATTCAAAAGCTCAAAGTTGTATTTGTCATATTCAATTTCCGGCCCGGATACGATCTCATATCCCATACCGATAAATACACGCTCCAGATCTTCAAGCGCGATCTGGTTTGGATGTCTGTGTCCGTCGATCTTCTTCACACCCGGAAGTGTAACATCGATTGTCTCACGCTTCATCTTCTCTGCACGCATAGCAGAATTGATGGACTTCATCTTCTCCTCGAGCTTTGCCTCGATGTTTGCACGTGTCTCATTTACCATCTGTCCAACCTTCGGACGATCCTCCGGAGCCACATCCTTCATACTCTTCAATACCTGGGTTAATTCACCCTTCTTACCAAGGATCGACACCTTGATATCATTCAAGAGGTTGATATCCTGTGCCTCTGCGATCTTGGAAAGTGCCTGTTCTTTGATGCTTTGCAACTTTTCTTTCATTTCCTGTTTTCCTCCATGTTATACCAATTTCAGATGATTGCAAACCAGAAACACATCATACGAGCGATTCATAATTACCAATTCTACGCAGACACGCTCTCGCTCGGTTCATCACGCAGTGGTACTAAATTCACGACGATAAATCCGTCGTTCATTAAGTACCAGCGTGCTTCAACGGTCTGCTTTAGAATTGGTAATTACGAATCACTCAATCCACATATTGGAACTGCAATCATCTGATATGTGTTTCTAACCAGTCATAAAAGGCAACAAAAAAACTTCGCCCTTGACTAGGGACGAAGTAATATCCGCGGTACCACCCTGATTCGACTATGACAGTCGCTCTCATTGTATGCGTAACGTGCATAACGCGACGAATCCTACTTTCCACTGCACCACGACAACGGCATGTTCAAATCCGCGACTCCGGTGTGAAAATGAGATCTTCCTCTACTGAACAGGGCTTGCAGCCGTGACCCCGTCTCTCTGTCAGGTCTTGAAAATCCTTGTTGCACCTTCAACGTCTTTCTATTTATTATGTTCTTGCAGGTGCATCATCATTCAGCAAATGCACCTATCAAAAAACATTTTAGCACAATAAATAACTGTGTCAACCCCGAAAATGTAAACTGCTGAATCCTATTTTAGGTGTTTATTTTCGTATCCCAAGTTTTAGCACAAGTGCCTCCTGAAGAACCCCCGACACATTGATATGTGCCCTTTCTGCCTCTCGGTTTAACCAATTCGGAAGTGTCACATTGCGTCGTACAGATTTATTATCTAATTTTCTGCGATATTCATTAAAATCAACATCTATCAGTGTGACTGTTCCTTCCCCATCTCCATAAAATGTACCCTTTGATATATCTATATCTTTCAATTCTCTTGGATTCGGCAATTCTTTTCCCTGATCGTCATAATATATCCCCTTTACACCTATTGCGTCTCTCGCCATGTCAATTGCATTTACAATGCCAAATCCTTCTGTCAGTATTTCCAAGTCTGGCACTTCAATCAAAATCGTATTTTTCTCATCCTGTATTTTTGTAAATATAACTGGATACACCTGTTTCATAGTAATCATCTCCTCATCTACCAGGGATACTATATTATATTCCCCATTTTTTTATATTTGTCTTGCAAATCGAAATCCAATTGATTTTAACTTTCTTACCAATTCTCTCTGTTTCATCTCTTCTCCTTTGATTATACACATTATATACACATTGTAAAGATTTTGATTTTATATCACAAAATGTTTGAAAAACCGTATCATGGCATACATATATTTGTAAAGCGTAAGTTTGGAACATTTAGAAAAGCTGAGGAAATATGCGGGTTTGAGAGTAAAAAATTATTTTTAATTCTATAATTTTTGACATAAAAAAGGTGCACCTGCATCGTCAGGTACACCCTTTATTTTATCCATATATGATTACTTTCCCAGCAGCATCACGAAAAGTCCTACCGGCAGGGCGACCACCGCCTGCGTAAACATTCCGATCACCGCATATTTGATGTGATGCCAGTAATCGTGATAGGCATCGACCATATCCTCGGTTCCCGGAATTACCATTTTCTTGCTATGGCAAAACCAGAGGCAGTCCACAACCAGTGCATCAAACCACATTTCTGCCACCCACATGAGATAACCGTGCAGCCAGCCTGTGAAAAACGTGCGTGCTCCTCCGATATAATACGCCAATACCGTCTGCAAAACTATGTATCCGATAAAAAATCCAATCTTACCGATCGTTGCCTTTTTCATCAACTTGCCAGAGCTTTCCTCGATCAGTCCAAGCTCTCTGCATCGATTCTGTATTGCTTTTGGATACTCTTGTATCAATCCAAGTCTTCCTTTTTTTGCCATATTGATTCCGCAGATCGTAAATACCACGACATTAAAAATAATGATTTCCAAAACTATATTCATGCGTTCCATCCTCCATCATCTACATCATTATCCCCGAATCGCATCCACGCACGCGTCAATCAACTCTTCTTCTCTAAAATCAATTTCATAAAACAAATCCGTCTCCGGTTCTGACAAGGTCAGCCGGTACAATTCTCTACCACCCCTTTCCTCCACCCGATTCTTGGACAGATACCGCACATCATCGAGGCGGATTACGTCCGTATGGAACCAATATGTTGCAACCAGAAAATTATCTGTCACATAGATTCCATGATAATGAAAATATAATTTATCGCGTAATTCTGTATTGAGCTGTTCGATCACAGCACTTCTACGCCCATAGGCACGCAGCTTCTTTGCCTGCGGATTCTTGTATGGCCGCATCCACAACCGGACAACATATGCCAGCACAAAGACATACAGCATCGACAACGCCGCAACAATAATATACGCAATCCCCGTATACACATATGGGAAATCCGGTTCACTGATGACATAAGAATCATAGAATCCATCTAAAATGTTCATCGGAACCTCTCCATTTTTTGACAATCCGGCTATGATATGATCTGTAACTACCTCGTCCTTTACGATACGTCCCTTCACTGTCCGCTTATCAATACTGTTTTGTGGCTGTTTTGTTTTAATAAGCAGAAACACCATATGATCATCTTCAAAGCAATAATAATAGGCACCCTTGATTTTGTTTTCCACCAGATAATTATATCCCGTGTAATACAGATTCTCCGCATTGTACCGGACACTTGTAGTGCCATCTGAATATAGCTGCGCAATCTGATCCTCAATCGGCTCAATCTTCGTAAGCTCATAACATTGCACCGCATGGAACAGCGAATAACGCACCGCCACAAAAATGAGTACAAGCAATAAGACCATGATAGGGAGCATCATCGCCAATGTATTTTTTATCATTATGATTTCAAACTTCTTGTGCTTCATCGAATCCTGTCGCCTTTTGTCAATTTTCTCTATCTTAACATTTAACGAACTTCCATTCAACTTTTTTTAACACTTCGCAGGCAGGCGCATAGTATAAACCATAAGAATTTTTAGCGGAGGCATCTCATGAGCGATTTGTCAGCTACACAGTGCGGTTGCGGCTGTGGAAATGGTTTTAACATCGGAAATGGCAGCAACTGTTCCTGCATCTGGATTATCATCCTGTTGTTATTGTGCGGTGGCTGTGGCGGCGGAGGATTCTGCGGTGGAAACGGTTGCGGTTGCGACAATGACTGTATCTGGATCATCCTGATTCTCCTCTTCTGCTGCGGAAATAACAATGGCGGCGGTTGCGGCTGCGGTTGTTAATAGAGGAATTCTTCGGGACTCCCTTGCAAGTTCACTTGTAAGGGAGTTTTTGTTATCTGTTGTATGACAGCGGTTGCATCCTCTTCCTCCGGCTCATATTTTTACAGAGTCGCACATATATTAGACTAACAAGATTTCAGAGCATCCGCCATGCTGCATAATCATCCGCTCGATCAACTGATCCATGACGACTCCCTGTTTTTCTTGGAAGCCATGATTCCTTTTGTGGACTATGCCTACAAAAAACCGTTGATCCTCTTAATCAAATATCAGGAAATCCGTGCCCTGATGCAATGCTTCGACCACCCGGACTATGTTGCCTCCTGCGGGTTCGACTGTCACCCGGAAAGTTCCGAAGAAATGATGGAATGCATGTGCCGTTTCCTGCCGGGCGATTTTGCAGGCAATATCAAGAACATGCAGCAGATGCTCAAAATGATGCAGGTCATGCAGGCGATGAATGATTCTGGATCACAGGGGTCGCCACCAAATAATAATTGTGGAAATCCCTGTGATTTCCCGCCACAACCGGGCTGCGGTGCACCACCTCCGCCACCCGACTATGCGCCGCGGCAGGACATTGGTAGAAATCCAGATCATAATTGCAACAACCAGTCAGGCAGGCACAAGGATCTTTATTCCAGCGTCATGGATATCCTGAATTCCCAATAAATAGAAAGGTTCTCCTATGTTTGAACAAAACCCGAAACTTCGAAACATCCATCCAACCAAATTACGAATTATCAACGAAATCAAGGAGCAGAGCAAATACCAGTCCGCCGAGGAGCTGCTGCCGCAGATCCTGCAGATCAATCAGGAATTAAAACGCCGGAACTTAAGTTTCACGAAAGAAGAATCCGCGTTGCTTCTCGAAGCGATGGAAGAAAGCATGTCTCCGGCGGAGCGTCAGAAATTCCAGATGATCAAATCTTTTTTCCTGTAACAAAAACGGCTGCCTGACACGGTACAAAAACAATGTCAGGCAACCGTTTTCTTTCTATTTCTTCAGCAAATATTACTTACATACAATATTTACGATCTTACCCGGTACGTAAATTTCTTTTACGATGTTGCCAGTCAGCTTATCAGCGACGATCTCCTTTGCACGGGCAAGTACGGCATCCTTATCCTCGTCCTTTGCGACAAGAACCGTTCCTCTTACCTTACCGTTGACCTGTACACCGATCTCGATCGTTGCATCAACGGTCTTTTCTTCCTCGTACTGTGGCCATGCACTGACAGACAAGAAATCTTCATGTCCGAGAGACTCCCAGATTTCTTCTGTCAAATGTGGTGCAAACGGGCAAAGAAGCTTGATGAAGATCTCAAGCTGTTCTTTGCTCAGCTTACCAGCACTGTAAACAGTATTGGTCAGTGCCATCAAGGTTGCGATTGCTGTATTGAACTTTGTTTCCTCGATATCACTGCTTACCTTCTTGATTGCCTTGTGGAAGCTTACCTCCAAAGCATCTGTGGAAGGATCATCAGATACCATATCTGTCATACCTGCTACACGCTCCAAGAAACGCTTACATCCCTTTACAGAGCTGTCACTCCAAGGAGCTGCGGCTGCATAATCACCCATGAACAATACATATGTCCGGAGCGTATCTGCGCCGTAATCTTCTACGATGTCAAGTGGATCGATAACATTTCCCTTGGACTTACTCATCTTATCACCATCTGGTCCTAAGATCAGTCCCTGAATCGTACGCTTTGCATATGGCTCCGGTGTATTTACCTCGCCGAGGTCATACAGGAAACGATGCCAGAATCTGGAGTAGATCATATGTCTAGTTACATGCTCCATACCACCGTTGTACCAGTCAACCGGCATCCAGTAGTCGATCTTCTTACGATCTGCAAATGCCTTATCGTTGTTTGGATCAATATAACGCAGGAAATACCATGATGATCCTGCCCACTGTGGCATAGTATCCGTCTCACGCTTTGCATCACCGCCACACTTCGGACACTTGCAGTTTACATAGGAATCAATCTTTGCCAGTGGAGACTCACCGTCCTCACCCGGCTCGAAGTTCTTCACATCTGGAAGCTCCAGAGGGAGCTCCTCATATGGCACTGCAACGACACCACAGGATGGACAATGTACCAGAGGAATTGGCTCACCCCAATATCTCTGACGGTTGAATGCCCAGTCCTTCATCTTGAACTGTACGCCTGCTTCGCCAACGCCCATCTTCTTGATTTCCTCAACCATGCGGGCGATGGAATCCTTCTTATTTGTAAATCCATTCAGGAACTCTGAGTTGATCATCTCACCGTCACCCGTATAAGCTTCCTTCGAGATATCGCCACCCTTGATAACCTGAATGATATCAATGCCAAATGCCTTTGCAAAATCATAGTCACGCTGGTCATGAGCCGGTACTGCCATGATCGCACCAGTACCATATCCCATCATAACGTAGTCAGCAATGAAGATCGGAATCTTCTTGCCGTTCATCGGGTTGATACCCATAAGACCTTCGATCTTCACACCTGTCTTATCCTTGACAAGCTGTGTACGCTCGAACTCGGTCTTCTTCTGGCATTCCGTACGGTATGCCTTGATGGCATCCATATTTGTAATCTTGTCAGCATATTTATCGATCAGCGGATGCTCCGGTGCGATAACCATGAAAGTTACACCGAACAATGTATCTGGTCTTGTTGTATAAATCTGAAGCTTCTCATCTGTTCCATCGACATCGAAGTTTACAAATGCACCAGTAGACTTACCAATCCAGTTTTCCTGCTGCTGCTTTACATTTGCAGGATAGTCGACATCCTTCAGACCCTGCAGAAGCTTATCTGCATATTCTGTAATCTTCAGATACCAAACCGTCTTCGACTTCTGTACAACCTCGCTGTGGCAGATATCACACTTACCTCCCTGACTGTCCTCGTTGGAAAGAACAACCTTACAGCTTGGACAATAGTTAACGAGTGCTGTATCACGGAATACAAGTCCCTTCTCGAACATCTTCAGGAAAATCCACTGTGTCCACTTGTAGAACTTCTCATCGGTTGTATCGATCACACGGCTCCAGTCAAACGAGAATCCAACCCGCTTCAACTGCTCGGTAAATCGCGCGATATTCTGATCTGTGATCTGACGCGGATGGGTACCTGTCTTGATTGCATAGTTCTCTGTTGGCAGACCAAATGCATCGAATCCGATTGGGAACAATACGTTGTAACCCTCCATACGACGCTTTCTGGATACGACTTCTACACTGGAATAAGCCTTGATATGTCCTACATGCATACCCGCTCCACTTGGATAAGGGAACTCTACTAATCCGTAGAATTTCTTCTTGTCTGAGAAGTCCTGTGCTTCAAACACCTTGGCATCTTCCCATTTTTTCTGCCATTTTTTCTCGATTACTTTGAAATTGTGTCTCATAATGTCTCCTTTTACTAAATCCGCCTCTTATACGAAACGGTTTAATTTATCATCATATTTATAATCCACAGCCGCAAGTTTTTGCTCGAGATCTTCTCTTGCAGTCCGGAATTGTAAACAAAAGCTGTCCAGATTGATGCCGTCATCACGCAGTCTCGTATTCACAAAGCTTAAGAGCATCATCGGATCCTTCGGTAAATTTTCGATTGCCATTATAACACCTCTCCGGTAATCAGCCAAGGGGCTGGTTGATTTACAAACATACTATCTTTGTTTGTCTTTGCCACATTGATCTGCAATACCTCCATATTTGAGATACCGTACTTATCAAAGAGTGGCTTGATGCCAGACAGGATATTTAACTCCAATGTATAGATGACAAACTGCATCTTCGGATTCTTCTTCAGCAGTCTCTGAATATCTTCTTCGAGATGCTTGTTCGCAACGATAAAGGAAAGTCTTGGTGTTGGAATCTTCGCCATAGATCCCTCGGATAAGTCTGGGATGATCTGGACGTTGTGCACGCCAAACTGCTTCACATTATCCTCCATCGTATCCTTGGCGCCCTTATCATTCTCCACACAGATGATTGCGCCATCACTTGCCACAAAAGCTGCCTCGATTGCGATACTCTCTGCATCAACTAAACAAATCGTATCCTGCGAATCCACACCGAGCAGACTCATGATGACGGCACGGATTTCCTTGCCAACATACTTGATCGGTCCCTTCGAGAACATCTCGTTGCGCATACCGATCCGGTACGATTCTCTTGTCTTCTCATTCAGAATGAAGATTACTGTCGGGCCTGTGATCTTTCGGTTGATCACCTCTTTGATCTTGACATGTTTTACCTGTCCTTCTTCCTCGATGCCAACCGCATACCACATATCATAATCGCCAAAGCCTGCCTCCCAGAAATCATAGAACAGATCCTCATGGGATTCATCTGCAAAAATCAGCACACGTTTGTGTCCTTCCACGGTCGGTATTACATTTTTCTGTTTTCCACAAATATCCAGAAGTTTGATCTTCTCCGGACTTACCTGCATCTCTTTTGAAAAATACTCCATCCAGTTTAAGATCTGCTTTGTTGCATAACTACCTTTTGCCATACTCGCTCCTCCTTGTCTCTCTATGTTTGTAACCCTTTATTTCTCGTCTTTCTCTGTTTCTTTTTTCTCTGCTTCCTTCGTCGCATTTTCATGCTTTTTCAGATGCATCTTCTCCATCCAGCGGCGGAACACCTGCTTCATCCGGCTTTCCCTCAATGTCTTTCGCTCATCGTGGCGCTCCTGGTAAATCGGCTCTCCAGTCTCCTCGTCGAATTTCTTCAAGCGGATATAATCGCCTGTGGCTGAAGATAAATCTTTCGCACGCAGCTTGTCCCGGAGCTGTACTGCGAAAAATGCATACAGACACGCAAATACCGGAACACCTAAGATCATACCTGCCACGCCGAACAGATCACCACCCACTAAGATTGCAAGCAATACCCAGATACCGGAGATTCCGGTTGCATCGCCTAAGATCAATGGTCCTAAGATATTGCCATCAAACTGCTGCAATACAATGATCCAGATGATAAATACCACGAACATGATTGGATCATCCATCAGTGCTAACAACGCACCCGGTACCGCTCCGATAAACGGTCCGAAGAATGGAATGATATTTGTCACACCGACAACCACACTGATCAGCACCGCATACCGCATGTGTACGGCTGAAGTAAATATAAAGCATATGATTCCAATGATACAGGAATCTAAGATCTTACCATTGATAAATCCGCCGAACACGACATTTGCATACGAGCATCCTTCCATGATCTTGTTACCTGTCTTCTTGGAGAACAGACAATAGATCACTTTCTTGCACTGCGCCAGCAGCACATCCTTGCTCATCAGCAGATAGATCATAACGATCAGACCGATCAGGAAATTCATGACTGCCTTGATTCCGACAACCACGCCGGAAGAAAGCGTTTTCACGATTGTGTCGAGGTTCGGCATGATCTTATCCTTCAGAATCGTAAACACATTATTTTCTGCATAATCAAGCACCTGTGACAACTTATCCTCAATCATCTGATTCTGTGCAAATACTTTTTTGATCCACGCCTCAGCTGAATTGATATAATCCTCTGTGCTGTTCACAAGATCTGTCAGACTCTCATACACACGTGGGATTACCAGCCACAACAATCCAACCAGCAATCCAAGGAACAAAAGCACCGTCAGAATCAAAGCCGGAACCTTCACCTTCTTATAAACCCTATCGTATTCCGCTTCTTTCTTAATCTTACAGATCAAAAAGGAAAGCCCACGCCGGATATAGATCATGATTGGATTCAACATAAATGCGATCACAAGTCCGATAATGATCGGTGTCATCGCAGAGACAACATTCCCGAGAAATCCGAAAATAGACTTCCACTGCTTTATGACTTCTGCAAACAAAATACATGCACAGCCAGCAAGTGCAAGCATAACCCCAAGTTGAAGAATATTTTTATTCCACTTATTTTTCACGCATCTGTCTCCTTCTACTCATACAATAATTACGATTTATTATAGCATTTTTAATTGGTAGAAACAACCTAATTCTTGTTGACACTCCCTATATTATTGACTAAAATATTTTCATATAATACGCAAAGGGGTGTATGCACAGATGTATCGGAATATCATCAACGACTTTGCTAACTGGTACGACCAGACAAAGCGCAAAATCTTATATGTAAAGGGCGCAAAGGGTGTCGGTAAAACATGGGCGGTTCGCGATTTTGCCACAGCCTTTTTCAAGCAGCAATGCTATATCAATCTGGCAGAAGATTCTGCCTGTCAGGATGCCATCGCCGGCGATTCCAATCTGGATCTGCTGCTGTCTCAACGTTTTCCGTTTGGAGACGCATCAGATTGTATTTTTATCTTTGACGAGGTACAGGCAGTGCCGGACTGCGCGGAATTTTTCTATGCTTTCCGCAAGAATCATCCAGATTACACCATCTGTCTGATCGCATCCTCGATGGAATTTACAGAGTTTGAATACAGTCACCCGGACGTTTTTGAGATCTTCCGCATGCGTCCGATGACCTTTGAAGAATATATGATTGCAAGCAAGGCACATCCTTTCATAGATGCAATTTCAAAGCATAAGGACACGCCGCTTACCAATCTTGAAATCGGCGCAATCACCTCTATGCTCCGGGAATACCTGTTAGTTGGCGGTATGCCGGGCGTAGTCCATGCGTATCTGAAGAACCGGGATCTGTCCATCATCCGTCCGATGCAGGAGGCACTGTTGGAAGACTATGTCCAGCTTATGAAACAGACTTACCCGGTCGCACTCTACCAGCGATGCAAGCGCATCTTCCGGAGTATCCCGGAGCAGCTTGCCCGCGAGAACAAGAAATTCATGTACAAGTCCGTCGATTCCAATGCACGCAGCCGGGAATACGCTGAAGCAGCACAGGCATTATGCAACCTCGGAATCGCCCGGAAACTGCCACGTCTGACATCTGGAAATCTTCCTTTGGAAGGGCATGTTGATTACAAATCCTTTGAGCTGTTCTTCATCGATCACGGCCTGCTCCGTGCTGCTTATGGACTTCCTATGAACGAGGAGATTGATGTGAACGATATCCTGGCAGAAAAATGTGGTGCGATTGCAGAGCAGTTTATCTTCCAGGAGTTAAGCTCCAAGATTCCGTATCTGTACTATTGGGTATCCGGCGCAACCGCGCGCGTTCCGTTTGTCTATGAAGGAGAAGATGCCCCGGTTCCGGTCGATATCCGTTTCGTCCCGAATTCAAAGGCACAGAATATTAAGACATTCCGAAGTAAAAATTCAAATACAAACATTGCAGTGAAAGTAAGCTTCAATCAGGTGTCTCTCGATGGAGACACCCTGAATATCCCAGCTTACGGTCTGTGGAACATGTAAGCTACTTCATCTCGATCAAACGGATGAAATCCTGATCGGATACAGCCTTACTGTAATACCACCCCTGCATAAAATGGCAGCCAATGTCGGCAAGGTGATCGCGCATCTCCGCGGTCTCCACGCCCTCTGCCACAATATGTAACTCTAATTCATTCAGCATACCGATCGTATGCTTCAACGTAATTCCAGCTTTCGTGCTCTTAAATGCATCCCAGATAATATACTTATCCAGTTTGATGATTGAAAATGGCATATGGTTGATATAATCAATATTCGCATAGCCAGAGCCGTAATCATCCAGAGAGAATTTAATTCCATACTGTACGAGATCCATGATATTTGCATTGACCGTATCCGCCATACTGATGGTCGCAGTCTCCGTAATCTCAATGTTAATCTGATTCGGACGCACATCGTATTTTTCCATGATCTGTTTTACCCGGTCTGAAAAATGCTGCTGCATCAGCTGCACCGGACTGATATTGACCTCGATGTACTCTACCGTCGTCTGCGCCAGCTTGAAATCATGAATAAACCGGCACACCTTATCCAGAATCACTTCTCCCATCTCAATAATCATACCGTTCCGCTCCGCGATCGGGATGAAATCCTCCGGTGATATCCAGCCAAGTTCTTCATCATGCAAGCGTACCAGTGCTTCAGCGGAGTTATAAACGCCCTTCTCCACCGAGAAGATCGGCTGATAATATACCATCAGCTCATCCCGGTCGAGTGCCTGCTTGACCGCCTTTTCAAACGCTTTGTCCTGTTTGATCTTGCCTAAATCGTAATCCTTTGCATACGTGATTCTACCCTTCTGCAACCGCTTCGCCATTGACATAGAGTAATCCATAACCTCGACCAGCTGTCCATATGCAGACGCATCTGTCGGACAATTCACACAACAGATGGATGCAGACATCATAATGCCTGCCTGATTCTCACTGTACCACGGATGGCGGAACCGCTCATGTACCGTCTGTGCCACCGCGTCAATCTGATCCAGATCCTTGTATAACACGATACAGAACTGGTCTGCGCCCAGACGGAACACCGTCTTGGCAAATGGAAGCGTCTCCATGAAAGCGCCGATCTGCCGAAGCAGATTATCTCCATTTTCAACGCCATAGGTCTTATTGATAAACTTGAAATCATCCATCGCAACGACTACGATTCCAAATGGTTTTTCGTTAATAAAAAAGGTGTGCAGATATTCGCCAAAAAAACGCCGGTTAAACTGCTTTGTCACCGTATCAATGACCGCATTTGGATTCTGCAGATAATAATAAATCGTCAGACAGACCGTTGCTGTCACAAAATTCAACAGCAATACATGTGTTTTTAACTGCAAAAAGACCGCTAACACAACAAGCAGCATATGAAACAGTACAACCATTGCCTTGGCAAACAATGTATGATTCACCCGGTGCAATGCCACGACCGAGCTTGCCACAATTGCAGCTATCGCAACCGTGATCAGCACCAGCACTCCATAGTCATAGGTATACTGCCAGCCTTCCGCCTCGTATACCCAATGGGTATATGGATTCGTCACCAGTGCAGCCACATCAACCACGCCACACAATGCCAGCATCCATTTGGCATGCAGCATCTGCTTTGCATTGATATGTACGATCTGCAGCACGTAGTATGCAAACAGCAGTGGAATCGCATTCAGCGCCAGATGCTGCAAGGTGCTTGTCACCCAGAATCCAGCATTTCCTTCCGTGCCGAACATTTGTGCCAGCTTCGTGCTGACGATCTCCAGTCCCGTTGAGACAAAGACTGCGGCAAGTGCCACTAAAAATGTCCGGTGACTCGCAAGCGGTATTCTTTTTTCATGAAAATACCATATGATTATAATAAGCAACAGATAAATCGCCGCATAATCATATGCCAGATCCCAATTCAACATAGGCACTCCCCGTTCCTAATAAACACTACCTTCCATCCATACATTCAAATCCAGTTCCTGTCCGATTCCTGCGATCGTGCCAGTTCCTGTATACTGCCAGCCAGAATACAGATATGGGAAATCCGGCTGATTCGCATAATGTGCCAGCCACAGCTTATAATCTCCCAGTCTTGTCATATCCAGCTTCTGTACAAACCAGTTCCGGTTCGAATAAATCATCGGTGTGTAGCCTGCGCTCTTCACGGTCTCGCAGAATCCGACAACGCCATCCGTCCGTGCATCATTAGAGAGGTCAGCGGTTCTCGCTCCGTCCGCATAGACCTCCTCTGTATCAATCACAACCGGCATATCGAGCGTATATGCAGATGCCAGATTCAGCGCAAACTGTGCTTCCTCCACACCTTCCTCGTAGCTGATCGCCTGGCTGTAAAAATAAATTCCTACCTTGATTCCGGCTGCTTTGGCGCCCTCTATATGCGTCTGAAACATCTCATCTGCCACCAGTTTGCCTTCCGAGCCATAGCCCCGGTATCCAACCCGGATAAATGCGATTGTAACGCCTGCCTGCTTCAACGCATCCCAATCCAGTTCTGCCTGATAGGAAGACACATCCACAGCAAGTTCAGACAGCCGGCTGCCATCTCCGGCATGGTATGCCATGATCGTGTTGTCGCCGTCCTCCATGTAGAAATTATCTGTCTGGAAATCGTTGCGCGGCACTTCCTTTACAATCTTATAAAATTCACAATTCGGAATATCGCCAACCAACACATAACTGGCTTTCGCAAACTGCCAAAAGTTCGTGTAGATCATCTGCGCTTCTGCGCCCGGCTGCAATGTCCATGTATACCCTTGTCCCGTCACAGGAACCGGCTTATATTTCTTGCTTTTTCCGATATTGACACCTATGACTACACCGATCAGGACAAGCACGAGTGCAATGGCGCCAACCAGTATCACATGTGGCCAGTATATCTCATAATCTCTTTTTTTCTGCTGTTCCATACTCATTGGTGAACCTTTCTTAACCTACTTCCTATCATATCACAAACGGGCATCTGACTCAACCGGAAACGCCTTATTTTTCGAGCGTTTTATTATATATACGCCGAGCACACACAACCCGACTCCGCCGACAATCAACACCAGAGCCGGCACACCATTCTCTGAAAAAATCGGCAGGATACGCGCAATCTGTTTCGGATAAAATCCAGCTGTCACGGACAATGCATTGTTGAAAAAATGCATGAGCATGCCTGGAAGCAAACTCTCCGACTGTACTGCCACATAGCAGAGTGCCATACCAATCAGTGCTGTCGTCGGTGTCTGCACCAGATTCATATGATACAGTCCGAACACGATCGCAGCCGTCAGGATTGCCGCCCGTTTCTTCATCGTATGCTCCAGCGAAGATAGCAGAAATCCCCGGAACAAAAGCTCCTCGCACACCGCCGGAAGCAGAGCAATTAGCAGCAGACAGACTCCATATCCATATGAATAGATCGCTTCCATAGATCCTGTCATACTCTCCGCGCTCTCCGGAAACAACATGCTTGTGATACTTGTCAGGAGCATACCTACCAGAATTGTTCCCATCATCAGCACAAGTCCGCCAAACAGAAATCCCGGACGACAAAGCCGGATGCGAAATGTCTTTCGCATATCCTTCTTTGTATACCACGCCGTCAGAAGCGGAACACCACCGACAATGCCCTGTGTGACAAGCAATCCAACAAGCATACTCTTCGCACTGGCAAAACCGCCGGCATAGATCATCAGCACAAGCACGACCGGCAGTACCAGACAGGCATCTCCAACCGATGGGACACCACCCTTGATCATATTGCTTCGGCGTTCAAAGATCTGCACATTTCCAGTTCCATCGCCAAACAAAATCGCTTCACTGTTGTAGAGCTTTCCAAGCACAAGCACTGCAATAATTCCGTATGCTACATTGCTGAACAGCACAATCGTAATCGATGAAAAACTGAACTTAAACGCCAGCAGATCCCGGATCAGCAGACAGATATTGGCAACCGGAACAAGTGCCATATTCCGGGTAAGTGTGACATTTGGCATAAACCCAATAAATGATGCAAACATCACAAGCAGCATAAGCGGCGTAATATAATTATTTGCCTCCTTGTAGGTCTTTGCAAATACGCAGAAACACATGGAAAGCGCACTGATCAAAACTGCAAAAGCAAGAATACACAGGCAGCAGACTAAGATTGCCGGAACGAATTTTGACACCTGTATTTTCGAAACCATACTGGTCGTCTGTGCCGCCAGTTTGTACAGATATACACCAATTCCACCCATTGAAAGGACATTTAACAAAGCAGATGCCACGCCAATCGTTCCAACGGTCAGGAACTTACTGAAGATCAGTTCCTGATTCGTGACCGGCAGCGTCAATATCGTCTCAAGCGTTCCGCGCTCCCGCTCTCCGGCTGTCGTGTCGATCGCCGGGTACATCGTTCCCATCAGAAGACTCACAACAAGCATAAATGGCACGATCACACCGAGCAGACTTCCGGTCGTCTCCTCAGTACTCGCGCGGTCCTCGTCCTCTACCTCAAATGGATGTAACACCGTATCCGGGTCTAATCCTGCCGCCTCCAGACTCTGATTCGTCAGGGAATCCGAATACGCTGAGAGTACCTGACGCACCTTCTGTTCCGCATAGCTGGAATTCGTAACCGAGGACAGATACGCGATATTATATCCAGTTCCATCTTCATTTTCATATACGATCGCATTGATCTTTTCTCCCCGCAGGATCATCGAAATATCTGCATCCATAACATTCAGATCGCACAGCTTGAAATGCAGCGTGTCATCATCCGGATGCAGAAACATCTCGACGAGCTCCGGATTCGTATCCATAAAATCAACCGCAATTTCATATGTCTGTGTATCCATCTGTGTTGTCACTTTTGACATCATGACCATACCGCCAACAAACATCAGCGGATAGATCAAAAGTGGCACGATCACCATCATAATGATCGTCTTTTTATCCCGGAGGACGTCTAATATTTCTTTCTTATACAGTTGTTTGATCACCTTGAAATTCATGACATTTCCTCCTTTCCTGCAGGTATCAGCTTTTTAAATGCATCCCGTAGATTCGTTGTTTCTGTCTGTGCATAGATCTCCGGCAGAGTCCCCTCTGCAATTACACGTCCATGCGCCAGCATCAAAATCCGGTCACACAGAAGTTCCGCTTCCTCCATGTAATGTGTGGAATAAAGCACTGCCTTTCCGCGCTCCTTCTCCGCCCGCATGAAATCAACAATCGCACTGCTGCTCACAATATCGAGTCCCAGAGTTGGCTCATCAAAAATATAGAGTTTCGGACTGTGGATCAGGCACCGGGAAATAGAAGCCCGCTGTGTCTGTCCGGTAGACAACTTCTCGATCCGGTTGTCGATAAAATCCTCCAGCGACAAAATCTGTGCAATCTCTTCAATCCGCGCCTGAATCACATTCTCCGGCAATCCGTAGATGTTCCCGGCAATCGTCAGCAGCTCCCGCGTGGAAAGTCTGCCATACAGCTTCGTATTGCCCGACAGATAGCCAATCTGCCGTTTGATCTCTGTCTGATCAGTGATAATCCGGTCGCCATCGGTATATCGGACTACACCCTCCGTCGGCTGCATCAGACAGCCAAGCATCCGCAGCAGCGTCGTCTTTCCTGCACCATTTGGACCTAATACCCCGACGATCTCGCCCTCCTTTATGTGCAGACTTACATGATCGACCGCTGAAAATAATACCTTCTTATGCTTCTTCTCATTCTTTTCAAACTGTTTTACCAGATTTTCTGCCTCTAACATTCCTTCTCCTTTCCCAATTCATCCATACTATATGTTCCGTTTCAAAAAGAAAAAGGCTGTCCGGTTTCTGCACGGACAGCCTTAATATTTGTAATTGATCTTATATTCTTCACTGCCAAGCTTGACATGTATGATTCTGTGGTTATAACCAATCAGATTGTAACGGCACATTAATTTTGTAACCCAGCCCAGCTTCTTTGGTATCTCCAGATATCGAAAAATCGGCTGTTCGTCGATAATGCGGTAATCTGGCCGCCATGCACCAAACATCTGCGCAGCATTGTTTACTGAAAACCTCCGTTTTTTCCGTTTTTGTACGGTCTGACTATGTTTCCATGTGTTCGCCGTCGCATTCGCCAATGTGGATGATGCAGTGAATACCAGATGGGAACCTGGGAACAACGCCCGTATCTTCGCAATCAGGTCGCGCACCTCATTCTTATTCAAGTATGAAAATCCATCGTCACACACGAACATGACACCCTGATTCTGTTTACACCGGATCTCGTCTAACCACGAAAAATCCATCAGGCGCCGTCCAATCGTCTTCTCCCGCTCGCGCACGCCATACATCGCCCGCCGGACTGACATGATATTATGAGAATCTACGCTATACCACTGAATTCTTCCATTATCTACTCTGCCAAACATATTGTCCAGCCGGCATGCCATATGTACAACCGTTCCACAAGGGAATTCCTCCGTAAACCGGCGCACCAGCGTATCGCAGGCACTCGCATCCGCTGCCATGCGGATATTCTGGTATTCACTGATATGTGGATTCAGTCTGGTAAAATCAAATTTGTGGTCATATATAAACCTAGACGCCCAGTCATCCTTGAAATATTCTGGATATTTCTTAGACCAGTCTGACATCATTTTCAAAGGATAGATCGCACGCAGCGACGTATCAAATGTTCCGTTGATACAGTCGATCAAAAAGCCCTGTGCTTTCTTGTACTCCTTTGTCTTATCGTAGATCATGAAATCTTCCGCTTCATCTTCAAATTCAAAGAACCGGATATTCACGCCAGCCTTCTTCGCTTTCTTATAAAACTCCCGCGCATAGCAGTGATACAAATCCTGCACCCCGGAAAACAGCACAACATCGTCACAGATATCGGTCATGTCTCCATAGTATGGACTGGTATACTCCGTCTTTACCGCATAATCACGCACCCAATAGGAGTTCAGGAACTCTTTGACATGCTCATTATAAAATGTCCACTTTGCATGCTTGGAATTCTCGATCAGTTCCTGCTCTAAGCTCTTATCAAAAAACTCGGTATCCATCATCGGCGACAGCAGATACAACTGATCCGGTTTGCGCAAGCCTTCCCGCCATGCCGCCATCGCAAGCGACAATGCCAGACCACCGCCAGCGCCACAGCCCATAAGCACCACGCGTTCCACGTCCTGTCCTTTCGTACAGTTCGCATACGCCGGTTCCAGCATCTGAAAAACTTCCCGGCAACAATGCTCCGGTGCAAGCGGATACATCGGCAGGAAAATTCCCGCATGACACGCAAGTGCTGTCTTCGCAAGGAACATCCATTCTGCAGGGTTCATCCGGAAACACAGCTTACTGGAATACAGATACATAATGTAAGTCCCATTAAATCCCTGTTTGGGCACGAGCCGATAGCATAACCGTCCCTCTTCGTGCAACTCGTCAATGTCAAACTGCTTCACAACAAATGGTGGAATTTTAAATTCGGCTTTTCTTTTACTGAGTTCCACCTGTCGCTTCAGATCTTCCGCACGCATCCTATGAAATTTTGAAGATATCGCTTTTCCCATAGTACCTATATTTTACCAAACTTATCCTATATGGGCAAGCTGTTTTCTCTGCAGCCCATCTCTTTTAACGCGGAAGATGGGGTGAGGTGGAATCAGAAAAAGGTCCAGTGGACCTTTTTCCCACCGAACCGACCGACGAGCCATTTATGGCGAGGAGACCTTGAACCCACGGGTTCAAGAGGCGCAGCCTCTTGGAAACAAAAAAGCATCCCATTTGGGATGCTTTTCTTGTTTCTAATGCGCTTGACGGCGCAAAAGCTGAACCTTTGCAACCGTCACCACTGACAGCGCCTTCCACCAGTTTGAGATCAACCTTGCAATTCTCTCCTGAGTAATTCATCACTAAAACCAGATGATCGTCGTCGTACAAATAGACGGAATTTAGGAACGTATCGACCAACATAATGCGATACGCCTCGTCGTTTATATCTCCAGAGCGGAACCTCTCTAAAAAATAGATAATTTGATCCCGCTCAAACTCTGGCTCTGCTAAGAGCTCGTGAGCTATTCCTTTTTCAATGTCCGCACGATCAGCCTCCAGCTCCATGAGCCGGGTTTTTGTACTCGGGGTAATTATGCCGGCTTCAATGGCTGCCAGCATGTTGCTGATTGCTTTCTCGTTTTCTTTTTGCCGGATCTCCAGCGCGTGAAGGCCGGACTGATCCTTTTCTCTTTTCTGGTACTCCATGACACGATCGGCAATCTGCTCGATCAGTTCGTCGTTGTGTACGATTTTGACAAGCTCTCCGACAACAAGGTCCTCGATCCAGTCTTTAGGCACCGACTCCTTCTTACAGCTCCGGCCGCGCTTGCGCTTCGTGCATGAGTAATAGGCGTAGGCTTTCCCGGTGTGGCTGGTGCCGCCGTCGCCTATCATCGGAGAACCACAAAGCCCGCAAAACAATTTTGTTGTAAGCAGGAAATTTTGCGCCTTGCCTCTGGCCGGTGCGTCGTGGTTTATTTTTAGCATTTTCTGAACCCTCTCAAATAGATCCCGATCGGTAATTATGGCCGGGATCCCATTCTCGACATAAATGTCCTCATACTCATAGACACCAATATATTTTTTATTCGATAGAATACGCCGGAGGCTGTTCTTGTTGAATTTACCGCCCCGGCCCGTCCGGTAGCCCCCTGAGTTTTGTCTCTCGTATATATCCTTCGCGCGCTCACCCTCGGCATACTCCTCGAAGATCCTGCGAACGATAGCGGCCTCGGCCTGATCTATCATATAGCGACCGTCTGGGCCAGTTTTTAACCCGAGACAGGTCTTTCCCAGTGTTTTGAGCTCCAGCGCGCTGTCGTAGTTGCCGCGCTTCACGTTCTGGGCGAGGTTTTCGCTGTAATACTCAGCGTAGCCCTCCATTACTGACTCTAATATAATACCCTCCGGGCCGTCCGGTATGGTCTCTTTTGCGTAGAAAATACGGATCCCGTTCTTTTTGAGCTTATATTTATACATGGCTGAGTCGTACCGGTTCCGGGCAAAACGGTCCATTTTCCAGAGCAGCACGCAGTTAAAGCGGCCCTTCTCGCTGTCCTTCATCATTCTTTGAAAGTCTGGCCGCCGGTCCACTCGTCCAGTCATTGCCTTGTCGATGTATTCGCCTATGACAATAATGCCGTGCTTTTTGGCGAACTCGTAGCAGTCGCGGAGCTGTCCCTCGATCGACTCCTCACGCTGGCCGCTGCTGGAATATCTTGCGTATATGACCGCTCGTAATGGCTCTACGCCGCAGGAATTATCCGAGCCACCTCCTGCGGCATATTTTCGAGCCGTGTTTTTACTTGTCGGCATTATCCTGAGCGCCTGACTCTATTACGGTATAGCCGTAAGCTCTGGCAGTCTAGGCCGCTGCCTCCCTCTCCTCCCCCAGAGAAGCCTCTGCAAGATCAGGATCCGGCTGTCTGGTATACTCAGCAACCTTCAGACCAACCACCGCGCCGGTGCTGTCGGTGAATTTGTTGCAACAGATCATAACCATGTCAATGATCCAGCCGAAGCCCAGACCACCGACGGTGAAAATATAAAGGACTCCGGTGCCAACCTTGCCAACATAGAAGCGGTGAGCCCCAAAGAAGCCGAGGAACACGCAGAGGGCAAGAGTTACCCACTTGTTTTTATTTGAGGCCACCACGGCGGCAGCAGACGCCTCCTGAGAGGTGGATCCGGCAGCAGTCTGGCCCGTTTTCTTACTTGTGGAGTAGGAAAGCCCGGTACCCGGGATCCCTACCGTTGTTGTCACTCTGCCGCTGGTGCTGAATGTTTTCTTGAAACCCTTCGGGCCGATTGATATGCTTGCGCTCTTTGCGCTCAGGTTCAGGCGAACACCCGGCGCGATCTTTTTGCTCTTTCTAAATCTCATTCCCATATATAAGGACCTCCTTCGCTTTTATTGTAACCGATCATCGGCCGGAGTTCTGGGCCGGCCGCGTCGGTTATGTAAAATCAAGTTTTATAACATTTCCCTCTCGGGAAGTTCGGGGGCGTTTCTTATGGTAATTTATGCCATTTTTTGATTGTCCCCTTTTTCGTCAACGCCGAGCGTGCGAAGCACACAAGCCTTGCCTATTGCGTCGGTTTTGCGGTATGCTATGATTATTTCCTTCTCTATATCAGATAGCGGGAAATCATTGACAACCGCCTTTGATTCCCAGCCCATAAGGTACGCCGGAGAACAATTAAAGAGCTGAGCCAGTGAGACGATCGTCTCATGCTTAATGTTCTTTATTTCTCCGCTCTCGTACCGCTGCGCTGTCGCTTCTTTGACTCCTAAATACTCAGCCACTTCTAACAGCGTTTTACCGGCTGCGAGCCGCCGCTCCTTTATTCGGTCGTTGATCTCGGCCATGTCTGGCACCTCCTTCCTTCTTATTTAGAACACCCTTAGAATATCACAAGCTTACGCAAAACGCAACTAATACTGTGCATAATATCAAAAAACTTACGCAAAAAGTATTGACACGCTTGCTTGCTGGTGTTACTATAACCTTACGCAGTAGGTAAGTTTTTAAGAAAGGAGGCACACAATGGCAGAAATTTATAAAACCGACTACATCGAGATCAAAAAGATCATGGCAGAGAAAGAAATCAAAACAATTAAGGAGCTCGCGGAGAAAACCGGGATCAATAGAAACACACTTAGCAACATATTAAACGGGAAAGTGCAGCCCTCGTCCGACGTCATGGAAAAGCTCGTATTTTCTCTGGAGATCCCGCCAGAAAAGGCCGGCCGTATTTTTTTTAGCCTTATCTTACGCACCGCGTAAGTTAGGAAACGGAGGTGCACAATGAAAGCAAAAGACTACTACCCTACTTACATACCGCGCAAGTGGATCCACTTCGCTGAGCATGGCAGAAAATACCGGATCCGCAAGAAATACCGCAACCGGATCCTGCAAACCGTAAGCAGCCACCCCTCAGACTTTGAGACGGTCCTCTTTAATGTAATGCAGCACACAAGCCGCAGCGGAATAACTACCGCGGAATTTTGCCGAGGCCTCACCGCCCCTCTTACCCACCCCCCCCCGCCGCTGCCCGATTATTTTAGAGACTGCTCCCCAGACGACGGCATACAAGTCCCGGACGATATTCGACAGCTCAGCGAGAAGCTCGAGGAACTCAAAGAGATCATAGAGCGCACGCTCTCCCCGGTGTTCGACTGGATCAAAGAGCTGGCCGGTAAAATTGTGAAGATTGTACGCGACGCGGTGGACCGTATCTGGTGCAATGATCGCCACTGGTGGTACATGGCAGAACACCACAAAAAGCGCCGGATCCGCAAGAAGTACAGAACCAAGATCAAACGCATGGCAAGAGACAGAGCCCGCAAGCTGCTCCACTCTCTCGGGTGTGATACCCCAGAGGAGCAGGACGACACCGAGGCCGGCGACGACGAGGAGGTCCCCTAATGGCAAGAAAGAACTCACAAGCGAGACAAGCAGCCTGCCGAATATGCGGTAAGGACTGGCAGATCAGCGCTCTGGCCGTTATCCCTCCGAGTGGGTACGTCTGCCCGGTGTGTGAAACCAAGCAGAGGAAGGAGCGACTTTATGGCAATGAAACCACTCAAAAGCGTGGGATCCAGAACCCCGCAAAATATCAACATCGAACTCGATACACTCCCGGAAAATGAGAGCGACGCGCTCTGCAGGACCATAATCAGCGGAATGTCGAGAGCGTTCGAGGATCCTGCCGTTATGGCAGATTATCAAAACTGGAAGAAACAGAGACAACAAAGAAAGGAGGCAGCAGCCCTATGAAATACATGGGAAGCAAGGCGAAAGTCGCCCGCTACATCGTGCCGATCATTCAGAAACAGATCGAGCGCTCCGGCTGCGAGACCTATCTCGAGCCATTCTGCGGCGGCTGCAATGTGATCGACAAGATCGAAGCCCCGCAGCGGATCGCCAGCGATTGCAACAAGTACCTGATCGCCCTCATGCAGCACATTCAGGCAGGCGGCGAGCTCCCGGGCTACATCGAGCGCGAGGAATACGCCAAAGTCCGAGCCAACCGCGACGACTACCCGGAATGGTACGCAGGCTATGTCGGTTTTGTGGCTTCGTATAATGGCAGATTTTTCGACGGTGGCTACTCTGGCAAAACTCAGACAAGCGGAGGACTCCGGGACTATCAGGACGAGGGCCGGCGCAACATCGAGGCGCAGCGGGACAAGCTGAAGGACGTCATTTTCTTACATAAGGACTACCGGGCATGGAACCCGACCGGGTGCGTCATTTACATGGATCCACCCTACGAGAACACAAAGCAGTATAAATCGGTTGAAATTTTCGACCACGCGGACTTCTGGAGAGTCGCACGGCTCTGGAGCCATGACAACATTGTACTAATCAGCGAGCAGGAAGCTCCTGACGACTTCGTGCCGGTGTGGATCCACAGCGTAACCCGCACCATGAACCAAAATAAGACGATAGCAGCCACCGAAAAGCTATTCGTTGCGAAGGAGGTGCTCGAGCGTGAGGAAATTGTTGCAGCAGTTTAAGAAAATTGTATTTTTCGATACCGAGACAACCGGCCTCGATCCTGAAACGGATCAGATCATCGAGCTGGCTGCTGCTCTCGTAACCGAAAACGGCATAGAGCTCAAAATCGACGCTTTTTGCAAGCTGCCGGAGGGCGAAAAGATACCGGAGAAGATCGTCGAGCTGACTCATATCACCGACGACATGCTGGCAGATAAAGGGATCGACTACCGCGAAGCCTGCAGGATCTTCTGCAATATGCTCCACAGTGACAGCGAGGTGCTGCTGGTGGCTCATAATATCCAGTTTGACCTGCTTTTCGTTCTGGAAATGTTCAAGCGCTGCGGCATGGTTCCAAAAGCTCCAAAGCTCCGGGCGCTCGACTCCCTGACGGTATATAAGGACCGCGCAGCATACCCGCACAAGCTGGCGAACGCGATCGAGCACTACGGCCTCGCCGATAAGGTCCAGAACAGCCACAGAGCGATCGACGACGTTCTGGCGCTCTACGAGGTGACTAAGGCCATGAGCGAAGAACGGGACGACCTGACGGACTACATCGACCTTCTGGGCTACAACCCGAAGTACGGCATAACCGGTCGGAAATTGAGACAGATCACATATATGCCCCAGTCTTACAAGCTCGGGTGCAGACTGCCGGATCTTATGAATGGAGGTGGATCTTGTGAGTAACGGCGTACTTATTACCCTGATTATTTGCGTAACGCTGGTAATTATCAGCTACAACAACAAAGGTGGAAAAGACAACGACAAAAAGTAAAGGAGGCGCGCAACACATGGCCGAAGAATACAGCCGCAAGGCGGTTTTTGAGATACTGGGCCAAGAGGTCCCAGACAAGGAAATGCAGCGGGCTGAGTCTTATGCAGACAGAAAGCTCGAGCGGGCCACAGAAATGCAGCCAGAGGACGCGGCGACGTACCGCTCCGGCTGGTACCGTGTTTTGCTGGTGGCCGATCTGGTGAAGCAGCTCGCCTTCCAAGACTTCACGCTCGCCCTCTGCGAGCTGAGAAACTACGAACCAAAAGGAGGCATACAGACCAATGCAAACACATGAGGACATAAAAAGGGCCAGACGCCCAGAACGTCCAGCCCAAGTGACCGCGAAGAAGGAGACGGTGCTCTCGCCTGAGCCCGTCCATAATTTCAAAGATCACAGAGAAATTATAGCACGAAAACACAGAAAAGCCAATAGGCGCCGCGAGGTTTTCCTTGCCAGACTGGCAGCAGGCGCCGCTCTGGTGCTCGTTGTGACCGTTACCGTGAGTCTGGTATCTTGCAGCAAGAAAAAAGAACCGGTAAACGCTCCGGCAGCAGAAACAACAGAAACACCGCAGGAGACTGCTCTCATAATTCAGGACGAAACACAGCCAGACGGCTACTACTTCGCATATCTGACAGAGGACGGAGAACCCCACGCGGTAAATATGGAGGAGCTTGCGAGATCGTGGGCCTCTGAGGCCGGTTTTGAACTCCGGTACGAGCTGACAGACGCCGAGCGCTACGAGGTGGCCCAGATCGTCACAGCAGAGGCCGAGGGCGAACCGCTTGCAGGTAAAATTGCAATTTGCCAGTGTATCCTGCAGGCATGTGAGGACGACGGGATCCGACCGACAGAGGCAGCAGCCCGCTACTCCTATTCCAAGAAAAGACCGGAGCCGTCAGTGGAGGCAATGCAGGCCGTTCGGTATGTGTTTGACTTTGGAATGACAGCAAGCACCGAGCCGATCAAATACTTTTACAATCCCGATCTTGTGGCGAGTAAGTTCCACGAGTCGCAGCGCTACATAATGACAATTAACAACCACCGCTTCTATGCGGAGAAGGAGGACTAAATGCAACCGATAGTAAACGACTTTTTCTGCGGCTGCGGAGGCATGGGCGTCGGGTTCCTTAATGCTGGCTATAAAATAGCCGGGGCGTGGGACTTTGACAAATATGCGGTGCAAAGCTACGACCACAACGTCGGGCACCATGTAAAGCAGGCAGATATTAAAGAAATGACATGGCAAGACGTCCCTTTTGCTCATGTTTGGGCTTTTGGGTTCCCTTGTCAAGATCTGAGCGTTGCCGGTAAGCAAGCCGGGCTACTGCTCAAATGCCAAGATTGCGACAGCGATTTTGCTATTGATCCGAGCAATTTCACGGGACAGACAACCTGCCCGAGCTGCGGATCTAAAAACTATAAAGCAGCCAGTCGCTCCGGGTGCTTCTATGAAATAATGCGCCTGATTGATGAAACCAGAGAACACGCACCGAGCTCACTCCCCGCCGTGCTTGTCGCGGAAAATGTAAAAGGCTTAACTCCGTATATTCCAGTGCTTGCGGCTGAATTAAAACAGCGCGGATATATCGCCCACGTTAAATTATATAACTCAAAATTTTGGAATGTAGCACAGAACCGGGAACGCTACTACATAGCAGCCACCAGAGACGACCTGCCGGACGTTTTGCAAATGCCAGAGCAGAACGAAGATCCTGAAAAGGTTCCCAAACTATCGCTTTTTCTGGACGATAACGTCCCAGAGAGATTTTACATTCCAAACGAAAAAGCCCAGAAAATTATCGAGCAGGCGCTCAAAAAGCTGGAGGAACTCGGGAAAGTACATGCAACTATTACGCCAGACCGTATCGAGAAAAGGCAAAACGGGCGGCGATCCAAAGACGACGAGGAGCCAATGTTTACACTTACAGCTCAGGATCTCCACGGTGTAATTATCCAAACCGAGGAGGACGACGAAAACGGCATTATTGTCTCTGAGATATGCAACGAGACTGGTCTGCTGGATCCAAACGGCTGCGGTAAAACCCTCCGAGTTGGCGGGGGGGGTCATTGACCAAGAAGCACAACTACCAGCACATACTGTTGAGCACATCGGAATAACGGTGACGGATTACGCCACCAATTTGCAGAAATTCACCGATACAGCAAATTGCCTTCAGGCAAGAGACTCGAAAGGCTTCGGGCGTCAAGGCATGACTGCTGTCATTGAAATATCAAAGGAGGACGAAAATGCCAAAACTTGAAATGATCGGCTTACTGGATATAAAGGGGCAAGACTCCGTTCGGCGAGTGTACGATCCTGACGGTCTGGCCCCTACCCTTACGACTTGCGGGGGGGGTGTAGACAAGTGAAAATTTTAGATAAAAAACGATACAGAGTCAGAAAGCTAACCCCAACGGAATACGGACGCCTGCAGGCGTTTCCTATGGAGCATTGGGAGCAGGTAGTCTCAGACTCTCAGGCTTATAAGCAATTCGGCAATGCAGTAACCACAACCGTTGCAACCGGCGTAGCTGAGTCGATAACGAACTTTTTGAGCCGCGTCGGAATATTAAAGGAGGACACCACAATGGAAGAAATGAACAAAGCAACCAGCGCTCAGGCGCAGACTGAAAACCCAGCCATAGCCCAGATAACTGCTATTTTGCAGCCTAAAAAGGAAAGACTCACAGAGCTCATGAACGAAGAAAGTCAGCTCAGAACAGAGGTTGAGGCTCTCGAGCTTGCTATTTCAACAATTCAGAACGGAGGGAAAGAAAATGCCTAAGTTAATTCAGACAACCACAACAGAGACAGAAACAACATGGAAAGGACTCGCTAACCTGATAAAAGGAGGCGGCGGCACATTAAAGATCGGCGACATTATCACAGAGAAAACCCTCGACGGTGAGGAAATGGATCTCGTAGTCGTTGACATGGGCCCGGACTGGGCTCGCTTCGAGAGCAAGGACTGCCTGCCGGTGGAAGTAGCCTACAACCAGAACAACAGAAACGCCGGCGGCTTCGCAGACTCAGACGTCAAGCGCTACTTAAACGAGGAAGTTTTCAATAATCTGCCGGAGGATCTTCGCAATGTGATCGCCGAGGTTGAGCGTAAGCAGGAAAACGGCGAGAGCTCACTCTGCCGCCTCTTTTTACCTACCGAGTCGGAGCTGTTCAGGGACTGTTGCTATTCAGAGGACGACACATACAGCCAGATCGAATACTACAAGGACCGTCGCAACCGTATCAAGTGCAACAGAAAAGGTGGATCACCTGATTGGTACTGGACCGCTTCTGTCGGGAGTGGCACCTCGACTCTTTGCGTGCTCGTCAACGACCACGGGCACTCCGGCCTCTGGGACGCCAGCTACGAGCTTTACGTCCCGGTCTGCTTCCGAATTGACGAGGCGTAAGCCGCGGCATAATTTCAAAATCCGGCTACCTCGTGTAGCCGGGTAACTGGAGGCATAGAATGAGTAACGTATACACCAGAAACCGTAAAAAGACGCCGTTCGACGTCCTTGCGAACGCCGAGAAACTCCAAGATCTTGTAACGCTCTATGTTATGAATGAGAGGTATGTGCCTAAAAAGTGGCGCTTTATGATCGGTCAGGATCTTATCAAGAAAATTGACGAGCTGAACGACAACATAATCGCCGCGAACAGTATCTATGCCATGAACGATCAGGATCTCGCAAGCCGTAAGGCATACGCCCAAAAGGCGATCGCGAACGGCTACCAATTACAGAGAAAACTCTCCCGCCTTATCAGGTGCGTGCCTTCGGCCACGGCCGCAAGCCTCGAAGAAATCACGAACTTATTGAGTCAAGAGATCGACGACCTGAAAGGCTGGAGGAAAAACGACAAAATAAGAGCCAGATAATAAACTCGGGTTATTTGCTGAAAAGTGTCACGCGGCCGCTGCAACTGGTGGACCGCTTCTGTCAGGAGTGGCAACTCGACTAATTGCGTGAACGTCAACAACAACGGGAACTCCAACAACTGGAACGCCAGCAACGAGCTTTACGTCCCGGTCTGATTCCACCTATATGCCAGACAGAGTAGAAAAACGAAATCAGTGCCAGAGTGGAAGGAAGGAGCAAATAACCCTCGCCGTCAAGGCGTAAATAAGAGCCCAGACGCTACCGGGTGGACGCTGCTTGCATGGCGCGGAGTTTGTGCGAGTTCTCCGCGTTTCATACCCGTTGTACTATGCGGCTAATTAAACGCATGACAGCCGTGCTGGGTAATAACAAAGGAATGAGTTAAATTGTGACAAGCGAAGAAAGACGAGAACAACGATACCAGAGACGGAAAGCCGCAAGGCTGAAAAAGAGGCAGGAAACAATCGGGAAATATGATGATTTTGAGCGCGTGGCCTCACTGAACTCTCTGTATGAAGCAGCAAGGGAAGCCTCGAAGGGCGTCGACTGGAAAGCCAGCGTCCAGAGGTACAACTCTTTGCTGCTTTTTAATATATCCAAAACACGCGCCGAGCTGCTTACTGGGAAAGATATACGCCGCGGCTTTATCTGCTTTGATATATGCGAACGCGGCAAGCTGAGGCACATCAAAAGCGTGCATTTTTCCGAGAGGGTTGTGCAAAAATCATTTTGCACCAACATCATATACCCCACTTTCACCCGCTCCCTGGTTTATGACAACGGGGCGAGTCAGCAAGGGAAAGGCACCCAGTTCGCGACCAACAGACTGACGACTCACTTGCGGAGGCATTTCAGGAAATACGGACGCGAAGGCGGCATACTTCTGATTGACTTCTCGGACTACTTCGGGAATGTGGCACATGAGCCACTTTTTGAGATATACCGGCAGATCTTCACGGATCCGCGTGTCATAGCTCTGGGAATGAGCTTTATTTCTGCCTTCGGCGATAAAGGCCTCGGGCTGGGAAGCGAAACGAGCCAGATCAACGCCGTAATGCTTCCAAATCGCGCGGACCATTACGCGAAGGAAGTGCTCAGGATCCGGGGCTATGGCAGATATATGGACGACACCTATCTGCTGCACCATAGCATTGCATACCTCGAGGAATGTCTCGAAAAGCTCCGGACGATATACTCGGAATATGGCATAGTTATCAATGAGAAGAAAACAAAAATTGTAGACCTCAAACACGGCTTTACATTTTTGAAAACTCATTTTTATATCACAGAAACCGGCCGGATCATCAAAAAGCCGTGCCGTGACAGTATCACCAGAGAACGCCGAAAGCTGAAAAGGCAGGCGGCTCTCGTAGCTTCTGGCGTCCTGACCTTTGACGAGGTTCGACGTTCCTACGCCTCATGGCGTGGCAGCATGTCGCACCGGGACGCATACAGAACCGTGCAAAGCATGGACCGCCTATTTAATAGGCTGTTTATAGATCAATGGAAAGGAGGACCACAACCATGAGAACCAGAGAAGAAATGGAGGCAGAAATCAGAGGCTTACAGCAGTTACTCGCTGCGACAGATTATAAGGCCCTGAAACATGCCGACGGCGCCCTCACAGATGAGGAATACGAGCCGACACGCGTCCAGCGAGCTGAATATCGCAAGCAGATCAACGACCTGCAGGCAGCGATTGAGACGCTCGAGACCACCGAAGGGCAGGTGGTAGACAATGAGTAACCTCGAAATTATTGAAATGCAAAACGCAATAATTTCCAACATGGCCCAGATCAATGCCGATCTGCACTCCAGACTCGAGCAATATGAGGCCGTGGCTCAGAACGAAAAAACCGCGCAACTGGAGGAAGCGACCGGCAACATGATCGGACGCCTGAAGGCCGCCGGCATTTTTGAGGAAGGAGGGATCCTATGACAGATCTGAGCATTTTCATCACGGTGGCCGGGCTCTGCCTCTCTGTCGCTACTTTCTATTTTGGGCGCCAGTCAGTAACCAAAGCAGACGGAAAAGCCGCCGGAGCTCTGGAAACGGACCTGCGCTACATCAAGGAAAGCGTCGGCCGTATTGAGGGCCAACTCAACAGAGACGTGCAACGACTGGAGGGCCGGATCGACGAGATCAGCAACCAGCTCGCCGGACTTAGCAACACCGCCGGCCGCGCCCATGAGTCAGCCAAAAGCGCGCACAACCGCATTGACGAGCACCTCGAACGCGAGCACAACATACAGACGGATCGGAGGCGATCAAATGCGGAAACCTAGAAAAGAATTTTCTAAGACCATATTACGAGCGGTAGCTGGTGCCACCGTCGTGATCGTGGTCTTTTCTTTTGCCCTCATGTGGAGAACCGGCGACACCTCGCCGCTTGCCTACATCATACCGGGAATATTTACCGAGCTTTCTGCTGCTACCGGTTTTTATTTTTGGAAGGCTAAGGCTGAGAATGAGATCAAGCTCGACACTATCAGGCGTCAAAAGGAGTTAGAACAATCTAAAAAGCAGAACACTGAGCCCGGAGAATATGATCCGGGCTCTAACTATGAAGGAGGTACACCATAATGACAGAAAAAGAATTAAGACAGAGCTACGTCAATGCAGCCGTTTCCTATCTGGGCTGCAAGGAAAGCAACGGCAGCCACAAGAAAATTATTGATCTTTACAATAGCCACAAGCCCCTCGCCAGAAACTACACCGTAAAATATACGGACTCATGGTGCGCGACTTTTGTCTCAGCTATGGCTATTAAAACGGGACTTACTGACATTATCCCGACCGAGTGCGGCTGCGGCCAGATGATCCAGCTTTTCCAGAAGCTCGGCGCATGGGTAGAAAATGACGCATACAGACCGAGCGCCGGCGACGTTATTTTTTACGACTGGGACGACAACGGAGTCGGCGACGATACCGGCTGGCCTGAGCATGTCGGCATTGTAGTGAGCGTATCAGGCAACACGATCAAGATTATCGAGGGAAACAAGAGCGACTCAGTAAGCTATCGCGAAATTGCTGTAAACGGCCGCTATATTAGAGGCTACGGAGTGCCTAAGTACAGCAGCAAGGCAACCAGCGCCGGATCTGGATCTGGCAACGGTGGCGGCCTGAAATACTCAAAGGGCGATATTGTAAACTTTACCGGATCCAAGCACTACGCAAGTGCGAACGCTACCAGCGGTCCTTCCTGCAAGGCTGGAAAAGCAAAGGTAACAGACATCGCAGAGGGTACAAAGCACCCTTACCACCTGATTGCGGTCAATGGATCGGGATCGACCGTTTACGGCTGGGTAAATGCCTCAGACATTGCAGGCGCCCCTACTGCTGCCGCCTCTGGCTCTATTGCGGAGGGTAAAACGGTCAAGGTAAAGAGCTCGGCCACAAAGTACGCAACCGGCCAGACGATCCCGAGCTGGGTGAAGTCCAGAAAATACACGGTACAGAAAATCGACGGAGATCGCGCCCTCTTGAAAGAGATCACAAGCTGGGTGAAAATCTCCGATCTTGAATTAGCATAAGGAGGGCAACGGAATGGATCAGGAAACTCTCAACACACTCATGTCAATGGTTATTTTGCCTCTGCTGCTGGCTCTCTCAGGCTTCGCGGTTGCATGGCTGAGAAAAAAGACGCAGGAAATCACGGCAAACATTAACGACGCAACTGTCCGCAAGTATGTGGATCTCGCAAGCGACGCCGTAACGAAAGCCGTACAGACAACCTTCCAGACCTACGTCGACGCATTAAAGGTGCAGGGGAAGTTCGACAAAGAGGCCCAGCTCACGGCATTGCAGAAAGCAAAAGACACCGCTACCGCTCTTATCACCGACGAAGCCAAGCGAGTGATCGCTGAGGCTTACGGAGATTTTGACAAGTGGCTCGCCTCTACGATCGAAACCCTCGTCAGGGAGGATAAGAGAACGGCACCTGCTGCCACTGAGGAAAAGCAGACACAGATCGCCACTACTGCTGCCACCGCTGCTGCCTCGGTAGCTGCTACGGTAGCCCAGACGGCAGTCGCTCAGGCTACTGCTGAGGTAAAGGCTGCCAAAGCCACGGAAACGGCCACAGAATAAGCCACAGACGGCCAGAATTGGCACAAAGACGCTCACCCGGTAATTTTATCGAGTGGGCGCCTTTTTTGCGTTCTGGGGCATTTTAGAGGCTGCTTTCCATTATTTTAATATCTTGTGCAAGATAGACAAAAGCTCCGGCAGAGGTTTGGTGAGTGTGTGTATTGTTATCTTGCACACGATATAGTATTATAATATCAGAAACAAGGAAAACCGCAGAAAATAAGGAGGCAGCACATGAAAGTCACAACGTACACAATCAACGAAGGAACCGCTTCTCAGTATTACGGACTGAAAAGCGTAAGCGAAAACCATGTTTTACACTATGCACCGAATAACTGGAAAACAAAGCGCGGAGCTATAAACTGGGCCAAGAAAAACGGCTACGAGGTGGAGGAATAGGAGGCGACACCGTGGGAAGAAAAGCAACCAAGACGCCGGAAGAACTGGCGGCGGCCCGCACCAAGTACAAGAACACATGGCAGCGGGAAAACAAGGACCGGATCCCGATCACGGTTCCGGCCGGTGACAAAGATCGGATCGCAGCATGGGCCAAGTCAAGAGGCTACCCAAGTACAAACGCATACATAACCGACCTTGTATACAAAGACATGGGGGAAAGATAACACCCGCAGCAATGCGGGGCACTAATGAAGCCGAGGACGGTCCCAAGCCCGTGAAAATTCAGAGGGGTGCGCATAATGAACAGATCAAGCCCGGTCTGAGTGATAGCTGACAAGTTTTGCTGGTTTTTAATGTGAAAACCTTAAAACGAGACAAGAAGGCAGCAGGCGCCGCAGCCAGTCCCGTGCAACCCGTAAACAATAGCCACGCGGCCGAGGAGGCCAGAGAGGAACGGTGATAGCTGCCGAGCTGAGCAGGCTCTATTTCTCGAGCCCTATCGAGAGACGACCGGGCATAACAAAAGCGCCAGAGCCTAAGCCCTGACGCTTTTATTTTTCGCTATTTCCGCGTGAAGTTTACCACCACGGCGAACACTTTCTTGAAAAAGTACACCGGGTTCGGCTTCGCGCCATTGAGTGCGGAAGATGGGACTTGAACCCACACGGTATTGCTACCACAGGCACCTGAAGCCTGCGCGT
>ERZ780075.81-NODE-81-length-44581-cov-5.947132_pt1 | contig 44581 bp, 74 predicted proteins | sample MGYA00511839_ERZ780075 | MGnify/ENA primary metagenome ERZ780075 (study PRJEB29588, sample SAMEA2155953) | human gut metagenome | biome: human gut; feature: human-associated habitat; material: faeces | place: Denmark | collected 2008/2010 ...
CCCCAGCGGCAACCACACGCGCAACGGGCAGCACACCCCTGCCCCCCCCCCTGAGCGCCCCGAGGGGTCGGGCGTGTAACCGCCAAATATTTTTTTCTCAAAATTTCAGCAAAGGAGTTGATCTAATGCCGAATGGTTCCAAATACGATTATTGGATCACCGAAGAGGGATTGAACCTTATCAAGGGCTGGCGCCGGAAGGGTATGAGTCAGAGAGACATTGCAGAGACGATCAAGGTAGATGTGAGCCGTTTTGCGTTCTGGTGCAGAAAGTTCCCTGAGTTTGATGAAGCTCTTCATACAAACCCAGACCTTGCGATCAACGAGGTAGAGAATGCGCTGTTCACGAATGCGAAAGGGCAGTGGGTCACAGAAGAGACGCATGAAGAATGGGCAGTCAACGACGTTGTAGTAAGAACGCACACCACGCGGCACAAGCGGTACATTGCACCGCTGCTTGGTGCGCAGTGCTTCATTCTGAAGAATCGCGATCCTGACCACTGGCGAGACAATCCGACGGAAAGCGTAGGTAACGCAGATGACAAGGTGGAGATTGTGATCGATGTCTGAAATTAAGATTTCTGAGAAAGTCGGCCCTGCCTTTTATGGGGTGGTCGGCGACATTCTGCGCCATGAACACACACATTACGATTTCAGCGGTGGCCGTGGCTCGTTGAAATCCTCGTTTGTGTCTATCATCGTCCCGATTATCCTGATGCAGAATCCGAATACGCACGCGCTGGTCATGCGAAAAGTGGCTAACACGTTGAGAGACAGTGTGTATGCGCAGTATGTGTGGGCGATCGGTGAGCTGGGCATGGCGCATTTGTGGAAGGCGAGGGTTAACCCGATGGAGCTGGTGTTCAAGCCGACAGGGCAGAAGATCATGTTCCGTGGCGCAGATGACCCTATGAAGATCAAATCAATCAAAGTGCCGTTCGGCTACATTGCCGTGACGCACTTCGAGGAGAAAGACCAATTTAGCGGCAGAAGTGAGATTCGTAATATCTTGCAGTCCACGATGCGTGGTGGCCAGAAATTCTGGAATTTTGAATCCTATAACCCGCCTCTGAGTAGAGACAACTGGGCAAACCGGGATTCGCTGGAAGAGCGCCCTGAAAGACTGTGCCACAAGAGCACTTATCTTGAAGCCCCTCCCGAATGGCTTGGCGAACAGTTTCTGGCGGAAGCAGACCACTTGAAGGCCACGGATGAAAAAGCGTATGAGCATGAATATCTTGGCGTTCCCGTCGGCTGCGGCAGCAACGTCTTTGAGAACTTGGAGCTGAGAGAAATCACGGATGAGGAAGTCAGCCAGTTCGACCGCATTTACATGGGGTGTGACTGGGGCTGGTTTCCTGATCCGTTTGCGTTTATCCGGCTACATTACGACCGGACACGAGAGACTATCTATCTGCTCGACGAAATCTATCAGAACAAGCTGCCAAACGAGGACAGCGCGAAGATGATTCTTGACCGTGGCTATAAGGATGCCTATATCACCTGCGACAGTGCAGAGCCTAAGAGCGTTGCTGACTTCCGCGCTTGTGGACTTCCAGCGCAGGCGGCTATCAAAGGGCCGGGCAGTATTGACTACGGCATGAAGTGGCTGCAAAAGCGGAAGATCGTTATTGACCAGCGGAGAACCCCAAACGCTTTGAACGAATTTGTAAACTATGAATACGAACGGAACAAAGATGATGAGATTGTCAGCGGCTATCCGGACGCGAACAACCATCTGATCGATGCAACCAGATACGCTTTGGAGCGCGTGTTCCGCAGAATGGGAGTGACCGCATGACCGTTGCTGCAAAGCTCCGGGAACTTGGTTATGAGACAATCCCGGAGGAATTTTACGACAAAGTAGCAGACTGGAGATCCTGGTATGTAGGCAAGGTGAAAAACTTCCACACATACAAGCGATACAATGGCAAGAAGTTCGTGAACTGCGAACGGGCCAGTATGGGAATGGGTAAAAAGGTCTGCGAGGACTGGGCGAACCTCCTGATGAACGAGAAAGTCAAAATCGTGGCAGACGGAACGGCAGAACAGACGTTTATCGACAAAATCCTTGCAGAGAACAATTTTTTGGTCAAAATGTCGGAAATGCAGGAGCTGAAATGCGCGTTTGGAACGACTGCATACGTCCCCCGTGTGACCGGGCAGATGGTAGATAGTCTAGGCAACATCTCTCCGGGCGCGGCAGCGGGTATCGCGATTGACTATGTGACCATCGAAAATATTTTCCCGCTGACATGGCAGAACGGATATATTTCCGAGTGTGCCTTTGCCAGCGAGTTTTTCGTGGACGGCAGCAAGTATTTGTACCTGCAAATCCACCGTAAGGGGCAGGACGGGCTTTACGTCATTGAGAACAGACTTTATCGCTATGACAATGAAACCCTGTCTGACGTCGATATGGGGGCTGTCAGGGGCTTTGAGAACATCCCATCGGTTGTTAATACGGGCAGTGACAAGCGGCAGTTCGTCATTGACCGCCCGAACATTGCGAATAACGTGGATTACACGCTGCCGGTGGGTGTTTCGGTGTTTGCCAATGCGATTGACGTTCTAAGGGGCGTTGACTGCGCTTATGACTGCTATGTAAACGAGTTTGAGAATGGCCCCATGTACCTTCTGGTAAAAATGTCGGCCACAGATTGGGAAAATGGAACTCCTACGGTTGCGGACGATGACAGGCGGTTTTATCTGCTGCCGGAGGATACGCAGCAAGGCCAGCCGGTTCAAGCCGTTGCACCAGATCTGAGAAGTGAGCAGCTGAATGTCGGCTTGCAAGACCAACTGAACATTTTAGCCAGCAAATGCGGGTTCGGCGAGGCGTATTACAAGTTCGACGCGCCGGACATGACCACTGCGACGCAGGTCATTTCGGAGAACTCTACGTTGTTCCGGTCGATCAAGAAACATGAGATCATTCTTGAGCAGGTTTTAGCCGAACTGTGCCACATCATCCTCAGGATGGGCAATATCTGCATGGGGCAGAATCTGAATCCAGAAGTCAAAATCAAAGTTGATTTTGATGATTCGATCATCGAGGACAAAAACGCTGAATTTACACGCGATCTCCAGCTTCTGACTTCTGGGATCATGAATGACTGGGAGTTCCGGGCAAAGTGGATGAGTGAATCCGACGAGGAAGCCAAGAAAAATCTTCCGAAGATGGAGGATATGACCGACGAGGAGGAGACGGAAATTGAATGAAGTACCCATTCACGCCGGAAGTCCTCGACGCGCTGCCGGAGGAAGTCGCTGAACTGTTCCGACAGGTGGAGGATTTAGTCCTTGATGGTGTGTGTTCCAAACTGGAAGCTGCCAAGTATCTTTCAGCAATAACCGTGCAGGACTTGAGCAAAATGCGCAATGTCAGCACGAAAGACATTCAGGTCGCTATCCGAAAAGCCACAAAAGCCGGAGAGGCTAAAATATCCGCCATAATGGACAGTGTGGAGACGGAAAATACACGATTTTACACGGAGTTGGGTTCTAAAACCCTCTCAAAACAAATCTCAAAACAAGTCAAACCAATTTTAGAGGTTTCTGTGATCCGAGCAATACGGGAGCAGACATTGGGTGAGTACCGCAACATTACCGGCTCTATGGGCTTTCTGGTCGATTCTGGGCGTACTATGCTTGAACCGGCAAAAGCGTATCAGTGGGCGTTGGATAACGCGGTTATTCAGGTACAGTCCGGCGCGGTGAGCTATGAGCAGGCCGTGAAAGTGGCGGTCAGAAGTCTTGCAAAAAGCGGCATTAAGACTGTCAGTTATGAAAGCGGCAAGGTGGAGCAAGTCGATGTGGCAGTGAGACGGGCTGTTTTGACCGGTGCAAATCAGCTGTGCTTGAAATTCGCAGAATCCGCAATGGACAATCTTTACACAGACCTTGTGGAAGTTTCCGCCCATATTGGAGCGCGAAACAAAGGCTTTGAGCCGGAAAACCATGAGATGTGGCAGGGTAAGATATATCGGTGGGTTCAGAAACCAAGATATTCGACCGGCGACTATCCGGACTTTATCCGGCATACCGGCTACGGTTCCGGTGAAGGTTTGGGCGGCTGGAACTGCCGTCATTCCTTCCACGCCTATGTGGAGGGTGTTTCTGAGCCGACATATACGCAGGATGAGTTGGACGCGATGAAGGGTGAAGCCCGGAAAATCACGTTTGAAGGCCGGGAATATGACGGCTATGAAGCCACCCAGAAGCAGCGGCAGATAGAAAGAACGCTCCGCAGAATGAAGCGGGAGCGGTCAGCCTATAAAGCTGCTGGCCTGAAAGAGGATGCGGATTCGGCCAATATTCGTATCCGTCGGCTGACCCGGAAATACAAGAAATTTTCCAAAGTTGCCGGACTGCCCGAACATAATGAGCGCACGCGGGTACAGAACGTCTAAAAATAACAACCAAACATAAAAAACCACGATGTTTGATACACCGTGGTTTTTTTATACCCAAATTTAACACCTAAACATCAAGAGTTAGTCAATCAGGACTAGCTCTTTTTGTATATGCCGACGGGCGTTAAACGGCACTCGACGGAGTGATGAATAAACGGAGGTTTGAAAATTATGGCAGAACCTATCACGAATCCTGAAACTCAGGAACCCACGCCGGGAGCAGGCGGTGAGGTGACCTTCACTCAGGCTGAGGTTGATGCGCTGGTTGCTAGAGAAAAGGCAAAAGCGACAGCTAAAGCAACGAAGGGAATGCCCAGTGCGGAGGAACTGGCGGCTTACCACGCATGGAAAGACAGCCAGCAGTCCGAGCAGGAGCGATACGACACGCTGAAGGGCGAGCGAGACACGCTTTCCGGCCAGCTGAGTGCCGCAGAGGGCGAACGAGACCAACTGAAACGCGAACTGTACGTCATGAAGAAGGGCATTGCGGGTGAGGAGGCGGAGTTTGTGGTGTTCAAGGCCGCAAGGATGGTGGATGACAATACCACCTTCGAGCAGGCCGTCGATACCATCCTGTCCAGTCACCAGAGCAAGCCAAATGTGAGCTTCACCGCCCCGATCGGAGGGAGTCCGGCGACCATGACACTCAGCGAACGTATCAACCGAGAACTGCGCGGCAGATAAGCCGCAGAAAAGGAGAGTTATATGGCTACTGTTTCCGTTACCAGAGAAAACGCATCCCCTCTCATTAAGCCGGAGGAGAGCAATGAGATCATTCAGGCGGTTGCTGAATCCTCCACCGCCCTGAGACTGATGACCCGCCTGCCCAATATGGGTACGAACGTCCGCGAATACCCCATCATGGACAGCTACCCGCTGGCTGGCTTTGTTGATGGCGATGCCGGTTTGAAAATGACCACCAACATGAAGTGGTCTAAGGATAAGATCGTGGCTGAGGAAATCGCCGCTATCGTGGTTGTGCCCGATAACGTGGCCGCTGACGCTGACTACGACATTTTCGCGCAGATGAAGCCTCGTCTGGTCGAGGCCGCTGGCAAGGTCATTGACGCAGCCATTTTCTTTGGCACGAACAAACCGACCGCGTGGAGAGCGGGCATTGTCCCTGCTGCTGTGACTGCCGAAAACAACGTTGCGGCGACTACCGACATTGTAACTGACGTGTTGGGTGAAGGCGGTCTGATCGCAAAGGTTGAGGAGGACGGCTACTTCCCCGAAAGCATCGTCTCCGCTATCTCCATGCGGGCAAAGTTGCGCGGCCTGAAGGACAAGAACGACCGCCCTCTGTTCATGGAGAACCTGCATCAGGGTGCGCAGTACACGCTGGCCGGTATTGGCATGGAGTTCCCCCGCAACGGCGCATTTGACGCCACTCAGGCGCTGATGGTCACCGGCGACTGGTCTCAGGCCGTTTATGCCATTCGTCAGGACGTGACCTTTGACGTGTTTACCGCCGGCGTAGTGTCTGACGCAGACGGCAAGGTTGTCTATAACCTGATGCAGAACGACATGAAGGCAATCCGTATGGTCATTCGGCTTGGTTGGAACATTCTGAACCCCGTCAATGCGGTCAATCCTGACGGCACCAAGCGCTTCCCGTTTGCCGTCTATCAGCCTGCGGGGGGTTAACTGAACCGCTGAATGCAGCCGCCCCGGACTCTTTGGATCGCATGACGAAAGCGCAGCTTCTGGATTATGCGGAATCCGCCGGAGTTTCCGGGGTCAGCGGTTCTATGAGGAAGGCTGACATTTTGTCAGCAGTCAAAGGGGTGGTTTGATGATTTATGCAGACTACGACTTTTACCTGACGGAATATGACGGCAGTGTGATTGAAGCGGAAGATTTCACCAGACTAGCCAAGAGGGCAAGCGATTATATCGACTATCTTACCTTCAATCGGGCGCATGGAACTGATGACGAGCGAATCGGGAAAGCGTGCTGTGCTATTGCAGAGCAGTACATGGCGGTTGAAGCGGCTGAACGACTCGCCTTCAAAACGCTTACTTCCAGCGATGGAAGCGAGGTTCAGAGTCAGACCGTCGGGGCATGGACAAAATCCTATCGGAGCGGCGGGGAAAGCGCGGTCGGAGCCGGAAACGCGAGAACTGCGGCTATGTCTGCATTAGCTGATACAGCATATCGGTATCTTGCACCGACGGGGCTTCTCTACCGTGGTAGGAGGTGCGGCCGTTGTTCCCACACACTGTAACCGTTTACGTCACGCTCCATGAAACCGACTTGACTACCATGAAGGACGTGGAAAAGCACTATATCACGGTGCTTAAAGGCGTTCTTCTGGTAGCCAGCAAGGCGAAAAACGTCAACGAGAGCGGGCTTGAGGGTGCGGACGCAGTAAACCTTTATATTCCGCTCTCAGTTGACGCGAGAGACGGCAAAACAGGAATTGCGCAAAAATATACCGGTTCAGTGGAATGGTGGCGTACAGCCGATAAGAGCGCCATATGGACGCTTTCTAACGCGGGGAACTGCTTCTTTGTGAAAGGAGAGCACGTCCATTCTGATCTCCCCGTACAAACCATAAAGGCCATGTACGACGACGTTTACAACGTCACAAAAATTGACCTGTTAGATTTCGGCGGAGATATGGCACATCTGGAGGTGGGCGGCGCGTAATGGGTGAGATTGGCGGCTCGATCGTCATTGAGGTCAACTTGAGACCAGACAATGGCCTGAGTTCGCTGGACAGGCTGAGTGTGACGGCGCAGAGAATTTTCAACGTGACGGAGCATCATGCTGACCTTGCAGTGCAGAAGTCTATTTTCAAGCAAAGCTGCATCAAGGCAGAAAACACCGTTGCGAAGAAGATTTGCGAGGACACAAGGCCGTTTGTACCAGCGGACACAGGAGCGTTCGATAGCCAAACGATGGTTTCTGGTAACAAGGTCATTTATCCCGGCCCAAATGCGAGATTTCTGTATTACGGGAAGGTAATGGTAGATCCTGAAACCGAAAGCCCGTTTGCACCGGCAGGCTCAACGAAAGTTGTGACGGATAAAGACCTTGTTTTTAAGACGGCAGTTCACGGAGACGCGCAGGCTTTCTGGTTCAGGGCCAGCAAGGCAATGAATCTGGAGGAATGGAAGAAAACAGCGCGACGCAGTATCGCTCATGGAGGTGGTCGAAAACTTGACTAAAATCAAGGGCATCGTCTCTCAGTCTGAGGTCGATGCGATTTCCCGGTATATGACCAAATGGGCGAACACGTTCCCTGACAGGCCCGTTGTGGTCATTAACTATGAGTTCCTGAACGTCAGCTCAGGTGATGAGACGGCTATGGCGCTCTCTACCATTCAGGGGACGTACATCACAAGACGCTATATTTTGAGCGGCTACCGGGCAGAGTATCAGTTCAAGATCATTTACCGCATCAAGCCCGGGAACAGCAATGATAAGCGCCTGAGTGCCGACGAACTGCTGAATCAGTTCGGGGAGTGGGCGACAAACCATTTACCCGAACTGGCAGAAGGAATGAAGGCTATTAAGGTCGAGCAGACCGCGCTCGCATCCAAGTTTGCGGAATACGCAGACGGATATGAGGACTACCAAATTTTAATGAAACTGACATATGAGGTGAATGTGTAATGGCAGATACTACTTTTAACACCACTGCGGGTCAGACCATTGCCCGCGAATTGATGATCGCTTACCTCAACACCGGCGAAGCCAGCAAACCCGTCTGGTCTCCGCTGGGTAAGCGCGTTGAGGAAAGCTCCGCTGAGATGGACTGGGGCGAGGAGACGATTCAGGACGTTCTGGGAAATACCTATACCAACCTGAAAAAGCCTACGATCACGCAGTCTTTCGACCCCTGCAATCTGGACGCTGGCGATGCCGCCATTGTGAAGGTGTGGAATCTCGGCGTGAAAGATCAGAACGCACAGGCGCTGGCGAACATGGATATGCTCATTGTCCATAAATACGCTGGTGTCTCTGGGGCCAACTCTTGGGCGGAGCGCTATTCCGCCTGCGCTGTCAAGCCTACCGGTCTCGGCGGTGAGGGCGGCGGAAACATGGAAATGCCCATCGATGTGACCTACGGCGGAACTCGCACGGTCGGCACTGCGGCTATTACCTCTACCGGCGTGACCTTTACTGCGGAAGGCGGCGAATAAGAATGGCTGAACTTCTGAGCTTTGACACTGGCCTTGTAACATACACCCTGAACGGCAAGTGCGAGGTCACGTTCAATCCGACGGACAGCTTTTTTGTGGAACGTATTTCCGGTGTGTTCGATAAGCTGGACGAGCTTCAGGAGAAGTATACCGCTGGTGTGCAGAATGTTGATGGATCTAATGTGTATGAGTTCGCCCGGAAGTGCGACGCGGAGATGCGCGATCTGATGGACACTTTGTTTGACTATCCGATCTGCGCGGACGTGTTCGGCGAACTGAATGTGTATGCTTATGCAAACGGTCTGCCTGTGTGGGCAAATCTGCTTATGGCGCTGGTAGATGTCATCAACGGTGCGTTTGATAACGAACCGAAGCTCACTAGCAAGCGCATTGAAAAGTACACGGCCAAGTATCGCAAGAAAAAGTAAGGATAGGAGCGCAGCATGAACTACGGCTTACCTACATCTGTAGAAATCGACGGCGTTGATTATGCAATTCGATATGACTTCCGGGTAATTCTGGACATTTTCGAGGTGCTGAATGACCCGGATTTGGAGCAGTGGGAACGTATTCTTGCCGCGCTCCAAATTTTTTATGTCGATTTTGACCTGCTGACCGACTACAACACCGCCGCTGTGGAGTGTTTCAAGTTTATCAACGGCGGGAATGAGGACGATACGCAGAAGAAAAGATCCCCCAAGTTGCTGGACTGGGAACAGGATTTTCCCTATATCGTCGCTCCGGTCAACCGTATTCTCGGTAAGGAGATCAGGGCAATCCCGTATGATGATGAAACAAACACTGGTGGCCTGCACTGGTGGACATTTCTGTCTGCCTACACCGAAATTGGAGAGTGCTTTTTCGCCCAAGTTGTGCGCATCCGGGACATGAAGGCCAGAGGGAAAGCGCTAGATAAGAGCGACCGGGAATTTTACAACAGGAACGGGGACATTATCGACATAAAAACGCATTATTCAGACGCCGAACGCGACCTTCTGAGCGCATGGACGGGGGAGGTGAAGTAAATGGCAGATGAAGGAATTGATATTCCGGTAAATCTCGACATTGATGACGCGGAAAGAGAACTCCTGAAACTGCAAAAGAAAATTGGCCGCACAAAAATCAGTCTTGATGTGGCGATCGGAAACAAAGAAGAGTTAAAACGAGCACTCGCAGAGAATGAGGCCGCAGCTGCTGCAATTCGGGCTAAACGCGATAACGGAACATGGACAGGTGCAGATTTTCGTGCGCTGGAAAACCTGTCGCTTCAGTGGACGCAGATACGAAAGCAAATCGTCGCAGCTGATGCGGCCGAGAAGGGCTATACCGCGCAAATTGCGGCGGCTGAAGCCGAGTATGCAAAGCTTGCGCAGGCAATCGAAAGCAAGGAGACAGAAACAGCCGTTTCCGCGCTCCGAGATAAATTTCATGCACTTGGCGAGGAGCTGGTAAAGCCGATTCAGCGGATTCAGGTAGCTGCCGACCCGCTGCTCACGAAGATGGAACAGGTGGGTAACGGAAGCGCGTTCGCAGGGCTAGTACATACTCTCATGTCTCAAGTCCCAACTGCATTTGAAGTAGCAAGGGCGAAAGCGTCTTTGCTGGCAGACAAGGTAAAGGAGTTAGGTCAGGAAGAATATGTAGGTAAACGAGTAGCCCCAACGTCGTTTCTGGACGCCATTTCCAGCGGCATTGATACGGTAAAGGGCAAACTTCACACGCTGGGTGCATCTATATCTGATGTGTTAAATCAGGCGGGTGATGGGAACAGGTTTGCTGGCGTATTTGTTATGATACAAACCGCATCTATAAATGCCACGAATGCGCTGAAGAGACTCGCGTCCAACCTGAATGATGTCACAAATGCAAGCGGCATACTCAAGTCAGCGGGAAGCCTGATAGGCTCTGGGTTTAAGGAACTGGCCAAGTTGCCACTGAAGGGCTTGCAGGCCGGTTTGAAGGGCATCGCCAGTCTTGCCCTGAGAGCCGGTTCCGCCTTGAAAAGCATGGTTGGCAGTGCTGTCAAGAAGGGACTCAGTTCCCTCGGCAAGTCGCTGAAGAACGCCGCAAAGCATCTGCTCGGTTTGGGCGATAGTTCCAAAAAGGCAAACGGAGGCTTTGCATCCGGCATTTTCACGATCCTGAAATACGCACTGAGCATCCGATCTCTTTATATGCTGGTTCGCAAGCTGAAAGCCGCCCTTGTGGATGGATTCAAGAATCTGGCGCAGTTCTCCGGGCAGACTAACTCGGATATTTCAATGGTTATGTCCGCATTGACGCAGCTGAAAAACAGCCTTGCAACAGCGTTTGCGCCTATTCTGTCCGTTGTAGCCCCCATTCTTACGACCTTTATCAACATGATGTCCTCAGCGGCAACGGCGGTAGCGAGGCTTACGGCGGCTCTGACGGGCAAAACATCCTTTGTCAAGGCAACGGCTGTTCAACAGGACTACGCCGCAAGCCTGAACAACACGGCCAGTGCGGCAGGAAGCGCGGCAGATGCGGCTCAGGAAGCATCGAAGACGCTGGCTGGATTCGATGAGATCAATAAGCTCGACTCTCCGTCCGGTAGCTCCGGCGGTGGTGGCGGAGGCGGCGGCGCCGGTGGCGGTGCTGGCGATATGTTCACCACGGAGCAGATCGAACCTCTGAACTTTGATTCGTGGGGCGCGGCGTTTTCCGCGTTCTTGGACAAGCTGCTGAATGACGGCATTCCGATGTTGAAAAGCGCTCTTACTTCTCTTGCCGGGTGGATCAATGACTTCGCGGCCAACGTGGCGGAAATGTTCACCTTTCCGGGAGTTTATGATAAGGTCGTTCTGCTTGGACAGGAAGTCGCCTTTGCGTTCAACGATTTTGTGAATCAGATCGACTGGGCGACCATCGGAACGGCGCTGGGCGCTGGGTTTGATTTGGCGCTGGCATTTCTGGCAAACCTGATCTACAGCTTTGACTTCATGAATCTTGGCACAAGTCTGGCGACCATGTTTAATAATGCTATCTCCAAAGTGAACTGGACGGCACTTGGCCAGCTATTTTGGGCAAAGTTCAAGGTTCCGATTGAGACATTGGCAGGCTTTTTGCTAAATCTTGATATGCCAGAGCTTGCGCAAGCGGCAGGAAATGTCGTTGTTGGCTTTGCCAATGCTGCGGCAGACACGATCAATAAAATTGATTGGGGCGGACTGGTTGTACAGGTGTTCACCTTTATTCGCAATGTCGATTGGATTGGGTTAATCGAGTCACTGTTTGAGTTGGTCAGTTCTGGCATAAGCGCGGGCTTTGAGATTATTGGCGCACTTCTTGGAGAGCTTGTGCTCTCCCTCTGGGACATCATCAGCAGTGCGTGGGATTCCGTTAAAAACTGGTGGCTTGAGAATGTTACAAATAGCGGCAGGAGCGTTGCGGAAGGATTGCTCCTCGGTATTTGGAGCATTCTGAAAAGCGTTGGCGCGTGGATTAGAGATCATATCTTCCTCCCCATCTGGAACGGCATCAAGAGAGCGTTCGGCATTGCATCTCCCTCCAAAGAGATGAGAACCATCGGCAACTACATTTCCGAAGGTTTGCTGCAAGGCGTTAAGGACAAAATTGGCGCTATCATTCAGACGTTTCAGGGCTTGTGGACAAGCATTAAGAACGTATTCGCAAATGTGTCCGGCTGGTTTGAAGGTAAGTTTTCTGCCGCGTGGCAGGCTGTAAAGGACGTTTTCTCCACGGGCGGAGCAGTGTTTGACGGTATTAAAGAAGGCATCCTGAGCGGGCTGAAAACCGTTGTAAACGGGCTTATCTCCGGAATTAACCGGGTAATTGCTGTCCCGTTTAACGGACTTAATTCTGCTCTGCGTTCCATCAAGCGCGTCAGTATCGCCGGGCTGAGGCCGTTCAGTTGGTTACCGACTATTTCCGTTCCACAGATTCCCCGTCTCGCGCAGGGCGCAGTCATCCCACCGAACAAGGAGTTCCTTGCTGTGCTGGGCGACCAGAGGAACGGAACGAACATCGAGACTCCTTTGTCTACGATGGTACAGGCATTCAAACAGGCAATGGCTGAAAGCGGCGGAACCGGAGATATTTACATTTACCTTGATAGCGATCAGATCGCGGCCAGAGTGGAAAAACGGCAGAAGCAGAAGGCGATTCGGACGAACGGGATGGTGAAATCTTACGCATGACCTTGATTAAAGTAGATGGAACGGCGCTTCCAACCCCACTGGCGGACGGATACACTATTTCACGCTCCGACTTGGACGGAAGCGCAACCGGGCGTGGAGAAGATGGAGTCATGTTCCGAGACCGGGTGCGGGAAGGCGTGTACAAGATTGACTTGAAATGGCATCTCTCGATGGATGAATTATCTTCTGTTGTGCGTGCCATTTCTCCCGCATCGTTCACGGTTGAGTTTTTCGACTTGACCACTTGCGCCTTTGTGACCAGAACTATGTACGCTGGCGATAGAAGTGGTTCCGTCGTGAATTACATTGACGCAAACGACCCTAGCTCTGCGATCTGTGAGCTGTCTTGCAATTTTGTTGAGCTGTGAGGTGGTAATTTGTACGCAGTTTCCGATTCTTACAAAACGGCTATATCGGCGAATGTACGGTATGGTCAGGCAATCAGTGGGCAGATTACACTTAACAATGGGACTCAGATTGCTGTCAGCAATCAGAATATCGTTTCCGGAAGTCTGATATATACAGCTCAGATCGGTGATGGATTCGGCGTTGGCGGCGCTACGGCGGCACAGCTGGAAATGGGGCTGATTACAGACCTTGAAAACCCATATAGCCTCGAAGGCGCAAGAGTAACCGTTACATACGGTATTTCTACGAGCGCTGCATCAACCGAGGATGAGTGGGAATGGGTGCCGCTGGGCATCTTCTATGTGAAAGACATCGAGCGCTGTTCTGGCTATGTGCGCCTGACAGCACTCGATTCTTTTGTGCAGATGGACGTTGATATGGGGGACGCAATTACCAGTGGCACGTTGGATATGATTATCCGCTCCCTTTGCTCAAAGGCTGGTATCAGCTCTAACTTGGGGAATTACTACGAATTTCCAAACTGCGAAACGGAATTTAGCCTTCCGGCGGATAGTGAAGTAGAAACACTGAGAGATTGCCTTATGTGGGCGTGTCAGCTCTTGGGGTGCTTTGGGCGAATTAACCGAGAGGGCATTTTTGAGCTGGTGCATCTCCGCAGCGATTCAGTCCGAACGATTCTCCCTGGCGAACGATCCGGTACTACGACAGTAAATGATACCTTCTCCAAGACAACGAAGGTAACTATGTCTATCGACAATACCGACTATGCCGCGGGAACATCCGGGCAGACGCTGGAACTGGATGAAAACCCATTCCTGAAGGGCGTCGGCACGGACGCGATTCAGTCTGCGCTGGATGCGATTCTGGCAGAAGTGAAGCAGGCCGGATTTACTCCGATGAGCTGTACGCTGTTCGGTGATCCTGCCTTAATGCCCGGAGATTACATTACGCTGACAAATACGGCGGCACTTGACGGTGACCCGGTGAGCATAATTACATCCATGACGTGGACTTTCCGTGGAACGCAAAGCATCGAAGCAGAGGGCTTGGATGATGCGTCACGTCGCTATTCACAATCCGACAAAGCGGTTTCGGCGATCAAAGCGGCGGCAGACGCGGCAAAAAAGTTAGCCGAAGCTGCAAATAACTCCACACAGCTTCTAAATCAGGCTATGGGCGGAAATATTCTGATTCGCAAAGATACAGGTGAGCGGAATGAAGTCCTTATCATGGACAGCACAGACCCTGAGAAAGCCGTTAAAATCTGGCGCTGGAATATGGGCGGGTTCGGCTATTCCAATAACTGCACAGGAGCGGACAACCCAGACCGCGAATACGAGGTTGCGCTTACGATGGACGGAGCTGTTTCCGCCGACTTTGTAAAAACGGGAATCCTGCAATCTCAGAGCGGATCAACCTGGATTGATATGGACAACGGCAACTTCAACTTTGGCGGAATGTACTACGACAACGGCACAGGCCAGCTGACGATTGGAAGCCCAGACAGCACGCTTCAAACCGTGTATATGGGCGGGAAAATCAGCTTTCGATCCGACGGGGAAGAAGTGGCGTACATTAGCGGCGCGAGCAATCGCTTGTATATACGGTACGCTTATATCACAGAAAGTCTCCGTATCGGTAGTTTTGCATTCGTCCCCCGCAGGTCTGGAAACCTGAGCCTGATCCGCGTACACGAAGAAGCAGAAAACATCTCCAACGTCGTTGGTGAAGCCGTTGCCGGAAGCGCTGAACTTGACAGCGGAGACCGCCTCACCGCAGCCCGCCTGAATGCGATTGAGGAGAGCAACGCCAGTACAGACAGCAAAATCACCGCCGTAAAGGAGGCCATGCAGTGAGTTACATAAAGAAAACGTGGAGCACCGGCGATACGATCACGGCGGACGCGCTGAACAATCTGGAATCCGGTGCAAGTGCGAATGCCTCCGCCATTGCGGAGATTGAGAAAGAGCTGCCATCTTACGTCGGCGCGGATGTGCCGCGCAAGGCGGCGGAAACCATCACGCCCGGCACGGAAAATCAGACGATTGCTGCGAACCAGTATCTCACCGGAGTACAGACCATCAAAGGTGACGGGAATCTGAGCGCTGGGAACATCAAAAAGGGCGTATCCATCTTCGGGGTAGCTGGAGAACTTGCAAATTCTGGCGGCGCAGTGTCTAAATCCGGAACAGTAACCGGCAATGGCGGAGAACAGACCATTGATACGGAGCTTTCTAACATCCTTGCGTTTTTGATTACATCAAGCAATCTCCCCAGCGCAACTGGTTTGTATTACCTCGTATATATGCAAAATACCTTGAGGGCGACAGGAGTCAGCAAGGGTCAGTATTTTGATAGCTACTATGTGACAACAGACTTCAGTACCGCGTCTATCTCCGGGGGACGCGTGACCTTAAAATCCTCAAACGGCTACTATAAACCGATTAACAATGCGCCCTATAAATGGTACGCCGTCGGGGAGGCCTGACATGGCAATCTACTCAAATCAGGCGTCCAGCAACCAGTACATTACAATCGAGCTGGAGACTCGGGTGGACAGGCAGTCCGTCGAGAATAACACCACTACGGTCAGCTGGTGGCTGAGAGTCCGCAAGTCCGGCTCCTCCACATCGGACACATGGGGCAACTGCTCCTACGCTGTCAACATCGGCGGAAACGCTTACAGCGGCAGCGGTCAGGTACGGGTCTCGCCGGGCGGGGCAACAAGTCTGCTATCCGGCACGACTACCATTGCGCACAACTCGGATGGCTCTATGGCGCTCAGTTTGAGCGGCAGCGTATCCGGCAAAATCACAGGCAGTGTGTCTGCAAGTCAGACGCTGGACACCATCCCACGCGGCAGCGCGATGACCATTGACGGCGGCATAATCGGCTCAAAGGTGGTGCTGCATATTTCGGCGGAGTCCGACGCCTTCCGACACCGTGTTGTCTACACCTTCGGTTCCGCCAGCGAGTGGGTGCTGGATGACAAACCGTCAGGCTGGTACGAGTGGTACCCGCCTGAATCGCTTGCAGAGCAAATCCCCAACGCGGTGTCCGGCACGGGAAAGCTCCAACTCATCACCTATTCCGGGGGTAACGTGATCGCAACTCAGGATTTTCCAATCACGCTGTCTGTCCCGGACGATATGGTTCCCAGCATTTCAGACGTTGCCTTTTCGGAGGCGGAGTCCGTTATTGCAAAGCAATTTGGCGTATATGTACAGAACAAATCGCGGCTGAATGTAAAGATCACTGCGTCTGGCGCTTACGGCAGCAAAATCTGGGACTACGCCACATCAGTAGGTGGGGTGAAATATTCCGGGCAGTCCATAACGACCAATACGATCACGACTTATGGCGTCATACCGGTCTATGTGAGCGTAACGGACACCAGAGGCAGAACGGCAAGCACGGAAGTTACGGTATACGTCGAGGGGTATCAGAGGCCGACGATCAAATCATTTGCGGTTAACCGTGCCACAAAAAGCGGAACATATCAGGAGGACTCCGATTATGTGCTCGTTGAATACAGCTATGCGATCTCGGAGGTTGACCGAAAAAACACTCATGCGGTAACGATTGAGTACAAGCGGAGCACGGAGACGGAGTGGACAACGCTTTTGACAGACCCCGCATACAGCAAAGAAACATCCGTAGTTCCGGACACTGTGTTTTCCAATGACTATCAGTATGATTTCCGGCTGGTCGTTGCGGACTACTTTACCAGCGACCGCAGGACTGTATCCGTCCTGTCTGCAAAGGTGATCCTTGACCTGCATGCGTCAGGTGACGGGCTATCCCTCGGAAAGACAGCGGAGCTGGAAAACGTGTTTGATGTGGGATATGACACCAAGTTTCGCGGGAAGGTGACTCTGGGCGACAATCAGATCAGGGACATTATGACCGAGACCGGAACCTATGGGGACTGGTCATACGTCAAGTGTGCGTCCGGCCTTGCCATGATGTGGTGCAATGTGACAGCGGAGTATTCCGCCGCATCCGTGCTGGAAAAGTGGGTGAGCTATCCGTTCGCCCTGCAAGCCGGTGTGGCGGTCTTCGGAACGCTCGAGGGTGTCGGAAGCAATGCCGGTGCGGCGCTTGGCTGGAATGTGAAGGTTGTCCCGCAGAGCGATAACCAGAGCGCCCGCGTATTTGTGCATAACCCATCCGGCAGTTTCGGCGGCGCAGATGCGCTTACCGTGTCGGTGCTGGTGCTGGGAAGGTGGAAGTAAAGGAGAGACGATGGAATGGATAAAAAGGTATTGGATTGAAGCCGTGTTCGGTGCTGTGATCGCTGCTCTTAGCGGAGCGTACCGCAAGATTGCCAAAAGGCTGAAAGCCCGGCAGGCTGAAGATGAGGCAATCAAGGACGGCCTGCTTGCCATCCTGCACGACAGGCTCTACACGGAGTGCAGCAGACACATTGATGCGGGACAAATCGACCTGACGGCAATGAAGAACATCGAATACATCTACAAGGCGTATCATGCGCTCGGCGGAAACGGAACCGGCACGGAGTTGTATAAGCGGGTGAAAGCGCTCGACCTTGAAAAGGAGGAATATAAATGAAAGAGAACTGGAAAACGTGGATCAAGGCTGCGGGAATCCGCGCCATCAAAACCATCGCCCAGACCGCCGTGGCCACCATCGGTACCAGCGCGGTGCTGGGAGATGTAAACTGGGTGGCCGTGGTCAGCGCGTCGGTGCTGGCGGGCGTGCTCAGTCTGCTGACCAGCGTGGCTGGCCTGCCGGAGGTGGAGGTGTAAGACATGCCGGACAAGATCGTCCACAAGATACACCTGGATCGGTACGCACCTATGCCCGCCCAGATCCAGCTTGGTACAGTCGAGAGCTATGGCGTGGAGCAGATTGCCGTTGTCTCCGGTGCCGGTTGGGACGGGCTTGACATTGTAGCGGTGTATCATCCGCCCAAAGCGGCGGAGCCGGTGCGTGTGCTCGTGCCGTCAGACGGACTGTCTGACGTGCCCCCGGAGGCAACTGCGTCTGCTGGCCGTGGTGCGCTTGTGATCGCAGGTATGGCGGACGGTGTGCAGATTGCATCCTGCAATATCGCCTACACGGTGATTGCGCAGGCTGGCACAGACGGCACAACCAGCGACGCGCCAACGCCTGATCTGGTACAGCAGATCTTGTCTGCCGCGAATGGTGCGGTCAAGACCGCCGATGGAGTCCGTGCGGACATGGACAAGGTGCTGGAGGCGGAGTCTGGGCGAGAAACCGCCGAAGCCGACCGTGCGGAAGCGGAGTCTGAGCGCGTCACGGCTGAGACGGCCAGAGCGGAGGCAGAGGCTGACCGCGCCGCCGCTGAAAAAAAGAGGCAAACCGCCGAAAGCGCCCGTATTGTCGCCGAGAATGACCGTCAGAGCGCGGATACAGCCAGGGCAAAAGCGGAAACAGCCCGCGAAAGTGCTGAAACTGACCGGGCAACCGCAGAAGCCGCTCGCGTAAAGGCGGAGGAGAAACGCGCAGATGACGAAAGGTTACGAAAGGATCACGAAACCCAGCGTGTTACCGATGAGACCGCTCGCCAGACTGCCGAGTCCAAACGGCAGGAGGCCGAAACAGCCCGAGCTGGCGCAGAATCCAAACGTGCCGCAGCAGAGCAGTCCCGTGTCAAGGCTGAAACTGATCGTGTGACCTCTGAGACGGCCAGAAAAGACGCTGAATCCGAGCGTGCCAGCACCGAGCAGGAGCGGCAGACGGCGGAACAGGGGCGTGTAGAAGCCGAATCTTCCAGAGTGAAAGCAGAAGCGGAGCGCGAAAAGCAGCTGCCTGCGCTAAAGGCGTCCGTGGACGAACTGCAAGCCAGACAGAATATCCTTGTCGGCAGTGAGACTGGCAACCCGGTCAGCTGTAATGACGCATATTCCGCCCCGCTGTGCGGCCTGACCATATACGGCAAGAGCACGCAGGACGGGACGCCGACACCAGATGCGCCTGTGCCTATTGTGAGCGCAGGTGACGGTGGAACTGTAGTTGTTACGTTGGGAGACGGCGGCGCCAAAACGAAAACCATCACCCTGTCCACGCCGGGCGGGCTACCTGGTATCCCGGTAAAGTCTGACGGCAACTACACTGACCCACAGGGCCAACAGTGGGTGTGCGACGAGGTGGACTTGGAGAGAGGGGTTAAGGTGCAAAGGATAACAACAATAGTTTTTTCCGACAACAATAAGTTTGATCTGAGATCAACCAGTGACAGTACCAAGTATCGCTTTAGTATTGTAACCGATGGATTAAAAAAAGCAGATTTAAAGACTGCTGATTCAAGCGCGTTTTGTTCGGCTTTAGCGCTTGGTGCCAAAGATAGTACATGGTCTACACCTAATACTTTTACAATCGGTTCCGATAGAATCGGTTCCGTTGTACAGTTATACGTTAGATTTGAAAACATCAACTCTCTGGACGAGTTACAGCAATATTTGCAACGATCGCCCATGTCACTAACCGCAATTCTTGTCACCCCCATCGAAACCCCGCTTACCCCTGCTGAAATCGCCGCCTACAAAGCCCTCACCGCTTATGCGCCTGACACTGTGGTGCAGGCCAGCGATGGCGCTGGCATCAAGCTGGACTACCAGCGGGACGTAAATCTCGTCGTCAAAAATCTTGAGGACGCCATTGCGTCCATGACTACCACATAAGGAGGTACTTATGGCAATTAAATCCAAAGCCCGACACGACCTGACCCTGCGCTCCATCAAGCGGGAGATTTCCGCCGGGCGCGACGTGGCCTATTGGCTGGATAAGGCGTATACCCATCTGGACAGCGGCCTGCTGACGGAGGACGACATCGCCGAGATCGAGGCGTTGGCACAGGCATATTACGACGCGCTGGACGCCGCATCCGCGCCAGCAGAAGAAGAGGAGGAATCCAAATGAAAAAGATCAAGTATCTCATCGTCACCGCCGCCCTTGCGGCCTGTCTGATCGGCAGTGCATCCGCCGTCACGCCCACCCTCAAGCCGCCCAAGCTGCCGACGCTGCCGAAAATCAGCGTGACGGTGCCGACCATCAAGTTCCCGGACGGCTATTTCGCCGGTATCGTCGGCAATGTGAAAATCCCGGTGGACAAGCTGCCTAAAATTAAGTAAGGGGGAGATTACATGAGCGTAACCATCGGCCACGCATCCATTGACGAGCGCGGTAAGGCTTCCGGCGGCAGAGCCGGTGACCAGACCGGGCGCGAAGTCTGCACCCGCGGCTGGTATAACAAAGGCTGGAGATACTGCCTGCGCCCCAAGTCTGCCAGTGTGGCGGAGCGCATGGCGAAAGCCTGCGAACAGGGCTGTGCAAACAACAAAATCGGTTATGACCAGAGCCAGCGCAACTCCCTGCATTACTACGCAAAGCGGTGCGGCTACAATCTGGCCATTATCAACACCAAATGCGAGACGGACTGCTCTGCATTTATGACGGTCTGTGCCCTTGCTGGAGGTATCTCCGCACTGGAGTACAGCGGCAATGCACCCACCACCAGTACGATGGTGGACAAGTTCCGTGCGACCGGCGCGTTTACCGTGCTGACGGACAGTAAATACCTGACCGGCGACGCCTATCTCAAGCGAGGTGACATCCTCGTTAAGCCGGGTAGTCACACCGTCATGGTGTTGTCCAACGGCTCCAAAGCGGGTGCGACGCCTACGCCTTCCGCTGCTCCTACGCAGTCCGGCAAGCTGACCGTAGACGGACAAATCGGGAAAGGCACCGTTAAGGCGTTTCAGCAGCTTCTGGGCACTGCGGCTGACGGCTATATTTCCGGCCAGTCCGCATCCTGCAAAAAGTATTGGCCTGCGATTTGCGGCTCCGCTTGCGGCTGGACTGGCGGCAAGTCTCAGTTTGTGGCCGCAATGCAGTCCGCCGTTGGCACGTCTGCTGATGGTCTGCTGGGCAAGGGCACCGCAAAGGCGTTGCAGTCCTTCCTGTGCGGCGAGGGGTTCCCTTGTTCCGTTGACGGTATATTCGGCACGGAGTCGGCAAAAGCGCTTCAGCGCTGGCTTAACGCATGACCGACGCTATTCTGGCCGAAACCCGGCTTAAAATCATCCGCATCCTGCTGGACGCGCTGAATGAACTTGACCCTAATCCGGCGGACGTAAAGCGCCGCCTGAAACGGATTGCACGGTCTTATGACCTCGCAGAGCTGATTGAGTCCGCGAACCTGGATGATGTCACAAAGGACATCTTGCACAGGCGCTTTTGCAAACATCAGGATTATGCTACGATTGCCGACTGGGTTGGCTATTCTGAGCGCACGATCCGGTCAAAAGTTGATGATGCAATGCCTATCTTAACCAATTTAATTTAGTTTCCTCCTTTTGGGCGGTGAGCTTCGGCTTGCCGCCCATTATTTTTTTGCCCATGCGCAAAATAGCACTTTACGCACCGCACAATGTGTGGTATATTTGTATCATCACGAGGTGAACACCTCAGAACAAATGGAGGAAAACATTATGAAGCTGACTGACGGCAAGCGTACCGTAGAAATCACAATCCGCCGCTGGAACGGCTCCGGCTATGATCCTGATTGGAGCATGGACTATTTTTGCGCGGGCTCTCTCCCTTATAACGAGGAAAAGGACGCCTATATCGTCGATGATGTGCAGTATTGCATCGACATGGCCAACGGTACCGACCCTGAAGGCGCGTGCGGTGTCGAGGATGAGGACGGCAACTGTGTTGCCGATGAGAATATGTGCGTGGATGTCGAGGAACTCGCATAAGGAGGGTAATTAACACCATGACCGATAAACAATACTACACTATTTTCTCCGACGCGGCCAGCTCCACAGGCAATCTTGACTGCTCCGCCTTTGTCTCTGACTGGGCAACGTCCAGCATCTGGGGGGATACCATTGAAGCCCCAATTCCACAGGGCCGCATTGATGCAATTAAGGCAGTTTGGAATGATGCACATATTACTATTCGGGATATTCGGGCAAAGACCGGGTTAACTCAAGCGGCATTCGCAGTCCACTTCTGCATTCCCAAAAGAACCATCGAGGCATGGGAAACCGGGGATAGAAAGTGCCCTCCGTATGTACGCCTTTTGCTCGCACGCGCAGTCGGGCTTGCGAAAGAAAACAATAACGGCTAAATTAAACAACAGCTAAATTAAACTAAATAAAGCCAAATAAAGCTGAATAAAGCTAAATTACACCCCGCTGAATCCGATAAAAACGGATTTGGCGGGTTTATTTTTTCCCCCTCGAAATCGAGGGGGTTATTTTTTTGCCGTTTTTCATCCGCTTTGCCGCCGAAACGCTCCCCTGAAATGCCGGATAATGAGGGGGAAAGGAGAAGTCCTATGAAAGCGTTTGAACGGCTGATTCGCGCCGGTGTCCCTGTATGGGAAGCGGCAGAGATCATCGAATGGTATAAGTTGCAGGGCGATGATAACGCCCTTGAAAAATACATTGCAGAGATTGAGGGCAGGAACCGTGTTCCGGCCTTATAATCCGAACCCCACCGGGAAGAACGTGGGCGACTGCACTGTAAGGGCTCTAACAAAAGGGCTTGGACGCAGTTGGGAAGATATATATACCGCCCTTGCCCTGCAAGGCTACTTGATGGGCGACCTACCTAGCGCGAACGCCGTGTGGGGCGCGTATCTCCGGCAGCAGGGTTGGACGCGGCGCATAATCCCGGACACCTGCCCGGACTGCTACACCGTGGCCGATTTTGCCGCAGAGCACCCATGCGGGACATATATCCTCGCCCTGTCTGGCCACGTCGCCTGCGTGTCAGAGGGCGATTTATGGGACAGCTGGGATTCCAGCGGAGAAGTCCCGCTATATTACTGGGAAAGGAATGAGCAGTGATGGCCTATAACCCCTATATGTACGGAAACCCCTATTATCCGCAGATGCAGTTCCAGCCGATGATGAATCAGCCTAACACCGCGATGGCGCAGCCTGCACAGCAGCAGAATATGGCACAGCCTACGCAGCAGATCAATGTGGTCGAGGTCGGCAGCGAGAACGAGGCAACAGGCTATCTTGTCGCCGCCGGTGCATCCGTCCTCCTTTGGTGGAGAGCTGGGCACAAATTTTTTTGGAAAAGCCGCGACATGAACGGATCTCCTTACCCGATGAAAACCATGTCTTACACGGACGATGACGAACCGACAGCTCCACAGGTTACGCCGGAATACATTACCCGGGACGAGTTTAACGGGCTTGTACAAAAGGTGAACAAACTGGAGCAAAAGCCCGCAAGAAGGGCAAAGGAGGCAGAGCCAGATGTTTAACGGAAACCCGATGATGCAGTTTCAGCAGATGATGAACCAGTTTCAGCAGTTCAAGCAGTCGTTTCAGGGCGACCCAAAGGCCGAGGTGGAAAAGCTGCTCCAGTCCGGCAAGATGAGCCAGCAACAGCTGAACCAGCTTCAGCAAATGGCGAAAATGTTTCAGAATTTGATGTAAATTTGTGGCCGCAAATTACAAATAAAATTAAATGAGAGGAGTCTTTCAATGAGTCTTAATTCCGATAGCGGCACTGTGATGACAATGCCGGTTCAGCCTGCCAACACTGGCAATGGTAATGGCTTCGGCTGGGGCGGAGACGGTGCATGGTGGATCATTATCCTGTTCTTGTTCGTATTCTGCGGTTGGGGCGGGAACTGGGGCAATAGTGGCTTCGGCGGCAATGGTTCTGGCGCTGTCGATGGCTACATTCTCACCTCTGACTTTGCCAATATTGAGCGCAAAATCGACGTAGTGAACAACGGCCTGTGCGACGGTTTTTACCAGCAGGCGCAGTTGGTCAACGGCGTCCAGCAGAGCATGAGCAATGGCTTTATGTCCGCTGAACTGTCCCGCGCAAACCAGCAGGCTGCATTGATGCAGCAGCTGTCCCAGATGCAGATGCAGGCGCAGGAGTGCTGCTGCGAGAACCGGGCGGCAATCGCTCAGGTGCGGTATGACATGGCCACTCAGGCTTGTGATACCCGCAACACCGTGCAGAATACCACCCGCGACATCATTGACAGCATGAACGCCGGTTTCCGGGGTATCGAACAGCGCCTGACCGCTCAGGAGATTGCCCAGAAGGACGCGAAGATTGCCGAGCAGAATCAGCAGCTCTTCGCCGCCCAGCTGGCTGCGTCTCAGGCGGCGCAGAACAACTATCTGGTCACCACACTGAGACCTACCCCAATCCCTGCGTACCAGTCCTGCAACCCGTGGGCTAGTAACGCGGCTCTGGGGTGCTGCGCCTCCTGCTGACAACTAAACACATCAGCTTCCGAGGATCACTCGGATGGTCAACCCCGTGTTGATACTGAGATTTTGCGGCGGGGTGATATGCCCCGCCGTTTTTTTGAAAGGACTGAGAAAATGGCTGAATACACAAACTCCAAGATTACGTCTGTTGCTGCCGGGCAGAATGTGCCCCTGACCGAAACCGCCGTTGCGGGCAAGCCCTGCATCGTGCATCGTGAGGGTGCCGGCATCGTTACGCTGCGTGGACTGACCAACCAGTGCAAAGCGCGTTTTAAGGTTTCCTTCGGTGCGAATATCGCCATTCCTACCGGCGGCACGGTGGAGGCAATCACCGCCGCACTGGCGATCAACGGGGAACCGCTGACCAGTGCCACGGCTACTGTTACCCCTGCCGCCGTGGAGAACTACTGGAACATTTACGTTGCCGCATTTGTCGAAGTTCCGCGCGGCTGCTGCGTGACCATTGCCGCAGAAAACACCAGTGCTCAGGCCGTCAGCTTTGCCAACAGCAATCTGATTGTCGAGCGCGTAAGCTGAGAGGAGGAGAAACATGGCGAACTACGATGACCTGATGAAAATGCTCTGCGACGAGCTGGAGGACATCAAAAAGGATATGCGGAGCCGTGGCGCGTCCGCTGAAACACTGGACGCTATCCGCGATATTACCAGCTCCATCAAAAACATCTACAAGATTGAGATGTTCGAGGAACTGGACGGTTATAGCGGAGACTGGGACGATGACCGCGATATGTACCGGCGCGGCAACAGCTACGCCAGACGCGGAACGCACTACGTTCGCGGCCACTACAGCAAAGGCAGATACAGCCGGGACGACGCAAAGTCTCATATGATCGACCAGCTGGACGAGATGATGGAGCAGGCGGACACCGCCGAGATGAAAGACGCAATCCGCCGTTGCAAAGATCAGCTCGAACGCGCATAATAAGGGGTGAGTAAATATGCTGGATGCCAAAGAGATCAACGCCGAAATTGCGCGGCTCGAATACGTTGAATCCAGCTACCCTAATTATGCGAAGCTGGCAGACCTATACATCATCCGTGACAGGATGGAAGGCAACGCAGAAAAACCGTTAGCCTACGAACGATCTTATTCTGCCGCCCCGGCGGCTGTCGCTGCTGGCATTACCGGCGACAGCGATTTTTTGCGCATGGTATCGGACAAAGACCAGCAAAAAGCGTGGGATATTATGGACGAGCTGATGGACACACTCAAGGTTGTAAACCAGCGCACATATGACAGCGTGATGCGGAAAATCAGTGCCATTTGAACGCGGTTGCTTGCACGTTACTAACAAATTTGCAAAACGCCACAAGCGGAAACCGATGAAACCACTAGAAATGCTAGATTTTTTTGAGTTGCATAATTTTTGTGACGCCGCAAGATATTAAGAACGCCTTAATATTAACATTTTTGCTCTAAACTGCCGCACCCGGATAAACACTGATTTACTAGTGATTATCCGGGTGCTATCAGTTTTCGTCCGTGCCTGTCTGCTTACGGTTACTAACACGGTTACTAGCATTAAGCACAGCCGACACAAGGGTGTCAGCGTCGCCGTGATAGTAGATTTCTGCTGTCGTGGCAAACCTTTCATGCCCCAAAATTTTCTGCAAATTTTCTGGAGCAATCCCGCTTTGCAGCGCCCAGCTGGCGTATGTGTGCCGGGTGGAATGTGGGGTCTTGCGCTTGATTCCTAGTTTGTCTAACAGCGGGTAAAAATACACCACGCGGAACTGCTGCGTATTTTTTGCCGCATACCCAGACAGGAGCCTTTCGCCATTTGCTATGCTTGCAAAATACTCAAAATACTTCTGCCCTTCCGGTCGGATCGGAATAACCCTGTTTTTGCCCGCTTTTGTTTTTTCACCTCCGATAGCGTAAGTGCCATGATAATCCTCAACAGGCAACTTAAAAAGCTCGCCGATACGCATACCAGTATAGATCAGCATAAGTATTACCCGCGCGGTGTCACTGTCATCAGCGGTCAAGGCGGCTATGTCCTCTGGCGTAAATATTTCCTTTTCCTTTGTTTCCTTTTTCGGCAATCGGACAAATGCGGCAAAGTTTGTCGTTGCGATTTCTTCGCGTATGGCCCACTTGCTCATTTGGGATGCCAGCAACTTGCAGTTGTTGAGCGTGGCGGCGGACTGATTTGCATGCGCGTCTATGACCGCCTGAAAATCGGCAGTACGCAAATCCCGAAACTTCCGTTCATGTAAAGGCTCAAACTTTTTATAGGCCGCGCCATAGCTGACTTTTGCCGCATCACCCACGGAGCGAAAATGCTCCTCGCTCCACTCGTCATACACCTGAGCGAACGTAAAATTGTACCGTTCCGCAACTGTGTGCCCCGCCAGTTTATCCAGAGTTTCCAAAGCGTCCGTTTTGCGCTCGTAATATCCGATGATGACCTTTCCCTTTGCGGCTACCCACGGCCTTGTGCGCCGTCCTGGGAGCTTGTAGACGGAGCCTGTGCCGTTTGCTCGTTTGAGCGTCTTTCTCTTTTCAGCTGCCTGCTTTTTGCCGCACATAGGACAGTATATAGCCCCTTCGGGTAAGGCGGCTTTGCATTTGATACATGTGCTCATATTTTCTTCACCACCGAGGATGTGGTATAGCTTTGTTTCCCGGCCATTACTGCCTCACGTCCCTTTTTAAGGCCGTCGTGGAAAACATCAATTATGGGCATAACACAGTCCGTGCAGACCAACAGGTTATTTGCCTCCGCCGTCTGGTATAGTATGTCAATCAGTGACGCAACGGCAAGCCTCATCGTCAGCGGCAGATGATCCAGCATAGTGAATTCTTCAGTTTGGGCTTCTATGTTCGACCCGTGTTCGCCGAACACCAGAAAGTCAAATTTTTTGATCGCATGGTCAGATGCCACATTAGATATGTAGTGCATTGCAGCCTTTCGCAGATCGCCCGCCCGGCTGTCATTTACTAGCCCGTCATAAATGCCCGGATAAAGGTAATCCAGCACATAGCGGAGCGCGTCTGCGTGGAACAGGTCGAACCACGCTATAAACTCATCAACACGAGGGGACGCTTGCCCGTTCTCATACTTTTCCCATGTGCGGAGATCAATTCCGACAGTCTCCGCCATTTTCGATTTACTGTAACCTGTCTCTAGTCGCAATTTACGCAATAAATTTGCGCAACCGTCCCGCAATTCGTCCCTTGTTCGCATAATCTCACACCTTTTCTGTTTATAAATTAAACTTATCTCCTGCACATTATCCATTAAAAGGAAAAGCTGTTTCGGGTATGATACCCAAAAAGGAGGTGCAGGAGATGAATTACAGGATAAAAATAGCCGAACATCCTGAATATGCAGACGCCCTTGTCGCAATGTTTGGAACGGACGATATAGGTCGCATATCTGAGCAGGATGCTCGGCTGTTCTGGCACTACGTTGTGCCAGAGTTAAACGATGGTCAGTTTATGGGTAATGATCCGGTCACTTGATATTCCACGAGTAACCGCAATTCTGGCAAAGGCAGACTTTCTGATTCTTGATCTTTGTCTTTTCGTTTCCGGTTGACTTTTTCCAGAATAGATTGCTGATACCAAGTGTGCTCCATCCGACAGCTTTCCGGGCCGCATTATTGACGCGGTTTCCGAAACCAATACCTTTTTTCACGGACTTACTGGACACCTGTTCCATCGAGATTGTTACATTTTCGCTTTTGCACTTAGGGCAAACCATTTTAATCACCCACAATTTTATAAATTTGCATAGCGTTCATCGAACGTATGTGCTAGAATGTGATTATCCACTAAACGAAGAGATGGGGGACTTAATCTCGAAGCGGATTCCCGACGTTGTCCCTGAACGAGCCAAGAACCAGCTTGATAAAGTCAGGCGCATTGATAAGAACAAGGAAGAAAAGACCTCCCAAGATGCCAGGCAAACGCATTTCGCTATCAACAATACCACCGATAATAGCAATCCAGCAAATAAGACCAGCAATTAGGCGATATAGACCGTGCTTAATCCGACCAACATAGAACAGGTGCAAACCTATTCCACCGATAAAAAGGCGTATAATCGCTGCCTTCCTCGATTTATCACTCGTCGATGTAGTATAATTAGCCACAACGTCGCATCCTTTCACAAATAGGTGACAACACTATTGACGTATTAGAACTAATGTTCTATTATTGGATTACCAAATCAAACATACGGAGGGAAGATCAATGAACGAAAGAATCACAGAAGAAGAGCTAAACGAATATCTGGACGTCTGGAAGCAACTGAACAGTGAGCAAAAGAAATTTACTCTTGAGTATCTTCGCTCCCTTGTAGAAGTTCATAGGCAAGGCGTTTCCGCAAATCGATAATTGCACCGCGTCGCCCATCTGGGGAGAGCTGAGAAATCAGACGTATATATTCCTCAGTATCTTCATCATCCTGCACATAGCCGCTGTCCTTTTGGACGGCGGCTTTTTCAGTGCCCAACAGATAACTCATTGACACACCGAAATAGTCCGCAATTTTGTTGAGCGTTTTTGCACTCACGCCTGACTTACGGCCTGTTTTCAAATCACTCATGATGCCACGGCTTATTCCTATGTCGGTACACATCCGGGAATCGGTGACACCCTTGCGCACACACAATGCGTGGATTGTTTCGTACAAATTGCACATATGCAGACACCCCATTTTGGCATTTACTCCAAATGTACTTAGTTAAGTAATATGTACTTGACTATGTACTCGAACAAGTATATAATGGCCATTGTAAGGACGCAAACAAGTACATGATTCATTACAATCATTTTAGTACAGAGATGCGTACTTGTCAACGAAAATAAAAAAAGGAGGTGCTACATTGAGAATCCCGACGAAGTTCGGATATACCGTTAAGACAAAATTACTGGAAATAGGACAGACCCAGCAGTGGCTGTGCTCGGAAATCACTAGACGAACGGGCTTGTTCATTGATAGCGGTTACTTGTATAAAATCCTGTCCAATCAGCGTGAGGCTGCAACGATCAGGGCCGCAATCAAAGAAATTCTGGATTTACCAGATGAAGGAGGTGAAAACAAATGACATTTGATGACCTCATCGAGGAGCGTATTAGCTCACGCATCAAAGAGCTTGTTGCGGCAATGCAAACGAAGGAAACGTTCCATGATTTTAGCTGGGCACTGGATATGCTTAAGCAAGGCCGCAAGGTTACTCGTAAAGACTGGGGAGCGGACAGCAGCGAACCAAAACTTGGTCTCAACAGAAAATGGTTTGGAGCGCCGACCATTACAAGACACTTTCGTCTGATGAATGGCTGGGCTGAGGAGAAGTGGTTCCCTCTCCAAGAGAACATCCTAGCCAATGACTGGTACGAAGTGAAGTGATGCTCACCGCATCTGGGGGTCATCTGAGCGACCGACGAGGTAATCAAGGCTGACATCAAAAAAATCAGCCAGCCGAACCAGAACAGAAAGCGTCGGTTCTTTCTGCCCCTTCTCGTAATACTGATAGGCGCGGAGAGATAGACCGATAGCAGCGGCAATGTCCTTTTGAAGCAGATCACGGTCAGTTTTCAGCTGGATAATGCGTTCTGGAAATGTCATGGCGAAACCTCCAAAGAAAATTTGAAAAGCCTCTTGACGTGAACTAAAGTGCATGTTAGTATAATGACACGACATGAACTAAGGTGCATGTTAGGCTAGAAGGAGAGGAGCAAGTGAATGTGGCAATGAAAGCGGCTCGTGAGAAGTCCGGCAAGACACAAGCACAAGTCGCAAGTGAAGTTGGCGTTTCCGACAGAGCATATCTGTACTGGGAGAAAGGCCAGAAAAAGCCGCGAGTGGACGTAGCAATTCGCATCGCGGACGCATTAGGAACAACGGTGGAAGCGTTGTTCAGAGAAGCGTAGGGCGGTGATTGTCCGTTTAGGCGCGGACGCAAGGCCCCTTTCGCGCTCAATTATACCCTATTCGGCAACAAGGGGCAACCTAAAAGTCACGGTCTCCACATCTCCACCATCTCTGGAGAAAAGGGAAACGCTCCCACGGTTGGAACGTGGGAGCGCCGGGAATTACTTGCTTCCAAGCATACGGCTGAAAGCAGAGCCTTTCTCCATCAAATAGGAGAATTTCCCGTCAGGCCGAAAGTAGGCGATAGCCACAATGGCGTATCCGTCCTTCAAGTGCCTGTCCCTCTCTTCGTCGGAGAGGCAGAAAGCCTGTTTAACGATAGCGACACCTCCCTTCTTGGGGCGGAACGCCTTATTTGCCGAACAGGCATGACCCTATTTTACACGCTTGATACTTGAACCTCAACAGATGGTGGTGGAGAGGTGGAGGCCGTGACAAGGAGGAGCAGAAATGAAAATCGTAACATTAACGCTGGCCGAAGCGGTTTCCCGGCTCCATCTGGCGGGGTTGAAAATCTCCAAAGAGACGCTGGGCGCAGGCCTGAAAAGTGGCGTTTATTCATTCGGCATCGGCTTTACCGGCCCGCGTGGAGGAACCGTGTATCAGATTTTCAGCCGCCAGTTGGACGAGTGGATCGCCGAACGATCGGAATAGGAGGTGCAAGATGACCGAGAACACCACCGCCCAGCGGGCGCAGGTATTGGACTACCTCAAGCGCAACGGCAAAATCACGAGCATGGAAGCGATAGAGCTTTTCGGCTGTACCCGGTTGAGCGGTCGCATTCACGACCTCCGAACGGAAGGATACTCCATCCTGACGGAGATGACCGAGGGCAAGACCAGAAGCGGGCACCCGTGCCGGTACGCAACTTACTATCTGGACAGGGAGGAGGGATAACATGGCAAGCACTACGGTTTATCTGCTGGCACTGGGCGCGACCGGCTTTGCACTGGTCGATGTAGTCGGCGCAATGGCGGTGAGAGCGTACAGACGGCGCAGAGCGCGTCTTGCGCGGGAGGCACGGGAACGTGCCGAGGCTGAGAAAATCGCCCGTCACCAGCTGTTTTGGCGGAATATGCGGGAGACGGCCCAGCTGTAAAAAATAAGTGCCGCCCACAGTGCGCGAACACCATGAGCGGCAAGAGGTATATACAGGATACCTCTAGTATAGCGCAAGCAAGGAGGAAATGCAAGTGGCACAATATTATTATTATTGCCCAAACTGCTTCAACGTGTTTGATGAACCGGGTTTTACCCGTGAGTGGGTAGCTGACGAGTTCGGCGAACACTGCGAACTGTGGAGCTGCTGCCCCCGGTGCGAGTCCACGGACTTTGAGCAGGCGGAGCAGTGTGAGGACTGCGGCGGATGGCTTGCACCTGACGAAATCAACGCCGACGGTCTGTGCGGGAACTGCACTTATAAGAGCCTGACGGCTCTCTTTGAAAAGAAGGTGAAAGCATGCTGACCTGTGGGGGCTATAAGATGTTTCGGGGCACGATGACAGTCACCCCGCTGAATGGCCACGAGCCGTTCGACAAGCATGGAACATGGCTGTATAAGCCGCAGTATGACTGCTGGTACTGCGACGGCACTAACAGCTATGGGGCGCTGATCTGCAGGGTAAAGGAGGATGAGACGGAGTGAATACATTTGAAGCTCTGAACTCGGTCAATGTCAGCGATAAGACCGAAAAGAAAAACGGCCTGACTTACCTTTCGTGGGCGTGGGCGTGGGGTGAGCTGAAAAAGCGCTACCCTGACAGCTATTACACTGTGTATGAAAACCCACAGGGGTACAACTATTTCACGGATGGCCGAACCTGCTGGGTCAAGACCGGTGTGACGCTGGTCGATGGCGACAAGTCGCTCGAACTGGTGGAATACCTGCCCGTGATGGACTACAAGAATAAATCCATCTCCGCAGACGCGGTAACGTCTTATGACGTGAACAAGAGTATTCAGCGCAGTCTTACCAAAGCGATTGCCCGGCACGGGCTGGGGTTGTACATCTACGCGGGAGAGGATTTGCCGGAGGAGGAACAGACTCCTAAGGCGAAGCCCCCTGCTATCTGCGAAGAATGCGGCGAAACGATTACCGCAACCAAAAACAACGACTACGATACCATCATCCGAAATGGAATGCACTTCAACAAGCATTTGTGCTATGCCTGCCTGATGAAGGCTTTCAAGGCCGAGAAGGCCGCAGAAGCAAAGAAGGCTCTCGCTGCTGATGCGGAGGCACACAGCGCATGATTCTGACCTGCAAAGGCGCCGACATCAAGTATTTCGGCGGATATGTCTGCGTTCCTTGCCAGTCCCCCGGCGATACGCTGGGGGAGCTGGTGGCGGATAAGGAGTACACGGTAACGGTCAAGCGCAAGACGAAAAAGCGCAGTCTGGATGCTAACGCCTATTACTGGGAGCTATGCGGAAAGCTGGCACAGCACATGGGCGTCACGTCCGGTGAGGTCTACCGGCGGCACATCGTAGATATGAGCAACTACGAGACGTACTGCATGATGAGTGCCGCCGTTGAAGCGTTCAGTCGGCTGTGGTGCTCCGATCACTACGGCAGAAGTATAGACACTAGGGAGAGCAAGATTCCCGGCTGTACGACGGTTTTGGCGTACTACGGCAGCTCCGATTTTGACACGGCGCAGATGTCCCGGCTGATTGACAACTGCGTGCAGGACTGCAAGGCACTTGGCATTGAGACCCGCCCGGAAGAGGAGGTGCGAAGCCTATTAGCACAGTGGAAAGAGGAGAAAAACGCTGCTGGCTCTGCGGACGAACAGACCAGCGGCTCGACCGGCACCACATATTCGGAGGTACGCTGAGAAGCAAATCCGAGCATTACGGCCTTGTGATTTACCTTTGCCATGACACCTGCCATATCTTCGGCAGACATTCTGTGCATCGAGACCCGGAAACCATGCTGATCTGTAAGCGGTACGGGCAGGTAAAAGCGATGGCCGAAAATGGCTGGTCGATTGAGGACTTCATCGCGGAGTTTGGACACAATTATTTGTAGGAGGTATATAGATGCTTAATCACATCGTACTTATGGGGCGGCTTACGAGAGACCCCGAGCTGCGCCACACAAACGCAGGGACAGCGGTTGCGTCCTTCTCCCTCGCAGTCGAGAGGGATTTCAAGGACAAGTCCACTGGAGAGCGCCAGACGGATTTCATCGACGTAGTGGCATGGCGGCAGACCGGAGAGTTCGTTTCCCGGTACTTCACCAAAGGCCGTCAGGCCGTCGTGGAAGGCCGTTTGCAGATGCGCGACTGGACGGATAAGCACGGCAACAAACGCCGCTCTGCGGAGGTTATTGCGGACAGCGTATACTTTGCGGACAGCAACAAACGTGACGATAGCGCACCGGCAACTCAGCCCGCACATGACGATTTCGCTGCGCTTGATGACGACGATGATGGCGAATTGCCCTTCTGAGGGGTGAGCAAATGCGGGACTCGCTGAGGATTTGGCACTCATATATTGAGGCCGCGAGAATGCTTTCGGATGCAGACCGCCTTGCCTATTACGATGCGCTATTTGATTACGGATTTGATGGAATTGATCCGGAATTAACCGGAATTCCAGCAGCAATGTTCCTGCTCACAAAACCAAATCTGGACAAATCGATCAGCAAATCGGAAGCAGGAGCCATCGGCGGCGCAAGCAAACCGGAAGCAAAGCGTAAGCAAACGTTAAGCAAAACGGAAGCGAACGGAATCGAATGCGCAAGCGATAAGAGAATAGAGAATAGAGAAGAGAGAGTAGAGAGTATCCCCCCCATACCCCCCAAGAGGGGGCGGAAGAAAACCACGCAAGAGCTGCCTGATGCGGATTTTGATGCTTTCTGGGATTTATACCCCAAGAAAAAATCCAAAGGCGAGGCCAAGAAGGCGTGGGCGCAGTTAAAGCCTAGCAGAGAGATCATCTCGGCCATAATGGCGAAGCTGCCACTATTAGCCGCCTCCCACGACTGGACGAAGGAGGGAGGGCAGTACGTCCCTAACCCCGCAACATGGTTACGCGCCGAAGGCTGGGAGGACGAGGTGAAAGACGCTCCACGCAAGGACAGCTTTCCCACCCCGGCAAAGCCAGGCGAAGCGCCGCGTGTGCCCAGCAGGGCGAAACAGAATGCGGAGTGGATGCGGGAAATGCTTGAAAGCGACGGCGAAGAAGAACATTGAAGCGCGGCGGCGGAGCTTAGATTAGCCGAGAGCGGAAGTGCATCGGAATGGCCATGATTAGACTAGCAAAGGCGAAGCGACGCATAGAAAAGCCACGCATAGCGATGGCAGAGCAGCGAAATACACAGAGAAGCAAAGGAATAGCACTGTGGAGCTTAGCGACGCGGCGGCAGAGACAAGCGTTGAAATGCACCGGCACAGCAGAGGACAGCTTAGGCATGGCACCGCGATGACAGCCGAAGAAAAGCGTCGGCAAAGCAAAGAGCGGCCTTACGCTGATTTGCAAAGGCTGGGCAAAGCGGAGCGTTGGCAGGGCTACGTCAGGCGTGGATTAGCTGCGCAGCGGAATAGCTTTGGCATTGATGAGACTGGAGACGCTGGAATCGCAAAGCAAGGATTCGACGCGACAGGCAAAGGATTCGCGGAGCAAGGAGACACGGTGCAACGGAGAGGCTGCGAATAGCATGGCTGGGGCTATGCGGTGCAATGCAAGGCATAGGAATGGCAAAGCATCGAAACACTACGCAATGGGACTGCAAAGCGAAGCGCAGCAATGGATATGCAATGCGAGTAGATGCAGCGGAAGAGCAAAGCAAAGCACAGCAGAGGAGCTGCACGGCGCGGCCACGAATGGAAAACAACATTTTGGAGGTATAGACATGGATATTTTGAAAGCAATGACGAAGAAGCACATCCGCATGACTTTTACGGCGGAAGTTTTGGGAACCTGCTCCAACAACCCGGAGCTGCACGATGAGTTTATCGCCAGCAAAGCGCCCGACGCCATGACACGCGAACAGGAGGTTGCTGCAATCGGTGTCGGCGATTCGATTGAGAAGGGTATGACTGTTTTCCCCCGCAACTCCGATGGCGTACCTATCCTCTGGGGATACCAGATCGAGGGATTCATGAAGGAGGCTGTAAAAAATATCAAGAAGCATTGGCCGGATAGCGAGTGCGCTAGAATCAAAGCCAATAAACAGACTATCGACAATGCGATTTTCGCCTATTATAAGGCAATCCCTTATAAGGATTCCAGCAAGTATACCAGTAAGCACGGAAACTCTCCGCATAACGTCGATGGTGTTTATTACGATACAGCTATTCCGGTCAACATGAATGGCGGTGTTGTCGGTGACTGTCAGCGTCCGTTGAGAGCGCAGACGGCGCAGGGTGAGCGTGTAGCCCTCGCGCACTCTGAGAGCTTGCCAGCTGGAAGCTCGATTGAGTTTTGGCTCGAATTCGCGCCGACTCTGGGCAAAGGCATTGATACTGATGAGGTCATGCGGGAAGTGCTGGATTACGCACAGCTCAAGGGTATTGGCCAGTGGCGCAACTCCGGCAAGGGCCGAGCCGTTTGGGAGTATATCGACTAATCTTAAAATTTGAATAAGGAGGAAATATCATGGACAGCAAATACTACATTGTGAGAGCAAAGGACGCGGGTGTTTACGCGGGGAACATCAAGGAGCGTAACGGCACTGAGGTGACGATGACGAATGTGCGTCAGCTGTGGTATTGGGACGGCGCCGCAACTTTGATGCAGATGGCTCAGAGCGGAGTTACTGCACCGCGTAATTGCAAATTCACCGTCACCATTGAGGAGCTGACCATTATGGGCGTGTGTGAAATCCTCCCTTGCACCGACATTGCCGAGAAGTGCATTAAGGCGGTGGCGGAATGGAAGCGGTAAAAATCCGAGAGTGGATTAGTTCTAATTACGGTTTCGGTTACGGTTCCGGTCGCGGTGACGGTCGCGATTACGGTGACGGTCGCGGTGACGGTCGCGGTTCCGGTTACGGTGACGGTCGCGGTTACGGTCGCGGTTACGGTGACGGTTCCGGTTACGGTGACGGTCACGGTTCCGCTCTCGGTTTCGGTTCCGGTGACGGTTTCGGTTCCGGTTTCGGTTCCGGTTGCGGTTCCGGTTCCGATTCCGGTTGCGGTTCCGGTTACGGTCGCGGTTACGGTGACGTATTCAAGACATTTTGCGGAAAAGATGTATTTTACATCGACAATGTTCCCACTATTATCAATCGTATCAATGGAAATGTCGCATATGGCGCTATCATCACCGTAGATTTAAGTGTAAATAAATGCTTTGTCGTGAAGCAGGATGGAAAATTTGCGCATGGCTATTCGTTGAGAAACGCAATGTCTGCCCTCGCGGATAAGCTCTTCGAGGATATGCCAATAGATGAACGTATTGAGCGTTTTTGGACGGAGTTTAGCCCCGGTGTAAAGTACCCTGCGAAGCTGTTTTACGATTGGCATCATAGGCTGACCGGGAGCTGCGAAATGGGGCGCAGACAGTTTGCAGAGGATTGCGGAATTGATGTGGAGACCGCAGAGTACACACCGGAAGAGTTCATCGCGTTGACGGAGCACGCATACAACGGGCAAATCATCAAGCAGTTGAAGGAGGCAATGCCAAAATGAAGATGATGAAGCGCGGGCACTCGGCTCGGGAGTATATCGATGAGCAATAACGCGAAATGCCGTAGATGCAAATACGGGTTTGGGCAAGGGTGGTGCGATTACATCGGCGCGACAAACAAGCGCCGCCCATGCCCACCGGGGAAAGAATGCACGGTGTACGAACCGCTTAGAGGCGCAAAAGAGAAGAAACGATTACCGGCTCCAATGCCGAAAGCCGACATTGAGCCGGAAAAGGAGCCGTGGAATGTGACGGCACAGCTCAACGACCAGCTGACGGCCATGTGGGAGCAGGGGCTGACGGACTACCAGATCAGCGCCGAAACCGGCCTGAACCATACGACGATCGGTTATTGGCGGCGCAAGCACGGCCTGCCAACCCAGAGGGAACGAAGAAATGCTCAGGGTCACAGTTGAGGTCGATGCACCTACCGGGCAGGCTATCGGAGTGAAGGAGCAGATAGCAATGGATCTGGAACGCTGGGGCGATACAGTGGTTGTTTCCGTTGAGGAAATAACCCCGGAGCAAATGAAGTTAGGAGGCATGGCGTGAGAATTACGATTCCGGGCGCTCCACGGGGCAAGGCGCGGCCTAGAGTAACTAGGAGGGGAACTTATACCCCGGAAGAAACAAGACGCTATGAGGGGCTTGTAAGAGCTTGCTGGGCAAAAGAGGGCGGTGAGCGGTTTAAGGACGATACCGCGCTGAATGTGCTTATCATGGCATGGTGCCCCATACCAAAGAGCACCAGCAAGGCGAGGCGGCTGGGAATGCTGCTGGGGCGTATCCGCCCAGCCAAAAAGCCGGACTGTGACAACGTGGCAAAGATCATTTGCGATGCGTTGAACGGATGCGCGTACAAGGATGATGCACAAATTGTACGCTGTACGGTAATCAAGTATTACTCGGAGACTCCGAGAGTCGAGGTAGATATACAGGAGGTAAACCATGAACAAACTACAAATTACAATGACCACGGAACAGGCGCGTATCATTAAAGTTGCGCTGGAGGAGTACTTCCGCGCCCCGCTTGGACAGTGGCGCAACCTTGCTGACCGGCTGGCGTTCCGGGGCTTTAACTGGAGCAACCACACAGTCGAGGAGCTTGACAAGCGGTGTGCGAAGAAAGAATACGCCCTACACGCATTTGATGCGGCTGGAAACATCGTGATGGACAGAACTGGAACTCTCCCGCGCCCAACTGATGAGGCGATTGCGTCAGATATGTGGCGCATTCTGAGGCAGTGGCTGATGGCAAAAGAGATGCGGCAGGACATCCCGCTGGACACATACCACGAGAGCGATGAACCGCCTATCAAGGTGGAGGAGGTATCAGAATGACGCTGGAAAACAAAAAGGAGCTTGTGCGGCTCTTACATCTGTACATGGCTGATATTATGCGGCAGGATGCGGTCAAGCTGCGCGAGGCGCTGGCTGATGAGATCAAAAGCGACAAGGTGGTGGTAATGGTATGATCGTCTATCTGGCCGGGCCGATCACCGGTGTGGCGGACTATCGCCAGCGGTTTGATACGGCGGAGCGTAAGCTGACTGACCTGGGCTACACGGTCCTCAATCCCGCCATCCTGCCGGAGGGTATGAGCAAGGCGGCCTATATGCGCATCTGCATGGCCATGATCGAGAGCGCCGATGTGGTGGCCTTCATGCCCGGCTGGCAAAACAGCGCAGGGGCGAGAATCGAGGCAGACTACTGCTTTTATACCGGGCGAAAGACGTATGCACTGGAACTAGTGTTGTTAGGGGACATGGAGAAGACGGGAAAAACCGCTGAACGGAGGCAGTCATGACGAGATCTGAATATGTCCGCCTACAAGCTGAGGTTTCTGCTCTTTTCAGATCTTGACGGGGGGGACAACCATGTATGAACTGAAACCATGCCCACCATTGAAAACGTGCCCGTTCTGCGGTGGGGACGCTAAACAGCGGGCTTTTCACGCGAAATCCGGGTGGTTTGTAGATACTCGCTGCAAAGAATGCAGAGCGATGGTGACATCGCCTATATCAGAAGAGCGCGAAATAGCAAAGTTTGAATCCACAATGAAGTGGAACAGGAGGGCCGAAGATGTACCTACTCTATAACATTATCGCCTTTTGCGCCGGCGCTATTATCGGCGTAGTGCTGACCGCCTGCATCGTTGCGGCGGATTGGCACGAGAAGCCCCGGAGACACCGTGGGTGGTGGGTCGAGGACGAACAGGGCAATATGCACTGCACTAGGTGCAGTTGCAACATCGAATTCCCCAATTCTAAACCAAGCGATTACTGCCCGTGTTGCGGCGCGGAGATGAAGGGGGTGCGAAACAGTGGAAATTGTGATTCCTGACGAGCTGTATGAACTCATATGGGAAATTGAGGAGCGAATAGATACAGACAACCAGCTGACTCAGCTTGCGGAAGAAGCTGCGGAGCTGTCTCAGGCGGCACTTAAATACCGCAGGGCGATCCAAACTGCGCGATGGGAAGAGAATATCAGCCCGACGCCAAAAACTTTAAACGAAGCGTATGACAGTCTTGTGGAGGAATGCTCAGATGTTATGCTTGCTGTGCTAGTAACTACCAGACACCTAATGTCGAATGACATTATGCTCAACAAGGCCAAACGCTGGCTAGACCGTTTGAAGCACTATCGGGATGAGGAGGGTGAAAATGACTAGAAACGAAATCCTGAGAGCCGCAGAGAAAATCGTAAGCGGAGAACGACAGGAACAGTACGGTTCCCCGGAAGATAATTTTGCGGTGATTGCCCGCTATTGGGAGTGCTATCTTGATGCACGGACAAAGAACAGCGGCAGTGACGCAACGTTCACGCTTGACGCAGATGATGTGGCGGCCATGATGATTCTTTTTAAGGTTGGACGTCTGAGCACTGGTGCAGGAAGCGCCGATACATGGATTGACTGCATTGACGCGATGGAAGCCGCAGCAGACGGACTCCCAGCAGTGGAGCGCTTATGCACCGCGAATGCAGTCGGTAAGCTATGGCACTGGAGGGAAAACAACGGCGTAGAGGACTTGCGTACAGCCGTCAAATACATTGAGCATATGATCGACAGAGAGGAGCGAATGCATGGCTGATTATATTAACCGGGATGATGCGATTGCGTGGTTTACGCCCTATCTCCATACGGGAGAAAATATTCCTGCGGACGAGGTGATCTGCGCACTCAAAGAGTTCAAGCCCGTGTTTTCCGGGGAAGTGAACCAAGAAATCTGGAACCTCGCGGCTGACATTGAAGGCGAACTCTCTGTGAGCGCGATGTTGAAACAACTGGCAGAAGAAGCGTCTGAGTTAGCGCAAGCTGCACTAAAGTATGATCGTGCGCTGGAGACGGAAGTTGCAGAAAAATACATTAGCCCAACACCGAAGTCCAGCCGTGCGGCAATGGACAACCTCGTTGAAGAAATCGCCGACGTTGCGCTCTGCTTGATGGTGTTTGGAATCCCCGGATTACCGGATAAAATCATGCTGGAGAAGGCTAAACGTTGGCGCGACAGATTGGAGCAGTACGGAACAAAAACTGCTGGGGAGGGCTTATGAGCAACACAAGATACCCGTGGTGGGGGTACGTTCGGGCGGTGATACGCCTATACCCTGAGCGGTGCCGCCAGCACCAAGAAGCGCTCCAGCAGGATATAACGCCCGGCTACACTGAGCAGGTGGGAGGACATAGAGTAAACAGGACGGTAGAGCAGACCACAATCCGGGCAATGACAAGGCCTGAGTACAGGGAGTACAAAGCCGTGTATGACGCTATCAAAACGGCGGGGAGCGCGGATGTTATCCGTCTTATTACCCTTCTGTTCTGGCAGAAGCACCAGAGATATACCATTTACGGCGCGGCGCAGAAATGCAATATTTCAGAGCGTACCGCACGGCGTTGGTGCCGGAAGTTTATCATGGACGTTGGTTATAATCTAGGCGTAGTCGAATAAAAATGGCCGTTTAAAGCCGTTTTTCTGTGCTAAAATGTATAATGAAGAAAGCGGCACCAGAAGGGTGCCGCTTTTGGTTACCGGCATTGACCGGGTGGGATTAAGCATTGCGTTACGGGCAGTAGGGGCGGGGCTTGCAATGCACTAACTCAATTTTTCTGCGTCGATCTAATTTGTTTGTCGGCACTCAAATTTTTCTTGGGAAGTCACCTTCTTGAAAAATTTTTGAGAAAAAGACAAAATAGTCTCCCCTGCTCAAAAAAATTTTTTGAACAGGTTCGCACTTCCTGATTCGTGCTTTACCTCCTAAAATTTCCTGTCTCCCCCCATAGACGCAGAAAAAAGCCGGGCGGCATTGCCGCCCGGCGGGTTAGTTGTCCGTGTAATAGTCGGGGCATTGGATTACATCCGTTACGGGGTAAGTATTGCCCCACGAATGCCGCTTGCAAGTGTAATATAGCTCGACGGCTATATCTTGCGACGGGAACCACGCAAGAAAAACGTTGTCATACGCATCTACGATCTTCGCCCCGGACTTTCCCCAGTATTCGGTAAAATCGTCCACGATTTTCTCCGGGTCTGTGAAGTTCTTGAACAGGTCGTAATAGGTTGCCAGCTTTCTTTCAAGCGGCGTTGGCGGGCGCTTCGGGGTTTTCGGGCGAGGGTAAGCTGATACACGCATAATATCCCCCCTCAGATGTGAGCCAGGACGTTGAGCATAACTCGGAAAAACTCCGGGTTATATTCGTTTTGTGCTGCTGCGTCCAGCCAGTATAGCGCGTCCAGCACGTCCAAAGACTCCGCACCGCACCCGGAAGCCGCCGCAATATGCATAGCGATTTCCGCAAGGTCATGTTTTTCATATTTTCGCATTTCCTGTACCTCCATTATAGCGCAGGGGATAGGCGGATTCAATCCGCCCTTCTCAAAAAATTTTTCCATCCCGGATACGTCCGGGCGCGTGTGCTGTCTGTTTTGCGGGGTGCGCACAATCACCCCGGCGGACTTGTACCACGTCCCCGGCGGCGTGGATGCCCTGTTGCGCGATGGGTGCGCGTCATTATCTCGCCGGGCTTTTGTGTCTGTTCTGTACCCATGAGCGCCCGCCCCATGCGGGGCGGCTGGGCTTGCACCAGCGGCGCGTTATGCGTCGGCCTTGCGGGTCATTCGGTAAAGTATGCCTTGATTGCGTCAACGGCTTTCCCCGTCTCGCGGATGGGCATAATGACCGCATACGCTTCGCCGTCCCAATACGCAGCAGCGGCGGAATTTGGCCGAAGGGCGCGTAGCTCAGCAACTGCAAGCGGCTCGAGATACTTGACGTTGTAAAACGCCACAAAATCACCCTCGCGGGAATAGTAGCAACCCGCATTTTCTTTTGCGCCGAACTGAAATTTCAGCGGTGCGCACTGCATCGTGGCAGCGTCAGCAAGTGCGGCTACATTATCCGCAAAAAGCTTCGCAATATTCCGCGTGTCGTCGTCCCGCTTGCCATTGCTGTCAATAACCCAATTCCCCGGATCGCAGCAGGTGACAGGCTGCACGACTGCGCCATATTCAAGGCGATTCATGCGCCAGATAAAAAAGCCGTTGCAGACATAGATATTTCCTTCTACGCTGTCTTCACCGCTGATCTGGCAATAAATCGGGTACTTTTTCAGTGCGGCGCGGGTTTTGGTGGTATAACGTCCAGTATATTTTTTCATTTTAGTTTCCTCCATTCCTGGGGATTTAGCTTCCCACGACGCCCGAAGGCGTTTCGGCCGGTTGCTGTCCGGCTCTCGTCGGGTGGGGTTAGGCCCGGGCGGCCAAAGCCGCGCGATCCACTATGGCCTCCGCTTAGTCCTTCTCTGGCAAGTCCAGGCAAGATGCCACATAAAGCACTGTTTCGTGGCGCCCGTCCATGTCGCACCGGGTCAAAGCAACGCCGGAATAAAAGCCGCCATCATAAACGGGTATGACGTGATAGCGATAGTAGTGCCCAACAAGTTCGCCGTTGGCGGACTCGGATACCTTTTCCATCAGGTTCTCGGCTCTCTTTTTGCTAATCTTGACTTTGGATTTCATTTTGGTTTCCTCCAAAAAAATTCGGTTAATGCTTACATGGGGCGGGGTTGCTTTGGTCGGTGCAGCCCTGCTAAAGTGTCCGGCTCGGTTGTTTTAGTCTTCTGTTTTGATTCCGGCCCGCCTTGCAATTTCGCCAAGCAATTTCTTTTTGTTCTCCTCGGTTGCCGGGAGCATCCACGCAAAATTTATTTTGCCGTGCTGGTTGATCTGCGGGTTATACTTTCCGTAACAACTGCCGCCCGCGTCGGTGGCGTAAACTGTTACGCTCCACCAGTTCCGGAGCCGTTCCGGCGTCCATCCGATTTTGTGCCACAGCGCCGGAACGCTATTTTCCCCGCCGGGGTCCTCGCAGAGCATCAGCTCCACAAGCAGCGACTCACCCGCCGCCGTTTTCGGCTTGAAATGGTAATAGCTGCGCGTTTCCGTGATGCGCTCCACCGTGTAAAGATTGCTCATTTAGTTTTCCTCCTGTTTTGTGGTTTGGTTTTGTGCATGGGGTGCGGTTGCTTTACGGTGCAGCCGCTCCAAAGTGTCCGGCGGCGCGTTATGCGTCGGCCTCGTCCTCCAGCTCGTCCAGATCTCCGTCTGCCTCGATGTCGTCTAGCACGTCGGAAATGATGGAGGGGAGCAGATGGCAGCGGATGGTGACATCAAAATATTCCCAGTCGCCCGCCACGAACCGGCGCCCGATGTCGGCATAATCCGCGCCGAACTCGTCCAGCGCCTCTTGCAGTAGCTCCATGTTATCCATTACTGCTTGCATGGCCTTGTAGCTGTTGCAGTAGTAAGACCCGGAGACGTTGCCGGTTACGCCGTCATCGATCCACAGATCTTCGTTCAGCTTTTCTTCCAGCTCGTCCCGACGTCCGCGCCACTCGTCCAGGCTGTAGCCCTCTTCAATGGCGTTCCGTACATCCTGCCGCATCTCATAGCGATAATCATAATTACTCATTGTTTACCATCCTTTCAGTGTCTTGGGCTGTTGCCCTGTCCTTTAGCTTGACTACATCATAACACGGTTCAACCGCATATGCAATTGATGATCTGTACAATGTTGCACCGTGGAATTTATGCAAGATGTACACTGGACAACCGCATATGTATATGTTATACTGTGGCGGGAGGTGATAGGATGGCGAGGACGGAAGCACAAAAGCGCGCTAATGCAAAATGGGATGCGCAACATATGACGACCGTAGGCGTTAAGATGCGCAAGGACTTAGCCGCACAACTGACGGACGCCGCCAAGGCCAACGGGACAACCCGCAATGCCGTACTACTGGCAGCGGCGCGGGAGTATATCCGCACACATAGCACGGACACACAGCCGGACACATGACCGGCCAAACAACCGCATAACGTAACGCAGGCGCTCACGCTGGACATGATCCAACGCGGGCGCTTGCGCTATGTGTATACGCATATAGGCGGCATATATGGCAGGTAGTACGATATAGCAGCCATAGCGGGCACAACGCTACACCGGTATATATACGGGCGCAGGGTGGCATATACGGCGGCAAGGGGTAACACATAGCGCAATAACCATATAGGGCACACACCGCATGCAATGCCCATTGATCGGGTATATACACGCAGCCGATCAACGCATAGCATGACCGGCAACCAGGACACAGGGCACCAGCACGGCAACCACGAC